>Ga0315276_10001148_pt1 | contig 23663 bp, 22 predicted proteins | sample YL17G05_0_MG_FD_204542 | JGI IMG/M metagenome (GOLD analysis project Ga0315276, IMG submission 204542) | Sediment microbial communities from Yellowstone Lake, YNP, Wyoming, USA - YL17G05_0 | ecosystem: Environmental > Aquatic > Freshwater > Lake > Sediment | place: USA: Wyoming | collected... | reverse complement strand
CCACGGTTGCGGCAACGGTCAACTCAGGTTACGCCTTCAGCTTGCTCCCGCCTCGCTACACCGAGAAGTGGAGGGCCTTATGACCTGGGGTGTGTCCAAGTGGGGAGCCTCCAAGTGGGGCGTCAACGGGCCCGCGGTCACAAACGTCCACCCCCGGCCTGGCACGCTGGATGTGCCTAAGCCCGCGCCTATCAGCTTCTCCATCGTGGACGATGACCCCACCGCCACGATCGTGCTCTCCTCGGTCACGGTCAGTGTCCGGGATGCGCCTATCTTCATCGGTTCCAACTTCATAGAAGGGTGGAAGGCATCATCCGTTGTCCCCAACACCAGCAACGGCTATGACCTCATCCTCTGCCCGCCACTGAACGAGCGGTGGAGAGGAGGGGAATCGGTGAACGTGCGAGTGGTTGCCACGGACACGGTAGCCCTGTCTTGCGACGCCGCGTGGTCCTTCGGCGCCGCAGCAAGACCTTTCCGTGGTCGCATCTATTCCATGCTGGTCGACGGCATCCGGCAAGCGGACGAGGAACTAGAGAGGTAACCATGGGCCTACTCAAACGGATCTGTGACATTTGTGACCTGGCGTGGGAGGACTTCATCTATGACCCGGCGTCCCTACTGCCCACGCTACTCGAGGTCGCCAACATAGACTCAAAATGGCTGGCGTACCTCAAGCCCCTGCTAGGGTTCACAAGTGACCTGAGCTTTGAAGCCACAGAGGAGGAGCTGCGACGGCTGTTGAGCCAGGCCGTGCCTTTCTGGAACGCCAAGCCGACCGAGCTAGGGGTCATCACGCACCCCATCAGGATGGTGACCGGCAACCGCTTCCGCGTCCGCAACTTCCAAGACCTGCGGATGGCCGTGGACGAGACGGTGATAGGAGAGGAGTGCGAGGACTTTGACCCGTGGTGCGAGGACTTCTGGGGCCGGGCTGCGCTGGACCTTGACATCTGGCTTGGCAAGGAGTCGCCCTGGCATGAGCCGCGCTTCGGCGTGTCGGGCGGGCTGTCGACGCCATTCCTCACCAGCCAGGACTACCGGTATCTCGTGGTGGACAGCATAGAGACCGCTGGGTGGGACTCGTTGGTGGGGACCTACCGCATCGCCTGGCTGAACCCGTATAGCGACCCTCAAGACGGAGCGGTGCAACTCCCAGTCGGGACGTTGTGGCCCTGCCCGTCTCCTGCAATAGGCAAGGGGCGGTTGTATGGCACGATGGACGAATACACCTCCGAGGTCCGCCTGGTCGATGACGGCATCGGTGTGCTCAACTATGACGGGCTGACAGCCGGGGCGTTCGTCGCTGGCGATTCGGTGGCTGGGGTGACCTCTGGCGCGGTCGGGGTTGTGACCCTTGTCACCATCGACGACCCAACGTCCGGCGTCCTCGGGCTCAAGTTGATCACGGGGAGGTTCGTTGACAACGAGGTCCTGGTCGGCACCGGTGGCGTGGCCATCGTCAAGGGAAAACTCCAAGGCGCCATCAACCGACCACTGATGCGGTTCCTCATGGACGTGGTGCGTCCATTGAGCGAGCGGACGCGGATCGTCTACGTCGACCTCCTAGATGAGTTTGAGACACCAGATGACCTGGATCAGTGGGCTGTGACCATTCCGGTGACCGTACCGTCCCCAGGCGGGGCGGCGGTGCTGGGGGTTGGTGGGAGGTTGCTCACGACCGCAGCCTTCTCCCCGGAATGGGGGGACGCTACCATCTACTGGAAGGTCGCGCTGGATACGGCTACCTCCGCCTTTGACGGCCTATTCCGTTACCTGGACGTGAACAACCACTACCGCCTTCGGCTGGACATGGCGACGAAGAAGGTGGGCTTGATCAAGTCCAAGAGCGGGCTGTCCCTGCTGGCGGAGTCAGCCGCGATGCCGTGGCTCAAGCCTGGTTGCGCGGACGTCATACGAGTGGACGTCATCAACCGTGCCACTGTTGGAGTGCATTTCAAGGTCACCTTCGATGGGGAACCCCTGTTCACCGCAGAGGACCCAACCAACGACAACCGGTACGGCAGGGTCGGGGCGCTGGGCTACGCTGGAACCTCCAACCTGCACTTGATCGAGGCGGCCGTTTGGCCGGTTGAGACGGACCACGTCGGGCCACCACCCGCCATCTAGTAGGAGCGAGAATGCCAACCAACGACAGGAAGACGAACATCTATCACAAGCGGCTGATGAGCCTGACGGCGATCAAGGACCAGTTCCTTGACTACCTGCAAGGGTGCATAGACGAGGTGGGCTCTGCCTTCTTCGCGGGGTCGTCAGGGACGTTGGGTGACGTCAAGATAGGGCTAAGCAACGCCCACGGGGGGTCCACCTTTGACATAGTGGCTGGCCTATCGACCGCGACCTCGGTGCTGGCGGGGAACCACGTCATCGACCTGACCAAGGTCACCGGGGCGGGTATCACCCACACCATCCCGTTCGAGAACGGTGCGGGAGCGACCTACTACGTGGGGGTCTACTTCGCCGAGGTTGAGATAGGGATGGAGGTCAACCCGAGGACTAGTGACCCGGAGTATTCCGCTTGGAAGCAGACCTTCGGCAACGTGGGGACACCAACCACGATCGTGGATGGCACAACGTACCTCAGGGTCAACGTCAATTCGATCACGGAGAGCGGTGTGAGCCATGTTGGTCGCACGGTGCGGGTATGGCTCATTGACCCGGTCAGCCCTCTCGAGGACGTAGCCTTCTACGAGGGGGTCATCGTCTACTCCGCGCCAGACAACTACGTCGATATCCCCTACTCCGGAGCGGCCGGTCCTCTCGGGCAGGACACGGGGTCGGCACCGCCGAGCGTGGTCCTGACTGACTACCGCGTCTTTATCGAAGGCGTGACGTGGCGTAGGAACGTGGACCTCAGGGCGGTCCCTGCCTGCGCTTTCCTGGGGACCATCACAGGCGGCACGCCGCCAACCTTCGACACCACGGACCAACAGCTTCTCCAGATCGTGTCCTTGGACCGAGCCTACGATGGCATCCCAGGGCCCGGGCTCGGGCGGAAGATCTTTGTAGATACTGGAGCCGTGGAGCTACAGACGGCTACGACCACGGGTGACGTCCACAATGCCCAGCTTCGGTTGGACCGAATCACGGGCACGGGGTACTTCCAGCTCGGGCTGGAGGTCATCGGGCACGACAGGTCGGCCATCCCGCTTGCCATCCTCCAGATCCTGCGGACGGTAGACAACAAGCTACTTGAGACGGAAGCCGTGGACGTAGCCGGTGACACCGTGACCTTCACCCGTGGAGCTATCGACCTCCTTGGTGACAACGTCCACATCAATGGAAACATGCAATTGGTGTGGGTACGGTCAGGGAATGCGGAGGGGCTCTACGGTATCCACTCGGTCGACACCCTCGCCACCATCACGTGCCACGACCTCCAAACCGGGGCATCGCCTGCCTGGGCATCGGAGACCGCTTTGTCATGCAGTATCCTGCATCCAAGGATGGTCTTCAGCAACACGTTACCAGTGCAGGGCGACGAGCTGGCCAACTGGCGGGGGCTGTTGTTGACAGGGCGCGACGGAAACAATTGGCCGACACCCCTCCTGACCCTGATGCCCGATGGCGGGTACGGAAGTCTCATCCGCATGGGGACCAACCGCGTGAAAGCGGATGGCACAGCGGACTCCGTCGATTGCATCTTGACCGACGTGGAACCGCAAGACTTCGGCTCTCCTGGGATGACCCTCCAGTTCGGGCAGTACATGGGGTCCTACCACGGTGAAACCGATGTCCGTGCCTGTTGTGGGCTGGACATCCAGACGATGGTGAAAGGGGCGGATGCGGCTGGAAAGTACGGCGTCAACCTCAGGCCAATGACCCTGCTGGACGGCAACGATAGTAGGCCATGCACAAGGCAGGTTGGGCTGCACCACGAGGACGGGGCAGAGATCATGCGGTGGACACCATGGGGGCGCATGGCGGATACCCACCGTTTCGTCGAGCCGTTCGACCAGATCACGGGCGTGCCGATCAATGCCTATCGCTGGTACAAGCATGCGACAAGTGCTGGTGGGACGCTGTCCTTCAATGACGCCGCCCTCATGCTCAGTAACGGCGACACCTGCATGATCGCCACAGCGGGGAGTGGGAACTACGACGGCGTGATCCTGGAAGGCCCAGCCATGTTCCTGCCTAGGAGTTCCGCTGGTACGGTCTGGAGGAAACTCAACTTCTACGCTAGGGCTCGACCATACGTCGATAACACCTTCGTCCTTTTCACACTAGGTGTGTTCTCTGGGACCTTGGCGGCGCATTCCATCGCCTTCGAGATCCTAGCTGGTGCTGGTGCTGTCACCACGTGGCAGCTCCGCAGCATATGCGGTGGGGTGAGTCTGTACGGGCCAGCTGGCCCATTTGTCGCCACGGGCACATGGACCAATGATCTGGCTTGGATGGACTTCTGGTTCCAGGTCAACCTTGAGGAGAACCTTATCCGTTACTGGATGACGGGCATGACGGACATCGCATCCATGGATGTCAAGACCGGCGGGCTCGGTGGTAGTGACTGGTTGGACCTACGTGCACAGCCTCACGTAGGAGTCCAACAGAACGGTTCCACGGGTGGGCGGATCTTGGAGGTGGACCACGTCGAGGTCTGGGACGAGCTGGTCCTGGCTGGCGTGAAGGAGTAGGATACAGGTTGGCCCTGCCTGGCAATACGCTCGACAGGTGATGCTGACAAAGTGAACCAACTTGGGCGCCCGGCGGGGCCGTACTAACCAAAGGAGAGCGACATGAGGTTCAGGACTTTGTTGTTGGTAGCAGTATTTCTGGCGCCCGGGTACGCTTTGGCTCAGGACAGAGCCAAAGCTCCTGCAACGTCGGTCGGCCTATCACGAGCACAGACAGCCAAGGTTGTCACCAAGGGGGCGGTCACACTGGCCACCCCTGCATCCCAGCCTGTGCCTGCCCCGGTTGACCCGATCGTCAAGCAACCGAAGACACCGGAGGAAGCGATGGACGCGGGCAAGGACTTCATCGGGGCGCTCAAGGCCAAGCGGTGGTGGTTCGCCACAGCCGTTGGCATCTTCATCCTGTTGTTTGTCCTCGGCCTCTGCAAGGTCTGGGAGAGGATAGGCACGACCTGGGCGTGGATCGCGGTCGGGGTCTTGTCGCTGGCGGCGGGGTGCTTCGCAGCCTTTGACAAGGGAGGGTTTAACTGGGGGGCGTTCATCACGTACCTGACAGCGGGGCCGACCATCGCCTGGTTCAGGGACTTGGTGAAGGACGTCATCCTCAAGAAGACGGTGTAGCCATGCGTGAGATCAAGCTGGTGAAGGACGTGACCTGCACCACCTGGGCCGGTGACACAGCCGTGCTGGTATCGGAAGAGTTGAAGGCTGGTACTGTGGTCAGGCTTTTGAGTCACGGGGCGCATGGTGTCGGGGTAGCCTACGAGGTGGCTGGTGTCACCCGGCGAGGAACCATCACGGACACGTCCGCATTCCTGCCAACCGACCTCTCCCCTTCCAATCGCATCTCGACGAGGCTGGCAGGACCCGAGCGGTGACTTGCCCGATGCAATCGAACAAGTAGGTGTTGCTTATCCCTATACCGTGGAATGCTTGTGAGGTGACCTATGAAGTGGTACTGGTTACTGCTGATGGTTGTTGCGGTGCAGGGTCTCTTCCTCCTTGCGATCTGGTTGCTGGCCAGGAAGAAGATAGCTGGCGAGGAGAAGCTGGACGCGGAGCGGTCGAAGGTCAAGCGGCTGGAGGAGGAACTCCAGGTGGAGCATGATGTCCGGGCGCAGGTGATGACCGAGCTTCAACGCTTCGCGGATGAGACCAAGAAGGTTCAGGAGTGGTACAATGCCCAGAAGGATCGCATCGCAAAGGAGGCCCAGGATGCTTTCCAGAGCCTTGCCTCTGACCCTTCTGAGCTTGACCGTCGCTTGGACGCTCTCCTGGGCACAAAGGCCCGCCGCGACCCCACAGCCCCTGGTTGAGTACCAGCATACCCGCCTAGTGAAGGGTGCGGCCGCCCCGTTTGACGGGGTGCTACTGAGTGACCCAGCTCTAGCCAAGCTCCTCTCCGATGCCGATGCGAAGCTCAAGGTCGCCTTGCTCGAGGTCGAGAAGCTACGGCGAGACCTAGACCTCGAGAAGCGGACGGCGGCAACCGTCTGCAAGGTACAGCTTGACGGGGAGAGGCTGAAGTACGCTGCCTGCTCCAAGGACGCCGACCGGGTCCGTGGTCTACTCGACAAGGCAACGGAGACGCCATGGTTCAAGAACCCCTATCTGCACTTCCTGCTGGGTAGTGCCATATCGGGAGGGGTCTGTGCCGCCGCGACAAGGATCAAGTGACATGGGCGAAGACGACAAGCTGTCAGCCATCCTCATGCAGGTGGGGGAGACGAAGGGCAAGGTGGACGCCATCTCGGGCGACGTGGCGACGATCAAGAGCCGGATGCAGGTTGTGGTCACGCGTGGTGAGTGCACAGGCAAGCATAAGCTCCTCGAGCAAAGCTTTGCACGCACCATGACCGAGGTGAAGGAGGACCTGCGGCAGGGCATCAAGGAGATCAAGAGAGGGAGTGAGGAGCACCCGAGCATCACACCAGCCATGCTTGCGGCCGCCGTCAAGCCTCATGAGCTAACCCCGGCAGAGATGGAAGCAGTGCTGGCGGATAGGGCAGCTGAAAGGGCCGAGAAGCGCCGTAAGCTCATCACCTGGTACGTGGGTATGGCGGTTGCCGCCTGTGGGCTTCTGGGGACGCTAGGGGGTGCTGTCTACAAGGTGGTGGTGACGCTGGACAAGGTCCAGAGCGTGGTGGCGGCCCAGCCAGCCGAGATGCGCCGTCAGCTCCAGTCTTCCACGCAAGTGGTGTACGTCCCCATGCCGATCATACCTGATGCGCCCGTTGAACCCGTTGCGCCACGGCGCCCACAAAAGCTGCCTGGAAAACGCCCGCGTTAGTGAGGTACATCATGGCATCTAATCTACTTGACAGCCGTGGGGATGATAAGTGTCGGAGGCAGGACGCGGGGCGAGACCAGGCCACGCGCGGGCACGCTAGGCAGAAGGCGGCCCTCCAAAAAGGGGTCGCCGATGCCGTCCCGAGGCGGCGAGGTGGCGTAGCCTTGGAGTTGTTTGCAGGGGCGGGGCATAGCGTCATTGCGGGGATTAAGGGCCTCAAACACATAGCCGTCGAACCGGACGCTAAGCGGGCTGGTGCGTACAAGCGCAGGCATGCGGGCGCGCAGGTGTTCACGGAGAAGTGGGAGAAGGCCCTTCCCAAGATCGGTTTGGACAAGCTCGACCTATGCGCGGTGGACATTGACCCGTTTGGCCACCCTTTTGAGGCCATCAAGGCGCTGTTCAAAAGCGCCAGTATCCGTCAACCAATGCTCCTGATGGTCACCTACGGTTGGATGAACGAGAGGATGAAGGCGGGCATGGATGGGCCTGGGGCTGTGGCAAAAATGGATAGCGCGGTGAGGAGTGCCGCTCGCGGTCTAAAGGTCAAGCGACTCCGTGGGGCCATTGGTGGCGTGTCCGTTTACGCTGTTTACTCGGTGATTCGGCAGGGGACACACCTCGAATTGCATGGCATGAAGTGGGTGTCCCCAGCGACCCTGGCTTTCGGGGAGGAGCAAGGGCTCCGCACGGACAGGTTGGAACGGGAGGGGGCTAAGCGGCGCCGTAGGGAGGCTGCTCGGCGAGCCCAGAAGTCCGACCTGTGCTGGGATGTGCTGGAGATGCTACTGGGCTAGATGTCCAGCCCCGCTACCGTTGGTTGTGCTATTCCCACGACCGTCTTGACGGAATCCTTGAACTTGATCATGGGGTCTCCGCTGTACCAGCGGTACAACTCCCAGACCCACTCGTCGGACTGCTTTCGCTGTAACTCTACCCCAGCCTGCTTCACCTTTTCCGACGCTCCGTTGATCTTCAGCGTCCTCTTGAGCCCTGCCACACGCCCGAACCAGAGGGCGTCGGTGATGTAGGGCCTGGCCTGTTCCACTACAACCCCGGGCTCGACGTCCAGCATGGGCTCCATTGACACACTCGTCTGATACCCGTGCTGGTGGGCATACTGTAGGGCGCGCAGCCGCTCAGAGAACCGTGGGGCCCCTGGCTCCCATAAGGCTAGTGTCTTGTCGCTGGCAGACCCGATGGTGAAGCGAAACATGACCTGATCACGGTGCAGAAGCGAGTCCTGACACAACGCCGTGATGCATGCGAGGTGCGGCTTCGAGACGACTAACACCTCGTTCCCAGACGACAAGAGTTTTCGTAGCACGGCCCTAACCGCACCCAGCGTCCTTGGGGTGATGTCGTGGGTGCTCGGAAGCATCACCCTGCCCTTGCGCTTTGCGTACGTCTTGGTCACCTTGTCCTCGTTGATCGTCTCGTCCCCCCAGGACACCGCAGTGGTCCGCCCGAACCGAACCGCCATCTCCCTTGCGTAGCAGTACCAGCACTTGTGGGAGCAGCCTGTGGCTAGGTTGACGTTGGAGACAGCCCATTCCCGCGTTCCCGTTGGCACTTTCGTTTGCATGTATGCCTTCTCCTTTCTCGCTACATATTAGCGTATCATCCGCCACACCGACAGGTTTATTGCGTAGTATTAGCTTCAAACCCACTACCAAGAACATACTCCTTGCGCTCCAGTCACCAGGTGCGCTATTGCGTTGGAGCATGACTGACAAACAACGGGCGCCTCAGTTGGTCAACCTCCACATTGCAAGCAAGGTGCACATCCCCATAGCGGAGTTGACAGAGGACTGCCTAAAGAGACTGGTCAGGGCAACCACCCATCGTGACCCGCTCTACGCGATACGAAAGCGGCAGGGCATCAGCACAGAAGGGATGGAGGCTCACATCAGGACGCATAGCATGCGGGACGGGGTTCTGGTGCTGTGGCGGGGTGTGCTAGGCAAGGCGATCCGCATCATCAAAGCGGAGGGGCTGACCCCGGTCATCCACGACAACAGGCTGTGGCTCCCCCGCGTGCCGATGAGTTGTGGGGTGGAGCTACGGGACTACCAGCGCGACCCCGTCCACGTCATGGTTCGTAGGCAACAGACGATCGGGCGTGGAGCTGCCGGGTGCGGAAAGTCAGAAATGTTTTTGGCCGCGGCCGCTCATTTTGAACAGCCGACGCTGATCCTGGTCTGGCAAGAGCGCCAGCAGAAGGTCTGGTTGGAGCGTATCCCCCAGTGGTTGGGGGTTGAAGCTGGGGGGATCGGCGGGGCGTTCAAGACCCCAGACCTCAAGCCGTTCACCGTGGGCATGATCCAGAGCGTCCGCAACAGGCTGGAGGAACTGCGGTGGTCTTTTGGTTGTGTGATATGTGATGAGGTCAACCGCTTTGCTGCGCCCACCCTACGTGAGGTCGTCAACAAGATGCCTGCCGCTGTGAGATTGGGGGCTAGTGACGATGAGAGGCGTAGGGACGGGCGGGAGTTCCTGCTGTATGACACATTCGGCCCACGGGGGTGGAGGTTGGGCAAGAGCGTAGGACAGTGTGCCGTTGACATAGTGGTCATACCAACAAGCTTTGGATACAAGGAGGTGAGGGACATCCCAGAGAACTGGACCAGCACCATTGAAGACCTGACAACAAGCGCAAGTAGGAACAGGGAGGTGGTTGACCTGGCTGTACGGGAGGCGAGGGACGGCCACCGTGTGCTGATATGGAGTGACCGGTTGGAGCATTGCCACTACCTCAAGACCGAGTTCCAGCGGCAGAAGATCCAAGTGGGGCTCCTCATCGGTGGAAAGGAGCACAAGCTAGAAGCCGACAAGACAGAACGGGGGCTAGCCGATGGCTCAGTCAGTATTGGGATAGGAACTAGCGTGGCGGAGCAGAGTATCAACATCCCGCCCCTTGATAGGGGGATCATGACCTGCGCCTCAGCAGACCCCAAGCTACTACGGTTCCGACAGATGAGAGGCCGGTTGGCTAGGCCACTGGAAGGCAAGGAGAGCAGGCTCTACTACTTCTGGGATCGGCGGGTGCCGATCCTCAGAAGGCGGATCTATAACATCGGGCGGAGGTATCACACTAGACGTGCCCGCCCCACAGCAAAGGAGACGAATATGGCAGAGAAGGCAGCGGTAACCTTGGAGAGCATGCGGGCTGGTTGCAAGATCCTTGGTATCAAGTTCAACCGGGACGCCAACGCCAAGGTGCTGGAGCAGCTAATCAAGCGGGAGTTGAGCAAGGACAAGACCTACGGTGTGTACTGTTGTGGGTCTTGCTTCAAGGACATCCGCAACGGGTTGACCTCCTGCCCATTCTGCGGTGCCAAGTTCAAGCCAATCCCTGAGGATGAGCCTCAGGAGGAGGTGGCAGCGGCAGAGGAGGTGGCAGCGGACGAGGAGCTGGTAGCAGAGGACGCGGAGGAGGAGCTGGAGGAAGAGGCAGAGGCAGAGGAAGAGGCAGAGGAAGAGGCAGAGGAAGAGGCAGAGGAAGAGGCAGAGGAAGAGGCAGAGGCAGAGGAAGAGGAGGAGGAAGAGGCAGAGGAAGAGGCAGAGGAGGAAGAGGAGGCTGAGGAGGAGGCTGAGGAGGAGGCTGAGGAAGATGACGAGGTTGTGGAGGACGAGGAAATCGACGAGCCCCCCAAGTCCAAGAAGCAGATCAAGCAAACGGGCGCAGTGGCCACCCTCAAGGAGAAGGAGAGGGCACGGAAGAGGGATCAGGTCAGGTCGGAGTTGCCGTACACCGCGGAAGCCCTCAAGGGGATGAAGTCCACCGTCCTTGTCATGATCGCCAGCGTCCTGGGGCATAAGGATCCTGTCCACATCCTGAAGACCTCGGAAAACGTCCGAGCGTACATCCTCAAAAAGCAGAAGTCCTGGGTGAAGCCGGAGCCCAAGCCTATCGTCAAAAAACTCAAGTCAGCTCCCCCGCCCGCCAAGCCCACGAGCAAGCCAGCGGTCAAGAAGGCCAAGAAATAGTCCTACCCAGACTAGGATGCCCAAGGTTTGAGCATCCTAGTCTCCTCCCCTTAGAGGTGGCGCACATGGACATCTTACCCGAGCTGAAATCCTACCTCCAACGCAAGAGGTGGCAGTGGAAGCCCACCAGCGGGACGGACATCGCCGTCAAGACCTGCCCCTTCTGCGGGCGCTCCAAATGGAAGTTCAACATCCATGCAACCAAGACCATGTATCGTTGCTGGCACTGCGATGCCCGTGGCAACCTGTACAAGCTGAAGAGGGAGCTGGGCGATCTGCAAGGGGTAGTGTCGGCGTCCCAGGCTGTCGGAGAGGGCAAGCGAGGCTCATCCACAACAGTGGACATGGACCTTATTGACAAGTGGCATCGCCAGCTCCTCAAGCACGCCTTGACGCTTTCATACCTGACGGAAGGTCGAGGCTTCGAGGCGGAGACCGTCGCCCACTTCAAGCTTGGCCTCCAGAAGCAGAACGGACAACTGTGGCTCGCCATCCCCCATATCAGTGGCGGGGTATGCCATAACGTCAAGTTCCGTTCGCTACCCCCAGCCGAGAAGACCTTCCGCAGGGTGAAGGGTGCAGCCTCTACCCTGTTCAACGCGGATGTCCTGGCGGAGCACGGGTCAGTGGTCATCGCGGAGGCCGAGACCGACGCCATGTCGCTGTGGCAAGCGGGTGTGAAGAATGTGGTGGGGCTGACATGCGGAGCCGACACGTTCCTTCCAGAGTGGTATGACAACCTGGCTGACAAGGAGGAGGTGACGATCTGTCTGGACGCGGACGTGGTGGGGCAGCAGGGGGCGCGGGCGATAGCACGCAGGCTGGGATTCGACAAGTCCAAGAACGTCCTGCTCCCGTACCATGACGCCAACGAAATGCTGGTTCAAGTCGGGGGGCCGGAGTTGAAGAGGGTGATTGAAGGGACAGCGGAGCTATTCGAGGTCTCGGGCGTGGTGACGGCTGCGGATGCCATGCTCCGCTGCAAGGAGACCGCGGAGACCGGGGAGGTTGGGCTGCTCACGCCGTGGGATGACGTGAACCTGCTCCTGGGCCCAGGCTGGCATCCAGGAGACCTCATCGTGTTGTCTGCCCGCGTGAAGGTGGGGAAGACCACGCTGTCCCTCAACCTAGCAGACCACCACTCGCGGATGGGAGTGCCATCGCTGATCTACTGCTTGGAGATGAGTGTGGAGCGCCTGGGCGAAAAGGTAGCAGCCCTCATCCGCCACAAGCCCGTGGACGACCTCACAGGCGTGGATTACGAACTTGCGAGGCACAGGCTACGCAACCAACCCCTGTACTTTGTAGAGCCAGACTGGGGCGGGTCGCTGAAGGACGAGGTCGTGAGGGACAAGATCCGCGAGGCCGTCAAGCGGCACGGGATCAAGTTCGTGGTGTTCGACCACCTTCACTTCCTGTGCCGCTCGCTCCAGTTCCTCACCGCAGAGGTCGGACAAGTCACCCGCGCCTTCAAGTTGCTAGCTCAGGAGTTGAACGTGGTCATCCTCCTTATTGCTCAACCCAAGAAGATAGAGGGTTCGCGGGTGATCAAGTACGACGATATCAAGGACAGCTCCAGCATCCCGGCGGACTGCGACCAGATCATATTGCTACACCGGAACGCGCGGCCCGTTGGCTTTGACGAGGACAGTGGGCGAGCGCAGGCGTCAGACCAAGAGGTCCTTGAACCCAAAACACTGCTCCGAATTGACGCCGCACGGTTCAGGGGTGGGGGCGAATGCTTCCTCTACTACGATGGCGCCTCCAGTCTGTTCACGGGGTGGGAGGATCGCCCCTCGAGAGAGCCCTAGACCCCCCGCCTCGCATGCCCTAGCCCGCCCGCAGCCCTCGTGTCGTCCCGCCCCCAGTCCTTGACAGCTCCAGCGTGCAACGGGGCTCTGAGAGGCGCTGGGAGAGCCGTGCAGATAGACCACACGCGACATACAGATAGACCGCACGTGACACACAGACACAATGATTAGCGCCCCCACGCTAGCTCTGACGACCTTACAGGCGTAGTGCGTCCCTCAGCGTCCCTAGAGGTCCGTAGGGAGCCTTGGAATGAGGACCGCTGTCTTGCTATTACCCTCCCTCTTTCGGACGGAACCTTTAGAATCAATGGCTTGCACCAGCCACATTTTTGCGTAGAACTACGCAAAAAAACCTTGCAGTGCTATCCACGGGGCACTAAGCTGAAGGGTAGATGAAGCACGATAACAGAGCACGGGGAAATCGACCCATCACGACGCCAGCGAGAGATGGCACGCGTGTTCTGCGCTCAATCATCATGAGCGAGAGAGTTGCGTCAGTCGCGGTGAAAACTAGCACCGCGCAGCCGAGCGTACCCCCGACTATCACAAACATTTCAAACACTTGTAGCCCTTACAGCGGGACGTGCTTTCCGTCGTTGTACGCTGTTCTGGGAAGTACGAGCACGAAATGTGACGAGCAAGCTTCCGTTGACTCGTCGGTGGTAGTCGGACCGGTCACATAGTAATCGCTCGCGGGCATTCGCTCGATAAACTCTCGTCTGACGTCGCCGGAGGCATGCGGTCTGCATGCTGAACACCCAGATAACTAGCTCTCTCTGTAGTCTGCAAGGGTCCCAACCCACCGAGCACACCATTTCACTCGTTGGAGCAGGTAGGTCTGAGAACAACGCCGCAAGCTCCTCGCTAGTCGACCCAGCCCAGACACATCATCACAGGGAGAGAGCAAATAGACCAAGCCAACAAAGCGAGGGCGGGGGAGGCAGCTCCCCCGTCCCTTCAATCGCATCACATGGGGTGCGATTGAAGGGGCGATGATGCCCCCAACAATCGGAGGTGGCAAATGCGGATGCTCAAGTCGGAGGCGCTAGTAGAGACGGTCAACGCGGCGCTGGACAGTCTGGAGGACTTTATGCGTCAGGTCGGTCCGGGCGCGGGCGGTGAGGAGAACTTCGAGGGCAAGCAGGACGAGGCGATCATGCTGGCGCTCTACCGCAGCGCCATAAAGATCAGGCAGCAGGCGTTCGCCGCTTGCGGGGAGAGGATCAGCCTCGACGCCGCAGGCGAGCTTGACTAGGCACGCAGGCAACCAACGAACAAAGGAGAGGACGATGAAGACCGATAGGATCGAGGTCATCACCAGTGAATACGCCTTCAGTCATGGGAAGCAGCCTCGGGGGTTCGGTTCGTGGTGCTTCAGCCGCTACGAGGACGTGGACTTCTGCAATCGGGACAACCCCGCTGTGATCTGGGTTCATCAGAGCACCTACGCCGCAGCGAGGAAGGCTGCGTTGAAGCAGGCGAAGGAGCGGGGCTGGGAGGTCATGTACACCCAGCCGTAGAGCAGAGCTTGACGGTTGCCCAGCAGCCCCTCACCGCGAGGGGCTGCGAAGGAGCAATCAAGCTCCCAACAACCAAGTGAGGTGGCAGATGAAAGCGAAGACCAAGAAGGCAAGCACCGATGTCCGCAGCAAGCTGGAGCAGCTTCGTTCCGAGATGAACGGCGCCTTGATTGAGAGGCAGGCAGAGGTCGACGGCATGCTGGTCGCCCTGCTCGCCCGGGAGCACCTACTGCTCCTCGGCCCTCCGGGGACTGCCAAGACGATGATGGTCAAGCTGGCGGCGGGGGTCATCGCAGGCGCGACCTACTTCTACTGGCTCATGTCCCGATTCACTGTGCCCGAGGAGCTGTTCGGTTCCTTCAGCCTCAAGGCGCTGAAGGAGGACAAGCACCAGCGCCTCACGACCGACAAGCTCCCCGAGGCGTCCATCGCGTTCTTGGACGAGGTGTTCAAAGCCAACAGCGCGATCCTCAATTCACTCCTCACGTTGATCAACGAAAGGCAGTTCCACAACGGGGGGCAGGCTGTTGATGCTCCGCTGGAGACGATGGTGGGCGCGTCCAACGAGCTTCCCGAGAGCGGAGAGCTTGACGCCCTCTATGATCGGTTCCTCTTGCGGTACTGGACTGGGTACATCACGGACAGGTCGAGCATGAAGGCGCTCCTCATGGGGGGCGACGTCGAGATGACCGTCCAGCTGTCACTAGATGAGCTTCACGAGGCGCAGGCTGGGGTGGACGCGGTAGCGATGGGCGAGGACATCGTCGACCTTCTCATTGAGGTCAAGGCTGCTCTCGAGAAGGAAGGATTCACCAGCAGTGACAGGCGGTGGTGCAAGTGTCTCCGCTTGCTACAAGCCAACGCGTACCTGAATGGGCGGGACGAGGTGACCGAGGATGACTTGCTCCTGCTGCAACACATCCTTTGGAAGGAGCCGAAGGATCGTGGGGCGCTCGGGCGCACCATCGCTCGGATCGCGAATCCGCTGGCGCACGCCGCACAGGAGATACTGGACGCGGCACGGGAGTTGTTCCGCTCGCTCCCAATCGGGAATGACGTTCCCGACAGTCAGGCGGCGGAGGTGTTCACCCAGATCGTTGACGCCAACGGGCAGTTCAAGTCCCAGATCGCCAAGCTACAGAAGCTGGCGAACGGGAAGGCGTCGGCGTCGGTGACGGAGGCGGTAGAGGCAATCGAGTCCATGAGCGTAGCGGCGAGTCGGTTTGCCGCGAAGGTCAGCGGGCTGTCGCTGTCCTAGTCAGATCAACGGTGCCGCAAGCACCACAACAACACCTAAGGAGGTGGCCAGTGTCTAGTAAATCGAAGGCGAATGCACAGAGGGTTGAGGCGATGGCGGACAAGCAGGGTGGGAAGCACGTTGGGTCCATTGTTATGTGGTCCCTGAACGAGCCGCATGTCCCGGAGGAAGACCTCAAGAAGTTGTTTGTCCAGCAGGGCTTGGACTGGGATACGTACGGGCCCCGCGGGCTCGACGCCGAGATCACTTTCCATAAGGCTTTGAACGAGGCCAAGTCAGCCACGAGTGGGTGGAGGTTTGTGACGTTGTTTGACGGGCAGGAGAAGAAGGTCATCGGCGTGGTGCAGGAGTCGGTGGACAAGGCGGCGGAGGATGTCAAATACCGCACCGACTGGACGACCGATGCCGTGAAGCTCATCCTCGATAAGACCAACGCGAAGGCGAGCACGACCAACAACAAGCACGAGGTGGCAAAGGTCTTCATCGCCGCTTGTCAGAAGTTGCAGGCGGTCTACACCAAGCCGGACTTCACGAGGTTCCTCGTCAGGAACCTCAGGGAGACGGGCGCGTCAACAGGTGGGGCACTCCAACTCAGACCGACGGGTGGGACGTACTTCATCCCCGCTCAGGACTACCAGTTCGTGTTGCAGCACAAGGCGATAATCGAAGGCTGTGGGTCGGAGTTCAGCTGTTTCAATATCAAGGAAGACGACGTTTCGGTGCGGGACCTGGGGCGGTCCGCGATGACCAACATGACCGACGAGCTTCGCAAGCTGGAAGCGGAGCTGGTGACATGGGCAGAGGAGCTACCCCGAACCACCACGCTCCAGCGCAGGTTCGACGCGTACAAGGCGCTGAAGGCGAAGGCTGAAATGTACGCCTCGATGCTCTCGATCAAGGCCGACGATATCCTCACGGGTCTGAGCGCCTGCACCAAGAAGGCAAAGGAACTACTCGGGCTCGCCGAGAGCAAGACGGAGGAGAAGGCTGCGGAGGTGAAGCCCATCAAGGTCGAGGAGGAGGTCAAGCAGGCGAAGGTGCAGAGGGTGGTAGTGAAGGCGCAGGCGCAAGTGAAGACGCCAATCAAGAAGGTGATGAAGGACGCGGAGCAGCACAAGGCGGAGGCCAAGAAGACGAAGAAGGCGAGGAAGGCAGCGTAGATATTGCTCCTACCCACGAGACCGCTCGTGGGTAGCGTGGAACGTCTAACGCTACAAACAACGAGGTGGCACTCATGACAACGAAGGAAGCTAGGCTATCTAGCGAGGACCTCACCCACAAGGTGAGTAGGTGGCAACGGTACCTATACGACGCCGAGCGGGCGTTGAACCAGGGGATGAGGCGGGCAGAGCAGGCGGGGCTCGACCGCAACGTCCGGTTCCCTGACTACCAGCGGGAGTTGTTCAGTCGACTGTACAACCCGAAGACCTCGGCGCTGGAGACCCCAGCTGAGGGCTCGGAGTGGGCTAGCAAGCTCCACGCCGTCGCGCAAGACATGCCGGAGTTCAAGGTGCTTCAGGAGAGGTGCAAGGGCGACGAGGTGTGGGCGGGCATGGGCACCAGCAGTCTCGCCGCTAGCATCGTCTCCAAGATGTCCCCACAGAAAAGCAAGCACAACCCGGAGGAGCTGAAGAGGCGCGTGGAGGGGCTCAAGAAAATGTCGGAGCAGGGGGTCAACGTCTCCAAGAAGCTCCAGCAAGCCGAGCAGGTGCTGGAGCAGGCACAGAAGGAGGCGGAGGCGATGGCGCAGGGGCTCGACCCCGTCCAACTGAGGCAGGCTGTGCGGCAGGGGTGCGAACAGGCACAGCAGGAGATCGGGGAGGCCGAGGGGCAGATAGAGTCCTTCAGCTACGGGTCGTCCCCGGGGACGCCGGTAGCAAAGGGCAACGTCGCCCAGAAGCGGGAGCTGGCGAACCAGATAGCCCGCAGTTCCAAGCTCAAGAAAATAGCGAAGCTGGCCGGGCGGCTCCGTCGTGTCGCCGCTGAGAAACAGCGTAGCAAGGTAAGCGACAGCCGCAGCGAGGTCAGTGATATCGAGCAAGGCGACTCCATCGACCGTCTGCTCCCCTCTGAGCTGATGGACCTCTTGAACGGGGATGGGGGCGAGCGGGAGATGGTGTTCTACGCTCGTTTTCTCGACAGGCAGTGTCTCCAGTACAAGTTGAGTGGGAAGGAGAAGGTCGGACGCGGGCCTATCGTCCTATGCTGTGATGAGTCGGGCAGCATGGAGGGGGACAATGAATGTTGGGCGAAGGCTGTCAGCCTCGCTCTGCTGGACATCGCCCAGCGGCAGAGGAGGAGCTGGAGCTTCATCCACTTTGACAGTCGGGTGAGCAGGCGGGACTTCGTCAAGGCGGGGGCGGTGGACTCGAAGGCGCTGATGGAGTGCATGGCGCACTTTACGGGAGGGGGGACGTGCTTCCAGTCGCCTCTCGACGAGGCTGTCAGGACGATCAAGGAGGACGGGGCGATGAGGAAGGCTGATGTCGTCTTCATCACGGACGGGTGCTGCGCGGTAGCCCCTGAGTGGGTGGAGAGGTTCGTGGAGGCGAAGAGGGCGCTGGGCTTCACGGTGTACGCGGTCCTCGTTGACATGCAAGGGCAGTCAATGGGGGCGGTAGAGCAATTCGCCGACCACATCTACCACATGGAGGACATGCTGGAGGGGCGTGGGGGCAAGTTCGAGGATGTCGTGTTTTCTCTCTAGCACGGGCTGCTTAGGAGCACGTTGCTCCCAACAAGAGGTGGCAAATGAAACGCGGAAGGATAGAGGAGGCGAAACCTCAGGATGGGACGCGGTGGGAGCGACCAATCAACCTGTTCCGCTGGTCCCTCAGTGGGTGGAGGTTCGTCAGTCGACACAGGACGCGGGCAGCTGCAAGGGCGGTTGCCAAACGACTAGGTCTCACACTGGAGCACTAAGCTCCACAACCAAGAGAGGTGGCCAATGCAAACCAAAGAGTCTATCCCGCAACGGTGGAACAGATTGCACAAGGGCGCGATGGCGCTCGCCCTTATCAAGGCGATGAAGAAGGAGCTGGAGGACATCGCCGATGAGGACAGGACACAGTTTGAGAGACAGGCACTGAAACGTATGACACAGGTACTCGGAGGTGGCAAATGAGAATGCCGATCAACATGTATCAGGAAATCCAAGACGCGATCCAGAGGCTCTGGGCCGGGCGCATCAAGGAGAGGGAGGAGAGGGATGCCGCAGGGCGCACGGACTTCCGGGGGGAGGGCGGCTACATCACGGCAACGGACGTGGAGCGTGAGGTGAGGGAACACCTCCAGAACATGCTGGACCAACCCATGTCGCACAGCCTGCTGGTTCCTAGCCGTTCGAGGGGTCGTCTCCGCATCACAGGGCTCAACGGTCATACGTTGCTCGGGCTCTGCCGAGATGGGTTGTTCGCCTTGACGCGGAGCGGGAAGTGGACGTGTCACAACCACGGGCGTGGGCATATCAGTGGGATGCGGTTCAGGCCAGCGGACGAGCCGCTCAGTACGGCAGAGGAAACGTCACTAAGCCTCACGCGTGAGGAGAAGATCCGTCGCAAGTTCCTCCACCACTTTGCTAGGCCAGATGGGAAGGCCGTTTGCGGGGCGGGTGATCGCAAGCGCAGCCCCTACGCCGACAGGCGGGGCTGGAAGCCTAAGCCCGAGACCGATGCCTCCAAGGTGACGTGCAAGGTCTGCCTCAAGCTGTTGGCGACAGGGCAGGTGCAGGACCGCGCGAAGGAGCTGGAGGTAGCCCAGCAGGTGCGGGAGGAGATGGAGCCGGAGGTGGCGGCGGCAGAGCGGCGGGAATGGGGCAACGGCAATCCGTAGGGCGTGGTCCCAGGAAGCCACTAGAGGACCGTAGAGGGTCCTTGTTCGGGGCCCCATATCTGGACAGTCGGGTGCTGCTAGGGGCGCCCCACAGAGGACGTGGGGCGCTCTCATGGAGCATACCGCTCCCAATCACAGAAGAGGTGGCAAGTGACAATGAAACGCAAGCCGGATGTGAGGCACGAGCTAGCAAACGTCATCCTGCTCGGGGAGATCGTCCGGCTCGAGCGGGAAGTGAGCAAGTGCGGGTGTGGGGGATCCTGTAGGCCATGCAGGGGCGCCCTCCAAGACAGGGATCGCTACCACGCCGAGCTCCACGACCGAGGGTGGAGCGACGACGAGATCGAGGCGCGACTGTACGCGACTGGGAAGGAGCAAGAGTGATGAAGACGAGCGAGAGCATCAAGGAGATCGCCGGGGCATTGTCCAGGGTCCAGGGCGAGCTCAAACCCATCGGGAAGTCCGGGAGGAACCACGCGCAGATGGAGATCGTGGAAATGGAGCAGCTGGCGACCACGCTAGTCCGGGTGATGGAGATCGTGGAAATGGAGCAGCTGGCGACCACGCTAGTCCGGCTCTTCACTGACAAGGAGCTGGACGCGGCTGTGAAGGAGGTGGACCCGTGCAACACGTGTGAGCATCGGGACTCCCTTCAAGACGACCACGGGGGGTGCGTGGAAGAGCAGGATTGCAGTGAGCTAAGTGGGTTGACCCCGGCAGAGATGGAAGCTGTACTGGCCGCTAGGATAGAAGGGAGGCGACCATGACCAAGAGGAAGGAGCCCCTCACTTGGTGCAGGGACTGGGACGTGGACTGCCCTAGCTGCGGGACTGGGATGCAAGCTGTCTACACGTTTGCTCCTGGGATGACCCTGAAGAGGCTCCAGTCCTGGGCCCCACAAACACCGTCAATGCTAGAGGTAGCCGCAGTGAAGGTTGAGGTCTACTGTCCTAGCTGTATGTACAAGGAGACACACAAAGGCTGAGCAGCCTGCAATGCTACTCGAGGGCAGGAACGGGCTCCATTGGGTCCTATCTGGGCGAAGCCCAGGGAGTGTCGTTCCTGCTCTTCTTGAAGCGTTGGAAGGTCGCCACCTCCCCCGACGCCCTGGGTGGGATGATCTTGGTGACTAACAATCACTGGGGTCATCCCACCCATCTTTTTTTGTGGCTAGTGTGTCTACATTTCCAACAGTAAGTAATCCACTGTTACTGCTCTAGTGGTACTAGCTTATTTCATTATCCTTGATCTTGTATTGACAGATGGTTAAGTCTGATCTAGTAATTCAGTGCCTTACTGCATATTGAAAAGGATACGTAAAGAATGCTAGCCCAAGCCCAAACGAGAGTGGTATCCGCTGCAACTGCCATCGTCCAGCGACAACTATTGGAGTTGGAACAACGGGAGCAAGAGAGGTTCCAGCACACGGTCCAAGCATTCTGGGACCTGGTAGACAAGAAGGAAGAAGGGTCATGTTGGGTGTGGTTGGGATGTACCACTGAGAGGTACGGGGTGTTCACGCGGTTCCATCGCTTTGTTGGTAGGGGTGCCTTCCAAAGACGGGAGACACTGGTGCATAGGATCAGCTGGGTCCTGACCAATGGGCAGCCCCCTGCTGACAAGCCATGCGTGAGGCATTGGTGCGAGAGCCTGTTGTGTTGCAACCCAACCCACCTGTATGTAGGTCTGCATGGGCGGGCCAAGTGGTCTTAGGATACTCAAACTTTGAGCATCCTAGCGTCACAACATTTTCCTTGCTACTCGAGAGGTCCTTGTGTTATCACGCTCCAGCAATGAACAGGATCACTTCAGTCGCCGTGACACATGATGCAAGGCCATCCCTTCTCCCATCCATAGCAACCGTCAGAGTGATACCAATCGCATCCCAGACCATCTTGTGTCACGGTGACTATTTCCAGCAGAGCAATGGCGAGTGGCAACAGCGAAAGCAGACAAGGCACCCCCAAGGCCGATCAAGCTCGACCCGGAATGCACCCGATGCTCCCTCCACACTCGGAGTCGGATTGTCTGTTGCCCCGGGTCTGGTCCGCTGGACGCTGGCATCTGGCTGTTCGGCGAGGCGTTAGGGGCGAATGAGGAGCAGTTAGGAAAGCCGTTCGTCGGTGACGCCGGACACAAGCTTAACTACCTCCTTGCCCGCTCTGGCATACGTCGGAAGCGGTGCCGGATAGAGAACATCTGTCGGTGCAGGCCGCCTGGCAACACCAAGCCCAGCGCCAAGCACGTGGCAGCATGTTGGGGCTACTCCCTCTACCTCATCCTCAAGCACAAGCCGAAGGTCATCGTTGCCATGGGCGCCACAGCCATCAACGCTTTGATGGAGCCTCGTGGTGGCAAAGGGAAAGGCAAAGGCAGGAAGGTTGACAGCTGGCGGGGGTTCTACGAGCGTAGGACGTTCACCTGGACCTCTCCAAAGACAGGCCAGACCACCGAGCACACTTGCTGGGTAGTCCCGACGTTCCACCCGAGCTTCTGCCTGAGGAAGTGGGAGGCTGACGACCTCTTCGTCTTTGACATCCTGACAGCCATCGAGCTGGTTGAAGGACGCGAGCCCCAGTCCTGGCCAGACACCAAGGTCACCGTACTCAAGACGAAGGATGAGGCTGTCGAGTTCCTGAGACACCTGCGCCGGGTCTCAGGCTTCGTGGTTGACATTGAGGATACGAACCTTCAGGTTCATCAGTCCGTGGTCATGTGCCTCGGGTTCTGTTACAAGGCAGGACATGCGACTATCCTGCCCCTGCACCTGCAAGGCGACCCGCCTCTCCCAATGTGGCGGAGAGAGGAGTACCTCGAGATCCTCGAGGAGCTGACCGCCACGCTGGAGTCCACGAGGCTCTACGGACAAAACATCAAGTATGACCTCCAACGCCTTCGCCGGTTGACGGGCATCGTGGACTACAAGGTGGGCTTTGACACGATGCTGGCGCACCACGTCCTGGATGAGAACAAGCCACATAACCTTACGTTCCTCTGCCAGTGGTACCTGGGGTGGCAGAAATATGACGCTGTCCTGGAGCCCTACAAGGAAGGCAAGAGCCTGCGGATGTGGCTCGTTCCTGACCAGACCCGGCACATCTACTGCGGCTTCGATGTGGATGGAACCTTCAGGCTGCGGAAGGTTCTCAAGCCCATGCTGGTGAAGGACAAGGTGGAGCGAGCTTACCGTATAGAGCATGACCTCACCCTGCCTCTCGCGGACATGGAGTATCGCGGCATCCGGCTGTCTAGACGGCGCATCCAAGAGTTGAGCGACCTTTACCGTAGGGAGACGGCACTAGCCCTCAGGAAGCTCACCAAGATCGCGGACCGGGTGCTGGGGGTAAGTGACTTCAACCCCAACAGCACCAAGCAACTGGTCGTCCTTCTTGAACACTGCGGTGCCGACCTGTGGAAGAAGACCAAAGGGGGTAAGGCCCCAGCCGTCGACAGGAACGTGATGGCAGCCCTGGCTCTCACGAAGGGGAAGGCAGGTGGGGTCGCCCGTGGGATGATCCAGTTGAGAAAGGTGGCCAAGTACGTCAACACCTACCTCGATGGCAAGGACTCGGCGGGCGAGGGGAAGGGGGGGTTCCTTCGCTGGGTGCAAGAGGAAGATCGCATCCACCCCAACTACAACATAGCCATTGCCCGCACCGGGCGGCTCTCTGCGGACGACCCTCCAATCCAACAGATGCCACGGACGGGTGATCTGAGGAGCATCCTTATACCGGATGCTGAGGACCACGTCCTTCTCACGTCGGACTACCAGAAGGTCGAGTTATGTGTTGCAGCGTGGCTTGCCAATGACGAGGTGATGGTCAGGGAGCTGCTAGCTGGGGTTGACCTCCATAGCAAGATGGCGATCACAGCCCGCATGATGCGGAACCCAACCGAAGAGGAATGGGAGACCTACCTCGCGTTGGAGAAGGCGCTGAAGGCGGGACCAGTGTCTACTCTGACACTGACACCGAAGCAGTCCAAGCTCCTGCACGCCATTGGGGTGGCTGTCCGTGGTGACCTGGTTGGACCTATCATCACCAAGGATGAGCGGGCTGTGGCCAAGGGCGTCAACTTCGGTGTGACGTACGGTCGTGGGGCTGCCGGTATTGCTGAAGCCAACCCGCACGTATTCCCTCCAGCGATGAAACCCCGGGATAGACGGGCACGGGTGCAGAAGGTCATTGATGCCTTCTTTGACAAGTACCAAGGCATCGCCCTCTACCGTGAAGAGGTGATCGAGAACCTCCACAAGAGAGGCTTCATTCGCACCACCATCACGGGTAGGGTGCGCCGACTGTACGG
>Ga0315276_10001146_pt1 | contig 23675 bp, 14 predicted proteins | sample YL17G05_0_MG_FD_204542 | JGI IMG/M metagenome (GOLD analysis project Ga0315276, IMG submission 204542) | Sediment microbial communities from Yellowstone Lake, YNP, Wyoming, USA - YL17G05_0 | ecosystem: Environmental > Aquatic > Freshwater > Lake > Sediment | place: USA: Wyoming | collected... | reverse complement strand
TGGCCCTTCAACTCAGCGGCGGAGCTGCTCGGCCCGCTCGAGGATGCCCGCGAGTTGACGATCTGCCTCGCCGGCGCCAGCCCCGAGTCGCCCGCCGCCGCCGATCTGCGGCTGCACTGGCCGCACGGCCATCCGCAGATCGCCTACGCCGAGCACGCGGCGTATCTGCTGGGCATGCCCGCGCCCGACAGCATCGAGGGACTGCAGACGCTGGCCGCGGAGCTGGAGACATGGCTGCACGAGCTGCCCGACGACGTGCTGGCGCAGCTTGACGAGCTGATCCTGGAAGCGGGCGTGCAGGCAGCGCTGGGCATCTTTACCGCGCAGCTGCATCAGCGCCACGACCCGCTGAGCCAGCCGCACGCCGGCCACGTCAACCTCGATCCACTCTACCCCCACCAGCATCCCGCGGGCAGCGCCACGCGCCAGAGCGTGCCGCAAGACATCCTGGAGCGCACCTTCGCCGCGCGCGAGGCGCTGGCCGGAGCGTTCACCGAGTACGAGGAGCGGCCGCAGCAGATCCGCATGGCCACGGAGGTGGACAAGGCGCTGGCGGAGTCGCGGCCGCTGATCATCGAAGCGGGCACCGGCGTCGGCAAGTCGCTGGCCTACTTGCTGCCGCTGGCCGCGCACGCCGTACGCTCCGGCAAGCTCTGCCTGATCAGCACGAACACGATCAACCTGCAGCAGCAGCTGCTGGAGCAGGACGTGCCGCGCATGCGGCGCATCCTCGACATGCTGGACGTCAAGGTCACGCTGCTCAAGGGCCGCGAGCACTACCTGTGCCTGAAGCGGCTGCAGGATACATGGCTCGCCGCCGGCCCGCAGGCCCGCTCGCACCGCGAACGGATGCTGGCCCTCGGCGTGCCGGGGGTGCTGCTGCTGGCGCGCCTGCTGCGCGAATTCCTGCGCGAGCCGAACCAGGACCTCGACGGCATCCCCTCGCCGCCGAACCTGAGCATGCCGGAGCGCATGCAGCTCATGGGCAGCCTGGACTGCCGCTTCGCCACCTGCCTCGGCGAGCGCTGCCCGCAGCGGCGGCAGTGCCATTTCTTCGCCCGCCGCGACGAAGCCGAGAGCAGCCATCTGACAATCACCAACCACGCGCTGGTGTTCGCGCTGCATGGCACAGGCGACGGCGAAGGCGAACACCTGGTGAGCAAGGCCTCGGTGATTGTCTTCGACGAGGCGCACAACCTGGAGTCGGCGATCACCAACCAGATGACGGCGACCGTGAGCCACGAGCAGCCGGTGAACTTCGCCAACTGGCTGCAAAATGTGCTGGAGCACGAAGCTTGCGGACGCCGCCTCGCACTCTCGCCCACTGCTGTGCCCGAAGTCTGCCGCGAGCAGTTCGCCCGCGTGCAGCAGCTCTGCGGCCAGGTCGGCGAGTGGGTGCGCGCCGGCGTGGAGATCCGCGAGCAGGTCAACCGCCTGCTGCTGCAGGCCTCGCAGAAGGGCCACCTGCCGATCGCGGAGAGCACGCAGCTGACGCCGAGCACGGCCACGCCGGGCCAGGCGCAGGTGATGCAGCTGCTGGCCAAGCTGGCGCAGCGCCTGCTGGCGGTGCTGGCGCTGTATCGCGAGCTGGCCTGGCTGCTGCATGCGCTGTTCTGTGCCGAGGAGAGCGAGCTGTACATCGACGACGCGCAGTTCCAGATGGATGTGCAGGCGCTGGCTTTCGAACTGGAAGCCGCCTGCCGCGGGCTGGAGATGTGGCGCCCCGAAGATCCCTTGTCGATCACCTGGTTCAACTGCGACGCGGGCGGCGGCGAGCCGCGCTGGGAGTACAACACCGCGCCGCTCGATCCCGGGCCGTACTTCCAGTCGCTGCTGGCCGCCAAGGACAGCGTGATCCTCAGCAGCGCGACGCTGGCCGTAGCCGACAGCTTCGACTACCTGCAGCGCAGCCTGGGCTTCGACGCCGAGGGCGTGGCCCGCGCGCAGTGGGTGCAGCTCGACAGCCCGTTCGACTACGCTAAGCAGGCGCTGCTGCTGGTGGCCACCGACCTCGCCGGCCCGACGGGCGCCAGCCGTGACGAGTACCTGGAGCAGCTGGAGGAGGTCGTCTGCGGCGTCTGCCAGACCTTCAAGCAGGGCATCCTGGTGCTGTTCAACAGCTACCGCGACCTGAACCACATCGCCGACCGGCTGGCGCTGCGCATTGGCGAGGCGCGCCTGCTGGTACAGGGTGTCAGCGGCACGCGCGAGGAGATCGCCATCGACTTCCGCGACTCCGGCAACAAAGTGCTGCTGGCCACGCGCAGCTTCTGGGAAGGCTTCGACGTGGCGGGCGAGGCGCTGAGCTGCGTCGTGCTGGCAAAACTGCCGTTTGCCAACTTCAAGGACCCGATCATCGCCGGCCGCCAGCGCGCCATCGAGGCCCGCGGCGAGAGCAGCTTTTACAAGCTCAGCCTGCCGCTGGCGGCGATGCAGCTCAAGCAGGGCTTCGGCCGGCTGATCCGCAGCACGCGCGACTTCGGCTGCGTCTTCCTGCTGGACAGCCGCGTGGCCACGATGACCTACGGCCGCGTGTTCCTCAACAGCCTGCCCGGCCCGCGCACCTTCATGGGCCATTACCACGACTGCCTCGCGGAGGCGGAGCACTTCATGAGCGAGCATCAGGCAGCTGCCACCGTCGCCAAACGCGCCAGGCGCGCGGCTAAAGGAGCCGCCCATGAGTGAGCCCCGCATCTGCGTCGTCGGCGCCGGGCCGGTGGGCTGCCTGCTGGCTGCGGCGCTGGCCGAGCACAGCTGCCACGTCGTCTGGATGGTGCGTGACAGCGCCCGCCGGCAGGCTGTCGCACAATTCACGCTCGACGTGGCAGGTGCGCCATACCAGCCGCACCTTGAGCGCATCACGCTGCCGGACAGCATGGCGCTGGCGGAGCCGCCGGACTGGCTGGTCGTGGCAGTTAAGGCACAGGACGTCGAAACGGCGCTGGCAACCTACTGGCAGTCATCTGCCACGCGCGTTTTGGTGTCGGCCAACGGTCTGGTGGCGGGCGCCTTCCACCTCGGACTGCTCTACGGCGGCGCGTATCTCGACGCTGGCCGCCTGGTCACCAGCACCGCCAACCACCTGACTGCCGGGCCGCTGCGCGGAGCGGAGGGCGACACGGTGGAGCTTGCGGCGCTGCTTGACGCGCCGTGGCTTGGCGTGGCAACCGAGCCGGACATCGAGGTGCCGCAGTGGCACAAGCTGGCGCTGAACTGCGTCGCCAACCCGCTGACGGCGCTGCTGGACTGCATCAACGGCGACGCGCTGCCGCTGCTGGACGGCCCGCTGGCAGGCGGCCTGCTCGCCGAGTGCGACATAGTGGCGCACGCTAAGCTGATCCGCCGCTGGCCGCATACGCTGCAGAGCCTGCGCAGTGATTTGCGGGTATTACTGGAGGCGACGCGCGGCAATTCCAGCAGCATGCGCGAGGATCTGCGCGCCGGCCGCGAGACGGAAATCAGCCACATGAACCTGGCCGTCGCCGAGGCTGGAGCACAGCGCGGACTGCCCTGCCCGCTCAATGAGAGCCTGGGGCGCATGGTATCCTTGATCTCGGCGAACAGGGGCACCTTGTGACGCGTCACAGGTACTGTTATTATCTTTCAGATTCATGCCGCACGCGCTGCGTGCGCGGCGGACAAAGATGGAAGGCGAGTGTATGAAGCGACTGAGGAATGCCGCGATTTTTCTGGTGGCGCTGCCGCTGCTGGCTTGCACCAGCAGCAATACGCCCACAACTGCGCAGAGCAACGCAGGCTACGACTCGGAGTACCGCGAATCGACGCGCAGCGCGCAGCAGTACGGCGAGGGCGCCGGCAAAGAGCAGCCGCTGGTTGAGCCCGCGCCGACGCTGATGCTGATCGGCGCCGAGACGGGCGAGATGAATCCCGGCGAGGACTACTACATCTACGCCGTCGCCGACAACCCCGACAAGCGCAATCTGCAGTACGTCTGGTCGCTGCAGGGCGGCACGGTCAGCGAGGTGCCCGAGGCCGAGCGCGGCCGCCTGGACATCGAGGTGGCGAAGGCCAAGGAGGATGCCCTGAATCCGCCGGTCGCCGAGCAGCCCCTGGCCCCGGCGGCCCCCGCCGCTGCACCCGCAGCTCCGGCTGCTGCCGCAGCAGCGCCGGCCGCTGGCGCCCAGCCGGTGCAGCCGCAGGCACCCGTCAGCCCCGCAGCCGCCAGTGGCGCTCCGCAGTCTCAGATGAATACTGGAGCGCAGGCGCCGGCGGGAGCAGGCCTGCCCGGTACGCAGCCTGCCAACCAGAACTACAGCTTGGGCGGTGGTGGTGGCGGCGCACCAGCCAGCGGCACGCCGGCAGCGGGCGGCGGTGGTGGCGGTGCCGGAGCCAACATTTCGCCTAGCGGTGGAAATGTCACCCCGCCTTCAGGCACAGTCAATCCTTCAGCGACGATGGGAACCAGTTCTGTCAACGGCGACGGCAAGAGCACCAGCAGCACGAAGCACCGCCAGCAGAGCAAGGTCTTCGAGCTCCGGATGATCATGGGCCCCGAGCAGCCTGAGGACTTTGCCGACATGGTGGCGCCGCAGCAGATCGGCAGCGAGACGGCGCAGGGCGTCAACGAGGGACTCACGCGCGCCAAGGAGGCCGCAGGCGGTGAGGCTCAGGAAGTGTCCAGCGAGGAGACGCGGGAAGAGCCCGCCGGCGAAGTGAATGCCGCCGAGCGCGAGATGCCCGAGAACATGGCCCCCGCAGCCGTCGAGGAAAGCCCGTCGCGCATCGGCGAGCGCTCCCAGGACATCCGCTCCGAATACCAGGCGTGGGATGAGGAAGGCACCGGCGGCAAGCGCGAGCAGGCGCTGGGCGGCTATGGCGAGGAGACGGCGGAGAATGCTGAGCCGCTGACCGCCGAGAAGAGCTACGAGCTGGTGACACTGGTCACCGAGGATCCGTACATCGTCTGGACGCCCGACCGTCCCGGCAAGTTCCAGCTGTTCTGCAAGCTGGCCTGGAAAGACGAAGACATGACCGAGGCACGTGAGCTGGACCTCGAAGTGCGCCTCAAGGATCCGGCGGTCGAGCTGTCGCAGGACTTCCCCGACGTCGTGCGCGAGGACGACGCGATCTTTGTACGCCTGGACTCCAGCCAGTTGCCGGCCTTCGACAAGGGCCTGTTCACCGTAACTTACGACATCAACAAGCTCAGCTTCCGCGGCGCGGAGCTGGGCGAGTTCTTTGACGACGACCCGGCGGCCTCGATCTACTACGCGCAGCCGGATAAGACAGAGGGCAAGGTGCTGATCGCCATCGACAGCAATACCGAAGTCACCGAGCTGTCAGGCGACGGCACGCTGGCCTACCTGAAGTTCACAGCCAAGACGGATATCGAAACCCAGGCGGACACGCAGCTGGCCCTGGTGGCCGACACCGCGGCCCGCTACATCCTCGACAAGGATGGCGAGAACATCCTGCCGCTGCCGGTCACGCGCCCGCCGTACAAGACCGAGGCGATCATCCCGGCACCGAGCAGTGCACCGGCCACTCCCGGCGTGCGGGAGGAAGCCAAGCCGGGCCAGTTCGCCAATTATCCTGATGTGCTGACAAGAGACCAGGCAGAAGACATCGCTGGCTCGTACAACATCAGCGACGATGCCCTAGGCAAGATGCTAGACCGTGGAGACATCAAGGGTGCCCACCGGACCGGCACTGATCCCAACTCGCCGTGGGCGATTCCCAAGGATGTCCTGATCCAGGCGCTGGAAGCCGAGCAGAAGAAGCTGCTGGCGGCTGGCCAGGGCGCCGGCACGGGGCCGGCTCCTGCTCAGAAACCCGTGCCAGGATCTGAGGAGATGGTCGGACCGCTGCCGCCCGCCGTGCCGCCCCACGATGAGCAGCCAGCCCAGCCGGACCTGAACGTAATCAAGTAGCTGCGGCAGCGCTGCAGCAGGGAAGCATGCCATTGCTCGTGACATTGGCTGTGCGCCGTGCATAGAGCATCAGCTGCGGGCACACAGCTTCAGCAATCAGGCGGCGAGCTGCGGGCGCGCGAACCTGGCCGCTTGCGGGGCACTGGGACTGCGGAACGTCAGCCGCGCGGCTAGTCCTCTTCCTTGCGCGTCGCCTGATACTTCTTGACGATGTCCGCCTGGACGTTGCTCGGCACCTGCTCGTAGTGGCTGAACGTCATCTCGTAGTAGCCCTGGCCCTGCGTCATCGAGCGCAGCGAGTTGATGTACTGGTACAGCTCGCCCAGCGGGATCTGCGCGTTGACGACCTTCAGGTCGCCTTCCTGGTCGATGCCGCCGACGCGCCCGCGCCGTGTGTTCACGTCCGCCATGATGTCGCCGAGGAAGTTGTCCGGGGTGTAGATGACGACGCTGTAGATCGGCTCGAGCAGGATCGGGCCGCACTTCTCGAACGCGTACTTGAAGCCCATCGACGCCGCGACCTTGAACGACAGCTCATCCGAGTCCACGGAATGGCTGCTGCCGTAGAACAGCGTGACCCGCATATCGATTACGCGGCTGCCGGAAAGCGGCCCGGCCTCCATGGTCTCGATCACGCCTTTCTCGACCGCCGGGATGAAGCGGCTGGGTACCACGCCGCCGACAACCGCGTCGACGAACTCGAACCCCGTGCCGCGCTCCTTCGGCTCCAGCCGCAGATGCACGTCGCCGTACTTGCCGCGGCCGCCGGTCTGTTTCTTGTACTTGCCCTGCGCCTCGGCAGTAGTGGTGATTGTTTCGCGATACGGCACGCGCGGCCTTTTCCATTGCAGCTGCACGCCCACCTTGCCCTTGACATAGGCCGCGGCCACGTCGAGGTGCAGCTGGCCCATGCCGTAGATCACCTGCTCCTTGGTCTCCTCGTTCTGCATCACGCGCAGCGTACGGTCCATCCCCGAGTACTGGTTGAGCGAGGACATCGTCTTTTCCAGGTCGTTCTTGTCGTCAACCTCTACCGCTTCGTAGGCCACGGCGCTGGGGTACTCGATCGCCGGCAGAATGATCTGGTGCTCCTTGGCGCACAGCGTGTCGCCGAGCTTGGAGGTCTTGATCTTCACCGTGGCGACGATGTCGCCGGCGCTGGCCTGCGGCACGTCCTCGCGCACCTTGCCGCGCATCACCAGCAGGTTGGTCACCTTCTCGCTTTCGTTGGCCCGCGGGTTGTAGGGCGTATCACCGGAATGCAGCGTGCCGGAATAGACGCGCATCCAGAACAGGTCGCCCAGCTGGCCCTCGGTGGAGATCTTGAAGACGCGGGCGCAGAATGGCGCGTCCTCCGCCAGCGCGCGGCTGTCGTCGCCGCCGTTGGGCTTCTTGCCGCTGATCTTGCCGCGGAAATTCGGCTGCGGCAGCGCGGTCTCGATCATGTCGAACAGCGTCTGCACGCCGACGAGCTGCTTGCTCGAACCGCCGATGATCGGGCAGATATCGCCGCGCTGCGTGCCGGCCTGCAGCGCGCCGGCCAGCTCCGCGTCGGTGATCGGCTCGTCCGCCAGGTAGCGCTCGAAGAGCTTCTCGTCCAGCTCGACGATGCTCTCCACGAGCGCCGTGCGCGCCGCCTCCACCTTGTCCTGCATCTCGGCCGGCACGTCCTGCTCGCTGAACTTGTCGCCGTCCTTGATGAAGGCGCGGCGCGTCAGCACGTTGATCACGCCCTTGAGCTGGCTCTGCTGGCCGATGGGGATGATCAGCGGCGTCAGCGACTTGCCGAAGGCGTGACGCAGCGCCCCCACCACGTTGTCAAAGCTGCTGTTTTCCTTATCCAGCCCGCTGACGAAGACCATGCGCGGCAGCTTGAGTTTCTCCAGGTACTGCCAGTTGACGCGCGTCTGCGGTTCCACGCCGGCCACGCCGCTGACCACCAGCACCGCCGCGTCCACCGCGTTGAGCGCGGCCAGCGTCTCGCCGATGAAGTCGAGGTAGCCGGGGCAGTCGATCAGCGTGATGCGGTGGCCGTTGTGATCGAACGGCAGGATCGAGCTGTAGATCGAGTAGCGGCGGCGGATTTCCTCCGGGTTGTAGTCGCTGACGGTGTTGCCGTCCTCGATTGCGCCCATGCGCGTGATCACGCCCGCGGCAAACAGCATTGCCTCGGCCAGCGTGGTCTTGCCACAGCCGCCGTGGCCGACCAACGCGATGTTGCGCTTCATTGCAGTGGGAACCGCCATACCGATGACTCCTTCCTTCCGATCAGTACCCGGCCGCGCGACCGGGCCGCCCCAGGCGAACGGAGATTCTATCAAAGGGGCTTGTGCGCGTAAAGCTGCCCGCGTTCCGTCCATAGGATCACGAAAAGCATAGACAGCGCCGGCGGCGGGTGGTATTTTGTCTCACCTCGGAGGGCTTCACCATGCATTTCGGAATCATCGCGGATAACAACGCGCAGGAGCATCGCGTTGTGCTCGCGCCTTATGGCGTGGAGGAATTAGTCGCAAATGGGCACCATGTGACCATCGAGCGCGGCGCCGGTATGCGTGCGCAGTTCACCGATGAGGACTACGCGCGCAGCGGGGCGACCATCGCCTACAGCCGCGAGGAAGCCTGGATCAGGCCCGACATGCTGCTGCGCATCCGTCCGCCGTCAATCGACGAAATGCCGTTCATCCGTGAGGAGCAGGTTTTCGGCGGCTTCGTGGAACTACCGCTGATGACCGACTCGCTGCGCCAGGCCTACATGAAGCGCAAGCTGACGCTGCTGTCATTCGAAGAAGTCGTCGACGAAACCGGCAACTGGCCGCTGCTCGCGCCGTTGTCGATCATCTGCGGACGGATGGTGCCGCAGATCGCCGCGCACTACCTGGAGACGTTCGAAGGCGGGCGCGGCAAGCTTTTGATGGGCGCACCGGGCGTCGCCCCGTGCAACGTGTCGATCATCGGCGCGGGCACCATGGGCAACACCTGCGGGAAGATCTTCCAGGCCCTCGGCGCGCGCGTCACGATGCTCGACAGCAACCCGGCGCAGCTGATCAAGGCTGAGCAGACAAAACAGGGCTATTTGACCACGCTGGACGCCAGCCGCGGCAACATCAACCGCGTCGTCCGCGGCTCGGATGTCATCGTGCTGGCGATCCACTCGCTCAGCGGCATCTGCGACAAGGTGATTACGCGCGAGCACCTGCGGACGATGCAGCCGCGCTCGGTGATCATCGACGCATCGATCACCCAGGGCGGGGCGGCGGAGACCAGCCGGCCGACCGACGTGCTCAGCCCGACGTTCATGGTGGATGACATCGTGCACTACTGCGTGCCGCGCATCACCGCGCTGGTGGCGCGCACGGCCTCGCGGGCACTCAGCTCAGCGCTGACGCCGTACCTGCTCAAATTCGCGGGCCATACGCTGGAGATAGCGATCAAGGAACACCGCGAATTCGATACCGGCCTGGTCTGCGTGAATGGCAACCTGCGCCGGCATTACGCCCAGCTGACCGGTAACGGCGGCAATAAGTAGAGACCAGAGGTAGCAACCAATGCGTTACGGAGAGCTGTACCAGTCCAAGCGCGTGAGCATGGACGAGATTGTGCGCGAGGTAAAGTCCGGGGACAGCGTGTACGTGCACCCCGGTGGCGCTGCCCCCCTCGATCTGCTGAGTGCCTTCGCCGACTACGCCAAGGGAAACCTGACCAACGTCACCACGACACACATCCTGACTCTCGGCCCGCTGGACTACATGGACCCGGCACTGGAAGGCCGCGTGCGCCACTGCGCCTGGTTCGCCGGCGGCAACACGCGCGCTGCGATCAACGAAGGCCGCGCGGACTGGGTGCCGATCTTCCTCGGCGAGATTGCCAAGCTGATCTATGAACGCCGCGTCGAGTTCGACGAGGTGATGATCCAGCTCAGCCCACCCGACGAGCACGGCTTCTGCAGCCTGGGCGTGGGCGTGGACCTGACGCTGGCCGCCGTGCGCATGGGCAAGCGCGTGATCGCGGAGATCAACCCGCGCATGCCGCGCTCCCTTGGTGACTGCTTCGTACACTTAAGCAAGATCTACAAGCTGGTGGAAGTCGAGCATGAGCTGGCGCAGTTGGAGCGCGGCACGATCGACGAGGACAGCCTCGCCTGCGCCAGGAACATCGCCAGCATCATCGACGACGGCGACTGCCTGCAGATGGGCATCGGCGCCATCCCCGACGCGACGCTGGGGCTGCTGGGCGACCGCCGCGACCTGGGCATCCACACCGAGATGTTCAGTGACGGCGCGATCGACCTGCTCGAACGCGGCGTGATCAACGGCGAGCGCAAGAACCTGCACCGCGGCAAGACCGTCTCGGCCTTCGTGCTGGGCAGCACGCGGGCCTACGATTTCCTGCACAACAACCCGCTGATCGAGATGCACCCGCAGGAGTACACCAACGACCCGTTCATCATCGCCCAGAACGACAACTTCGTGGCGATCAACAGCTGCATGCAGATCGACCTGACGGGCCAGGTGGTCGCCGACAACCTGGGGCCGAAGATCTACAGCGGCTTCGGCGGGCAGGTGGACTTCGTGCGTGGCGCGACGCGCTCGAAGAATGGCCGGCCGATCATCGGCTTCGTCTCGCACGCCAAAAACGGCAAGCTCACCAAGATCGTCGCCGAGCACCCGCAGGGCTACGGCATCACCACCACGCGCGCCGACGTGCACTGGGTGGCCACGGAGTATGGCATCGTCGACCTGTTCGGCCTCAACCGCCGCCAGCGGGCCAACGCGCTGATCGAACTGGCGCATCCGAACTTCCGCGAGAGCCTGCACAGCGACGCGATCCGCCTGGGCCTGATCTAAGCAGATTACAAGTCACAGGTGACAGGTTACAGGTGACAGGTGACAGGTTACAGACTGGGGTAGCGGCGGCCCTTTCATGGGAGCGCCGCCTTGCAGGCGGTAAGGATTTTGATCGTGCGCCGCAAGCAGCACACGTATTCAGTAGCACAAGCGCCCCGGCTTGAGTGAACAGGTGCGCAAGCGCGGGGGCTTGCGCTACTGGAAAAGGGCGACCTGCCGGTTGCCCTGAAGACGGGAGAAGCACGGTTGCGCCCCTACTCCTGAGTTCGGACTCTGGGCCTTGGACTCTAGACTCTAGACGCCGGACTCCAGACACGCCTGCACTCGCTCCCACAGCGCCGGCAGCGCGACGCCGCTGGGCGCGCTGAGCGCGAAGTCCACGCCAGCCGTCAGGTCGGTGACGCTGGGGTTCACTTCCACCAGCGTGGCGCGGTTGCGCCTGGCGGCGTGCGGCAGCGCCGCGGCGGGGAAGACCACTGAGCTGGTGCCGGCGACGATCATCAGGTCGCACTGCGCGGCGGCATCGAACGCGGCCTCAATCACCAGGGGGTCGAGCATCTCTCCGAACCAGACGACGTGCGGGCGCAGCATCCGTCCCTGCGCATCGCAGGGCGGATACTCGGCCAGCGGGCAATCGTCAAGGCGCCGCGCGTCGCTCATCGCACCGTCCAGTGGCCGCGCCAGCCAGATGTTGCCGTGCAATTCGATGATCCCCGTGCTGCCGGCGCGGCCGTGCAGGTCGTCAATATTCTGCGTGATCAGCGTGAACTCGCGCCCCATCCCGCGCCAGCGCTCTTCCCACTCCGCTAGCGCCACATGGCCGGGGTTGGGCTGGGACTGGCGCATCTGTGCGCGGCGCTCGTCGTACCATTTCCAGACCGTGGCGGGATCGCTGACGAAGCCCTCGTAGCTCGCCAGCATCACCGGGTCGTACCTGGCCCACAGGCCGGTCTGCGCATCGCGGAACGTCGGGATGCCGCTTTCCGCGCTGACCCCCGCGCCGGTGAGCACGGCGATGTGCTGCGCTCGCGCCGCCACTGGCGCCAGCCGCTCGATCAAAGCACGCAGTGCGTCATCCTGCACTTGCCTGCTCTCTCCGCTAGGCATGCTTGATGAACTCGTACTCACGCAGCAGGCTGTCCAGGCGCATCGCCAGCTGGTCGTTCAGCGGCGTCATCGGCAGCCGGTAGCGCTCCTCGACCACGCCCAGCCGCGCCATCGCCGCCTTGACCGGAATCGGGTTGGTGGTCATGAACAGCTCGGTCATCAGCTCCAGGAAGTGCAGGTGGATCTCGCGCGCGGTGTTCACGTCGCCCGCGTTGTAGGCGTCGATCATCTCGCCGATGTCCCGGCCGATCAGGTGGCTGGCCACGCTGACCACGCCGCAGCCGCCGACGGCGAGCATCGGCAGCGTCAGGCTGTCGTCGCCGGAGTAGATGTCAAAGCCGGAGAGCGTCTGGCTGCGCAGCCGCGCCGTGCCCTCCAGATCCGCCGTGGCATCCTTCACCGCGCAGACGCGCGTCGTGCCTGCCAGCTCGACGATCACGTCATGCGCCACGCGCAGGCCCGTGCGGCCGGGGATGTTGTAGAGCATCACCGGCAGTTCGGTGGCGTCGGCGACCTTGGTGAAGTGCGCGAGCTGGCCGTCGGCGTTGGGCTTGTTGTAATACGGCCCGACGGCCATCAGCCCGTCGGCGCCGGCCTTGGCTGCGGCGCGCGCCAGGCGCACCGACTCGCCGGTGTCGTTGCTGCCGATGTTGGCGACGATGTGGAACCCGCGCCGCGCGTGCTCCTTGTAGAAGCTGACCAGGCCGAGGCGCTCCTTGTCGGTCAGCGTCGGCCCCTCGCCGGTCGTGCCCGCCACGACGATGCCGTCGCACTGCGGCTGCAGGTACTTGAGCAACCGTAGCGCCGCGCCGTAGTCCACCGCGCCGTGGCTGTTGAACGGCGTGACCGCCGCGGTGAGCACACGGCCGAATACCGGTTTGCCTCGCTTAGCCATCCTGCTTCTCCTTTAGCAGCGATTCTCTTAAGGCGCGCGCGGGCAGGTCGGCGCCCAGGACGCCCGCGTCGATCATCAGTTCCAGGATGCGCCAGCCGTTGAGCGCCGCGCCCAGGCGCAGGTTGTCGCCGCTGACGAAGAACGACCAGCCGTGCTTGAGCTGCGGCTCGGGGCGCAGCCGGCCCACTTCCACCTGGTCGTGGCGCGCGGCGGACAGCGGCTCGGGCAGCGCCTCGCCCATGTACAGCACGTCCGGCGCCTCCCACCAGGCGTTCGCCAGCTCGTCGCGGTCCGCGTGCGTGTCCAGCTCGACGGTCACGGCGATGCTGTGGCCGATCACCACCGGCACGCGCACGCTGTGGGCGATCACCGACAGCTGCGGCAGGCTGAGGATCTTGCGCGTCTCCTCGACCAGCTTGGCCTCCTCGCCGCAGCGGCCCAGCCCGTCCAGCTTGCCGATGGCCGGCACGACGTTGTACGCGAACGACTCGGCGTCGGTCTGCGGGCGCTTAAGCAGCGCGTGCGGCGCGCCCTGGTTGGACATCTGCCGGGCGAGCTGGTCGACGCCCGGCCCGCCCGCGCCCGAGACGCTCTGATATGTCGCCGCCCATACGCGGCGCAGGCCGTACCGGCGGGCGAGCGGTGCCAGCGCATGCGCGAGGATGATCGTCGAGCAGTTGGGGTTGGCCACCAGGCGATTGTTCGCTTTGATGGCCTCGTCGTTGACGCCGCTGACCACCAGCGGCACGTCGGGCGACAGGCGGTACGTGTTGCTCTTATCCACCACGGCGCAGCCGGCCTGCAGCGCACGCGGCACGTGCTTCGCCGACAGCTCGTCGCCGACGCAGAAGAACGCCGCGTCGTACTTGCTGAAATCGCAACCCGCCAGCTCGGCGATCCGCCACTTGCGGTTCAGCCAGCTCTGCGTCAGGCCAGAGCTGGCCGCGCTGGCGTACAGCCCCAAGTCCTCGACGCCGTCCAGCTGCTCCTCGACGATGCGCAGCAACTCCTGGCCCACCAGGCCGGTGGCTCCAGCTACTGCCAGCTTCAGTCCCATCACGCCTCCAGAATCGTGTCCAGGCCGATCTGCAATCCTCGCACTTTACTTATGTTCCTTATCGCGTAAACGATGCCCGGCATAAAGCAGCGCCGGTCGATGCTGCGATGCTCGATGGAGAGAGACTCGCCGGGCAGGCTGAGGCGCACCTCCTGCTCCGCCAGGTAGCCCTCGCCGCGCAGGCTGTGAATCGCCACGCCGTGCTCGCTGCCGCCCAGCACGCCGTGCAGCGTCTCATCGTACTTGCGCGAGTGCGGGACGTCGCCGGACAGCGCCTCGGCGATGCGCTGCGCCGTGAAGCGCGCGGTGCCCGAGGGCGCGTCGGCCTTGCCCAGATGGTGCCGCTCGGTGATCACCGGCGTGTGCATCAGGCGCGCCGCCGCGGCGGCAAACTTGATCATCAGGTTCGCCCCCAGCGAGAAGTTGGGGACGATCAGCACCGCCGTGCCAGTCCGCTCGGCCAGCTCGCCGAGACGCTTCAGCGTGGCCGCGCTGTAGCCGGTGGCGCCGACGATGTACGGGATGCCCGCCTCGACGATCGCCGGCCCGTGCGCATCCACGCCGCGCCCCAGGCTGAGGTCGACGGCGACGTCGGGCCGCAGGGCGATGAACGCGTCCAGCGGCTGGTCCACTTCCAGCGTGGCGGCAAGCGCGATCTCCGGCTCGCCGGCCAGGTGCTCGCGCAGGGCGCTGCCCATGCGGCCGGCGCTGCCGATCAGCCCAAGCTTGATCATGGCTACATGATAGCGCGGCGCGGGCGGGGTTATTCCGACCTGCCGTACCAGGCGAGCTTCTCCTCGGCGGTGGGGCGCATCTCCGCCGGCAGCAGCGCTTCGATGCGCGACATCACGGCGAAGCACTCGCGTTCCAGCACGTCGCGGGGCACCGACTCGCCTTCGCCGCTGTACACCACGGTGTACGGCTCGCCGAAGCGCACGGTCACCGGCACGCTGCGAATGCGCTTGGAACCCTTGCCCATCGCCTTCTCGCTGCCAAAAATCACCGTCGGGACGACGGGGCTGCCGGCGCGCACGGCCATGATGATCATGCCGGAGTGCCCCTTATGCAGCCGGCCGTCCGGGCTGCGCGTGCCCTCGGGGAAGATCACCACGCAGTCGCCGCTTTTAAGCGCCGCCACCGCGTCCAGCAGCGCCTGCTTGCCGTGACCGCGGTCGACCATGATCGTGCCGATGCTTTTCATGAAGGCGAACAGCAAGGCAACCTTGAACAGCTCGCGCTTGGCCATGTGCCGGACCTTGCGCGGCACGGCGATGCCGATCAGCGGCGGGTCGAGGTTGCTGACGTGGTTGGAGGCGATGATCAGCGGCCCGCGTGGCGGCACGTTGCGCCGCCCCTCAAAGCGGATGCGGAACATCAGCCTGGCCAGCACGGTGATCAGCAGCCAGGAGAAACCGTAGACGAACTTACCCCACAGCTTCATGTTCGCTAATTATATAAGATTAAAGGACAGCCGAGAGCCGTCAGCGCTGCGCATGGCTAGTCGCCCTTCTGGATACGGTGGCTGTCCTCGTCGAAGTGCTGGGTGGAGAACTCGAAGATCCACGTCTCGTCCGCCAGGCCGGTGAAGCGGTGCACGTCGCCCGGCTTGAGCAGGATCGCCTCGCCCTCGCCCAGCTCGTGCACTTCACGGATCTGCGGCGGCTGCAAAAGCGCGCTGCGCAGGTCCGTCAGCTCCATGCGCAGGCGGCCGCGCATGATGTAGAACGTCTCGGTCTTGAGCTTGTGGTAGTGCAGGCTGCAGCGCTTGCCCTGCTTGAGGATGAGGATCTTGCCGCAGTACAGCTCGTCGTTGTGGAGCCAGCGCTCCTCGCCCCACCCTTTGGGCACGACTTTGATTGTCTCGTCGCGGCGCAGCTGGGATCCGCGCTGCTGCTCATTCCCTTCATTTTCAGCCGGCATGTAGCGCCTCCTGCGGGTATCAGCCCCCAAATAAAACGCCCACCTGGTCAAGGTGGGCCCGGAAGCCAAGTCCTTCGCTTACAAGTACATGCCTTCCCGCAACATAACAGATGATCGGCGGCGCCCAAATGTTACGCCCAAATCGGTGATTTGCCAGAATTGACCGCGTCCGGAATTTATTCCTCGTCGGCCTGTTCCAGCCCGGTCATCATCGGCAGCGGGTAGTGGTAGGACAGCATGACCACGTTCTTGCCCCCGCGCTTGGCGGCGTAGAGCGCCTGGTCGGCGTTGTCGAGCAGCTGCGCCGCGACGTCCTCAACATTGCGCAGGTAGACGTCCGCCTCGCCGCGCACGCGGCTGCCGCGCACCACCTCGATCTGCAGGTTGCTGTCGGCCGTGCAGGACAGGCCGATGCTCACCGTCACCTGCTTGAAGGTATCGCGTTGCAGCGAGATCGGGAACTGGTGCGCCTCGATCTTGCGCCGCAGCTGCTCGGCGATGCGCGGGGCGATGTCCGACGGCGTGCCGTTGAGCACGACGATGAATTCCTCGCCGCCGTAGCGCGCCACCAGGTCGCTGCCGCGGAAGAAGGCCTTGAGGATGTCCGACAGGTCAGTAAGGATCAGGTTGCCGACGAGGTGGCCGTAAGTATCGTTGACCTTCTTGAAGTCGTCGATATCCATCATCATCACGCCCAGCGGGAACTCGTCGGTGTAGGCGTCCTCGAGCAGCGGCAGCAGCTTCTCCATGAAGCCGCGGTGGTTGTTGAGACCGGTCAGGTTGTCGGTGAAGCTCTCGGTCTTCACCGTGGTATAGCTCAGGCTGTTAGTCACGGCGTTACTGATCAGCGGCGCCATGCTTTCCAGGAACTCGAACGACTTCTTGTCGAAGCAGGCGGGCTTTTCGCTGTCCAGGCACAGCACGCCCAGCCGGTCGCCGCGGAACACCAGCGGCAGGCAGGCCAGGCTGCGGATGCGCTTGCCGCGCTCGTTAAACTGCGTATAGCGCTCGTCCTCGCGCACGTCGTCGACCAGCACGGGATGGACGTGGCTGTAACACCAGCCGACGAGCCCCTGCCCCGGCTTGACGCACTTCGCCGCGCCGGTGGCCTTGTCCGATCCCGACTCGACGCGCAGGAAGAGGTCGCCCGTCTCCTGGTTGATCAGGTAGATGCTGAACTTATCGAAGCTGAAGCGGTTGCGGAAGGCCACGACGATGCTCTCGAACAGCTCGTCCCAGTCGAGGATCGACCCGATGTTCTGCAGGATCTGCAGCAGCGTCTGGATTTCGCGGTTGCGCTCCGTCAGCTCGTCCACGGAAATCGCTGCGTCGACAGCGTGGGTGGACAGCTCCAGCGCCAGCTCGTCCGCCGCGCCGTAGATCGAGTCGATGCCGCGCTTGACCTTGCGCGTGAGGAAGGTGACGGCGCCCAGCCCGGCCAGCCCGAGGATCAGGTCCGCCATCAGCTCGCGGCCGGAAAGCGTCGCCATTGGCGAGTAGTAGCCGATCACCGCCGAAGTGGCGTATAAGACGGCGGAGAGCCCGAACAGCAGGATGCCGCTGGTGCGCGGCAGCACGAAGTTATAAAAGCCGGTGGCGATCACCAGCCCGAGCAGCATCACCAGCAGCGCCGCCGGATGCAGGAAAAACAGGTACGCCACCGCCAGCAGGTCGATGGCCAGCGAGGCCAGATACTGGCGCTCCTGGCGCTCCGGCACGCCGCTGAAGCTGCGGTACAGCAGCAGCGTGAGCGCCGCCAGCACGACGTAGCTGAAGATGAACACCCAGGGCGGCCCGTGCAGCTGCGGTGAATAGAACAATAACCAGACGTAGCAAAAGCCGCCGGTCAGCACCATCAGCTTGACGCTGGCCAGCACGGGCCCGAGCACCGCTGGTAATTGGTACCCCCTCACAGTAGTGCGTAAGTATACAGCTTGCATGGCTCATAAGGCGGTGCTAGAATGACCGTTCGACTTTTTCCGGCCATATTTAGAGGAGCTTGACTGATGAGCCGCCAAGCGTGGAACTTTGTGCTTGTTGCCGTCGTGACCCTGATCGCGCTGGCCAACCCGGTGTACCGCTATTTCAGCCTGCACCAGCCGATCGTGACGCTGGGACTGGACCTGAAGGGCGGCGTGGAAGTGCTGCTGCAGGCCGTCCCGGAGACCGGCGGCAAACCCACGGCCGACCAGATGAACGGCGTGCAGGAAGTGGTGCGCAACCGCGTCGACCCCCAGGGCACAAAGGAGCTCACGCTCACACAGGTCGGCCTGGACCGCCTGCTGCTGCAGGTGCCCGGTGAAAAGAACCCCGACGCGATCATCGAGGTCATCGGCGACACCGCGCTGCTGGAGTGGATCAACACGGGAACCGACTCCTTCACGGCCGGCACGGACTTCAACGTCGAAGGCACCAACAAGCGCAAGCCGGAATACGAAAAGTACGAAGTGCTGCTTACCGGCGCGCACCTCAAGAAAGCCGGAGTGCAGTTCGACCAGACCAACCGCCCGATGATCACCTTCGAGCTGGACAAGGAAGGCGGCGACATCTTCGGCAACTTCACCAACAACCACGTCGGCCAGTACCTGACCGTGCTGCTCGACGGCAAGGTGGTGACCAGCCCGGTGATCAAGTCCGCGATCTGGGGCGGCAGCGGCGTGATCGAAGGCCAGTTCACGCTGGAAGAGGCCAACAAGGTCGTACGCCAGCTCAACGCCGGCGCCCTGCCCGTGCCGCTGACGATCCTCAGCTCCTCGGTTGTCGGCCCGACGCTGGGCCAGGACAGCATCAACGCCAGCTTCATCGCCGGCCTGATCGGCTTCGCCATCGTGCTGCTGTTCATGATCTTCTTCTACCGGCTGCCCGGCGTGGTGGCCAACTTTACGCTGATTCTCTACGTCGTGCTGGTGCTGGGCTACTTCAGCCTGATCAACGCCACTATGACGCTGCCCGGCATCGCCGGCTTCCTGCTGTCGATCGGCATGGCGATTGACGCCAACATCATCATTTTTGAGCGACTAAAAGAAGAGGTCCGCTGGGGCAAGACGCTGGTCGTCGCCCTGGAAGCGGCGTTCGCGCGCGCCTGGGTGGCGATCCTCGATGGCAACCTGACGACGATGATCGCTGCCGCCGTGCTGTACATGTACGGCACGGGCGCGATCAAGGGCTTCGCCGTAACCCTGATTATTGGTAACCTGATGGCGCTGTTCACGGCAGTCTTCGTCTGCCGGCTGCTGCTCAACGTCGTCATCAACTGGTGGCGCAACCCGCACTGGTACGCCCCCGTCGTCAAGAAGCTGGTGCTGCCGATGCAGCTGCTGCGCCAGGGCCTCTACTACCGCTTCGTCGAAAAGACCGCCTACTGGATGACCGGCAGCGTCGTGCTGATTGCCATCGGCCTGGCGCTGGGCGGCTATCACGTCTCGCAGGGCCGGCCGTTCTTCCGCCTGGGCATCGACTTCACCGGCGGCGAGAAGGTGATCCTCGAGGCCAGCCAGGAGTTCCCGCTGGACGGCCAGGCCGTCAAGCAGATCGTCGACAAGTACTCCGACGGCGACCCGGTGGTGCAGGTGGACGCCACCGATCCGCGCATCGCCACGATCCGCATGCGCGTCAAGGCCAGCGGCGCCACGGAGGACGAGCTGTCCCGTTCGCGCACGGCCGCGCTGCTGGCGATGAAGAAGGACATCGGCAACGCCTACGGCGGCTTCAGCGAGGATCCCACCAAGCCCAACCCGATCGTCCGCGAGCAGAACTACGTCGGGCCCACCGTGGGCCGCGAGCTGATCATCAAGGCGATCATCTCGCTGCTGCTGGGCAGCCTGCTGATCATGGGCTACGTGCTGATCCGCTTCGGGCGCTGGCCGATGAGCGTCGCTGCCATCATCTCCCTGATACACGATGTGGCCTTCGTGCTGGCGTTCACCGCCGCCTTCCAGCTGGAGGTGAACTCGAGCTTCATCGCCGTCATCCTGACCATTATCGGCTATTCGATCAACGACACGATCATCGTCTTCGACCGTATCCGCGAGAACTCGCGCACGATGGGCGACAGCGTGGACTTCGCCCAGCTCTGCAACCTGTCGATGAGCCAGACCTGGCTGCGCTCGATGAACACGGTGCTGACCGTGGTGATCATGATCCTGGCCCTGCTGTTCCTCGGCGGCGCCAACATCCGCGACTTCATGGCGGCGATGCTTATCGGCATCGTCTCGGGCTGCTACAGCTCGATCTACATCGCCACGCCGCTGATGCTGTGGTTCAGCCACGGCAGGCTGCGCCTGCAACCCGAGGCGGGCGGCGACGTCGAGCCGGTGGACCTGGAACTGCCCGAGGAAAGCGAGGAAGAGGACTTCGAGCAGCCCGCCGAGCGTGGCGCCGGCGGCGAGAAGAAGAAGCCCGCCAAGAAGCAGCGCCGCCGCTAAGCCGTGAACGCACTACCACTGAATAGACTGAGCGGGCTAGCCCGCCGGCTGTTGGCACCCTCGGCCATGCTTGATGAGCGGATTGCCCTGCTCGAGGCCGGCATCGCCGCGGACCGCCAGCGTTCGGCGGCGGTGCTGTCCAGCTGTGCCACGTGGCCGGCCGTGCGCGACGTGCTGCTGTGGGTGGCCGCAGAAAAGCCGCCGACGCTGGTCTACGGCGACTACGACGCCGACGGCGTGATCAGCTCATTCCTGCTGCAGCGCTGGCTGCGCAGCCGCGGCGTGCCGGGCAACGTCTTCCTGCCCAGCCGCTTCCGCCATGGCTACGGCCTGAGCGAGGCTACTGTAAAGCAGGCGCTGGATCACGGCTACCGCGCGCTGCTGGTGCTGGACTGCGGCACGGCCAATCATGCTGAAGTCGAGATGGCGCTGGCCGGCGGACTGCAGGTGGCGATCATCGACCACCACGAGCCCAAGGCCGCGCTGCCCGCCGCGCCGCTGCTCAACCCGCATCTCGAAACGGCGCTGCCGCCGCGCTGTACCGCCGGCCTGGTGTACGACGTGCTGTCGGCGCTGTACGCCGCGGGCACGGGCGAGCCGTATCCCGACGAGGTGGAGCTGGCCGGCCTGGCCACGCTGGCGGACGTCGTGCCGCTTCAGCCGCGCAACTGGCTGCTGGCGCACGAGAGCCTGAGCCTGATCCCCGAGACGCCCAACCTGGGGCTGGCTGAGCTGACGAAGGTCAGCGGGCTGCATGGGCTGACGCGGTTGACCAGCCAGCAGCTCAACTACCAGCTCATCCCGCGCCTCAACGCCGTGGGCCGCCTGCGCAGCCCGAAGCTGGCTTACGACCTGCTGGCCGCCGATAGCCGCGAGACAGCGGCCAATCTCGCGCGGCAGGTCGACGGGCTGAACCAGGAACGCAAGCTGGTCGCTGACCAGGTTACGCGCCAGGCGCTGCTGCAAGCTCTGGAACACGAGGATGAGCCGGCCCTGGCACTGTACGATCCCGACTGGAGTATCGGCGTGCTCGGGCTGGTCGCGGCGCGGGTTGCCGAGCAGCTCGGCAAGGCCACCGTGGTGTTCACCGACGCGCCGGTCGGCGAAGGGTTGCTCTCAGGCTCGGTGCGCACTGTCAGCGGCGTGGATGTCGTGCAGGCGCTGAAACAGTGCGGCGACACGCTGCAGAGCTACGGCGGCCATGCCCAGGCGGCTGGCGTGAAGGTGCAAAGCGAGCGGCTGGACGATTTCCGCCGTGCCTGGGCCGCGGCTGTCGCCCAGGCCAGCGGCGTGCCGCTGCCCGCCGAGCCTGAGGCGCCGCCCGAGGTGCAGCTGCACGAGCTCACGGCGCAGTTTGAGGAGGACATCTGGCGCCTGGCGCCGTTCGGGCCGGGCTATCCGGCGCCGCGCTGCGTGATCGGCGGCGTGCAGGTCGCGCGCGTGGGCTACATGGGCCGCGACAAGCTGCACGTGAACCTGCTGATCTCCGACGGCGTCCGGGAGGCCAGGCTGGCGGGGTTCAACCTGAGTCATCTCGTAGAGCGGCTGCACGTCGGCCTGCCCGTCTCGCCGAGCATCGAGATCGACGCCGATAATTGGAATAATCGGCTGACGATTGTGTTAAGGTTACTAGGTATCGCAGACAGCCATGGCGCGCAAGGAGCTCGAAACCAGTCACGAGGTCGCTGAGGCGGACGCCCTGTTCGCCTTGATCAGCGAGCGGCTGCGCGTGGTGCACGGCGACGCCGACGAGAACCGCCTGCGCCAGGGCTACGAGCTCGCGCTGTTGGCGCATGAGGGCCAGGAGCGCAAGGACGGCTCGCCGTTCATCCTGCACCCGCTGGAAGTCGCCGAGATCTGCGCCAACCTCGACATGGACGAGGACTCGATCGTCGCCGCGATGCTGCACGACGCCGTGGAGGACACCAGCGGGCGGCGCAACCAGGCCGTGCGCATGAACCAGATCCGCCAGCTCTTCGGCCCCGAAGTAGCGTCGATGGTCGACAGCCTGACGAAGATCAAGCACATCGACTTCTTCGCCCGCTTCACCGGCCGCAACAAGGCCTCGGACCAGGCGCGCAACATGCAGCGGCTGTTCATCGCCATGACGCGGGACACGCGCGTGATCGTCATCAAGCTCGCTGACCGGCTGCACAACATGAAGACGCTGGAGGCGATGCCCGAACACAAGCAGAACCGCATCAGCCTGGAGACGCTGGAGTTCTATATCCCGATCGCCCGCCGGCTGGGCTTCGGCGAGATGGTCGGCGAGCTGGAAGACCTGGTGTTCATGTACCTGTTCCCCGACGAATTCCACGAGCTGCAGCAACGGCTGGGCGAAGTGATCCCGCGCCAGGAGCGCATCATTGCCGAGATGACCGGCCGCCTGCAGCGCATCCTGGACCAGAACGGCATCCGGGTCAAGCAGATCTTCGGGCGGCGCAAGCACCTCTACAGCACGTTCCGCAAGATCCAGAAGCTGAAACGGCTGCAGCTGGACGCCAGCGAGGAGATCGGCCCGGAGAGCGTGTTCGACCTGATGGCGCTGCGCATCATTGTCGACGGCACGGCGCTGGAGTGCTATCGGGTGCTGGGCCTGCTGCACATGCACTACCGGCCGATCTTCAGCCGCTTCCGCGACTTCATCGCCAGCCCCAAGGAAAACGGCTACCAGACGCTGCACACCACGGTGTTCGACGAGGACGGCAACGTCATCGAGTGCCAGATCCGCACGGCGCAGATGGACGCCGAGGCCAGCCGCGGCATCGCCGCGCACTGGAGATATAAGGAGAGCGCCGAGCGCCGGGATTATCTGATGAAGGACGAGGCGTGGATGGACTTCATCCGCGACCTCTCCAGCGAGGAAGTCAGCGCCGACGAGTTCGTCGGCCGCACGCGCGACGTCTTCCTCGGCGACCAGGTGATCGTGCTCTCGCCGAAGAACGAAGTGGTCAACCTGCCCACCGGCAGCACGCCGATCGACTTTGCCTACTATATCCACACCCAGCTGGGCCACGCCATTCGCGGCGCCAAGGTCAACGGCTCGGTGGTGCCACTGGACTACGAGCTGCGCAACGGCGACCTGGTCGAGGTGACCAAGGCCAGCGAGGAGGATGCCGCCCCGCCGCCCGAGTGGCTGGTGATGGCCAAGTCGCCGAAAAGCCTGATCAAAGTAAGGAGATACTTCCGCAGCCGCCCGCGCGAGGAGCGCGTCGCCGTCGGCCGGCAGCTGCTGCGCCAGCAGATCGTCAAGGAAGGGCTCTATCCGCTGAACCTGACGGCCAACGACAAGCTCGTCGCGCTGATCAAGCAGCTGCCCGTGCGCAGCATCGACGACCTGTATGACAAGGTGGCCCAGGGCTACTTCCAGTGCCGCGACATCGTCGAGGAGCTGAAGGCGATCCACCGCCTGCGCGTCGAGCAGGCTCCGGCCGCACCGCCAGCGATCGCCGCGGCCAAGCCGGTCAGCGACGAGTATTCCCTGCTGGCGCCGGCGAGCGAGATGGGCGTCCGCCTGGCCGGCGGGCAGCCGCTGCG
>Ga0315276_10001144_pt1 | contig 23693 bp, 26 predicted proteins | sample YL17G05_0_MG_FD_204542 | JGI IMG/M metagenome (GOLD analysis project Ga0315276, IMG submission 204542) | Sediment microbial communities from Yellowstone Lake, YNP, Wyoming, USA - YL17G05_0 | ecosystem: Environmental > Aquatic > Freshwater > Lake > Sediment | place: USA: Wyoming | collected... | reverse complement strand
GGGGCATCATCGGAGCCGGGGTCTGCGGAGCAGGTGGTTCAGGTTCCTTTTTCTTGCATGCACCAAATGACAGAATTAATACAAAACAAAGTATCACTAAAATAATCTCTCGTCTCATGTATCCTCCTTGTAATAAACTTCCCTTCACGTGTTATTTTTTCCTGTTCACTTTTCACTGTTCACAATCTTTATGGCGGAGAGGCAGGGATTCGAACCCTGGGTGAGGTGTTACCCCCACAACCGCTTAGCAGGCGGCTGCCTTCGACCAGCTCGGCCACCTCTCCCAAAAACAGGAACCAGTAGACAGTGAACAGGGAATAATTTGTATAAACACGAAACTCATTATAGTAACAGCTTGAATTGAACTTTGTAAATAAGCGGACGGTGAATGCCGGCGCGCAAATCCGGTGATTGAACAGTATGGGAGAGGCTCTTGATCAGCTCTGCAGAGAAAAGCACATTCTCAAAAATGAATCTCAGCTCAAATCCCGATGGACAACGCTCAGGTCAATCGGATGCCTTCTCAGATGGCTCTGTAATTTTTCTGCAATGGCAGGAGCCCGGTGATTCCCGCCGGTGCACCCGACACCAATAGTTAGATACGATCTTCCTTCTTTGATGTACTGGGGGATGAGAAAATCTATAAATTCCTGGATCTTTTTGACATATGCCCTTGCAGTGGTATTCTTCAGTACATAATCTGCAACCTGCCTGTCCGTTCCCCTCAGCGGCTTTAATTCAGGAACAAAGTTTGGATTGGGTAAAAATCTCACATCAAAGAGAAGGTCGATATTCTGGGGGGCACCGAACTTGAACCCGAAAGAAATGAGTACGACAGTCATTGCTTTCCTGCCGGTCTGAAGCCCGTAGAAAGACGTAATAAGCTGCCTCAGTTGGTGCGGAGTAAATGACGATGAATCAACAACGCGGTCTGCAACGTCTTTCAGAGGAGCAAGTCGCTCCTTTTCTATGTTCATTACCTCGTCAATATTTCCTCCGAGCGGATGAGGTCTGCGTGTTTCCCGAAATCTTCTCATGAGGACATCTTTCTCTGCCTCGAGAAAGAGAACCTGCGTCTGATATTTTTTTCTCAGGGTTTTGAGGACATCTTTGATTTCAGACAGAGAACCCTTTTCCCGTATATCAATACCTATTCCGATTTTTCTGATCTCCCTGTTCCTGGATATAATCGATGCGAAAGAGTCAATGAGTGCGATAGGAAGATTATCCACACAAAAAAACCCGGAATCCTCGAGGGCTCTTAAAGCAACCGTTTTGCCGGAGCCGGAGAGGCCGGTAAGAATGACAATGATGGGTTTCAATTCTTTTAGCCGAAATTATTCATAAACTGGACGGCAGATATTGTATCCTCTTTCTTCATTTCACCGGTTCTATGAGACCGAAATTGCCGTCTCTTCTGCGATAGATAACATTGATATCAGCACTCTTGTCGTTTGTAAAGACGAAGAAATCCTTGTCGAGGAGTTCCATTTGCATTGCCGCTTCATCAGGGCTCATCGGCTTCAGTTCGAATCGTTTATTTTTTATAATCCTGCCGATTTCCGGCGCAACTGTCTCTGCAGCCATAGCGTCTGCTTTTCCTTCTGATTTTCTGTGTGAAACAAGTTTTTCCTTATACTTCTTGATCTGTCTTTCGAGTTTTTCTGCTACTTCATCTATTGATGAATACACATCACCGGTTATTACTTCTGCCTGGATGAGGACACCGTTCACTTTCATCAGGACTTCAACTTTATGCCGGTACTTTTCCACGCTGATCGTAACAATCGCTTCTGCAATATTCGACAAGTAACGGTCAAATCGTTTAATCTTCTTCTCCCCATAGGTTCTCAGGGCAGGTGTAATTTCAAGGTGTCTTCCTGTAATAATGATATTCATATATCCTCCTTTTAGTGAGCCGATTTTCTTCGCTGTATTTGTGATGGTATCCCGAGTTCCTCCCGGTATTTCGCAACAGTTCTCCGTGCTATCGTAATGCTATCTTTCTTCAGCATTTCAGCGATATTTTGATCACTCAGGGGCTTCCGGCTGCCTTCTTCAGATACGATTTTCCTGATGGTGTTTTTTACCGATGTTGATGAAACACTCCCCATCCCGCTGCTCAGTGCACTGCTGAAGAGGTAACGGAACCCAAAGACACCGTGTTCGCAGGATAAATATTTGTTTGAGGTAACTCTGCTTACCGTGCTCTCATGCAGATTCAGTACTGAAGCGACTTCTTTCAGCGTTAACGGCTTGAGTTGTTCCACGCCATTGCTGAAAAAATCTTTCTGGAGATCAAGAAGCGTCTCGGTAACACGATATATGGTTCTGTTCCTCTGATCAAGACTCTTCAGCAGTTCCTTTGCAGAGCGCATCTTCTCGATGAGGAACTGCTTGTCTTCTTTGGGAAATGCATTGTTTTGTTGCATGAGATTTTTATAGAAGCTGCTTACCCTCAATTTCGGGACCCCCTCATCATTCAGAATAATCTGGTACCCTTCCGCTGTTCTGATCAGGTATACATCAGGGGCGATATAATTTGGGTTGGCACTCGAATAATTTCTGCCCGGTTTCGGTTCAAGCCCCTCAATGACCTTCACTGCTGCAAGGATATCATTGAGGGGAAGCTCATGCTGCTGCGCTATCACTGAATATTTTTTCTTCTCCAGTTCATTCATATTGTTCCTGATAATCTTTTCAACGATGGTGCCCTGGAGCTTTAATGCCCTGATCTGCAAAAGAAGGCACTCCGTAATATCCCGGGCACCTACTCCGGAGGGATCAAAACTCTGTATCACCGCGAGGGCTTTCTCAACCTCCTCGGGCCAGGTCCCCCCTGCATCACGGATTTCTTCGAGAGAGGCGGTAAGGTATCCGTTTTCATCAATATTTCCTATGATGATTTCTCCGGCTCTCTTGATATTTTCGGATACATGCGAGAGTCTCAGTTGCCATAAAAGGTGGTCGTACAGATCAGGTTTTCGTGAAAGAAATTGCTCAAATGATGGGGGGGTGATAGTCCCGGGATTGAAATACCCCACATCTCTCCCATCGGAAATCCGGTCTTCAAAATATTCGTCCACCGAGAAGTTCATGAGCTTTTCGAGTGGAGCCCCCGCATCCTCTTCTGGTTCCTCAACCTCGATAGAGTCTTTCTCTTCCGGAGTGAGTTCATCTGCGGATACTTCATCAGCAGTCTCCTCAAGGAAGGGATTTTCTATAAGTTCCTGGCTGAGAAACTGCGACAGTTCAAGATACGGCATCTGGAGCAGTTTGATTGCCTGCTGCAGTTGGGGCGTCAGGATTAATTTTTGAGATAATCTGAGTTCAAGCCTGTTCTCAAGAGCCATTACAGGGTAAACTCCTCGCCAAGGAAAGCCTCTTTAACCCTGGGATCCGATGCAATCTTGTCAGGACTTCCTTCCTCGAGTATCTGTCCGTTGCTGATAATATATGCCCTGTCGGTAATAGAAAGCGTATCCCGGACATTGTGATCCGTTATCAGCACCCCGATACCCCTGCCCTTCAGATAACTGAGCATCTTCTTCAGTTCTATCATCGCCAGAGGATCGATGCCGGCAAACGGCTCATCAAATAAGATGAATCTCGGTTTTATCGCTATAGCCCTGGCTATTTCCGTCTTTCTCCTCTCACCGCCCGAGAGCTTATACCCCTCCTTTTTGGAGAGGTGCACAAGATGAAACTCTTTCAATAATCGTTCCCCTTCAGCATCAATCTCATCCCGTTTCAATCCTCTGATCTCGAGCACTGCTTTGATATTCTCTTCAACGGTAAGTTTTCTGAATATTGATGGTTCCTGGGGTAAATAGCTTATGCCCATGAGAGACCGCCGGTACATGGGCAGGGCGGTTAAATCTTCATGATCGAGAAAAATCTGACCGCCGTCCGGCCTGATCAGTCCAACCATCATATAGAAGGTGGTTGTCTTGCCTGCACCATTCGGTCCCAGGAGACCCACGATCTCACCGGTGCTGACGTAAAGATTCAAACCAGCGACGACCTGCCTTTTCCCGTAATTTTTTACCAGATTTTTTGCTTCAAGAAGGTGCATGATAAATGCCCTATTGCTCTTTCTTATTGGTAAGGAAGACTTTGCTTCCTTCTACAAGGAAACGATCTTCATTCATAAGGTATGTCATTTTTTTGCCTGTGACAACATTTTCACCCTCAACAGCCTTTGGCTCGCCGGTGAAGATAATCTTTTCCCCGACTGCAGAATACATTGCCTCTTGAGAAGTAATAACCCGGTTCCCTGTGACGACCTTAACCGTACCGCTTGCATCAATTCTGGTAACATTGCCGCTTTCTTTTTCATAATGGACAAGCATCCTGTCGGCATACATGGTCATGCTGGTTGTCCGGGCAATAACAGACTTTTCGAAAAGTGCTGTGCGGGCCTGGTTATCTGCTGTCAGCATCTCAGAGGTTATGGTGATCGGCCCTTTTATCTTCTTCGTTGCATTTTCAGCAAGGATATTGGTAGCGAGCAACAAAAAGACTGATAGGAAGCAACACAAACGGTAAAAATCAGTTATGAAAAATCGCTTTGACATCATTAAATATCCTCACCTTTTGTTCTTTCCCGGCCTGCATACCCTGCCCTTCCAGAGAAAACCCCTTCCCCTCGAGGCGCACCCTGCCTTCTGTCTGAATATTGGCTGAAGAGACATCGAGGTCGAGCGAATCCGCTGTTATGCGGTAATTCTCTGCCCTGGCTTCAACAATAGTATCTGTAGTAAAACTTTTTTCTGAAAAATTATACGTTCCTTTGTCGGCATGGAGCATGAGGTTATTTTCCGGCACCGCCAGACTGATGGTATGCAACTCGGCTTTATCCTCTCCCTCAAGAAAGTCTGCCTTCTCTGCTGTCAATGTCCAGACAGTTACGCCCTTCTTCTTTTGCAGAATCCTGATATCTTCAAGAAAAGAACTGCCTGTTATTCGCAGATCCACCCGTGATTCCTTTCCCGTCTTCAACAGGAAAAAAATGCTGAGAAGAAGCACACAAACGAGCCCTGCCAGCACACTGTTCTTCATGAAAAATTCTATCATACGGCAAGAACTATGTAAACTCTGATTTTTCCAAGCATGCTCTAAGGATTTTGTTGATAAAATTTATTCTCCTGCCGATAATATACCAATGATTACCTATGACGATTTCAAGAAATTGGATATCAGGATCGGCACCATTGTGTCTGCTGAAAGCGTCAAAGGAACGGATAAATTACTCAAATTAGAGATCGATTTCGGCACCGAGAAAAGGCAGATCGTCGCGGGCATCGCCGAAACCTATCAGCCGGATCACCTTATTGGGAAAGAGATTCCCGTGCTCCTGAATCTGGAACCCAGGAATATCAGGGGAGTCGAGAGTCAGGGGATGATACTCGCAGCGGATGCCGATGGTAAACCGATCCTTTTGCATCCTGATAGACAAGTCCCCTCGGGTAGTATTGTCAGATAATCAGAAAAGCATGCAACCCTATAAAGATCAATTCAGTGGATGTCTGGTAGGCCAGTGTCTTGGCGATGCAACCGGTTTTGTCGTAGAGGGATTCTCACCCGAAGCATCGCAAAGGTATGTGGAAGATTATCTGAAAACCGAAAAAGCAGGGGAGTTCGGAAGGTTTCCTTTGCAGTTTGGACAGTATTCAGATGATTCTCAGCTTGCGCGCGAACTGATACAGAGCTATGTGGCACAAAAAAACTTTAATCCTGCTGATTATGCAGAAAGAATAAAGCGTATTTTTTCTGAGAAGCGGGTTGTCGGCTTCGGGTATTCGACAAAAGAGGCTGCAAAAAGATTAGCTCTTGGGATTTCATGGGAAGAATCAGGTGCTCCGCCTCCGGCTGCAGGCAACGGAAGTGCCATGCGGGCAGCACCTATCGGTCTGTTCTTTTATGACAATCCGCAGAAGCTCATTCAGGCGGCACATGATCAGGGCAGGATTACCCATAGAGACCCGCGATGTTCAGCAGGTGCTGTCGCAATCAGCGGCGCGGTAGCGCTGGTGCTTCAGGATAAGGAATTACATCCGGATCGTTTTGTGTCAACGCTTGCAGAATGGACTAAGCCCTTCGATCAGGGATTTGCTGATGGACTGAAAACAGTAATGCACTGTTTGTCCCTGCCGCCTGAAGAAGCATCCCCGTTGATTGCCGATACCGGCATTGATGCTGACTACATTGATGACGATGAATGGAAAGGCATGCCTGCATTTGTTATCAGCAGTGTCCTGTGGAGTCTGTATGCGTTTCTCAGAACACCGGACGATTACTGGGAAACCGTTTGTACCGCCATTGCAGCGGGCGGCGATACAGATACAACAGCAGCTATGGCAGGGGCAATCAGCGGAGCTTATCTGGGAATCAGTGCCCTGCCGTCTCGTCTGACAGGCCACCTCACTGACCGGGGGACATGGAAGCTTGACGAACTGGTCGCCCTGGCACATCAATGTTATGAAATAAAAATGCAGCAGGGCTGATCAATATCTCTCCCCGCAGAGTTTGCCAATAACCTGGGGTACTGATAAGATCATTAAGTACAAAAACCTTACCCCTAAAAGGCGCAATTTATGTCAGGCATATTTGCAGGAAAAGCTTTACCCGTTCGCTTCAGCGAATCCGCTGAGGAGGACAGTACCTTTGTAAAACATGTGATATCCGGATGGAATAAATTGATCAGAGTTGACTACCATGGATCAAAAGAGGTGCCAACAGGCACCTTCATACTATATTAAAAGCTGCCGGCATAAAAAAGTAAGCAAGGGGGGTGAAATACCATGATTGAATTGGATTATTCATTAATAATCGAAGCGACTGAGGAACCGGACTACTTTGGCTTTTATTCTCCAGACCTGGAAGGATTTACAGGGATAGGGCATTCTATCGAGGATTGTCTTTACAAAGCAAAATGGGGAATAAAAGAACATGTCAACTTATTGAAGGAACAAGTTCTTCCTATCCCTCCGAAAAATCCAGATCCAAAAATTGTCATACAGAATACACATAAAGTGGCAGTCGCCTGAAGAGCAGCATATTTGGTTTATGATGTGACTATGAATATTCGTTATTATATCGACCCAGAAACAGGTTCCCCACATATCTATAAGCACAATGTAGTTGAAAATGAGGTGGAAAATATTTTATTAACACCGGGCGAAGACCGTCTTGGCAGAGAAGGTTCACGAATAGCTATGGGGCAGACAAATGCAGGCCGCTATCTCAGAGTCATTTATGTTCCAGACCCGGAGCCGGAGAGTGTTTTTGTCATAACTGCATTTGAGTTAACCGGTAAACCATTAACAGCATATAAACGCAGGAGGCGTAAGAAGAGATGAAAAAAAATAAATTTCCGAAAGGATGGGATGAAAAAAGGGTAAAGAGAGTTCTTGCCCATTATGAAAAACAAACTGAAGAAGAAGCATTGGCTGAGGATGAAGCAGCATATGAAGATAAGTCTCAGGCCATAATAGAGATCCCTGTTCAATTAGTATCTGTTGTTAGGGAACTTATCGCAAAACATCAAGTACGTCATTTGAAGACAACAACAGGCAACAGAGGCTAAACAGCTTCTCTGCAGAAAATCAAGAAAGGGGCCTGTTCTATTTGAAGAATGCTGAAGGGGAATAAGCAATCGCCATGCAACCTTTTTTCACCGGCAATTCGTACGACACCCCGGATGATAAACGCCGCCTGCTTTTGGACCGGGTATTTCTGAATACCCGTTGGTATTTTGTTGGAGGGCATATAGGCGAGATTATCAGAACCCGCTCCATAGCCCTCAAGGGACTGTATGATAAAAAAGTCTGGGCAGAATCCTCTTACAGAATCTTTAAACTCATAGAAGATATCGGCGGCCGCTTTCACGTAAGAGGATTAGATAACCTGCGTTCCTGCCGGGCACCTCTGGTTATTATCAGTAACCATATGAGCACGCTGGAAACTTTTGTTTTCCCCTGTATTATCGCGCCCTTTCTGGAGGTCACGTTTGTCGTCAAGGACAACCTGGTAAGACACCCCTTATTCGGCCCCATAATGCGCTCCCGGGATCCCATAGTCGTGAAAAGAGAAAATCCGCGTGAGGATTTTCAAACCGTCATGGCCAGGGGGAAGGAGCTGTTGGCCGGAGGGACTTCCATCATTATTTTTCCCCAGAGTACCCGGTCTGCGGAATTTATACCAGAAGAATTTAATTCTATGGGCATCAAACTGGCCAAGGCTGCGGGTGTGCAGGTTATGCCTGTGGCGGTTAAGACGGATTTCTGGGGGAATGGCAAATACCTGAAAGATTTAGGAGTCATAAACCGCAGCAAACCCATCCATATAGTTTTCGGCCAGCCCTTTTCAATTCAGGGAACCGGCAAAGATGAACACAAGCAGGTTATCGATTTCATTATCAGTCATCTTCGGGAGTGGGGAGGATTGGTTAAAGGGTAAAGGGGAGGCTGGTAGGGCTATGGAAGCCCTCCGGTGTGAGGAATATTCATGTGAGGAGATGATAGCTCTCGATAATTTTTTATCTTCTTTATGCCGCTGAAATAGAGTAAAATAGTTACATTGCACGAGTACGGGGGGATAGTCTGCCAAATGAATCTGACGTATTGGTGGAAGTGGAGGAGGAGCAGCAAAAAAAAACTCGCAGGCCGAGCTCCCTTCAGAGCAATCGTATGTTCTGAACAGCAGGACGCTTTCCGCACCTTCGGTATCCGGATCAAGAATATTCTGCTTATTTTATTCATACTTTCTTTCTTAGGCTTTCATCTCAATGGTTGCACGACCAAGTATGGCGCGCGTGAGCCTGACCAGAAACAGGCGCTTCGGACTTTAGCCGGAGGAGTTGCAGGAGTATTGCTTGCAGGGAATATCGGTGGAGCCATCGTAGGCGCTTTAGTCGTGGACGTCGTTAGTGTAGCGACAATTAAATACGAAGATAAACAACTGGAAAACGGCGACCAGGCCGCAAAAAGATACAAAGACCAGGACAAAAAAGATCAGGACAAAAAGGCTGAGGACAAAAAAGACCAGGACAAAAAAGCCGAGGACAAAAAAGACCAGGAGCAAAAGGCTGAAAAGAAAAAATGGGAAGAAAAACGAGTAAGCCTTTTTATAGAAGAATCATCTGTTACAACCCACACCGTGAGAACTGGGTCAACAGTTAAGGCTAATATCCAGTATACATTGCTTGCCCCTGAGGGGACAGCGAACGTCAAGATTACAGAAACAAGGAAACTCTGGACCGCATATAGCACTCGGGAACTGGATACGAGAGATATTACCAGAACTCAGGGAACATACCTGTCTTCAATTCAGTTCACAATGCCTGAAGATATGCCGAAAGGCTATTGTATCTTGTATACTACCGTCTCCGACGGAAAGCGTGCAAAAACAGCAAGATCCGTCATGAACATTCTATAAAGTATCAATCGGTTATCTCTCAATTCTTTGATTTTCTGAACCTGTCAAGAGATACTACTTTCTCGTCCTGGCTCTCTGTTTTGCCGGATTTTGATACGCTGTTGGATTTCATGACAGAATCCTTTTGTTCCCATACGTCCCAACGGTCAAATTTAATTTTTGCGTCGGGGGAAAATACCGACATAATATCATCTGAATGAAGGAAACATTTTTCAGATTTATTGCCCACTCCAAAGCCCAGAGTAGCTCGTATACTCCCGTCTTCTGACCATACAAGATTTTTGTAATTCCTCTGGTTGAATACCAGGGTTATCCCTTTTTTCTTCTCTTCGGCGCTGAATCCCCGTGTGCCGATAACCGTGTTTTCTGAATGCCTTACGACGATATAGGCCTGTCCGTAATCATTCAGGATGTCAAAAAACAAATTCTGGATGTATTTCATCTGGTTTTTCATCCCAGTGTATCTTATACCATAGAGCAATAATAGACAAAACACCTCACGAGAATAAAATATTCCACTCTGCACCCCTTTGCCATAGGAGATAGATGGCAGATATTGTATTTGAGCGGATTTGAAGACTGTCGAAGACAAATAAAGTTTATGCTATTAGTCCTCAAAGATATTAAAAATTACTTTAATATCTTGAATGCTGTCATTCTGGCTTGGCCAGAATCTTTCTTACAAACAACCCCCTTTATCCCCCTTTACTAAGGGGGAACCGGAAGGATTCCCGCCAAGCGGGAATGACAACCATTGGGAACAGAGTTCTCTATGAATAATGCATGTTAAAAGGGGGGGGGAGGGGTCTCCGGGGGGGGAGACCCCTCGTGGGAGGGGAACTTAAAGCTCCTTTTGGAGCTGGGGTGACTTTCTGAGGAATGTCGGCATATCAATAGGCTCCTCGTAGGCCATGATATCTGTCGTTATCATATCCGTTCCTAAATTCAGGCTGAGATTTTTGGACAGAACCCTTTCTGAACCTTTCAAGTGGACAGAATGCCTGAGAGGCGTAAATTTTTTAATCTGCGGGAGGTCAACCTTCTCCTTCTGATCGCTGAATCCTGTCGCTATAACGGTTACCCTCACTTCGTCACTGATATCAGGATCTATCACTGCACCGATTATAACGTGCACATCCTCATGGGCAGAGTCATATATGAATGAAACAGCATCCTTGACGCCATCAAGCGAAAGCTCAAGTCCTCCGGTAATATTAACGAGGATACCCTTAGAGCCTTCAATCGATGAATCTTCCAGGAGGGGATTCGATATCGCCTTTCTGGCTGCCTCAAGAGCTCCTCCCTCTCCCTTCCCAAGGCCGGAGCCCATGACTCCTCTGCCTTTATCCTGAATGATTGTTTTGACATCAGCAAAGTCAACGTTGATAAGCCCGGGGATGAGGATAATATCGGATATTCCCTGAACCGCCTGCTTTAAAACATCATTCGCTATCGCAAAAGACTTGAGAAGGGGAGTTCCTTTCTCAACAACAAGCCCTATTTTGTCATTGGGTATGACTATGAGCGTGTCAACATTATTTCTCAGCTCTCTGATCCCCTCTTCAGCATTCACATACCGTATCTTCCCTTCGTAGAAAAATGGCTTTGTGATAACTGCAATGGTGATAGCACCAAGTTCTTTTGCAATACCGGCAATCACAGGGCTTGCACCGGTTCCTGTACCACCGCCCATGCCCGCAGTTATGAAGACCATGTCAGCCCCCTCCAGATATTCAGCAATCAGGGTACTGTCTTCGAGGGCAGCCTCTCTCCCGATCTGCGGGTCTGAGCCGGCGCCAAGGCCCCTTGTGAGATTTGATCCGATCTGGATCTTGAAAGGCGCCAGAGAGGTCTCGAGTGCCTGCATATCAGTGTTTACCGCAATAAATTCAACACCATGCAGATTAGAAGTTATCATCGTGTTAAGAGCATTCCCTCCGGCCCCTCCGACACCGACAACCTTAATTTTCGCAGTCTGTCCCCGTACCTCTTCAATTTCGAACATACTCTATCCCTCCTTTTTTTATTTTTAATATCTCCTTTGCCCAATCTTTTATCTTGCCGAATACCCCTCTTACAGCGTCAGCGGAGTACATCCGCTCCGACGAGGCCTCAAAGCCGTGAAGAACAAGCCCTGCTCCGGCTGAACAGATAGGATTGTTGAGCATATCCTGAACGCCGTGTATGTTCATAGGACCCCCCAACCTGACAGGCAGCCCCCATGCTGCTTCTGCCATGCTGCTAAGTCCTTCAAGCAATGCTCCCCCTCCTGTTAAGACAACTCCTGTCGATGCAATATCATAGCCGGAGCATGAGATGAATTCTTTGCGTATTAAATCAAGGAATTCATCCGTCCTTGCCTGGATTATCCCTGCCAAATGCCTTCGCAAAACCATTCTGTCCTGACCGCCGTGAACAATAGCTATCTGCTCTGAGTCGCTGACCATATGCATTGCTGCAGCTCCGAAACATTTCTTAATGCGTTCAGCCTCAGTCACGGGAATTTTCAGACCAACAGCAATATCATTGGTAAAGTGATTTCCCCCTATGGCAAGTACACATGCATGACTCGGCCAGCAGTCTTTATAAAGAATAATGTCTGTAGTGCCGCCGCCGATATCAACAACGGCAACTCCCAGTTCCCGTTCATCATCTGTGAGTATGGCTTCTGCCGATGCGAGCGGCCCGAAGACCATATCTGCAACCTCAACCCCTGCCTTCTCACAGCACTTCAGAAGATTCTGCATGGAGGTGACTGCCCCGGTAACGGTATAAACCTTTGCCTCAAGCCTTTCCCCTGTCATTCCGACAGGATCCTTTATTCCGTTCTGGCCATCGATGGTATATCCTGCCGGTACAACGTGAAGCACCTCCCTGTCCAGCGGCACATAAACAGCTTTTGCAGAATCAAGCACACGATCAACATCGGCATAGGTTACGTCCTTGCCCCCGATACCGGCAGCGCCAAAATTATGTGAACCCTTCACATGCGCTCCCGAGATACTGACATACACAGAATTGATTTCAACGCCAAAAGAGGACTCCGCTTCCTTCAGAGCATTCCTAACTGACTGTACCGTCTCCTCCATGTTGACAACGGCACCTTTTCTCATGCCCTTTGAGGAGGATATATGCATGCTGCGAAATGATAGAGTACCGCTCACAACCTCTCCGACAACGGTACATATCTTCGTTGTTCCCACATCAAGGCCGACAATGATATTTTCAGGGTGGCCCCGTCGGATCATTCCTCAATCCTCCTGGCGGTCATGGGTTTAACAATTGCTTTATCACCAAAACGCAAATCTATATAATCAACAGGGATGTTCCTGTCCTTGAGATCCTCCTCCAGTTGAATAAGCCGTTCGAGCTTTTCGTCATACCCCCCTGCTCCTATTTTGACAATGGTCTCGTCCATTTCTATGCGTAATTCATGCGGTTTATGCGCGATAACTTCGATATGGCCTTTTTCTGAGGTTAATCCCTTATCGTTCAGCAACCGTACAAGGTGCAGGGCCTCAGAAAAGCCATCCTTTTCCTTGTATGGATCACTGACGATAATCGGCAGGAAAGGGACTGCATCATCCTTCAGCTCTTCGAGGATTTTTCCCTTTTCATCAACGAGGAAGAGATGTTCATTCATATCGAGCAGTGCAAACGGTTCTGTTTCTTTTATGGTTATCGAGAGTATTCCCGGGAATTCCCTCCGCACATTTGCAGACTTGATCCACGGCGACTTTAGCATGTGCCGGCTGACCTCCCTGCACGAAACCGTCAGCAGACTTTTGTTCACCTGGACTCCGGTAAATTCCTTCAGTTCTTCATCTGTCAGATGTTTATTATCGATAAAAACAACTTTCTGAATGGGATAGAGGGGTCTCATATGCTGTGCGTGATGATAAAAATATATGCAGAGTGCACTTATGACGACACTTGCGACAAGAGCGATGTTCAGCTTACTGAATAGATGGATGCTCTTTCCCCCCTTTTTCAGTTTATTCGCTTTCATGGATTGCACCTCTGAGTATTTCTTCAATCAAGCCGGGGAAATCATACCCTGCGAGACGCGCAATTTTAGGCAGCAAGCTTGTTTCAGTCATGCCGGGAATTGTATTGATCTCAAGCACATAGGGATTGCCTTGCCTGTCAATCCGCAGATCCATCCTTGTAGCGCCTTTACATCCAAGGGATTGATGAGCCTTGAGGGCTGTCGCGCCGGCACGTTCATAAACCGCATCGTCAACTTCCGGAGGAAGGATATATTCGGTTAGTCCTGAGGTATATTTTGCTTCATAACTGTAAAATTCAAGAGACGGCCTCACCTCGACTCCGCCGATGACTTTTCCGTTCAGGACACCGATCTGAATCTCTTTGCCGTCGATATACTGTTCAACAATTATTCTTGACCCGTAAGCATAAGCCTGCTCTATGGCTTTCCTGAAATCATGTTCTTGCCTCACTATGCTCACTCCGATGCTTGATCCTTCCGAAGCAGGCTTGACAACCCACGGCAGTGAAAAGTCAATAGTCGGGAGCCTGTCTTCAGCAGTCTTCCTATCAATAACCACATAGGGAGGGACAGGGATATCATGATAGAGAAACACTTTTTTTGAAGCCTCTTTATCCATTGCAACGGCTGATGCAAGCACTCCGGACCCTGTATAGGAAATCCCCAGGACCTCAAGCATCCCCTGGATAGAACCATTCTCACCATATCCTCCGTGCAGTGCAAGGAATGCTATCTGTATTCCCTCCGCAGTTAATAAAGTACAGATATCCTGACCGACATCGACAGCGACAACGATATAGCCCAAAGCTTTCAGGGCCTGGTAAATTGCATGTCCGCTCCTGAGGGATACTTCTCTCTCAGCGGACGTTCCACCCAAAAGGACACCGATTCTCTTATCCGTTACCATTATCTCTTCCCACTATTTTGATTTCCGGTTCAAGGGTGATCCCGAATGTGCTGCTGACCCTTCCGGCCACCTCGTGCATAAGCCTGATGAAATCAGCGGCGCACGCTTTTCCTCTATTGATAAAAAAATTTGCGTGGATGGTGCTTACCGCAACATCACCGATGCTCATCCCTTTGCACCCTGCTTCGTCAATGAGCTTACCCGCGGGCAGCCCTTCGGGATTCTTGAATACACAACCCGCCGAAGACTCCCAAATAGGCTGTTTTTCACGCTTCGCCTTCAGGAAATTCTCAACCCGCGCTGATACCTCGTCCCTTTTGTCCTTCCTGAGTTTTATCTCTGCGCGCAGGAGCAGATCGGTCGGCAAAATACCCGACTTCCTGTATCCGAAGCCAATGTCTTCTGCACGAACCTTTTGAATCCGCCCTTCAGCACCCATCATATCAACTGAAACAAGAACATCCTTTATCTCATAGCCGAATGAGCCTGCGTTCCCCCAGATTGCTCCACCGACAGTTCCCGGGATACCGGCAAGTCCCTCGACCCCTGCATACCCCTGCTCTCTCGAATGCATCACAAGCCTCTGGAGTGCTGTCCCTGAGTCGACGGACAGATATGCATATTCGCCATCCTCTCCCGCAGGCTCGATCTTCCTGAATGAACTGAAGCATATGACAGCACCCTGAATACCACCGTCCTTTACCAGGATGTTGGTACCGCTTCCGAGCGGGAATAAGGCGATGTCATTCTTTTGTAAATAATCATGCAGACGCCCCAGTGACGCAAAATTCTCCGGTATAGCAAAAATATCCGAAGGACCGCCTATCTTAAGGGAGGTATGTCTGCTCATGGGTTCCATGAATTTCATATCACCTTCAAACTGACAGTCAGTAACGATATCTCTTACCTGTTGGCCTGTCATGCGTACCTTTCGCTCTTCGTCTGCAATCTGTTCAGGATCTCTTCCCCGGATTTCCAGACATTCCCTGCACCGAGCGTGAGCACAATATCTCCCTTCCTGACCTGTTCAATAATATGATCAACTGCTTTTCCCCTGTCTTCCATATAGATGACATTGGAGTATCCAGCTTCTCTGATCTTCCCGGTCAGGATTGATGAGTGGACACCTTCAATGGGGTGCTCTCCTGCCGGATAAATATCAAGCACGATGAGCATATCCGCATCGGTAAAGGAAACTGAAAATTCCTTGATCAAATCTCTTGTCCGGGTGTAGCGGTGAGGCTGGAAGAGAACAACTAACCTGCCGGCTTTTTGACCGCCCGCCTCATGCCCTTCCTTTATTGCCCTCAGGGTTGCCCGTATCTCCGATGGATGGTGTCCGTAGTCATCAAAAATCCTTACCCCGTCAGCCTCGCCTTTGAACTCTAACCTTCTCTGGATACCGCTGAAACCTCTCAGCGCATCCTGGATGACCGCTGCATCTACTTTGAGAATTAATGCCACCCCGATCGCAGCCAAACTGTTCAGGACATTGTGGATACCAGGCACCGGGATATCGAAAACACCGATCATCCTCTCTTTATATACAACTTCAAAGGTTACGGACATGAACCCTTTCCTGATGTGCTCTGCATAGAGCTGTGCTTCGGGTGAAAGTCCGTAGGTGATATACCGTCGGTGAACAGAGGGCAAAAGCTCCCGAATATGTTCATTCTCGATACAGATTATTGATGCTCCGTAAAAAGGCACCTTATTGATGAATGAAAGAAATGCGTCTTTCAGTGTATCCATTGTTTTAAAAAAATCCATATGCTCTCTGTCGATGTTCGTGACAACAGCAATCGTTGGAGAAAGCTTGAGGAATGAGCCATCGCTTTCATCTGCCTCGGCAACAAGGAAATCCCCCTGGCCAAGCCGCGCGTTGCTTCCCGTTGCCTTTAATCTTCCGCCGATGACAACCGTGGGATCAAAGCCGCCGTGTGCCAGGATAGTCGAGACAAGGGACGTCGTCGTGGTCTTTCCATGAGCACCTGCGACAAGAACTCCGTATTTCAGTCTCGCCAGTTCAGCAAGCATTTCCGCGCGTGGGATCACCGGGATGGACCTTTCTTGTGCTTCGATGACCTCCGGATTATCCATGGAAACCGCAGAGGAAATTACCAGGACGTGCGCATCATCCACATTTTCTGCCTTATGACCGATAAAAACCTGTATCCCTGCTTTCCTCAATCTTGCTGTTGTCTCTGAATCTTTAAGATCAGAACCCGTGACCGTATAGCCGAGATTATGCAGAACCTCTGCAATCCCTGACATGCCTATACCACCGATCCCCACAAAGTGTATGCCCCGGTATCTCTCAAACATTATCGGTCCCTCTGCTTCCCGCCGCAGACCTTGCTCCCGATGCAGATGACTGCTTTATTAAGCTCATCGCTCTATCTACAACCTTCGTACATGCATCCGGCCGTCCGACAGACCTGCTGTTTTTCTGCATCTCCTGCCTCATCGTTTCATTGATGAAAAGGTCTTTTATGCTCCCGGCAAGGGTCTCCCCGCGAAGTTCGCGGTCAAGGATCATCTTCGCAGCGCCAATCTCCTGGAGTTTCCGCGCATTCAACTCCTGGTGATTGCCGGCTGCAAAAGGATAGGGGATGAGTATCGCGGGTTTGCCAAGGGCAGTCAATTCAGCAAGTGTTGTAGCCCCCGCCCGTGAGATTACCAGATCAGCAACAGCATATGCCTCGCCCATCTGGTAAACAAAAGGAGCGATCGTTCCCTGGAAACCGCTCTCACGGTATGCATTCCTGATATTTTCATAGTCCTTCTCGCCTGTCTGATGGAGAAACTGGATCTTGCCTTTGAGGTCCTGGAGATAATGAAGAGCCTCCGCAAGAGCTCTGTTAATGCTGCGTGCACCTGAACTTCCGCCAAAAGCAAATACCGTAAAAAGACCCTTTTCAAGAGAAAAAAGCCGGTATCCGGTTTCGGCATTCCCCTTGAAAATATGCACTCTCACAGGATTTCCTGTCAGAAAGGTCTTTGCTTTCGGGAAAAAAGAGATGCTCTCCTGATAGGTAATGCAAACGGTATTGACAAGTTTTCCAAGAATCTTATTCGTCAGGCCGGGGACGGAATTCTGCTCAAGGATCATTGTCGGTATTGACATGAGGTATGCAAGGAGCATAACCGCACCCGATGCATATCCGCCAACACCGATCACGATATCCGGCCTCACTGTCTGAATAATTCTGTATGAATCGATCATGGAAAAAATTGCCTTTATAATCGCTTTAATCTTTTTTATGAACGTCACGCCAACCAGACCCTCCGCCCGTAAAAACCTGATCGGATAACCCTCCCTCGGGACAATCCGTGCCTCTATCCCGGATTCCGTCCCGACAAATATCACTTCTGTTGAGGCATCCCTGCTCTTGAATTCTTCAGCCACCGCAAGTCCCGGGAAGAGATGGCCTCCTGTTCCTCCGCCTGCTATCATTACCCGCATGGAAGCCTCTTCTCCTTTCTCCGGTCGTCAGTTGTTGATCGCAGATCATGAACCTGACGCCGAATATCTTCTGTATACATTTCGTCTCGCCTTTTTTCTCAACAGCAATTCGCGGTTACTGCACGCAGATGACAGGTCTTCACCCTTTGATATGGTTAACAGAATACCAACGGCAGCCATATTGACAAGAAGAGACGAACCGCCATAACTGATGAACGGCAGCGGCAATCCTTTTGTCGGTACAAGCCCTATGGCGACTGCAAAGTTGGTGAGCGCCTGCAGTGAGATCATAAGCGTGAGGCCTGTTGCAAGATAGTAAATAAATCCTTCCTTTGCACGGTTAGCAACAGCAATGCCCTTGACGAAAATAACCAAAAAGAGCACAACGACGCATAATACGCCGATGAGACCGAATTCTTCACCGATAATGGAAAAAATGAAATCCGTATGCGACTCCGGCAGATACGCTAATTTCTGCTTGGAACTCCCGAGCCCCACCCCCGTCACCCCGCCGCTTCCCAGGGCAATAAAGGATTGAACGAGCTGAAAGCCGCAGCCCTGCGGCTCCTTCCAGGGATCAAGAAAACAGGTTATTCTCTTGAGGCGATACGGCTTCAGGGCGAGCATAATGATAACAGGGACAGCAAATAGTGCAAGGGAGCCAAGGTACCTGAGTCGTGTACCTGAAATAAAGAGCATCGCAAAGGTGAGAAATGCGAGGCTCATGGCTGCTCCGAAATCAGGTTGTTTGAGGATCACGACCTCGAATATCACCATAATGCCGACCGGTTTGAGAAATGATGTGAAGCTGTCTGTCCTGTACTCGGGTTTCGACAGATAGTAGGCGAGGAATATAACCATGGAGAGTTTTACAAGCTCTGAAGGCTGAAAGGTTGAAGGCCATAACCGTATCCATCGTGTCGCACCTCCCACGGTAACCCCAATGCCGGGGATGAAGACAAGGACTAACAGAACGAAGGAGATGATCAGAAGGGGGGTGGCATACTTCTGCACAAAAGAGAGTCTCAGTTTAGAGGAGGTCAGGAACAGAAAAATGAATCCGATGATAATGGTAAAAATATGCCTTTTGAAATAGTAAAACTCCGTAACATTTTTCTTCGCAAGCACCGGGGTTATAACAGAGGTGGAACTGTATATCATCAGTGCCCCGAAACTTACCAGAGTTACGGCGGCAAGGAGTATCACCCTGTCGTATTTTCCCATTATTCCATCCCCATCACAATCTTTTTAAACTGCTGCCCCCTGTCTTCGAAATGAGCAAACATGTCAAAGCTTGCACACGCCGGTGAAAGCAGAACAACATCGCCTGGAGCGGCTTTCCTCCGGGATATCTCTACAGCGTTTTTCAAATCATCTGCCATGATTGTGTCGGTTAGATCCCCGAGTGCCCGTTTGATCTTCTCTTTTGCTTCTCCAATCAATACAAGAGCCTTCACCCGTGTGCGAACCAACTCCCTCAACTGGGAAAAATCACCCGACTTGTCTCTTCCTCCGGCTATAAGGACTATAGGGATCGAGAAACTTTCCAGTGATTTCACAACTGCGCCGACATTTGTCCCTTTTGAATCGTTAAAATACTGAACACCATGCAACTCCTTGACAAATTCGAGCCTGTGCTCCAGGCCTGGGAATTCTCTCAGTGAATCCTGAACTGCCTTTACGGAACACCCCGCAAGGAGAGCCATGGCTGAAGCAGCCATGGCATTCTCCAGGTTATGAACGCCTTTAATCTTTATCTCTTCAGCCATAATAAGTTCGCCGTTCTGAGTATCCGGTCCCCTATTTTGAAAATTACAGTAAACGACACCATCACGGGTGTAAAGACCGTCGACTTTTTCTCTCCTGCTGAAAAAATGCACTCCCGGCATTGATGCTCTTTCCCCGGTAAATTTTTCATGGTATAGATTCATTGTCTCCGGGTCATCATGGCTCAAAATGAGGAAATCCCCTTCTCCCTGATTCTCGAAAATTCTTGCCTTTGCATCTGTGTATGCATCCATTGCGTGATATCGATCGAGGTGGTCGGGGGTAATATTCATGATCGCAGCACCACGTGGCTTAAAATCCCTGATGGTCTCAAGCTGGAAACTTGATATCTCGGCAACAATATAGTCAACAGGCTGCTGATGCCTCACTCTTCCCAGCATTTCTCCGGTCAAAGCATTCCCTATATTTCCCCCGAGTACTGTCTGGAAACCACCCTTCCGCATCATGCAATCAAGAAGGGCTGTTGTGGTTGATTTTCCGTTTGTTCCTGTAACAGCAAGAAATCCCCCATGCCCCTCCCTTATCAGCGGGAGGATATGCGGTTTACCTGACCCGTAGGTTGCAAGCTGGTATGCAAGCTCAAATTCGCCAAGCACCGGGATACCCATTCCCTGGGCACGCAACACCTGTGGCATATCCGATGGGACACCCGGACTGAGTATCACCATATCGGCATTCACGAAAATTTCCTCGGGATGTGATCCGAGGACAAGCCTGACAGAGGGGTTCAGTTCTTGGATGAAATTCCCAAGCTCTTCTTTTCGCTTCATGTCTGTTACCACAACATCCGCTCCGAGTTCAGCGAGCAGATTCGCCGCACCAGTGCCGCTCCGTGCCATGCCGACAACCGTCACGTTTTTATCCTTTATTTCTCTCAATGCTCCCCTTCTTCGCAATCCGATAATTCTTCTTTTTCCCTTTATACTTCGCCAGAATCCTTGCCTTGCTTTTTTTCTTCGCTAACGCAGTATATTTCTGCTGTCCTGACTTGCCTGCCACTAGGGCATATCCCTTTTGTGTTCGCTTACTCTTTTTCTTTATCTGCTTGCTCTTTTCTTGTTTCACCTGTCCTAAAGAGGGTATGTCATCGGCGTTTGCAAGATATATGACAGGATCTTCACCATTGCTCAGTATATCGAACCCCTTGCCGATAAGAAGCCCGGATTCCCTCCAGAGGTCGCTCCTGCTCGGGCTCCCAAGAAGGGCAACAACAACCGTGTCATTCTCACGCTCAGATGCACAGACGAAACAATGCCTCGCAGTCCGGGTATATCCTGTCTTTCCCCCTACCTGCCCTTCCTCTGACCATAAAAGCCTGTTTGTGTTCCTCAGGAATATAGACCGCCCCTTTTCCGTTGAAATCTCTGCCACGCGGGTATTGATGATCTGTTTCAATTTCGGATAATTCAGGGCGTAATTCATAATCTTTGATAAATCCGATGCAGTAATATATTGTCCAGGCCCGGGAAGGCCGTTTGCATTAATAAACTGCGTATCACGTGCGCCGATCAGGGAAGCCTTTTTGTTCATGAGCGCTGCAAATTTTTCCTCGGTCCCGGCCACAGCCTCCGCAAGAGCAACAGCTGCATCATTTGCAGAACCGAGCAATGCTGCATAAAGGAGTTCCTCAACGGTGACCTTGTCCCCCTCTTTAAAACCCGCCTTGTGCGGGGAGACTTGTGATGCATTTTTGCTTATCGCTACAACATGAGTGAGAGGCAAATTTTCTATCGCCACAATAGCCGTCATGAGTTTCGTTGTGCTTGCCGGCGGACATCTCAAGTCCGGATTTTTTGCATAGAGAAGGTTTCCTGTCGACGCATCCATGACAACAGCGGCCCGGGAATGCACAGTATCAGCATAAGCAGTGAAGAGTGAAAACTGAAGAGTGAAAAGTAATGCCATCATGAAAGAGAGAAAATATCTTTTTTGAACTTTGAACTTTTTTCTCATAATCACCTCACTTTCAGCGTTGCCAAGCTCAGCAGGGCAAGCATGATGCCGACTATCCAGAATCTGACGATAACTTTTGGTTCAGGCCATCCTTTCAATTCAAAATGGTGATGTATGGGAGCCATCTTGAATACCCGTCTGCCCGTCATCTTGAACGATGCCACCTGCATCATGACAGAGATGGTCTCGATAACAAAAATGCCGCCCACAACAGCAAGCACTATCTCATGTTTTGTAATGACGGCGAGCGTGCCGAGCGCTCCTCCGAGTCCAAGGGAACCCACGTCACCCATGAAAACCTCTGCCGGATACGAGTTAAACCACAGGAACCCGAGGGCAGCGCCAAACATCGCACCGCAGAAAACAGTCAGTTCACCGGTGCCGGGCAGAAACAGGACCTGCAGGTATTGAGACAATCCCTTGTGTCCTGATATATAAACGAGGACACCGTTTGCAAACATGGCGACTGCAACGAGTCCGATTGCAAGTCCGTCTATTCCATCAGTCAGGTTAACAGCATTGGACGAACCGACGATGACTATTACGGAAAAAGGTATGTATACGAGTCCAAGATCAATAAGCCATTTTTTGAAAAAAGGAATGCTTAGAACATCTGTATACGGATCTCCAGGGTTTATGTAAAGGAAAATTCCGATAAGAAAAGCAAGGAGTATCTGCATGCCGAATTTCTGATACGCTCTGAGTCCTTTGTGACTTTGCCGTACAAGCTTCATATAGTCATCGAGGAGGCCGATACCACCAAAACCGACAAGCGAAACAATCAGTGCCCATATATACATATTCCTGAGGTCTCCCCACATCAAAATCGCGAGGAGTATACAGAGGATAATAAGGATGCCCCCCATTGTCGGTGTTCCTGCCTTGCCCATGTGAGCCTTTGGCCCGTCTTCCCGTATCTGCTGGGTTACGCTTAACTGCTTGAGTTTTCGGATAATCCATGGCCCCAGCACCAGTGAAAAAAACATGGCCGTAAGCACAGCAAGGGAGGTCCTGAATGTTATATAACGGAAAACATTCAGGGGAGAAAACCAGTCATGCATGCCGTAGATGAGGCTGTATAACATTATCCCTCCAGAACCCTCTCCATATGCATCCCCCTCGATCCCTTTATCAGAACCGTGTCACCGGTTCCCCATATATCCCTGAGGAATCTCCCTGCCTCTTCAGGATTGTTTAGTATATATACGCTGCCGCGAAATTCAGATGCAGCAAAGGCCATACGCGGTCCCACTGCAATGAAAATATCAATGGAGAGTTCTGACATGCATCTGCCGAGTTCCCTGTGTGCTTCCTCTTCATATGAACCAAGCTCAAGCATATCTCCCAGGACTGCGATCGACCGTCCCTTCCTGATTCTTGCCAGCTCTCTTACCGCTACTTCCATGGATGCCGGATTGGCGTTATACATATCACTGATAATCTTTATGCCGTTGAATTCCCTGAACTCCAGTCTCATGGGAACTCCGGTGAAGGAATCGATTGCTTTTTTTATGTTCTCAGGATCAATATGAAAAAGATATCCGATCGATGCTGCTGCGAGAAGATTGTAGATATTGAACATTCCTGATATGTGTGCGCTGACTTCTACGAACTGATTTTCTCCAAAGTGTAGATGAAATGCCGACCCCTGTTCGTACAGGGTTATATTCGTTGCACGGATATCGGCAGGTGTTTCTATCCCGTATCTCATGATTGCACCTTTGAACCCTGAAAGGTGAATTCCCTCCATGAGAAAACGGTCATCTGCATTCACCACAACAACTCTGACGGTTTCGAGGAGCTCGAGCTTGGTCTTTCTCACCGTCTGCATATCGTGAAATCCTTCAAGATGGGCACGGCTGATATTCGTAAGAATCCCATAATCCGGAACCGCAATACCACAGAGCTCCCTGATTTCCCCGGGAGCACTTGCGCCCATCTCCAGAACAATGATCTGATCCTCGTCGCTGATCTTTGTGAGGCTTAAGGGCAGTCCGATATGGTTATTGAGATTACCGGTGTTTTTGAGAATCCTGTATTGAGTGCCAAGGATTGAAGCGGTCAGTTCCTTTGTTGTTGTCTTTCCGTTTGAGCCTGTCACCGCGACAACCGGGATATCCTTTTTTATCCGG
>Ga0315276_10001143_pt1 | contig 23708 bp, 25 predicted proteins | sample YL17G05_0_MG_FD_204542 | JGI IMG/M metagenome (GOLD analysis project Ga0315276, IMG submission 204542) | Sediment microbial communities from Yellowstone Lake, YNP, Wyoming, USA - YL17G05_0 | ecosystem: Environmental > Aquatic > Freshwater > Lake > Sediment | place: USA: Wyoming | collected... | reverse complement strand
TCCGGCGGGCACCAGCATGTCCTCCCGGATCGAGGAGTGGCCGCCGGACCGGTCGAGGGCGACGAGGGCGGGCACGAGCAGGGGCGCGCCTGGCGCCGGGGGCGCCGGGGCCGCCGGTGGCGCGCCGCCGCCCGCCCGCGCCTTGATCTCGGCGAGGGTGGCGATGACGGAATGGTGGGGGCGGGCCATGGGGCCGCCAAACCGCCGAGGGAGTGGCGCGCAACGCATTCGCTCACTCTCCGCCTCCCGCGGGCCGCCCATCGCCGGCCACCCTTTCGCGCCGCGTCGCCGCGCATCTAACAGCAGCGCCTGTGGCACCGAGCGCACGCCCGCGCCTCGAACGGTCGCGCGCCTGCATCGCGCGGACAGCGACCCCCCCTTTTCTGATGCGCCTCACCGCCGTCGCCGTCCTCAAGTGGGCGGGCGACGCGGCCGACCCGCCTTTGCTCGGCTTTGGCGCCGACCTGTCCACGTTTGGCTTTTTCCAGCGCGGGGGCGTGCGCGAGATGCTCTGCTTCGTGGCGCGCACGGTGGCCAAGCGGACGCCGCCGGGGACGCGGCAGGTAGGAGGCCGGGAGTGGGAATGGCGCGAGGAGGGAGGGCGCAAAGCGTTCGGCCGCGCGGCGCTCGCACCGTCCCACCCTCCTCCCCCTCTCCCCTTCTCCTTAGACCGTCCAAAACGAGGACTACTTCTGCCACGCCCACAACGCCGACGGCCTCATCGGCATCGCGTTTGCCGACGCGGCCTACCCCGCGCGCGCCGCGTTCGGCGTCGTCGCCGCCGCCCTCGACGACTTTCGCTCCGCCGCCGGCGCCTCCTGGGCCGACGCCGCCGCCGATTCCGACGCCGGCAACGCGGCGTGCGAGGCCGCGGTCGCCCGGTTTCAAGACCCGGCGGCGGCGGACCGGCTCACCGCCGTCCAGCGCGACCTGGACGAGACCCGAGTCGTGCTGCACAAGACGATTGAGAGCGTGCTGGCGCGCGGGGAGAAGCTGGACGCGCTGGTGAGAGAGGGAGGGGTGGGGAGGTAGGGGCGCGCAGGCCGCGCGCGCGCGCCGACCTTCCTCCCTCTCCTCTCTTTAGGTCGACAAGTCGGCGGACCTGTCGCTGGCGAGCCAGATGTTCTACCGGCAGGCGCGCAAGACCAACTCGTGCTGCAAGATGATGTGAGGGGCCGAGGGGGCGAGTAAAAAAGGGAAGCGGAAAGAACGGCGGGCGCAGAAAACGAAAGGGGTGGCGCCCAGACCCAGCCGCAAGCGGCCGCCACCGCCGGGCGCGGCGAAGGCCGCCGTGCGCAGCCCTCGACCTTACGTAATGGGTTCGGGGCGCTGGGATAAAGGAGTTGGTTGAAGGCTTGCGGCGGGCAGCCGCCGCGCCCTCGCCACTCTGCGCCAGCGCCGCCGCGGCGGCGGGCGCCTCTTGCCCGGCAGCCGACGTCGCCCGTCACCCCTCTCGCGCCCCGGCGCCCCCCCCGCCCCCCCCAACCGCCGGCCCATGCCGCCCGCCGACTCGCCGTCCGCGTCCGGCCGCGCCGGCTCGTCCGCCGCCGCCGCCACCGGGTCGGCCGACGGAGGTGGATCCACGCGCGTGGCTGGGGAGGCGGGGGCGGGAGCTAAAAGATCGCGCGTGGAGCTCAACCGCGCGGCGCAGGCGCGCTTTCGGCAGAAGCGCAAGGCGCGCCTGGCCGAGCTGGAAGGGGCGGGGGCTGCGGCCGCGGCTGTGGCGGCCGAGCGGGACGCGCTGTTGCGCGAGGTGGAGCGGTTGAAGCGAGGGGGCGCGGTGGCGGCCGACGACGACGGCGACATCACGCCGTCCCCGCCGCTCTCGCCCGCCACCGCGTCCCTGTGGGCCAGGCTACTGCCCCGGCTCGTGCCGTCCGACTGGGACGCGACTCCGCCCCCTCTGCTGCGCCAGCTCGATTCGGCCGCCGCCGCCCGCACGGCTGCCGGCCTCGCCGGCGCCCCCCCGCCGGCGCCGCCCGCCGTGCCCGCGGCCGCGGTGTCGATCACGGTGCCCGTGGAGGAGCGTTGGGGCGGCGTCAGCGGCGGGACGCGCGTGGCGTCCGCCGAGGAGATTCTGCGCTGGCCGTGGCGCACCCACCTCGCCCTCTACCGCGCGTGCGCGTCCGAGTGCGCGCGCACGCTGCCACTGGCGGCCGCGGGAGACGAAAGGGCGGCCTGCGAAGCCGTGACGGCTGCCCGCCGCCTGCGCGCCGCGCTCACCGCGCTGGGCGTCGCCGACCCCCGCCGCGCCTCCCTCCTCATGCTCTCCGACGTGCGTACCCTGGGTCTTCCCGCCGACGGCGACGGCCGCGCGGCCGCCGCGGCGGCGGCGGCCGCGCTGGCGGCCGCGCTGACCCTGCACCAGCGCGCGGCCGTCGCGGCCGCCTCCTCGGCCCATTCCGCCGCCATAGACGCCGCGCGCGCGCGCCGGGCGGCGCTCGTGCCGCTCGCGTGCGGCGAGGGAGGGGAGTTGCGGGCTTTGGAGGCGCAAGGGTTGCTCAAAGCCAACCTCGACGAAGACGTTGCCGCCGCCGCCTGCCTCACCCACGCCATCCTGGCCACCATCCTGACCCCCGCCCAAGTCGCGGCCGCGGTGGGGGCGGCCTACCCGGCGGGGCTCGACGTCGCGGCCGCGGCGCGCGCTCTGTGCGGAGGAGGGAGGGGCGGGAGGGGCGGCCGGGGCGTCGACTCAGCTCCAAGCCCGGGCGTCGGCGTGGGGCTGCTCTTGGGCGACGAACCGTTTGACGCGCTCCTGTGAGCAAGGAGGGCCGCCCCTCTCATTCGGGCCCTCGGCCGCACTCGCGCCACACCCGCCACCCGCCTCTCGCCCCCTCTCCCCCTCTCCCCCACCCGCATGGAGGCCACCTTTCTCTCGTTTGCCGCCCACGGCGCCCGCCGCCCCTCGCGCGACCCGGGCGCGGGCGCGGCTGCGCCGCGCGGCATCGACGGTCCCCGCTTCGCCAAGCTCTGCCGCGAGGCGGGCGTCGTGGGCGGGTGCGTCACGGCGACCGACGTCGACCTCGAGTTCTCCAAGGCGGGGCAGGGAGGGGTCGGGGCGGGGCGGCGGCGGAAAGGGGCCCGCGCCAAAATTAGACACACCTCTCATTCAGTCCCCGCCCCCCCTCTACCCCCCAGATCACCGGCCCCGCCTCCCGCCGCCTCACGTACGACCAATTCGCGGCCGCCATCGACGCCCTGGCCAAGAAGGGCGGCGTGCCGCCCGCCACGCTGCGCGCGCGCGTCGCCGCCGCGCCGGGCCCCCGCCCTTCCGGCGACGCGACCGCGCCCGACTACGTCCGCTTCCACGACGACAAGACCACTTACACCGGGGTGCACAAGGCGGGGGGGCCGACGACGGTCGACGGACGCAAGGACCTGCGCGAGCTGTGCGACCGGGCGCCGGCGGACGTGCGCGGCGTGTCGGGCACGTTTGGGCGGGCGCGTTGAAGAGAGGGAGGGTGGGAGCCGTGGGTGGGCGGGCCGCGGCTGTGCGAGGAGGAGAGAGCGAGGAGAGAGCGCGGCCGGCCCCGCCGTCAGGCACTCCCCCGTCTCGCGGCCCGAGACCAACCAGGTGCGCGCCCGCCCCACGGCGGCTTCCGCACCTTCCCGCGCGCCGGCCGCGCGCCTTGTGCGCCCGATGGGGGGCGGCCGCGGCTCCGGCGCCGCGAGCGGCTCACCGTGCGCCGGCCGCCGCTGGTGGCGGCCTCGCGCCCGCGCATGGCTCCCGCGCCGCGCCGCCTGATGGTGGCCGCGACCGCGGCCGCGGCGCGGAGCGGGCGTGGCGCGCCGTGGCTGGCCGCGCCGCCCGCGATCGCGCGGCCGGCCGCCGCCGGCCACCGCGCGCGCCCCAGCGCGCCGTTCCTCCCTGGCCGCCCGCGGCGCCGGGCGCGGCATTGAGTCCGTCCCCCAGGGGCGGCCTGAAGAGGCCTGGCGGCATGCCTGGACGCGCCGCGCGCCGGCCGCCGCCGCGCGGCCGCCCGCCCCGAATCCCCCTCTCACCCACCCCTCCCCTCCCACCCCTCAGCCGCCATGGGTCGCGTCATCCGCGGCCAGCGCAAGGGCGCGGGCTCCATCTTCAAGGCGCACGTCACGCACCGCAAGGGCGCGGCCGCGCACCGCACGCTCGACTCGGCCGAGCGCAACGGCTATATCAAGGGCGTCGTGGAGAAGATCATCCACGACTCGGGCCGCGGCGCGCCGCTGGCCAAGGTACGCGAGAGGAGGAGAGGGAGACGGATGGGAGGACGCGCACGCGACGCCCCGCTTACGCCGAATCCGACCACCAAACCACTCCCTCTCCCTCCTTCAGGTCGTGTTCAACGACCCCACGCGCTACAAGAAGGCCAAGGAGCTCTTCATCGCGCCGGAGGGCCTCTACACGGGCCAGTTTGTGTATGCCGGCCGCCGCGCGACGCTGACCATCGGCAACATCAAGCCGGTGGGCGAAATGCCCGAGGGCACGATCGTGTGCAACCTGGAGGAGAAGGCGGGGGACCGCGGCGCGATCGCGCGCGCGTCGGGCGACTACTGCATCGTCGTCGCGCACAACCCGGACGCGGGCATCACGCGCGTCAAGCTGCCGTCGGGGTCGAAAAAGGTGGTGCCGAGCACGTGCCGCGCGACGGTGGGCCAGGTGGCGGGGGGTGGCCGCACCGAAAAGCCGCTGCTCAAGGCCGGCGCGGCCTACCACAAGTACAAGGCCAAGCGCAATTCGTGGCCCAAGGTGCGGGGCGTGGCCATGAACCCGGTGGAGCACCCGCACGGCGGCGGCAACCACCAGCACATCGGGCACGCGTCGACTGTGCGCCGCGACGCGCCGCCCGGGAAGAAGGTGGGGCTCATCGCGGCGCGCCGCACGGGGCGGCTCAAGGGCACGTCCAAGGTCATCGACCGGGAGTGAAAAGGCGAGGGGGTGGGTGGTGCCTGGGGGCGGCGGCGCGGTGGGCGTGCGCGCTGGGGTGTGGGGCGGCGGCGTCGCGCGCGTGTTTCGCCGCGGCCCGCCCGCGCCCGCTGTGCAATGCCGAACGTGCCGCGCGTCAGAGACCGATGAGAGGCGGCAGAGGCAGAGCGTCACAGAGACCACACCGCGGACCCGCTCCCTACCCTTTTCGCCTCCCGCCCTCTCCCCCCACCCCAACCAACTCGACGCCAAACACGTCGGCAAATGCGCCGAGCGCTGCCGCGGCCGCGGCGCCCATGAGCGGCCCCTGCCCCGGCGCGCCGACCGCGAGCGCGGCCGGGAACCCCTCCCCGCCCGCCACCGCCGCCACCGCGGCCGCCAGGGACGTCACGGGGCGGTCGGCGATGCCGCACGGCACGATGGCGGAGAAGCCGGACAGGTCGGGGTCGACGTTCAGGGCGAGGCCGTGGTACGTGACCCACCGCGTCGCCCGCACCCCCACCGCCGCCACCTTGCCGCTCGGCAGCCACGCCCCCGTCATCCCCTCGATGCGGGACCCCGTGGCCACCGCGGCAGCCGCCCGCTCGGCGTCGGCGTGGCGCGCGCCAAACGCGGGCCGCACCGCGGCCGCGCCGGCCGCGGCCGCCGCGCGCAGGGCGACCTCCTCCAACCCTCTCAACCACCAGTGCAGGTCGGGGAGCAGGCCGGGGGTAGTCAGGTCGAGGATGGGGTAGAGGGTGAGCTGGCCGGGGCAGTGGTGCGTCGCCTCGCCGCCCCGTTCCACCCGGAAGAGCGGGTGCGGGGGGTGCTCGGGGTCGAATTTGAGGTGGTCGGCGGTCGCGCCGGCGCCCAGGGTGTAGACGGGCGGGTGCTGGAGGAGGGTGAGCGAGCCGGCGAGAGGAGAAGGGGGAGGGCGGCCGCCCGCCTCAACCGCCTCCTCCCGGGCGGTGCGGGCTTCCAGGGTGGCGGCCACGGTCGCGTGCTGGTCGGCGAGCGCCTGGGAAAAGAGAGGGGGAAGTGGGGTGGTCGGAACAGGGAGAGCGCGCGGGTCGGCGGTCGGTCGACAGCCCCTCCTCTCGTCCTCACCTCTTGATAGTCAACCAGCTCAAACCGGCGATCCACGACGGTCACCCGGGGCCGCTCCCGCCCCTCCGCCAGCCGTCCCACGACCCAGTCCGGCCAGTCGGCCGCCCACGCGCAGTGCTCGGGGCGCGCCGGCCGCGGGCGCCCCCGCCTGGCGCGGCCAGGGCGGGCGGGGCGGGGGCCGCTGGCCGCCCGGGTGAGCGTCGAGGTGGGCATTGGCCGCCGCCGGCGGGGGCGGAGTGCGGCCGGCTCGACGCCCACTGCGTTCGCACACCAGCCGCGCCCGTCGCGCGCCGCCGCCGCGACCGCGGTCGCACGCCCGTATCGCCACCGCCGCGCGCCATGCCGACGCCGCGCCCGCGGTCGGCGATGCGCGGCGCGCCCGGCGCGGAGAATGTGGCGCCTTCCGACGCCGGCCCCGCGCTCAAGGTGAGGGAGAGGTCGAGGCCGGGTCACGGGCGCGGGAGTTGGCGTCCGGCGCCGCCGCCAGCGCTCGGCGTTTCGCCGCGCGCGTTCGCACACCATGCCCCGCCCCCTCCCGCCCAGCCCCCCCCCGCCGCCGCCGCGCCCGCGCCGCCGCCCAAGCGCAAGCGCGCCCGCGCGCTGGCGCCCGCCAGCGGCCTGGAAGACCCGGCCGCGCTGGCGGCGCGTGCCCGCCCCCCTCCCGTTGTCCCGGACGGCGACACCGAGTACGAGCGCGAGCGCGCCGCCCGCATCGCGCGCAACCGGGAGATGCTGGATGCGCTGGCGGTGCGGGAGGCGGCGCGCGCGGTGGCAGCGGTGAGCGCGGCGGGGCCGCCTCGCGCGCGGCCGCGCCCGCGCGCGCTGCGCGGCCCACGCGCCGCCGCGGCCGCGCCCGCGCCCACCCGCTTGTCATCGCGCGCCCGTGGCCTGGCGCCGGACGCGGCGGCGCTGCCGGACGATGAAGGGGGCGAAGCGCGCGGGCGGGAGGAGCTGCTCGAGTGCGACGCCTTTTGGGCCGAGCGCGGGGGCAACCCGTGCGCCAATCCCATAGTGTCGGACGGCCGCTACAAAGGGTGAACGATGGGTGGGGAGAGAGGGAGGGAATGGGAGGGCGAGGGCTGGCGCCGACCCCGACCCCCACTCCTCCCCCTCTCCTCCCAGCTGGGTCGCGCCCAACGTCTGCGCCCAGTACGGCATCGAGGCCACCGCCGATGCCGCGTGGGAGGCCGGCGGCGGGGGCGCGTTCTCCGTGCGCATCGACAAGAGCCAGATCCCCGCGTCTTTGAAAGCGCGCGGGTGGTCGGACGCGCGCGCGTTTGCAGCGACCCAGCTCCGCAAGAATCCCAACGCCTATTTCTATCGCCACGTCGTGCCCGGGGGGGCGCAGGCGACGGGGGAGTGGACGGACGGGGAGCACGCGACGTTTCTGCGCGTCGCGCGCGCGCACGGCGTCGGCGACAAGTGGGGCCTCTTCGCGTCCCACCTCCCGCAGCGCGTGGGGTATCAGTGCTCGGCATACTACCGGGAGGTGGTCATTCCGGCGGGGGAGGCGGTCGACGCGCGGTTTCGCATGACGCGCGGCGGCAAAGCGGTCTGGGTCGGCGGGTGAGGAGAGGCGCGGGGGAGGGGTGGAGGGCGCTCCCACGGCATGCAAACAGCCCCGCAAACCGACCGCACGACGGCGGGGGCAACGGCTGCCACGGTGGGGCTACAAGAAAGAACAAATGGGGGACGGAGGGTGGGGACGGAACGCCCCGCGGTGGGACAGGGGGCGCGCGATGCGGTGGTCTGGCGGGGGCGCAAGAGGCGTCCCCCCCGCGGCCCGGCGCGGCGCTGCGCGGAGGCAGGGAGGGGAGGAGGCAGGGAGGAGGCAGGGCGGCGAAAAGGAAGAGCTCAAACGGCCTGCCCGCCCGGCCCGCTCTCGTGCCGGGCGGCGTCCGCACGGGCCGCAATGCCGGCCATCGCCAGGTCGGGCGCGACGCGCAGGCCGACGAGGCCCCCGGACGCGGTCGCCGCGGCCAGGTCGGCCGCCGCGTCCGCCGCCGCGGCCGCGGCCTCGTCCTCGGGCTCGCCCTCGGCCTGGTTGAGCGCGCGGCGCTCGGCCAGGGTCAAGGGGCGGCCGGGAGGGGCGGTGGCGGCCGCCGTGTCGGCGAGCACGCGCGCCGCCGCCGCTGACTCGAGCAAGGACGCCGCCTCAGCCAGGGCGGCGACCTGCTGGTCGCCAATGCTTCGCAGGGCGGTGGACAGCTGGCGCAGGACGCCGGCGGGGACGCCGCCTGGGGGTGGGGGGGGTGGGGAGGCGGGGTCGCGCGCGCGCGCGCGCGGTCAACGCCCCCCCCCCTCTCCCTTCTCTCCATCCCACCCACCGTCACACTGCAGCGCGCGCGCCGCCGCCACCAGCTCGCCCGCGTCGCCAACGGCGGCCGCCAGGCGGGCGGCAGCCGCGTCGAGCCGCGCGGCGGGCGGGGTGGCTTTGCCGGCCGGCACGAGCGGCCGCACGGTCGCCAGCCGGGGCGGCGCGGGCGCGGGAGCGATCTGGGAGCGTGCGGCGGCGTCGTTGGCGGCCATCTGGAGAGTGGGACGAGGGGGGTAGGCGTGTCGACGCGCGGCCGCCGCGCGCCGCGGCGCGCGCGCCGGCCGCGGCGGCGGCCCCGGGGTCTCCGCCACGCCCCACCCCTCCCACTCCGTCAACACACCATGCGCAGCCTCTTGGCCGCCTGCCGCGGCGCGACGGGGCCCGCGGCGCAGCCGACGTGGTGGCGGCCGGCCTCGAGGACGGCGTTGCACTTGGGGCAGTGCGTGAGCCTGAAGAGGAGGATGGGAAGGGAGGAGGGGGCGTGGGAGGGGGGCCGCGCCTCCGCGCCGTCGCCTCCCCCGTCTTTGCCCCCACGCGCACTCGCGGCCGTGGCCGCGCTCTTTTCCAGACCCGCGGACGTCGGGCGGCGCGCGGAAGTGGACTTTGAGGCGCCTGGGAGGGGGGGGGTGGGGGGGGCGTGGGGAGGGGGGCGGGGTCGCCGCGCGGCACGTGCCACGCCCCCGCGTCGGAGGCCCTGCGCATGCTGCGCCGCCCACCCAACCCCCCCAAGGCCGCCAGCATTGACTGCCCGCTCCAGCGCCCGCCCATCGCGAAGCCTTAATTTGTGGCCGGGCGCCGGCCGCGGCCGGTGTGGGCAACTGCCGGCATGGGTTCGCGTGACGCCCGCCCGCCACACACCAGAGCTCCGCGAAAGACCTCTGGCAGCCCGGGTGTGGGCAGAGGAAGCGAGATATCGGCCCGCTGTCGGCCATGGGGAGGGCGCGGGCGCCGGCGGCGGGTGTGAGAACTGCGTACGCGCGCACAGCGGGTGCTCTCACTTTTTGCGCTCTACCACGCCCCTCCGCCCTTCCCACCCCGCTCGCAAATGCGCAATCATCCGCTACAATCGCGCCCCACCTCATACAGGGCGCCACGCGACGCCACGCCCCGCCGCGCCGCGTGGCGCCCGCCGCCCGCCACGCTACGCCCCGTGCCGCCGCCCCTCGCCGGCGTGGTGCCCCGCGCCCTGCGCCACGGTGTCCAACATTTTAGCTTCTTCTTCCACCGCGGCGGCGGCAGGCGTGGACGCGGCGGAGGCAGCGGCGCCGTCTCCCTCGCCCCCACCCTCTCCGTCTCCATCCTCCCCTTCCGGCATCATGAAGTCGGCGTAATACTCCCGGTTGGCCTCCATGCAGCGTTGCAGGGCGACGGTGGGCGGCCTGCACTTGTCTGCGAAGTCGGCCCCGTCGGAGCGCGCCGCGTCGACGCACGCCGACCAGGCTTCAAAGGCGGCCGCGCAGCCGCCCGCCTTCATGAAGACGCAGAAGCCGCACTCCTCGTCGTCCGCCGCAGGGTCGGAAGGGTCGGTGGAGGGGGTGGCGTCGGCCGGCGCGTCGGCCTGCTCGGGCGGGGCTGGGAAGGCGGCCGCGGCCGCGTGGAGTGGTTGGCAATGCGTCGCCTGGACGCGTCCCACGGGCGCGCGCGCCCCCGCGCCCCCATCGCCCCCCGCTGCCCGCTGGCGACGGCTCCCCATCCCCGCCCCACACCTGGCGCCGCCGGCGCGTCGTCCGCCATGGCCGGCTCAAGCGCGGCGTGCGGCGAGCGCGAGGGGTCAGGGACGGGTCGCAGTGTGAGCGCTGTGTTTGCAGCGCTGCCGCGCCTCACTTCCCCTTGCGCTGCTGCCCCCCCTTGTCCGCCTTTCCTCCGCCAGCCGCCGCTTCCTTGACCGCTGCTTCCCCGATGCGCACCGTGAGCGTGACCCGGTCGGCGCCCAGGCGCAGGCGCAGCGGGACAGCGTGCTCCCCGTGCGCCGCGAGCGTCGCGGTCTCCCCCAAATCCACCAGCGCCGGGTCGAGCGCGACCCGCAGATCTTCCGCGACGGCCGCCGCGATGTCGGCGGGCGTCACGGGGTCAAAGAGGCGGCCGGCGGCGTCGCCGGCGCGCGGCAGTTCGACCGCGGACGCCGCAAGCCGGCGCGCGACCGCGGCGAGGCGGCGCGCGGCGGCGGCGGCCGCGGCGTCGGCGTCGGTGGTGGTGGGCGAGGCGGTGGAGGTTGACTCGGCCGCCGCGGCCTCCGCCGCCGCCCGCAACTCCGACCGCGGCACGCGCGCCGCGCGGTCGGCGCGCGGCGGGCGCAACCCCACCGCCGCGCCGCCCGGCACCAGGAAGTTGCGCGCGTACCCGGGGCGCACGGCGACGGTGTCGCCGGCGGCGCCCAGGCCGTCGACGTCCTGGAAAGGGGAGGGAGGGAGGAGGGGGGCCGTCAGCTCGGGCGGCATTCCCAACCCCCTCCATCCCTGACCCATCCACCACCACTCCTCCCACCTCCTGCAGCAGCACGTTGAGCTTGGGGCGGCGCGAGGCAAAGCCGCGCGCCGCCGCGGCGGCGGGCGCCGCATCGGTGGCGGCGCCGCGCGCGGCGCGCGCGGCGGCGGCCAGCATTTTGCGGGCGGAGGAGGGCTGGAGGAGCGGCGGCGCGCTCAGGCGCGGGCGCGATGGGCGCAGCAGACTGCGGGCGCCCGGCCGCGCCAGCCGCGCTCTCGTCACACGCCTCGTCCCTCCCCCGTCCACACCACGAGCGCCGCCTCAAACTCGCCCGCACCCCCTGTGTTGGTCGCGGACCAGGAATCGCCCGAGCCCGGCCAAAAGGCGACCGCGCCGGGCGGCTGGCCGGCGAGCGCGGCGAACGGGCCGGTCGCGTCGAGCGCCCCAGACCTGACCACCACCACGACGCATGGCGTGGACGGCCCCGAAAACGGCCCCACCGATCCACCAGGCGCCAGCGTGAGGCGCACCATGAAAAACGAGCGCTCCGCGACGCCCGCCGCGACAAACTGCGCTGGAAAGTCGCCCGGCGCCGCGGTCGCGCCGCCGCCGCCGCCCGGCTCCAGGACTTCCGCCCCGATAAAGTGCGGCCCTCCTCCGGCCGCATCGATCGGCACCCGCAACCTGTGCACCAACGGCGCGCCCGCGTCGGCGCACGGGAAGCAGAAGCAGTCGGCCGAGCGCACGGTGAGCGTCGCGGGGGGGTCTGGGCCGGCCGCGCCGTCCTTGACGATCTCGTTGATTACTGTCGCGCCGTCCGCGGGCCTCACAACGACGTAGGCCGTGTTGGCGGCGTGCGAGTGGAAGAGGGTGACCGCGCCCGGCGCGAGGGCGGCTTCGTAGACGCGCGCGTGGGCATTCGTGAGCAAAGCGGTGTGCATCGGCTCGTCGATCCAGGGGACGAATTCGACGGGGGGAGCATTCGTAAAGGCGACGCGCCGCGCCCCGCCCTCCCGCGGCGCCGGCATCGAGGGTGTTGACTGGAGCTCGGTGCGGGTGCCGAAGCGTGGGTGGAAGGGGGTGGGAGGGAGTGTGGAGCTGGGCACGGGCGCCGACGCGAAACTCCTCGCGCTCGACGCCGGCAGTTTTCTATGGACGCCCAGCCCACGCCCCGCCCCCTGCGAGAAGCCGGAGCCAGCCAGCCCGCCTTTGCCAGCGCGCTGGCGGCGAACCCGGGGGTCACCGCCCTGTTCGCCGTCGTGTCGACCGTCGCGCTCACTCTCTGCATGGCCTCCCTGGCGGCCATCGCCGCCCTGCGCCGCGGCTGGCGAGCGAGGGAGGTCGATGCGGAGCGGGCGCGAGTTTCGCGGCCGCCGCGCGCGCGAGCGCAGTGCTCGTGCGCGGTGTCCCTGTCTGCAACCCTGGGGGCTAGGTGGTGGCGTGTAGACCGTGCCAGTGATTGCAATGTTTCGTCGACCCTCACGCGGGGGCGGCGGCAGGCTCCCGGACGATGAGCGCGCGCAACGCGGCCGCGGCCGCCGCCCACCCCGCCGCCCCCGGGTCGGCGCCTGCGGCAGCGACCGCGGCCGCGCCCGCCGCCGCGCCCGATTGCAGCGCAATCTCCGGCGACGCACCGGCCAGCAGGGCGGCGAGGACGCCGCCGGCAAACGCGTCGCCCGCGCCGACCGTGTCGACGACCGCGACGGACGCCGCGGGCGCGGCCGCGGTGCCGACGCCTCCGCGGCTCGTCTCATCCCTGAACGCACACCGCGCCCCCGCCGCACCCAACGACGCGACCGCCATCCGCGCCCCCGCGCGCACCGCGGCGTCGAGCGGGTCGCCGCCGCCCGCGGCGGCGGCTAGCGCCGCCGCCTCCTCCTCGTTGCAAAACAGGATGTCGACCAGACCGGCGGCGATGGCGGCCCACAGGGCGTCGCCGCGCGCGGCGACGACCTCGACCGACGCGCAGTCGAGCGAGGTGGTAGCAGTCGGGCTCGCCCGCCGCACCTCCTGCAGCAGCCCCTCCACCAGCCCTTGCCTCCACAGCGCATATCCTTCCACGTGCACCGCGGTCGCGCCCTGCGCCCAGCCCGCGGGCGCGGCGGTCGCCTCCCGAAACGAGGCCGCGGCCCCCAGGCTCGTGCGCATCGTGCGCTGGCCGTCGGGTGTGACGAGGGCGAGGCAGACACCGGTTGTGGTGGATGGAGGGGGGGGCAGGAGGAGGGCGGTGACGGACGCGGCGGTCAGCCCGGACGCGTACTCTGCCGCTGCCCCGTCGTCGCCCGCGGCCCCCATGAACGACACGTCTTCGTCTGTCAACGCGGCCACCGCGCGCGCCACGTTGGCGGCCGACCCGCCGGGGCAGCGCCGCTGGGCCGCGAGGGGGACGCCGGCGAGCAAGGCCTCCAGGGCCGCCGCGTCCACGGGCACGCACCCGCCCGCCGTCACGCCGGCCGGTAGGCCGTCCACGGTTGCCACAACGTCCATGATCTGAAACGGGAGAAAGGGTGGGCGGCGCACGGCGCGGCGCCAATGGCAGGCGCCCATCGGGGCGTCCGCTCGCGTACCGGGTCGCCCACGCAGACGACGCGTCGCTTGCTCATGGTGGGGAGGAGGCTTGGAGGGGCGAGCGGGGAGGAGAGAGAGTGTGGCGGACGCTGCGCTTTGCACGGTCACTCTCTCGCCCCCGAAATCACACGGCAACGCGCCCACGCATTCCGCACACGACCACTCATCTCTCCACATCACCATCACGACGCGGGCGCGGGCGCGGTGGAGCGGCGCTTGCCGCGCGCGTCGACCGCGGCCGCGAGCGCCGAGTCGAAGAGGTCGCACCGGATCGGCATCTCGGCCTCGTAAAACGGATTCTTAAGGACGTAGTCGGCGTACAGAGGGTAGACGCTGCAGGAGAGAGGAACGGAGGAGGGTGGTTCGCGCCGCGTCCGATTTTGTCGCCAAACTCAACGACCCCCTCCTCCCCTCTCCCACACACATCTCCCTCAAAAACCTCGCCACGTCGGCCGACCCCGGCCCCGCGAGCGCCAGAAACTTGGCCCCCGTCGCGGCCGCGAAGCAGTGCAAGTCGAAGCCGTCGCCTTGCAACAGGTCGGCGCCGGTGCAGCCGGGCACGGGGGAAAGCTGGGCCGAGATGGCGTGCAGCGAGTGCCTAGAGGAGAGAGGAGGGAGGTTGGTCGGCGATGGTTGGCGGCGCAATCGGCCCTACGTCTCCTTCTCCTTCTTTCCCTCTCGCAAACCAGATGCTGGCAACGCGCAGCTTGTCGTTGGTGCTCAGCGACGCCATCGGCGCGAATTCCTGAAGAGGTGGGACGGGCGCGTCGGCGCCCATCGCACGCCGCGCCCCCACCGCCGACGCTTTAGCCTCCCTCCTCCTCTCACTCGGTTGTACACGAGGCTGCCCGACTTGTTGATGAGGTAGATCGCGTACAGGGCGGGAGGGGCCATGGCAGCGCGGGCGGCCGGCACTGGGGAGGCCGTGGTCCGGCCAGCGGCTGCGGCTGGCCCGCTGGGACTTGACTGGGGGCGCGGCGGGCGGGCGGCGCCGCCGGCGGCGGGCGGCGAGTGTGGGTGGGGCAGAGACTGTCACACCTCGCCCCGGGCCGCCCTCGGCCGCGCGAGCGCCGCGCGCGCGCGCCCGGGGTCGGGCACCGCGCCGCGCACTCCCGCTGTCAACGCGGCGTGATCGTGTTCCAAGTGCGGGCAGTGGAGAGGGCGGCGGCTATCCTCCCCCTCCCCAACACGCGCCCGCGGCCACCGCCAGCCGCACGCCCGCCGCCCCCGTGGCCGCCACCGACACCAGAGCGCAGGCGGCGGCGGAGAAGAGGTTGAGGCGGTCGCTAAAGGTGGTGGCCACGCCCGCCGCGCGCCGGTGCGCGACGTGGAACAGTTGCGGGGCGCAGAACGTGGCGGGCAGAAACAGGGCCGCGCCGACGAGGGCCATGACCTCGCCGAAAAAGGGGAGCGCGACCGCGGCGGCGGTCACGCACGCCAGGTACGCCGCCCGCCCCGCAGCCGGCCCCAGGCGGGCGGCGGCGGCCTGGAAGCAGGGTTGGGAGAAGAGGTGCAGGCCGGCCGCGACGTGGAGGACGACCGCGGCGTTGGCGGCGGCGGCGAGGCCGCGCGGGCCGGCTCCCGGGGAGAGGAGGACGTCGTCCGCGACGGACCCGCCAAACGAGGCGGCGCCAGTGACGGCGACGGCGCCGTAGGCGGCCGCGACAAAGAGGTAGGACGACGCGACCGCGGCTGGCGCCTTTGCGGGCGACGCCATCGCCGCGCGCGCCCCTGCCACGACAAAGTGGCCGCCGAAAGCGAATCCAACAGTGCCTACGGCCGCAACGCGGGCAAGAAGGGAGGGGGAGCCAAGGATCGGAGGCGTCGGCGGCCGCGCCGGGTCGGCGAGCGCGCGCGCGGACGCGACCACCGCCGCGCACACATACAGGCAGGACGCCGCTGTGCCCGCGGCCGACACGGGGGCGAGGTCATGAAAATCGGGGGCGAGCACGGCGACGGGGAACTGAGAAGCGGGAAGAGGAGAGAGGGGTCGGGCGGGTGCGCGCCAGGCACCGACCTCGACCTCCCCTCCACCCTCACTCGGGCCACGGGCCACGGTCTCGCGGGCTGCAGTCACCTGGGCCACGCCAAAAAGGAGCGTCCACAGCGCGGGCCCGCCGGGCGCGAGGGCCGCGGCCGACGCGCCCGCCGTCACAGCGTACGCGACGCTGAGTCCCGCGGCGGCCACTAGTTGCGCCGCGCCCGTCGCGGCCGCGGCGCGCGGCCCCAGGGGCGCCGCGAGTTCGGCGTAGGTCGCGCCCGCGTTGGGCAGGCGCGCGAGGAGCAGGGCGGTGTGCAGGGAGAGGGCGAGCGCGGCGCCCAGCGTCGCGAGCCCGCCGCCCCACCCCAAATCAGCCACAGCGCGCGGGAGACCGAGGACGCCGACGCCCACAACTGCGGCCGTGATGTGGGCGGCAGCCGCGAGGCAGGAGTCGCGGCCAGCGGGCTTGGAGGGCGACGGGGCCGGCGAGATGGAGAGCGGCAGCAGGGCGCCGCGTTCGCTCGAAGGTGCCGGCGGCTGGCGCGGCGGGGCGGCCGCGGCCGCCGCCATCGCGGCCGAGAGTGAGGTCAGCGCATCGGCGACCGCCGACGCCACAAAAGAATGGCTCCCCGCCGCGCCAGCGCGTCCGCGGTCGCCTTTGTCTTCGACATCGACGGCGTTCTGCTACATTCCAAGTCCCCGCTGCCCACCGCACGCGCCGCGCTCGCCGCGGCGACCGCCGCGCGCGCGCCAGTCGCCTTTCTGACCAACGGCGGCGGTGTGACCGAGAGCGCGAAAGCGAGGGAGTTAGAGGAACTGTTAGGGAGCCCCGTGGCGGAAAATCAGGTCATCCTGGCGCACACGCCGTTTCGGTCGCTCGCGCCGTCGTTTGCGGCGCGCCCCGTGCTCGCCGTCGGCCGCCGGGAAACAGTTGCTGTAGCTTCCGGTTATGGCTTCAACGCGGTGTCGCCCGCGTCGGTCGCGGCGGCGCACCCGCACGCGACGCCGCTGGCGCCGGCACGGAGCGGCGCGCCGCCTCCCCTTCCCCCTCCCGGCGTCGGCACTTCCGCCAACCCTTTCGCCGCAATCTTCTGCTTTGCCGACCCCGCGTGCATGTCGACCGATTTGCAGATCGCGATCGACGTTTTGGTCGGCGGCGGCGACCTCCACGCTCGCCGCTCGCGCACCCACCCCCCGCTCTTCTTCTCCAACCCCGACCTCCTGTGGGCCAACGCGCACCCCACCCCCCGCCTGGGGCAGGCCGCGTTTCGGGCGGCGCTCGAGGCGGTGTACGAGCGGGTGGCGGGGCGGCCGCTCGACGCCGACAGAGTCACGACGGTCGGCAAACCGACGCGCGCCCCCTACGACCTCGCCCGCTCCGCCCTGGCCTCCCACGCCTCGCGCCTGGGCGTGCCCATGCCGGCCCGCATCGTGGCCGTGGGGGACAACCCGTACGCTGACGTGGCGGGCGCGCGCGCGGCGGGGGGCGGGTTTGAGCCGGTGCTCGTCCTCACCGGCGTCGCGGAGCGCGACTCGACCGTGCACCCCGCCGACCGCGTGTGCGCCGACGTGGGGGAGGCGGTCGCGTGGGGGCTGGCGGGCGGGTAGGGAGTCAGGTGTTTTCTTTCGTTTTGGTTTCTGCTGCGACAAGCCCCGCTCCACCACTCACTCCCACTCCCACGCGTCGTCGCCGCCGGCCTTGGTGGCCGAGGCATCGGCGGCCGGCGCGTCGGCGTCGGCGGCCGGCTCGACGCTGCCCGGCACGGCGTCGGCGCCGTCAACCACCGCCGCCTCTCCCTCCGCCGCCGCCTCTCCCTTCTCCTCCTGCGCCGTCAACGACGCCAACGCGTCCCGCACCCCTTCCGGCAGCACGCCCGCCAGCGCGGCCGCGGTGTCGGCCAGCGCGCCTGGCGCGGCGGCGACCGCGCCGCCTGCCGCGGCGCGCACGCCGCCGCCCGCCGCGGCGAGCGCGGGCGCTGCGGCCGCGAGCGCGGGCGCGGCAGCAGTTCTCAAGTCGTCGCCGGCTTTGGCGAGGGCGGGAACGGCCGCGGCGCGGACGCCGTCTGCCGCCGCTTTCACGCCGCCCACTTCCGCGCCCACGCCCCGCGCAAAGTCGGCGGCCTCGGCTTTCCAGTCGGTGGACGCGACCGCGTCCACCAGGTCAGCGACGGTCGCGGACGCAGCGGCCGCGGTGGCGGCCGCCGCCGCAGACGCCGCGGCACCCGCCCACGACCACAGCGACGGCGCCGGCGCCGCCGGCGGCGGCGGGTCAGAGTCCTCGCTCATCACGCCTTTTCGTCGGGCGCGACGACGTCGAGCACGGCGTCGGCGAGCGGCGCGAGCGCGCCGCCCACGCGCGCGGCGGTGTCGAGCGCGGCCGCCGGGTTGGCCGCGTCCAGGACGGCTGCCGCGGCAGCACGAACGTGGGAGTCGGCCAATAGGCCGGCGAGCTCGGGGGACGCGGCTGGAGGGGAGGGGACGGGGTGTGAGGGGACGCGGCGCAGAGACCAAGGCACGCCAACCCCGCCACCCCGATTTCTCCCTCCCACCGAGCGCGTCAAAGTGGGCCCGCGTCAGGCGGCAGCCGAGCTCGTCGGGGTCGAGCGCGGCCTCGGCGGCGGCGTGGAGACCTGGGAATAGAACAAGGGAGAGTAGAAGTCGATGCCGCGCCGCCGCCGCCCCTGCCGGCGCCCCCGTCTCGCATCCATCGGGCTACATGCGATCTTGAGCCTCTCTGGCCGGGTTTTCGTCTGACGATTGCGCCCCCCCCCCAATCCCCCAATCACCTTTCGGCGGCGGCACGCGCGGCGCAAGCGTCGGGGCAGCCACCGGCTTGGGCGGGTCGAAGCGAACCGACACGCCAATCACGGCGCCGTCGGCGCGGCGCAGCGTGCGCACGCGGCCGGCCGCGCCGGCGGGGGGCCGGACGGCGCCGTCGGGCAGCGCCCCGATGCGGGCGCCGCCGTCGGCCAGGCACACGCCGCCGTCGGCGGACGCGACGACTGCGGATCCGGCGCGGGCGGTGGGGGGGAGGGGGGCGGCGAGAGCGACGAGCTCGAGGTCGGCGCCGACCATCGGTTGTGGCCGGCGCCACTCTCCTCTCTCTAAACTCTACTCAGCGCCCCGCCCTCGCGCGCCGCGCCCGACGCCGGCCGTCGGCCATGGCCGCCACCCGGTCCCGCTCCCGCGGCGCCCGCCCCCCGCCCGCGCTGCGCGCGCTCACCCTGGACCTGGAGACGCAACTGGTCGACTACGGCTGCTACCACGCCCACCCCGGCAACCAGGTGGGCGGGGAGTGGGGGAGGGGGCGGGGTGCGGGGCGCGTTTTTTTTCAGGCGGCGACCGCGTCCTCCCTTCGACCGCCTCCACCCTCACTCGTGCTCCCGAGATCGTCCACTTCTTCTTCGTCCCCCCCCTAATGCTCACCGTCGCCGTCTGGCTGGCGCGTCTGGGGCCGTGGGGGCCGTCGCTCGCGCCGGCAAGCGCCCCGCCGCTCCTGGCCGCGGCCGCGCTCCCCAACGCCGCCTTGGCCGGCTTCGCGGCCTACGTCGCGTACTACACCGCCCTGGACCCCGGCGCCGGCCTGGCCTGGGGGGCGTGCGTCGCGCTGCCGTCGTGGCTCGCCGCGACCGCGTGGGCGTCTCGCCCGCACGCCGCCCTGGAAGCGCTGGCCGTCCACCTCGCCTCCTGGGCGGTGCAGGTGGGCGTCGGCCACGCCCTGCTTGAGAAGAGGCGCCCCGCCCTCGTTGACGCGCTCTCCCAGTCGCTCGTGCTGGCAGGCCTGTTCGCTTGGTTTGAGCTCCTCTTTGCCCTCGGATACCGGCCCGCCCTGCGCGCCGCGGTCGACGCAGGCGTGGCGCGGGACAGGCGCAGGAGGGGGGCCAAGTAAGAGAGCGCGAGAGAGCGAGCACGGCGCCCCTTCGTCACACACTCCGCCCGCCCTATCTCCCCGCCTCTCTCTCTCGCCTCTATGCGCCGCGCGCTGCTGCGCGCCGCCGCGGCCGCGGCCGCGGCGGCCGGCGCTGGCGCGACGACGCGGGTGCGGCGCGGAATGCGGAGGGGGCGGGGGCGGGGGCCGCGGCCGCCGCCCGCCCGCGCGGCACGGCGAGGGTGGCGCCGCGTGGGCTTCCGCGGCGCGTGCGTCGTGCGCGCGCCTCCCCGCCCCCGCCGACCGACGCGCCACCTCCCACCCTTCCCAGGCCCTGCCCGCCGCCCCGTCCCGCCCCCTGGCCGGCCTTGCCGGCACGTTCGCGCCTGCGGGGCGCCCCGTGGCCCCCCGCCCCGCTCCCCGCGGCGCGCGGGGCATGTTCGTGCAGACGCAGACGACGCCCAACCCCGCGTCCCTCATGTTCCTGCCCGGTGAGAGAAGGAGATGGGTGTGGGGTGGTTGGGGATGGTGGTGGCGCTCGCTCGTGGCGGGCCGGCTGTTTTCGGCGCCGCGCGCGTCCCGACCCCCGCACGCCCGCCCCTCCCCGTCTCCAGGCGAGCCCGTCATGACGTCCGGCGCGTCCGCCACCTTTGCCTCCGCCCGCGACGCCCGCCCCTCCCCCCTCGCGTCCGCCATCTTCCGCGTCGACGGCGTCGCGTCGGTCTTCTTTGGGTCCGACTTCATCACGGTGACCAAAGCCGAGGCCGCGGCCTGGGACGCGGTGAAACCGGGCGTGTTTGAGGCCATCATGGAGCACTATGCGTCCGGCGCGCCCGCGGTGGACCCGAACGCGGCCGCCGCTGCGCACCCGTCCGACACCGCCCCCGCCGACGACGACACCGACACCGTGGCCATGATCAAGGAGCTCATCGAGACCCGCATCCGGCCCGCGGTGCAGGAGGATGGAGGGGACATTGATTACGTGTCGTTTGACGAAGCGGACGGCACCGTCGTCGTGCGCATGCGCGGCGCGTGCGCGGGCTGTCCCTCGTCCGCCATCACGCTCAAGTCGGGCATCGAAAACATGCTCGCGCACTACGTGCCGGAGGTGCGGCGCGTGGTCGAGGCGGAGCCCGACGCGGCGCAAAACGCGGGCGACGCCGCGTTTTCCAAGCTCGAGAAACACCTGAGCAATTGAGTCGCAGGGGCGGGGGGCGTGCGCGCGTGTGTGCTTGGGTGTGTGAAACACTGGGCGGCAGCTACAGTCGCGGCGGCGGCACAGAAAACACGCTCCCCTGTTCACGCCACCGCGTTCGTCGCCCACACAGCGGCGCCATAAATCGCAACCCCAAGCACTTGCGCCCCCGCCCACGTCACTGCCCCATACGCGTACCCGCCCACGTGGGCGGGCGCGGTGCGCAGCATGGCGGTGAGCTCGGCGGCGAGCGTCGACACGGTCGATAGCGCGCCCGCGACGCCGAGCTGGAGCGCGGCGGCGACGATGGAAGCCGCGGAGCCAGGGGCGGGGGGCGACACAGCTAATGCCGCCGCGACGGCGTACGTGAGCGCGCAGCCGGCCATGTTGGCGGCCAGGGTGCCCGTGGGGAGAAACCGCGCGCGGCCGGGGAGCGAATAATTCAGCGGAGACAGCCCCCACCGCACCAGAGCCCCCACGGGCGACACCAGCACCGCGGCCCACACGCCGCGGCGCACGGGGTGGCCGTCGAGGGCGGTGAGGGTGGCGGCCGCGGCGAGGCACGCGGCGCCCGCGGTCGCGACGACCGCCTCGGTCTTGGTCACGCCATGGGGGAGGGAGGGGCGCGACAGGCGCCACTGGCGACGCCGCGAGGGCGGTGCGGAGGGTGTGGCGGCGGCGGCGCCGTCGGCGGCGGCCGCCGCGCGGGGCGCGCGCCGCGGGACGGTCGGCGCGTCGCCCTCGACGGCCGGCGCGCTCGCCGGCGGCGGCCTCGCCGCCGGCGCCTCAGCCATCACCATACCCGCCGCGCGGGCGGCGGCCGCGATGGCGCCGACGGAGAGCGTCGCCTCGCCGCGCGCCACGAGCGCGCGCCCGGCCTCGGCGGCCGCCGGATCCGGCAGGCCTTCCTCCTCGTCGTCCGACGCGAAGAACACGCCGGAATGCCGCTCTCCGATCAAGTGCTCGCCCGCGGGCGAGCGCGCGGCCGCCGCCGCCGCGCGCGCCGCAGGCCGCGCGTGCTCGGGCCGCAGCCGGTCGTCCAGCAGGCGCGCCACGTGCTCGCCCAGTGCGTAGGAGGCCAGGGCCGACGCCGCGCCCACGACCCAGCCCCAGAGCCACTGCGGCCAGCGGCCGCCGAGCCGGCCTCCCCCCCCGACGAGTTGTTGGACGAGCGCCAGCGCCCACCCCGAGAGCGTCGTCATCGACCCGCAGAACCCGGTGCGCACCCCGATGTGCAGCGCGGGGCGGGCCTGCCACGGGTGCGAGGCCGGCAGCGCGGCGACCGGTTTGGGCGCGCCGAGCGCGAGCGTCGACGACGCCGCCGCCAGGCCCATGACGAAGCAGCCGACCGCGTTGGCGGGCAGGTCCCGGAAGTAGGCGCCGAAAGGGTCGCCGGCGAGGCCTGAAGCAGGGAGGAGGGGGGGCGTCGGCGGCGGCGATGCCGCATGCCGGCGGCGCGCCCCCGCCCGCCCCCAATCCCCTACCCAGGCTCGTCAGGCACGCGCCCCAGCCACCCGTGCAGCCGTCACCGAGCGCGGCGTCCACGCCGGCGCGCGCCGCGACGCCGAGCTGGGCGAAGAGCGCGACGTGGACCACGACGGACGCCACCTCCCTCCTGCGGGCGGCGTCAGGCGAGGGCGGAGACGGCGGCATGGCGGGCGCGGGGTGATCGGGCCCGCCGCCGCGGGCGGCGGTGAATCAAAGTGTGTGCACGCTGCACGGCCGCGCGCCAACCCCTCGCCCTCCCCCCTCCCTCACAGGCTCTTGACCCAGTTCTCCACGATGGCCATCCCACCGTCCGTGATGATGGATTCGGGGTGGAACTGGACCCCTTGGATGTGGGGGTGGTCGACGTGGCGCACGCCCATCACCGTGCCGTCTTCCGTCCACGCCGTCACCTCCAAACAGGGCGGGCAGGTGGCCCGGTCAATGACGAGCGAGTGGTAGCGCGCCGCGTTGAAGGGCGAGGGCAGGCCGGCCAACACCCCCGCCCCAGAGTGAAACACGGGGTGCGCCTTGCCGTGCACGACGCCGCCCGGCGCGCGCACGACGGCGCCGCCAAACGCTTCCCCGATGCACTGGTGCCCCATGCAAACGCCGAGGAGGGGGACGGTGGGGCCAAGGCGGGCCACCGTTTCGAGCGAGACGCCCGACTCGCGCGGCGCGCCCGGCCCGGGCGAGACGAGCACGCCGGCGGGGTCGAGGGCCGCGAGTTCGTCCACGGTGAGGGCGTCGTTGGGGTGGACGACGTAGTGCGCGCCGAGCGCGCCAAGGTACTGGCGGCGAGGACGGGCGAGGGGGGGGGGGGTCGGCCGGCGCGCCCTCGCGCTCTCAACCCACCCGCCACCCTGCCCCATCGCCCAACCACTCATCACCTGGCACAGGTTGTACGTGAAGGAGTCGTAGTTGTCGACGACGACGACGGGGCGCCGCCGGGACGCGGACGCGGCGACAGAGCCGCGGCCCGCGGGTGTGCCTGCCCTCCCGACGTTGACACTGGGCCGTCGGGCGCGCAATGCGGGCGCGCGGCGGGGCGCGGGGCGCGCGGCGCGCGCCGGCGCTGGCGCCGCGCGCGCCGCCGCGCGCGCCGCCGCCATTGCGACCGCGCGGGCGGCGGGGTGGGGGTCACCCGCCCGGGGGGAGGGGCGGCGAGCGAGGCGGGCGGTGTGGGTAGTGGGGAGAGCAGCGACGCCGGCCGACGGCCGCCCCGACCCGAGCGTCGGCCTCAAAGGTCGCACCCGCCGCGCACACCGCCCGCTGACGGTCATGGCCGCGGCCCCGCATGCGCCCTCGACGCCCCCGGCGGCGGCCGCGGCCGTGCCAGCCGCCCGACCGCCGCCCCCCTTCCAAAAAAAGAACGGCGACCCCCTGGCCACCGCCCGCCGCGCGTTGACCGACGCCGCGACCGCGGACGCGGCGTCCCTGGAAGCCTGTCTACGTGAGGCGCGCGCCGGCCTGGCGGTCTCGGCGCGGGCGCGGGAGGAGGTGGGGGTGCGCGTGCGCGCGGCGATGAAAGTGGCGGCCCTGGAGGCGGCGAGCGCTGACGCCGTTGAGCGGGAAGCTAACTCTGCTCGCCGGGACCAGGACGCGGCGGCGTCTGAAGCGGCCGCCGCGCGGGACGCCGCGGCCGCGGCGCGGTCGGCCCTCGCCGCCGCGCGCGCCGACGCCGCCGCCGCGCGCGACGACTGGCGGGCCGCGATGCAGGCCAAAGCGGCGTCCACGGAGGCCGCGGCCGCTGCGGCGGCGGACGCGGCGGCCGCCGAGCGCGAGGCGGCAGGGTCGGGACGCGGCGTGGCCGCCGCACGCGCGGCGGCCGCCGCGGCGGCTGCCGACCTGTCGGCGGCCCTCACCGACCTGGAAGCCATG
>Ga0315276_10001142_pt1 | contig 23739 bp, 18 predicted proteins | sample YL17G05_0_MG_FD_204542 | JGI IMG/M metagenome (GOLD analysis project Ga0315276, IMG submission 204542) | Sediment microbial communities from Yellowstone Lake, YNP, Wyoming, USA - YL17G05_0 | ecosystem: Environmental > Aquatic > Freshwater > Lake > Sediment | place: USA: Wyoming | collected... | reverse complement strand
TTCAAATATCTGACCGTTTTTGACCCAACAGCTCACGGTGCTGACCCTAATGAGACGAGGATAAAAGGACGGATAAATATCAACACCGCCCCGTGGTATGTGATAGCGCAACTGCCGTGGGTATCGCAGAGAAAAAATACGCTTTCTAATTATATTCCCGGTGCACTTGCCCAGGCGATAGTTGCATACAGGGACAAAATGAAGACGGTCGACCCGAATGGTCCTGATTACACCACTCGGGCAGGAGGAGCAGGTTTCGGAAGTATCGGTGAGCTGGGAAATGTCCACCTTGCCAACAACCCTGATTACCGTATTGACTACTATGACCAGCATAATCCCGGCATACCGGCGAACGATTTGGCCGGTTTTCCGGATTTGACGCCGGGCGGAGTTGTCGGCGATGGTGCACCCGATGATTTTGAAGAGCGGGATGTGATTTTCTCACGCATCAGTAATCTTGTTACCGTGCGAAGCGACGTATACACTGCTTATATTCTCGTGCGAATCGGCGCCAACGGCCCGCAAAAAAGGGTCATCGCAATACTCGACAGAAGCAATGTCCATTCGCCGGCTGATAAGGTAAAAGTGATTGCGGTGCAGCAGGTGCCGGAGCCGAGGTGATTGGTTAGCGTAGAGCGGATAGCGTTTAGCGGATAGAGAAGGAAATCCGAAACTCTAATATATAAATCCTAAACAAATTCAAATGACCGAAACCCGAAATTTTAAACCGACCGTTTTGGGTATTTGATATTGGGATTTTGATATTGTGTTTAGAATTTTGGATTTATGCCAATCAAGATTAAAAAATGCGCCTGGTGTCATTGCGAGCGCAGCGAAGCAATCTGGTTTTTTAGATTGCCACGGCCTAAACGACAGGCCTCGCAATGACGACCCGCCCTTTTCAAAAGCGCATATATTTAACGCAATCGGTATTAGTGCTTCGGATTTTTCGGCACAATTTGCGGACTTGCCATCATTTAAGTATCTGTAGTATCTCTGCGTGAACCCGTTTGTTTGCTGCTATTGCGTTAAATTCTCCGCCCTGATAATTATTTGTGTCGACGGGGAATATTTTCCCGCCTTTCCAGTCGGTTATGACGCCGCCGGCAGATTCAACTATCAATGAGCCAGCCGCTATATCCCATAACTTTGCACTGGAAACTAACGTTGCGACCAGTCCGCCGCTTGCCACGTAAGCTAATTGCAATGCGGTTGTGCCGAGGTTACGGTATCTTGTGCGTTTCATAATCTCGCAGGCCCAGGCCGGCACGCCGGCATCGAAACTGCTGTCCAGGCCGATGCTGGAAAATTTATTTATTTTGTCTTCGCTGACCGTTATCCGCTTGGTATTCAGTTGTGCCTCGCCGCCTTTGGCGGCTGTATACATCGATTCGGTGGCCGGGTCAAAGATTACGCCCACGACCGGCTCGCCTTTATGAATCAAGGCAATGCTAACGGTAAAAAGCAGCATCCGGTGGACGAAGTTATTTGTGCCGTCTATGGGGTCGATAGCCCACCAGAAATCGTCCGCCCGCGGGGGCTGTTTGAAAAGCCTGCCCTGGCTGCCTTCCTCGGCGATAAAGCCGTGGTCGGGATAGTTTTCCTTAATCCGGTCGATTATGACCTGCTGGCATCGCCCATCGGCCTGCGTTACGTATTCGTTGTTGTTTTTTATCGAAACCTTGATGTTCTTTAGTTCTTCTATTGCCAACTGACCTGCCAGCCTAGCCGCTACAATCGCTGTCTCCAGCATTTGACTTAAATCTTTCTGCTCCAGCATATATTCTCCTGCCTTTCAAATCCGTTCTGTTGAAAACTTGTACCGCTGTCATTCTGAACGTAGCGCAGCGAAGTGAAGAATCTCTTTTTTGCCTGAAAAACGGCGAGATTCTTCGCTGCGCTCAGAATGACGCTGGCAGTTTTCAACAGAGCTTTTCAAGTCTTGACAGAACCAACCTCTTTTCTTAATTTTAACGTTGTTATGCAGAAAAACCAACAGATAACTGCACCCGGAATTTTCCGCCGGGCGTCATCCCGCCAAAGGGTCATTGGGGCAATAATTTTTCTGGCGGCTTTTATTTTGTTCGGTTTTCTGCATCTGGCGGCAATCGGCAGGATAGACATAGACCGATGGCTCAATCCCTGCGGATTCAAGCAGAAATATGACCTGCCCTGCCCTGCCTGCGGGATGACCACATCGGCAATTGCTTTTGTTCAGGGCAGAATATTAGAGGCATTTTACATTCAGCCGGCCGCTGTTCTGCTTCTTTGTGTGTTTGTTATCGCAGCATTTTTGGCTTTCTTTACGGCTGCTTTTGGAGTATATTTGAGGGCGATTGAGCGTTTTTTTGCGAAAGTCAGGTTAAAACATATAGTTTTGATACTGATAATTATCATTGTTGCCGCCTGGGCAGTAACTTTAGCCAGAACCTTGTAAAGTCAGGTGTAGTCGGAGATGAAAAAAGTATTTGTTTTTATGTTTTTAGCAGCGGTTTTTTCCTGTGGTGGTTGTGGTCTGGTAGGTCTTTTTGGCACACCCAATTCGGATGAGACGAAAATTCCCGCTGAGTATAAGCTGGCCAAGAGTAAGCAAAAGGTGCTGGTGCTTGTTAATCAACCTTACTGGCTTGATTCAAAAGCTAACCTTCGATACTATCTTACCGACGCAATCAATCAGAATCTTGAAACAATCATCAAAATTCCGCCAAATCAGCTTATTTCATACAACGACTTGACTGAAATTCGCTCCAGAAGAAGCGATTCTTCGTCTCTTTCGCCGGTCGATATAGGCAGGGTGTTCGATGCTAATATGGTTTTGACGGTAAATATTGAAAATTATCGTTTTCAGGAGCTATCGGAGACTGGTTATTATAAGGGTCATCTTGATGTCTCGGCTGCCTTGTTTGATACAGCGACCGGTGAAAAAGTGTGGCCGAGCGGAGCTTCAAAAGGCAAAACCGTAAGAGTCGGGTTCGATATAGAAAACCGCGGGGCGGAAATAGCAGTGAGAAGACTGGCAGCCGGCTCTGCATATTGTGTAGTAAGGTATTTTTATGACTGTCCGAAAGACAAATTTAAAATCGCAGACGAGGAACAGAACCTCGGCTGGGAAAAGCGGAATGAATAAATAATCTTTTGGAGACTAATAATGATTAAAATTTTGGTCACAGACAAACTTGCAAAGGAAGGTATCGAGCTGCTTAATTCAATGGATGGCGTTCAGGCGGTTGTTAAAACCGGAATAAGCGAGGATGAGCTGGCGAAAATTATCGGCGAATATGACGGCCTGATTATCAGAAGTGAAACCAAGGTTACCGCAAAGGTATTGGCCAACCCCGGCAAGCTAAAAGGTATTGCCAGGGCCGGTGTCGGGATTGACAATGTTGATGTGCCGGTGGCGACCAAAAAGGGCATTATCGTTATGAATACGCCCGGCGGCAACACCATCAGCGCAGCAGAGCATACGATGGCGCTTATGCTGGCAATGAGCAGAAAAATCCCCTCAGCGTGCAGCAGTCTGAAAGCCGGCGTATGGGACAGGAAAAAATATATGGGCAATCAGCTCGGCGGCAAGGTGCTGGGCATAATAGGGCTGGGAAGAATCGGTATGGCCGTTGCGAAGATGGCCAACGGCTTCGGTATGAAAATACTCGGCTATGACCCCTTTGCGGCGCCGCCCGATGCGGAGAAGCTCGGTATTGAGATAACCGCTGACCTCGAAAAAATCTTCAAAGAAGCTGATTATATCACCGTTCACGTGCCTAAAAATGAGAATACCCTGAATATGATAGGCGAAGAGCAAATCAGGATGATGAAGCCGACAGTCAGGTTGGTCAACTGTGCCAGGGGCGGTATTATCAATGAGGATGCGCTTTATAAAGCGCTTACGGAAAAGCGGATAGCCGGCGCCGCCCTGGATGTCTTTCCGAAGGAGCCGCCGGAAGATATGCGGTTTAAGGATTATGAGGATTGCCTTGTTACGCCACACCTCGGCGCCAGCACCGAAGAGGCGCAAATCGAGGTTGCAGTTGAGGCGGCGCAGATTCTTGTCGATGCAATCAAAGGCGGGCCAATCAGAAATGCGGTTAACGTCCCCTCAACCGCCGGGGCCGTGCCTGTAACTGTAAGTCAGTATTCGGAACTGGCCAGGCGAATCGGCACACTTATCAGCACTATTACGCCGGGCCAGCTTAAAAACATCGAGGTTCAGTATCGCGGCACAATTGCAGAGATGGAAATTAAGCCGGTTACGCTTAATTTCTTAATCGGCCTGCTCCAGCAGCATTTCGATTTGCCGCTGAATATGGTCAATGTCGCCGTCCTGGCGAAAGAGCGGGGCATAAGCATCGATGAGACCAAAAACGTTGAGGCAAAAGACGTTGCCTCCAGTTTCAGCGCAAAAATTGTAACCGATAAAACTGCCCGCACCGTAACCGGTTCTATATTCGGCGAGAAACTGCTGCGTATCATCGAAATTGACGGTTTTGACGTGGAGATGACGCCGCAGGGGACGGTTATGGTTATCTTTAACGATGATAAGCCCGGCGTTATCGGGGCGGTCGGCACTATATGCGGCAAGCATCATATTAATATCTGCACGATGGGTGTCGGCCAGAAACTGACCGAACAAAAGGCCGTTCTTGCCGTCAGTCTCGACAAGGCCCCCGATTCGAAGGTCATCAAAGAGCTTGGCGAACTTGACTTTGTAAACGAAATCTACGTTTGTAAACTCGATTAGACAAAACCTTTGTTTTTTTATGGATTGCGAAATGAAGAACCTGCCGATGCCAAGGTTTGACGAAAATAAGGAATTGCATAATTATCTTCTTAAGTATTGCAGATTAAGAGAAGGAGAGGTCTGGAACGACCCCAATGGTAAGCACAAAGTGGGGTGCCTTGATGCGACTAATTTCTCGCATATAAAGGAGCTTATACGGGAGGAAAAAGCAACTGCTGCGATTCATGACCCGCCTTATAATCAGATAGTTTTTGAGCAGACAAATCCCGATGTTTTTATCCGTTGGTGCAAAAAGTGGATAGAAACCACTGATTTTGCATTGGCTGAAAATAGTTCTTTGTATATATGGCTTGGTGCCGACCAATTTAATGGCTTTCAACCGCTTCCGGATTTTATGATTATGATGCGGGAGATACCGTTCAAACCCCGCAGTTTTATTACTATGAGAAACCAGCGAGGTTACGGCACCCAGAAAAATTGGATGTCCGTCAGACAGGAGCTTTTGTACTATATCAAAGGTCAGCCAACCTTCAATGTCGAGGCGGAGTATACAGATATCCCGAAAATTTTGCGCGGTTATTATAAAGAAGTTAATGGGAAAGTTACCGAAAATCTTGAGCGCAGCAAATCGGACAACATCAGGGCAGGCAATGTTTGGGTGGATATTCAACAGGTATTTTACCGAATGGAGGAGAATGTTAACGGTTGTTATGCCCAAAAACCGCTTAAAAGCTGCGAGAGAATAATTAGAGCGAGTTCCAATGAAAATGATGTTGTCATCGATTTTTTCTGTCATTCAGGGACTACACTGCTCGCATCCGAAATGCTTAAACGGAGATGTTTTACTATCGACATCGACCCTGTTTACTGTGAAATAGCGATTCGCAGGCTTGAACATTTCAGACAAACAGGTATGACCGGCTGGCAAAATAGCAATCCGTTTGAGGCTGAATTTCTTTTCGATTCCGAGTTGCAAACTTTGGCAGCGGTCGAACACCAGCCGAATAGAGAGCCTGAACCAACATTATTTTAAAGGGTAGGTACTGTGGAAAAACTGCGTCAGCAGTTAGATAATTTAATCAATAGGCTGGAAAATGCAAACCGGTTACAAACAGAAATTGATGGGTTGATTTCAGTTTATCCGTTTAGTGAGTTTGAGTATATAATTTCCCACTTACTTTCGACAGACAAATTAACCATAGAAGAATATTATGAACTTCGTAGGGATTATATTGACCGCAATTTATACCTGCCTTTGTTTGAGATAAGTGCGCCGAGGGGTTTTGGGGAGGTGTGGGCACACGGTCATCTTAAACAGCTTGTTACAAACCTTAAACGACCCGATAAAAAGCTGGATAAGAGTTATTCAGGGCAGTACGATTTTTTCCTGCCCCCAAATATTCGCATAGAAGTTAAAGCATCACGAGCGGTTGAATTTAACAAGGATGCACCGCTTTATATAAAAGCACTTTCTTCCGACTCAGAAAAACCGTTCGATATGAACTTTCAACAAATTAAGCCGGGTTGCTGTGATGTCTTTGTCTGGATAGCAATATGGCGGGATGTAATTAAGCATTGGGTTATTCCATCCTTCGAGGTTGAAAATAATCCATACTACTCTAAAGGTCAGCATCGAGGTAATGTTGGGGAAGGCCAACTTCACCTTAATCAGGAAAATATCCAGAACTTTGATAAATACGTTGTGGGGTCAACTAATCTTGAGAAAGCAATTATAGCAGCATACAAAAAAGAGATGAGATTACGCAAAAGATAGAAAGAATTTCAATGGCCGAGCGATTAATAATAACCATCAGCGGGGTAAGAGGCATTATTGGCGAGAATCTTACCGCTTCGATAGCGGCTGATTACGGCTGCGCCTTCGGCTCCTTTTTGAAAAACACCTTTACTGACAGGGACAGGAAATTGTCGGTTTGCATCGGCCAGGATTCACGCCCCAGCGGCCAGATGCTCAAGTCCGCTGTAACGGCGGGATTATGCTCAAGCGGTATCAATGTCGTAGACCTCGGAATAGTAACCACGCCCTGTGTTAGTATTATGATAAGAGAGCTTGGCTGCGTCGGCGGGGTTGTTATTACCGCCTCGCATAATCCGGTTCAGTATAACGGCATAAAACTTTTGCTCAATAACGGCATTGCTCCGCCGGCAGAATCAGCGGAGAAAATAAGGCAGCATTTTCTGGATAAACATTTTTGTCTGGTTGATTCCGTTAATTGCGGGAAAGTAACTTTCAATGAGCAGATCGGCGATGTTCATATCGCCAGGGTTTTGGCAATCGTTGACAAAAAAACAATAGCGGCAAAAAAGTTCAGGGTTGTTTTGGATAGTGTCAATGGGGCAGGTGGGCCGGTTACAAAAAAGATGCTGGCGGAGCTGGGCTGTGCGGTTACGGCGATAAATGATGAGCCTACCGGACTATTCGCTCATACGCCTGAGCCGACTGTCGAGAATATAACCGACCTGTGTGATGTGGTAAAAAGCCAAAATGCTGATATTGGTTTTGCCCAGGACCCTGACGCCGACAGGCTGGCAATCGTCGACGAGAAGGGGACATACATCAGTGAAGAATATACGCTCGCCCTGGCTGCAAAGTATGTCTTCAGCAAAAAGACCGGCAAAACGGCAACAAATCTCTCGACATCGAGAATGATTGATGATATTGCCAAAAAAGCCGGGGGTGAGGTTATACGCACGCCCGTCGGTGAGGCCAATGTCGCAGCGGCAATGCTGGAGCATAACTGCATCATCGGCGGCGAGGGCAACGGCGGCGTGATTGATTTGAGAGTGGGCCCGGTTCGCAACAGCCTGGTTGGTATTGCTCTTGTCCTGCAGCTAATGGCCGAGACTGGAAAAACTGTAAGTCAATTGGCGGGCGAAATCCCGCACTATTATATGAGCAAGGGAAAATTTCCGGCGAATAAAACACAGGCCCGGCAAATCCTTAATTCGGCAAAAAAGGCTTTTTCCGGCGCGAAACTCGATACGCGGGACGGATACAGATTTGATTTCGATGATGGCTGGCTGCACCTGCGGCTCAGTAATACCGAGCCGGTAATGAGACTTATAGTGGAAGCTAAAGATAAGTCCGCCGCACAAAAATATATCGATGCGGTTTCAAAAATCCGCAAAAAAGCAAGGGGTTAGGCCGAAAAATGACAGATTCAAAACAGGAAGTTGCGAATAAGCAGATACGGAGCGTTACAAATCTTGCGATTGCAATAAACATCGCTCTTTGTGCAGTCAAGGTGATAGTCGGTTTGCTGGCGGCCTCTATGTCCCTGGTCAGCGATGGAATTCACTCGCTTTCCGATATGACAACCGACCTGATGATTCTTGTCGGCGTTCGCCTCGGTTCAAAAAGGCCCGACCAGAAGCACCCGTATGGGCATGGCCGGCTCGAAACATTGGCAACGGCAGCTATAGCCATAGCCTTGCTGCTTGTGGGGATGGGGACAATCTACTATGCGGTTGCCGACATAACAAGGAACCGTATCAGGACACCTCATCTGCCGGTGCTGATTGTTGCAATATTGGCGATAATCGCCAAAGAGTCTGTCTCCAGGGTTACCAAAAGGGTTGCCATTAAGACCCACAGCGCAGCGCTCTATGCGAATGCCTGGGAGCAGCGCAGCGATGCATTTAGCTCACTGGCGGTCATAATAGGTTATATAGCAATGAAATTCGGGTTTCATCACGGCGACCAGTTCGCCACTATTGTGGTAGGCACAATGATAGCGCTGGTTGGAATTAAAGTAATTGGCGGATGTATCGATGAACTAACCGAAAGCGCCGTTGATTCGGAAACGATTGAGCATATAAAAAACGTGATTAATGCCGATGGTCAGATACGTCAGTGGCATAATCTGCGAAGCAGACTGGTTGGCAGAGAAATATTCCTCGACCTTCACATCCTTGTCGACCCCAATTTGAATGTAACTGCCGCACACCAGATAGCACAAAATCTGGAGGATGCTGTTAGTAATCAGATAACTCGCCCCGTCAACATAACCGTGCATATTGAGCCTGACATACCGGCTATGAGGAAACAGGGGTAAACTCCCACTGGTTTTCCTTGATATGAGTCAGGGTGAACCTGCCTTTTAATATTTTACCGTTAATTTGCGTTTCCTTGTGAGTTTCGGACCGGCCGAGTAATTGATATGTCCCGGCATCGGCTATTTCCACTCGGCCTTTGCCCTGGTTTACGCTCCCTTCGTAAGTCAAAAATTTCAGGGGGTGGTCGAAAATCTTAACAGCGGGATTTCTTTGCTCAGACAATTTTTCCGGCGGCAGCTCCAGCCTGTATGTTTCCAAAACTGTCCCGGCCTCGAACATTAAGTCCCAGTGTATCCCGTTGGCGGCACCGTGTTTTTGTATGACAAATTTTTTGACTGTTTCCATATTTTGTTATATAAAGCAATAATAATTTATGGGGGCAGATAAAACAATGCCAAAAGTTTTTGCAAATATGACTGGTATCGAATAAAATAGCTGCCGTACATTCAGAAAGGGTATTTTCTATGAGTCTTGAAAAATTCTTTAACCCGGCTTCCGTGGCTGTTGTTGGTGCGTCCCAGAAAAAGGGCAAAGTCGGATACGAGTTGCTAATCAATCTGGTTAAGGCCGGCTACAAAGGTAAGATTTATCCGGTCAATCCTAATACGCCGGCCATAGAGGCACTGAAGTGTTACCCCGACCTTGGGTCAATAGGGCAGATACCGGAGCTTGTAATTATCATCGTGCCGGCAAATATTGTTCCGGCAGTTATGCAGCAATGCGCAAAAATCGGTGTAAAAGCTGTCATAATTATTACCGCCGGTTTCAAGGAGATTGGCAAAGAGGGCAAAGACCTTGAGCAGCAGGTCATCCAGATTGCAAGGCGTGCCAATATAAGGGTCATCGGCCCGAACTGTCTCGGGGTGATTGTCCCCAAAAATAATCTCAATGCCAGTTTTGGCGGCGACCTGCCCCGACCGGGAGGGATAGGATATATTTCACAGTCGGGTGCGCTGCTGGCGGCCATTCTCGATATGGCCAATGCAGAAGGGATTGGTTTCAGCAAGCTGGTGAGCATAGGCAATAAGGCAGACATAAATGAGCTGGACGTTATAGAGGCACTTGGCGAGGATTCTGATACAAAGGTTATCGCCGGGTATCTCGAAAGCATCACAAATGGCAGCAGTTTTGTGGCACAGGCTGAGCAAATTTCTCACAACAAACCCATATTGCTGATTAAAGCCGGCGGCACCGCAGCAGGTGCGCGTGCCGCATCTTCACATACCGGCAGTCTCGTCGGTAGTGAAACCGCTTATGAATGTGTGTTTGAACGTGCGGGAATTGTGCGTTGTGAATCCATCAGGCAGCAGTTTGATTATGCACAGGCATTTGCCAATCAGCCGCCCCCTGCCGGCCAGAGTGTCGCCGTTATCACCAACGCCGGCGGTGTGGGTATTATGGCTGCCGATGCCATCGAGCGGCAGGGTTTGACCTTCGCAAAATTAACTGATGAAACAATAAATAAATTGGCCTCCAGACTGCCGCCGGCCGCCAATCTTTACAATCCGGTTGATATTCTTGGGGACGCACTTGCCGACCGTTATGAATTTTCGCTCGATGTTGTTCTCGACGACCCTAATGTTAACACTGTTCTGGTGCTGCTAACGCCGCAGGCGGTAACTGAACCCGCTGCTGCTGCCAAGGCGATTGTCAGGATAGCACAGCAAAAACCTGATAAGCCGGTTATTGCCTGTTTTCTCGGCGCCGCCAAGGTCGCCGATGCAGTAAAAATTTTGGTAGAAGGCAAAATCCCCAATTATGACTCTCCGGAAAGCGCTGTCGCAACTATTAAGGTGATGGCTGAATATGTCAGGTGGCGTTCGAGACCGAAACGGGTCGTGAAGATGTTTCCTGTCAATCGAAGAAAGGTCGAAAATATCGTGGAAAGACATCTGCGACAGGGCATCAGGGAAATCAGCGAGAGCGACTCGAAAGAGATACTCGAAGCGTATGGTTTTGTAACGCCGAATGGCGCTATTGCGACTACATCGGAGCAGGCGGCAAATATGGCCGACCAGATTGGCTACCCCGTGGTGTTGAAAATCTGGTCGCCGGATATACTTCATAAATCGGATGTTGGCGGCGTAAGGGTCGGCCTTGATAATCGCAGGGCGGTAATGGATGCCTTCGATTTGATGATGTATCGGATACCTCAGCAGCTCCCGCAGGCGAATATTCTCGGCGTTCTTGTTCAGGAGATGTGCCGAAAAGGCAAAGAGGTCATTCTTGGTATGCACCGAGACCCGCATTTCGGCCCTTTAATGATGTTCGGTATGGGCGGGACAATGGTGGAAGTGCTTAAGGATGTGTCTTTTTACCTGGCGCCGCTGACGGAGGAAGAGGCAAAGCAGATGCTTGTTGATACAAAAACCTACAGGATATTGAAGGGTATACGCGGCGAAGAGGGCGTTGATATAGAAGCGATAGCCGAGGGGCTGCAGAGGCTTTCTCAGCTTGTTACGGAATTTCCCGAAATTAAGGAAATCGACATAAACCCGTATATCGTCGGCCCCGCAGGCACTGTGCCGGTTGCGGTCGACGCCAGGATAAGTGTGGAAAAAACATAACCGGGAGAAACGGATATGCAGGAATTTGACTGGGAAACAAAATATAAGAGTAAAATTGGAAACGCTGTGTCTGCAATTAAGCTCATCAGACCAGGCAACAGGATATTTATAGGGACAGGCTGCGCCCAGCCTCAGCATCTTGTTAGCGCTCTTGTCGAAAATTCGGCGCATATCTACGATGCTCATATCATTCATCTGCTGACGGTAGGCCCCGCACCTTATGTAAATGAAAAGTTTCGTGAAAAGTTCAAGATGAACAGCTTCTTCATCGCCGACAACGTCCGCGAAACCTTGAAAAAGGGCATCGGGGATTATACGCCGATATTTCTTTGGGAGATACCGAACGAATTTGAAACCGGAAGAATCCCCATAGACGTCGCTTTAATCAGCGTAACGCCGCCCGACGCAAACGGCCTTTGCAGTCTCGGCGTGTCCGTCGATATTGTCAAATCCGCTGCCGCCAACGCCAAATACGTGATAGCACAGGTCAACAGGAAGATGCCTCGAACTCTCGGCGACAGCTTCCTTCACATCAACACCATTGATATGCTTGTCCCCTACGATGAAGATATTGTCGAACTGCCGACGCCTCAGCCCGATGAGACGCTGCGCCGTATCGGCCAGAATATTGCCAGGCTCGTCGAAGACGGCAGCACCATCGAATGCGGCATAGGCCGTATCCCCCAGGCGCTGGCTGAATTCCTCAGGGACAAAAAAGACCTCGGCGTCCACACCGAAATGTTCAGCGACTGGATTATCGACCTGATTGAATGTGGCGCTATCACCTGCTCAAAAAAGACACTCAATCGCGACAAGGTTGTGGCCAGTTTCTGTATGGGTTCACGCCGGCTGTATGATTATATCGACAACAACCCGTTTTTTGAATTTCACCCGACTGAATATGTTAATGACCCGAATATCATCGCCCAGCACGAAAAAATGGTGGCGATTAATGTCGGTCTTGAGATTGATTTGACCGGACAGATTTGTTCCGATTCGCTCGGCTATCAGTTTTATAGCGGTATCGGCGGGCAGGTCGATTTCACTCGCGGCGCCGCCCGAAGCAGGGGCGGAAAAGCGATTATTGCTATGCCTTCTACCGCCAAAAATGACGAAATATCAAGAATTGTGCCGCATCTGACCGAAGGCGCAGGTGTTGTTACCACTCGCGGCGATGTCCATTATGTGGTCACCGAATATGGAATTGCCTATCTGCACGGCAAAAGCATCAGGGAAAGGGTCCTTTCGCTGATTAACATCGCACATCCTAAATTCAGGACAGGCCTTATCCAGGCCGCAAAGTCCCAGAAGTATATCTATCAGGACCAGATTGAGCTGGACACCGTAAAAGTCACCTACCCCGAAGAGCTGGAACGATATGACACCTTGCGGGACGGCACTGAAATATTCTTCAGGCCCGTTAAACCAACCGATGAAACAGCGCTTTCGGAAATGCTTTATTCGCTCAGCGAAGAGTCCGTCCAAAAGCGATATATGACCCGCACGACGATGTTTCCTCACAAGGACGTGCAAAAATTGACCAACATTGATTACCAGCAGGACATCGCCATTGTCGGCACCGTGCCGGGCGCCTCAGGCGAGCAGATAGTCGCCCTTGCTCAATATTTTCTCGACCCCAAAACACAGACCGCCGAGGTGGCTTTTATCGTTCAGGACGAGTGGCAGCAGAAAGGTATGGGGACATTCCTGCTTGATTATATAACCCGCATCGCCAAACAGCGCGGCGTCAAATGCTTCTCCGCAAAGGTCCTGCCGGTCAACAAACCGATGCTGGCTATTTTTTACAACTCCGGCTATAAAGTGAATACCGAATTCGACGGCGATGTGTATAGCATAACGTATGATTTGACAAAAAAGCAAAAATAGGATGATGTGCCGATGAGGGCCGCATTTATACATTCACCGGAACTTGAAAAATATAACTATCCGCCGGATTGTCCCTTTAACATTCAGCGGGCGGGCAGAACAAGGAAGATTTTAAATTCTATGGGTTTGCTGACAGGCCCGGACAGAAGCGAAGTAGCGCCCGAACCGGCCGACAGACTTGTCTTGAAAAAGTTTCATTCCGCTCGTTATCTGCACGTATTAAAAGAGGCCGCCGAAGGCCGCTGGGACGCTGAAGCGCTCAATATGGGAATAGGGACATCCGACTGCCCCGTTTTCAGGGATATGTATGACTATTCGGTCTGGGCCGCCGGTGCTACGTTGACCGGGGCAAAACTTATATTATCAGGCGAAGCGGACATCGTGTTTAATCCTTCCGGCGGACTGCACCACGCCGGCCCCGAACGTGCATCGGGATTTTGCTACATAAATGATATGGCGCTGGCCTGCTTAACGCTGGCCGAAGAAGGCAAAAAAGTGCTTTATCTCGATGTGGACGTCCATTTCGGCGACGGTGTGGCCCACGCATTTTACGACCGCAGCGACGTAATGACCATTTCATTTCACGAAAGCGGCCGGACACTGTTTCCCGGTACAGGGTTTGAAGACGAGATAGGGACAGGCAAAGGAAAAGGCTATTGTGTGAATGTCCCCCTGCCTGTCGGAACCTATGACGAGGCTTATATGATGGCGTTTGAGGCCATAGCCCTGCCTTTAATTAGGGCGTATAATCCTGATGTGATTGTTTTTGAACTCGGCGCCGATACCCTTGCAGGCGACCCCCTTGCACATCTGCAATTGACCAACAATACCTACGTCGGGATTATCAGGTATTTGTTGAAATTTAACAAACCCATACTTGCAACGGGCGGCGGCGGTTACCACATCGGCAATACCGTCAGGGCCTGGGCGCTCGCCTGGAGCGTTTTTTGTGGGGCCACAGATGACCACGATATGAACCTTGCTGCAGGCGGCGTTTTGCTCGAAAGCACCGACTGGCAGGGAGGATTGCAGGACAGGGTGCTTGCGGTAAGCAGTCAGCAGCGGGATTTTGTAATGCCGCAGGTCCAGACCGTTATCGAATCGGTCAAGGCAAACATATTTCCCTTTCACCACCTCTAATCTTTATTCGCTCGGAACTTCGGCGGCTTCGATGATATGATGCGGCGGCTTGACTAATGGTGTCATTATGGCCGCAAGAATCAGAAGTGCCGAAGCGCCATAATAGGCGATGGCAAATGTCTGGTGTTTGTCGTACATCGCACCGGCCAGTTTCGACAGCATAAAGCCGCCTACCCCCCAGGCGGTAAATACCAGACCGTAGTTTACACCGAAATTTTTCAAACCGTAAAAATCTTTGGTGATTGACGGGAAAAGCGACAGGTTGGCCCCGTAATTTGCCCCTATCAGTGCCGATATGATTGTCAGAACCGGAATATTTGCCAGGATACTGCCGCTCGTGGTGCGTGAAAGCAGCAATACCAGCCCGGCCTGCAGCACAAAGCAGATAAACATTGTCATTTTACGCCCGATTTTGTCGCTCATCATACCAGCCACTATTCGACCTGCACCGTTGCCGACCGCAAGGGCCGCCACAAAGACAAAGCCCAAATCGATGCCCGCCTGCATTTTGGCTATAGCCGCAAGTTTCGCAATGACCATTAGTCCCGCACCGGCCCCGCACGCATACATAAACCAGAGAATGTAGAACTGCACGGTGCCGAGCATTTCCATCGGAACAAAGTCCACCTTCTTGTCCGGATTGACCGGTTTGGCCTGACTTGCGCCGGCCGGCACATAACCTTTGGGAGGAGGTTTGAGCAACTGGGCAAGGCTGACTACCACTGCCATAAAAGCGATTCCCAGAATCAGAACAGCGGTATTCAGACTCCATTTGTTCATCAGCCAGGTTGTCAGCGGCGCGATATATACGCTCGCAAGGCCGAAACCCGACACCACTATTCCTGCTATCAGTCCGGTTTTTGCCGCGGGGAACCATTTGACCGCCGGCGGTGTCGCCGAGGCATATCCGAAACCGAGACCCGCCCCGGCAAAAACGCCGAAACCCAGCATATAACCGAGAGGCGATGTGGTCTGACTGGCTATGATAAGGCCGATACCGACCAGGATACCGCCCACTCCCGCCACGATACGCGGCCCGATTTTATCCTGAAGCCGACCCGCAGGGACCATCATTATCGAAAATATCAGGCAGGCGACCGCATAAGGCAGCGACTTGTCCGCTTCGCTCCAGTTCCATTCCTTCGGCACACCCTTGCTGATGACACTCCAGGTGTATAGTATGCCCAGCGCAAGATTGATACCCATTCCGGCAAATGTGACCCGCCATCCGTGATTTTTAACTGACCCCTGTGAAGCAGCTATTGCGTCGCTCATAAATCATTCCTTTCGTTCAATAAAACAGGCCGGACGTGCCTTATAATGCACGCCCGGCTCATAATTCATCAGTTCGCAGTTTTTATAATCCTCGGCCTTTAACCAATGCCTCTACAACGCTTGGGTCGGCAAGGGTGGTAATGTCACCGAGGTTGTTCGTGTCCTTCTCGGCTATCTTGCGCAAAATACGCCGCATAATCTTGCCCGAACGGGTTTTCGGAAGTGCGGGCGCAAATTGAATCACTTCAGGCACCGCAATCGCCCCAATTTCCTTGCGAACGTGTATAGCGAGTTCCTTTTTCAATTCTTCGGTTTCCTTAACGCCTTCCTTAAGTGTTACAAACGCATACAGGCCCTGTCCTTTAATCTCGTGCGGCATCGGTGTAACCGCAGCTTCAGCGACCTTCTCGTGACTGACAAGGGCACTTTCAACCTCCGCTGTCCCTATGCGGTGGCCGGAAACGTTCACGACATCGTCTATTCTTCCCATCAGCCAGTAGTCACCGTCCTCATCGACCCTGCACCCGTCGCCGGTGAAGTAAACATCGTTGAAAATTACAAAATAAGTATCGACGAACCGTTGGTGGTCACCCCACATAGTTTGCATCATTCCCGGCCAGGGCTTGCGAATACACAGTTTGCCGCCTTCATTGACGGCACATTCGGTTCCGTCATCACGCAGAATGACCGGGTCGACCCCGAAGAAGGGCCGGCTTGCGCTGCCTGGCTTTAGCGTATGGGCGCCGGGAAGCGGCGTTATCAAAATTCCGCCTGTTTCAGTCTGCCACCACGTATCGACTATCGGGCATCTCTTTCGCCCGATTTTTTCATAATACCATATCCACGCCTCCGGATTTATCGGCTCACCGACTGTCCCCAGAACCCTTAATGTGTTCAATTTGAATTTCGCAGGCCATTCATCGCCCAGACGCATCAACGCTCGAATCGCCGTTGGTGCCGTATAAAAAATCGTGACGCCGAATTTATCGCAGACGTGCCAGAATCGCCCCGCATCAGGATAAGTGGGGACACCCTCGAACATCAGTGTTGTTGCGCCGTTGGTAAGCGGGCCGTAAACAATATAACTGTGACCCGTCACCCATCCGATGTCGGCGGTGCACCAGTAAATATCGTCGTCGTGAACGTCAAAAATGACCTTATGGCTGAAAGAAGTATACAGCAGATAACCCCCGGTGGCGTGGACAACGCCTTTGGGCTTGCCCGTCGAGCCGGATGTGTAAAGAATAAACAGCGGGTCTTCGGCGTTCATACGCTCAGCGGGGCAAACGTCTTTCGCTTTTGCCATTTCATCTTTATACCACGTGTCCCTGCCCGCTTTCATATTACAGGGGTCATCGGTAACTTTAACGACCACAACGTTTTGTATTGAAGGCGTATTTTTCAGCGCCTCATCCGCAATATCTTTAAGCTTGATATGTTTGCCGGCACGCAGTGAAACGTTGGCGGTTACAAGCATTTTGCATTCGGAATCATTAATCCGGTCTTTTAGCGAATCGGCGCTAAACCCGCCGAAAACGACCGAATGAATCGCCCCGATTCTCGCACAGCCAAGCATCACTATCGGCAGTTCCGGAATCATCGGCATATAAATCGCCACCCGGTCGCCTTTCTTTATCCCCTTTGATTTCAAAACGTTTGCAAATTTGCAGACCTCCTTGTACATCTCTTCATAGGTAAGTTTCCGCACGGCATCTTCAGCCTCTCCCTGCCAAATCAGGGCGGTCTTTTTCGCGACCGGCGTCCCCAGATGACGGTCGAGGCAGTTATATGCCACGTTAAGCTCGCCGTCGGCAAACCACGTATGCTCAATCTTCCGGCTCTTAGTGTCCCAGGTGTATTCGAGAGCTTTGGTCGGCTCTTTGAACCAGACGATGCTTTTTGCCTGTTCCAGCCAGAAGCCTTCAGGGTCGTCTATCGACCGCTGCCACATCTCTTTATATTGTTTCGTATTTATATACGCCTTTGATTTGATTTTTTTTGACGGCGGAAATGTCCTTGTCTCCGTCATAAGCGAACTGATGCCTTTTTGCTGCTCTGCCATAATATTCTCCTTCGTATACGAACTATTATGCCCTGATATTTTTTAAAACGGTAAGTAGAGGATTTTACAACAATTCCCCCGAAACGTCAAATAAAAAAAGGGCTTTTTTGAATCGCCGAATCAGTTAAGATGCCTCCACAGGCACCGCTTTTAGCTCAGCCTGCAGGGCTTTGATGTTCTTTTTTATCAACAGCGAAACGACAAATGCCACAACAAACAGCCCTGTAAAGACATACAGCGTGCTTGTATAGCCGCTGGTCATCTCCCGAATCCACGAAACGAACATCGGCCCTGCAATCCCCGCACTCGCCCACGCCGTAAGAATATAGCCGTGAATTGCCGACACCTGCCTTGTGCCGAACATATCGCTGATAAACGCCGGTATCGATGCGAAACCCCCGCCGTAGCAGGTCAGAATCAGGAAAATTATTACCTGGAACAGTATCGCATTGGTTGTATGAGGAATCATAAAATATGCCGCAATCTGTATGATGAAAAAAGTCGTATAGGTATTTGGCCGCCCTATATAATCGGAAAAAGACGCCCACCCGATGCGCCCCGCCCCGTTAAACAACCCCATCAGACCCACCATCGTTGCCGCCGCCAGCGGCGTAAGACCAGCCACCTCCTGCGCCAAGGGAGACGCTACCGATATGATAGCGATGCCGCACGTGATATTTATGAATACCATAACCCACAAAAAGTAAAACCGCAGCGTCTTTACCGCCTCGTTGGCTGTCATATGCGCAAGGTCGATTTTCAGCTTCTTTTTGCCGGAATCGAGCTGCGCCTTGTACCCTTCAGGCAGCCAGCCCACTGGCGGCGGCGCAAGATACTGCGCCGATGAAAACATCATCACAAAATATACGCACCCAAGTATAAAAAACATATTCACAAGCCCTACGGAATTTATCAACCTCGCCATAATCGGCCCGCTTATCAGCGCAGCAAACCCGAACCCCATAATCGCCAGTCCCGTTGCAAGCCCTCGCCTGTCGGGAAACCACTTCACCAGCGTCGAGACCGGCGTGATATAACCGATGCCAAGCCCCATTCCACCCAGCGCACCGTAAGTTATATACAATAGTGTTAGTGACTTTACCTTCAGCGCAAAACCTGCTCCGACCACCCCTATGCCGAAAAACATCGCTGCCAGGCTACCTGCCTTGCGCGGACCATTTCTCTCCACAAAATGTCCGAAAAATGCCGCCGATGTCCCCAGAAAGAATATCGCTATACTGAATGTAAACGACACGTCTTTCAGCGACCATCCGAACTGGCTCATCAGTGGCTTGGTCGCCACGCTCCACGCATAAACAGACCCGATTGATAAGTGAATTCCTACCGCCGCAGCGGCTATCAGCCACCGGTTCTTCATAAATTACCTTCTCCTTAGAACTTATACATAAACGCCGTCTGCAGCCGCACCGCCTCCGCATCGCCTGAGCCTTTATATTCGGTCTGCCAGTGCGAAAGCTCAAGACCCACCTCCGCATTCTTGTTTATCGAATAAATCATATTCCCGAAAACAGCGTGGTTTTGTGTCCTTACATCCAAACCGCTTCCGCTTCCCGCCAAATCATCTCCGCTCGGAGTCTCTATGCCGGCTCCGACATTGAATCGCCATTTGTCCCAAGGCCCAAGCTCAAATGCCGCCCATCCGCCTTTGCTCGCAATTTCCTTGTCGTAATTCGGCACAGACGATGTCCCGATATTTCTCACGCCCTGACCGATACCGCCCGCGTATGCGTCAAGATTCAACCCGGTAAAAATCTCGCCTTTCAGCGTAAGCCATTTGTAAATCGGCTGTGTCAGGTCAACGTTCGCCGACCAGCTCTCAAACTTCCTCTGGGGGTGAGTAAGACTGGAGCTGGTAAAAGCGTCATATTCTTCCCTTGCCCAGTGTCCCGAAACGCCGACCGTAGTTGGCTTAGGACCGAAGAACGGGAACGTCAGGCTGGTTCTGCCCTGCAAACTTGGGTATCCGGCACTCGAACCGGAGTCTATCGCTGTAGAAGAATCTCTTCTGCCGATTGTCCTGGCCGCTGCGCCTTCTAATTTAAGGTCTACATCGCTGCTCAGTGCGTAACTCTTTGTCAGCCGCAACTGCGGACGACGAAACCCGATATTACCCGCATACCACAGCACCGTATCGTTTAACGTATATGGGGTCAAAGGTGACACCACGTCCCACGTCTGGCCCGCAAGTATCTCAAACCGCTCCACAGGCCATTCTAATTTCATCCACGCGTGACGCATCCTCGGATTGGCCTTGTTCTCTTCGCCCCCGCTGCCGTAAAAGTCCATTTCAACAAGACCGCTTGTCTTTATCTGGCCGTCATCCGGCCCATTGAGTCTCATCCCCAGCCTCGTCTGATTCGCCGTCATATCGAACTGATTATCGTTTTTGTTGGTAATTTCGCGCCTTACCCACTTGATAAAATTCCCCGGCTCAACCTGCGATGAGTCGTAAGACGCATCGAGCCGGATATTTCCATAAATCTGAATATCCAAATCCGACCACACCATTTTTTTCTTCGCCGTTTCTTTTTGCACCGCATCCAGAATCTTCTTCATATCAGCTTCGCTCAACCTGCCCTGAGCGTGGTCGAAGGGCTGCGGCATAACCGTCGGCTTTTGTTCCCCCTGCGGCGCAGCAGTCGGCTGAACCGGTTTTGCCTCCGCCTTCGCCGCCTCTGCCGGCTGACCCTGCTTCATAACCATTTTCTTTAGTTCCGCCAGTTCCGTTTCAAGTTTATCAACCCTCTTTTTCAACTCCGTATTTTCCTTCGCCAAATCAACGCCCGAATCTGCCCGGCAGACCCCTACAGCACTCAAAAACACAACGGCCAGCAAAATCCTCATTTTTTTCATAAAAAACGCTCCTTACATAACTTGCATAACGATTAAACTTCGCTTCGTTTCAGCGAGGGCGAAAAGAAATGCCTCCCCCTCCGGCTGTTTCTTGTGTCGACTACCTGCTGACCGTTTTTTATACCGCGCCTGACATGACTCGAACATGTAACCTTCGGTTCCGTAGACCGATGCTCTATCCAATTGAGCTACAGGCGCACACACCTTACCAGCCCCGAAAGAATACCCCTTTTACGCAAAATTGTCAACCAAAACCCCACACCACAATCATTGGCCGCTGTTTTCGCAGGTAAAGGTAATTTGGAAGCTCTAAATCAGGAACTTGCCTATGTCAAAACCGCCGCGTATGGATTAAAAAAATAGTGAGAATGTGGGGCGTGTAGCAGAAAGGTTTGTGGAATTGTTTAAACAGTGTAACTTGAGAAAAGAAAATTAATTGAAGGGAGGTAGCATTATGGAAATCAAGAATCCTAAAGAACTCTTTGTGCTGATGCTTAGCGATTTACGCCAGCACGAAGAACGAATGACGAAGATTTTTCAGGAACTGATTCGCCTCGCCGAGGACCCCGACATAAAAGAAGCTCTGGAGTCACGGGTCTTCCTGGAAAATCAGATTCTCGGCTCGCTTGACCAGTGCTTCAAGCTCATCGGTGAGAAACCGATGAAGCTCACCGGACGCCTTCACGACATCTTCGTTGAGGATTTACACAAGGAACTTGATGAGATTAAGTCTCCCATTGCTCGGGCACTCTACATCCTGGCAAAAGCCAAGCACCTCGCACACTTCCATATGGGCGAGTATTCAGTCCTTATCGCTATGGCAGACATTACAGGCCATTATGGGGTCGGTACTTTGCTTGAGGCCGGCCTTGCGGACAAACAGGCTTTTGTTGAACGAACAAGGCGTCGAATCAGAAATATGATTGAGAGCCGCATCGAAGAAGCAGCCGCCGTCGGGGGCCGTTCCGAAAAATAGTATCAAGCGGTTCAGCGAATATTTAAAAAACACCAACGAACTCTTCGTGCCGCTGCCCAGCAATCGGCGGCAGCACGAAGAGTCTTCAGGGCGGCTATTGCACCTCCCTGGAAAGGAGCGAATTATGAATACGGGCGAATATAAAAGACTTGATAAAAATAATGCTGCCATGCTTTTTGTGGACCACCAGTCAGGTCTGCTCTCTCTGGTTCAGGATTACTCCCCGGACGAATTTCAAAACAACGTTCTCGCGCTTGCAGACCTTGCAAAGTATTTCAAACTTCCTGTCATACTGACCACAAGCTTTGAGAACGGGCCGAACGGGCCAATTTTACCTGAGCTCAGAAAAATGTTCCCTGACGCACCATATATTGCCCGACCGGGTCAAATCAATGCCTGGGACAATGAAGATTTTGTCAAGGCTGTCAAAGATACCGGCCGAAAACAGCTCATTATCGCAGGAATTGTCACCGAGGTTTGTGTGGCCTTCCCGGCTCTTTCCGCTTTGCAGCAAGGCTACGAAGTTTTCGTCGTTACCGATGCTTCCGGAACTTTCAACGAATCAACACGTAATGCTGCCTGGCTGCGTATGGCCAATGCCGGCGCCCAGCTTGTGAACTGGTTCAGTGTCGTCTCTGAGCTCCATCGTGACTGGCGTAATGACGTCGAAGGCCTGAAAAACATTCTCCTCAATCATGTTCCGGCCTATAGAAACCTTATCACCAGCTACCTCGCAAAAAAATAACGCCTTGTCTATCTTACTTCGGGGTGAGCTTCATTGAATTGACAAACAGCCTGCCCTGCTTGCCCTGCGAAGCCCCGATGTCGTTTATCGGGACGAAGGAGGGAGCGAAGTCGAAGGGGAGGGTTCGTTAAAGTTTACGCGCCACTCCGTTTGGCGGATTTAGCCCGCCGAAGGCTGACGTTGTCATTCTGAACGAAGTGAAGAATCTCTTTGTTTAGCAATCGCCGGCCTGGCCTTCGTAGCCGCTTCGGCGAAGTAGGCAACGGCGACTCTGCCTGCCCGCCGTAGCTCGAAGGGCGAAGGCGGGTCATTACGAGCGCAGAGCCGAAGCTGCGAGCGAAGCGTGGCAGGAAGCAATCTCATTTCTGTCATTTCCGCATGCCGTTAGCGGGAATCCAGCAAGGTAGGGTGGGGTCTTTTATGGTGAGCGAAGTCGAACCATTACCCCACCATTTCAACTGCGGCTATCATAAAATTTTTTCTAATTTTCCCTTGCATCCCAATCCGATAAATAGTATTATAAATATCGGCCGGGAGAAATCGGCCAAACTAATCTGAAACACTGAGTTTTCAGACGTTTCGCTCAATGCCGGAAGCATATATTTTGAAGAAGCGTCGGAAAGGCTCGGTGGTTCTCGTTTATACGGGAACCACCGATTGCTTTGTGCGGCTTTTCGCACAAGCAGGTGTTCTCTGCGTAACAGTCTGCAGAGAGCATCGCTTAGCTTTCATGTTCTTCAAGGGGCTTCCGGCTCCCGAGCGAGCGTGATTGCGGCGGTGCTCTTTATCTTTTCAGCACCCCACGCAAATAAACGTAAACAGTGTCACCGGAGATTCTATGTCCGCAAAATGCTGTCTAAAAAGTAGGGTGGGGTCTTTACCCCACCAATTCCACACCATACGAAAAACCCCAGGCCGGCATTTCATTCTTCACCCCGCACCGAACGGTGCAGGGTTTCCCCTTTTAAACCGATGGCCTTTACCTCCAATCCGCAAGGCCATCGGCCTTGTATCCTCGGCGAAGCCTATGCTTCGTCTTATTTTCGTTTGTCTGGGCCGCGGACTTCCCCCCACCCGGCCCAGACCTTTTTACGAAATATGCAAGGCGGCCCGGCTGTACCGGTCGGCGAATCAGCGACCTTGATTATTCATGTTTTTCCCTTTCGATGCGGAGGCCGGGCTAAATGCCCCCCTCCGCTATTTTTGCACTTCGTGGTCAGCCTGTCTGCCGCGGCATAGCTGAAGGCGAAGCCGGGCCCGCCCTGAGCGAAGTCGAAGGGTCGAACCATTCTCTGTGTAATACCAATTGTATTTAATTAATGCGCCTATAGGCAAATAGCCGATATAGTTCATGGTAGTCATTTGATAATATTTTAGCATGGAGGCTATTATGAACGTTAA
>Ga0315276_10001140_pt1 | contig 23765 bp, 21 predicted proteins | sample YL17G05_0_MG_FD_204542 | JGI IMG/M metagenome (GOLD analysis project Ga0315276, IMG submission 204542) | Sediment microbial communities from Yellowstone Lake, YNP, Wyoming, USA - YL17G05_0 | ecosystem: Environmental > Aquatic > Freshwater > Lake > Sediment | place: USA: Wyoming | collected... | reverse complement strand
ATCGCCAGGAGTGTCGTGGACGCGCCGATCCGCTCGAGTTCGACGGCCTGTACGCCGCCGCCGCTGATGCTCAAGCCCAGGATGAGGTCACGTGCTGGCACGGAACACGGGGGATGTGATGGTGATGGTGCGAGTCCTGTAAGAACGAAATATGCAAAAAAGGGGGGAGTTAGTCAATGCGGGCCGACCCTGACGAACGGGCGGATCTTCGCGAGTGTCTTTGGTCCGATTCCTCTGACCTCCTCGAGAGCATCGACGGAACGGAACGGGCCGTTCGCATCGCGATGGAGGATGATCCTTTCAGCGTACGCGTCGCCGATGCCGGGGAGGATGGTAAGTTGTTCCCTGGATGCACTGTTGATATCAATGCCGCCAGGGGGCACCCGAGGCTTTTGTGGGTGCGTGCGGCGGGATAAACGTCCGTCGTCGCCCGTCGTGTCGGCAAACACGGTGCGCGAGCGCGCGACAAACTCGCTGTCGCTCTGCGAGTAATCGAACACCGGCCGGATCGCCCCGGAAGCTCCCTCGGCGGAGCGGAGCCATTTGATCCCCACGCCGGTCAGCAGGGTCAGGGTAAGGAAGACCATCACGCGGATTTCGGTCACCGTACACCCGAACCTGTGCTGCAGGTCGGAGAGGAACTTCATAGGGGGTTACGGAAACGTTTTCTTCGTTCGTCCGAAGAAACTTTTATCGGAGTTTGCGGACCTGTCACCCTCTTTGGGATTGATGTTTTCAGTTGCCGCGAGCTCCTTCAGGAGCTGCTTTTCCCGCGTGTTGAGTGATGTCGGCACCCAGATATTGACGCGGACAAGCTGATCACCGCGGCCGAAGCTGTTGAGATGAGGGATCCCTTTATCGCGCATCCGGAGGATGCGAGCCGACTGGGTTCCGGGGTCGATCTTCAGGCGGGCGCGTCCGGTGAGGGTCGGGACTTCGATATCCGTCCCCATCGCGGCATCCGGATACCCGACCAGCAGATCGAGGATGACATCGTCGCCGTTGCGGGTGAACACCGCGTGAGCTTCCTCCTCGATCACGACGATGATGTCTCCCGAGGGGCCTCCCCGGCGGCCGACATTCCCTTCGCCGCGGAGCGGGATGTAGTTCCCCTCGCTGACCCCTGCCGGAATGGTCACCTTGATGGTCGCCTCCCCCTGCACCCGACCGTCGCCGTGGCAGGTCAGGCAGGGTTCTTTGATCACGCGCCCCTCGCCGGCGCAGTTCTGGCAGGTGCTGATATTCACGAACTGGCCAAACACCGATCGTGAGACCTGGCGCAGCTCCCCCGCGCCGTTGCAGACGGGGCAGGTGATCATACTGCCGGCCGACTTGGCGCCGCTCCCCCCGCAGGTCTCGCACTTTTTCCACTTCTTGATTTTGAGCTTCTTGTCGACCCCCGCCGCGATCTCCTCGAGCGTCAGCTTCAGACGGATCTTGAGGTCGGATCCCCCCGTGGCTGTCCCCCCCCTCTGGCGCGGTCGTCCTTGCTGGCCGAACATGTCGTCGAAGATCGATCCGCCCAGACCACCGCCGAAGATATCGCTGAAGGTCGTGAAAATGTCATTGACATCCGTGAAGGGGCGGAAGTCTGTACCGCGCATCCCTTCGTGGCCGAACTGATCGTACCGCTGCCGTTTGGCGGGGTCGCTCAGCACCTCGTAGGCCTCGGCGGCTTCCTTGAATTTCTCTTCGGACTCCTTATTGCCGGGATTCCTGTCAGGGTGGAACTGCAGAGCGAGTTTCCGGTAGGCCTTCTTAATCTCGTCCGGCGACGCGTTCCGCTCGACGCCGAGGATTTGGTAGAAATCTCTTTTTGTCATTATGCGTCAGCCGTTTCTTTCCCCGTCTTGAGTCCGGAGGGCCCTTCCGGTCCTGCGGCGGCGGAGACGATAACCTTGGCGTGGCGCAACACCTTGTCGTGCAGCATATAGCCACGCTCGACCTCTTCAATGACCGTCCCGGGAGGGATGTCGGTGCGGGGCATCTGCAGCAGCGCATCGTGGTAGCTCACATCAAAAGATCTTCCCGTTGATTCAAACGGCACGAGTCCCTGCTGCTCGAGCACTTTGGTGAGCTTCTGATAGATCAATTCAACCCCCTGAAAAAGTGCTCCCCCGTTACCCGGGTCCCGTGCGGCCTTCAGGGAGCGGGCGAAATCCTCAAGAACCGGGATGAGGGCGTTGAGGATCCCCTCGTTTGCGCTTCTGATCATCGAGGCGAACTCGGTGTCCGTCCGGCGCTTATAGTTCTCGAACTCCGCCGCCTTGCGGAGCAGCTGGTCCTTGAAACCATCGGCGGTTTTCTGGATTTCTTCAAGCCTTTTTGTGAGATCGTCTGCTGGTGACAGATCGATCTGTTGAGCGTCGCCGGTCACCGCAACGTCTCCTGTTTTGGCGTCGTCCGTCGCCGCTGCCTGTTCCCCGTTCTTTCCCGTGTCGTCTGTCATTGTCTATTGGTTGCACTGAACATATCCGAAATGGTTCGGGCCACATAATCAACCAGAGGGATCACGCGCGAATAGTTCATTCGCTTCGGTCCGATCAGTCCGATCGTCCCCGTTACCTCGCCCGTCGTGTAGCTGGAGGTGATGACGCTGTAGGAAGAGAGTTTTGACTCCTGATTTTCCTCGCCGACCATGACCTTCACACCGGGAGGGGGTTTTTCATGTTTTGCGAGGACGTGGATGATGATCTCTTCGTTGTTGATCAGCTCAATGATCCCCCGAAAGTCGGTCGGATTCAGGAATTCCGGCTGTTCGATGATTGTGTCGGTTCCGCTGATATGCAGCCGTTCGCTGCGCGAGGTGGGGAACAGCTTGTCGACCGAATCGATGAAGAGCCGGACCAGCCCGCTGTCTTCGCCGGCGCCGTCTTTGACCCGTTCGACAAACGAGTCCCGGATCTCCTGGATGGTGAGGCCCCCCAGGCGTTCATTCAGGAAGCGGGCGATGCCTTCGAGCTTGTCGCGCGGGATCTCGCTGGCCACTTCCATCATCATCGTCCGCACCAGCCCCGATTTGATCGAAATGATCGCCATGACGCGCGCCCCGCTGATTCCGACGAGCTCGATCTTTTCGAAGGTCCCGCTTCGGAGGTGGGGGGGGGTGATGACGCAAATCTGGCGTGAGATTTTTCCCATCAGCCTGGATGACTCCTTCAGGAGGTCGTCCTCCGCCTCTGCAGACGTAAGGGCTTCGCGGATGGCTTGTTGTTCGGTTTCCGAGAGGGCTTCCAGCTTGATGAGGCTGTCAAGATAGAACCGGTATCCCAGATCGGTCGGCACGCGTCCTGCCGAGGTGTGGGGGTGGTTGATATAGCCCAGGTATTCAAGATCGGACATGACATTCCGGATGGACGCTGAACTAAGGCCCAGCACGTCTTCATGCCGTTTCGATATATATCGGGAGCCGATCGGCGTGGCGGTGTCGATGAAATCGCGCACCACGTAATGCAAGACCGTCCGTTCCCGCTGGTTCAATTCCCCTGTCATCCCCGCCGAGCCTGTGTTCATAAACTACCTAGACATAAAAAATACGCATTCCCGCGCGGTTTGTCAAGGTACGCCCGGCCCCCGGAAACAGCCCAGGCATATTGATTATTACGCATGCGAATCGTATATTTACGATCATATTTAAAGCACCGCCGCGATGTGCAGGGATTCTGGGGCTGTAGCTCAGCTGGGAGAGCGCCTCGTTCGCAACGAGGAGGCCGTCGGTTCGATCCCGATCAGCTCCACGTGCGTCCAGCTCCCCTAGTCTCATCGATCGCGGTCCAAGAGTGAGGTCAAGTCCTGCGCAACCGTAAGTAGCTCAACCCCGCCAGGTCCGGAAGGAAGCAACGGTCGGTTACCAAAAGTGTGACGCAGGGGAGCTTGACCTCATTTTTTTTGTTCCACCCCGGCTCTTCGGCGGGTGTTGCATGGGGGTGGAATTTTCCTTAATTTACCCCAAGGTAGTTCAGACCCTGTATGAAGGGATCATGGCTACCTCCATAATATCATCGTCGCGGCGCACCCTCAGGCCGCGCTCACTTAACCACACGACGGTAAACGACGAAGGCGTAAAATCATGCACAAGATTTGTCTCCCGTCTTGGACCGGGAGCCTGCCTGCTTCGTTCCGTACCTGTGGTATAGCCTTGTGCTACGAAGAAAGGTTGGTTCAACCAGTACGGCATGAAGAAAGAAATCATCATCAACGCGGCCGCCAACGAAACCCGTATCGCGATTACGGAAGACGGTCGCCTGGCAGAACTCTTCGTCGAGACTGCCAATAAGGAAAAAATGGTCGGCGACATCTACCTTGGCAAGGTTGCCAAGGTGATGCCCGGCATCAAGGCAGCATTTATCGAACTCGGGTTGGGGCAGGACGGCTTCCTCCATTTCTCGGACATCGGCAATCGGTTCGAGGAATACTCCGCCATGATCGGCGATGACGACGAGCAGGAAGACGAGGAGAGGGAGAAGCAGCAGAGCTTTGCCGCCACCGAGTCGGCCCCCGCAGAACACCCCCGGGACGGCACCCCGCCACCCCCACCTCAGGCCTTCCCCCGCGACCGCACCAACGGCAGCCCTGGTCAGCCCCGTCCCCCGCGCAAGGAAATCCAGCTCGACAAGGGGCAGGAGATCATCGTCCAGATTACGAAGGAACCCGTCGGCAAGAAGGGAGTCCGGGTGACGTCGGAGGTCTCCCTGGCCGGACGTTTCCTCGTACTTCTTCCCTTCGACGGGAAGATCGGCATATCAAAGAAAATAAGCAGCTTCAAGGAGAAGCGCCGCCTCAGGAAGATTGTTCAGGCGATACTGCCGGAAGGCTTCGGGGTCATCATACGAACGGTGGCCGAAGGAAAAGACGAGACCTCGCTGACAACCGATCTGAAAGACCTGATCGACACGTGGCGCGAAGTCGAGAAAACCGTCAAGAGCGAGAAGGCGCCGTGTCTTCTTTATAAGGACATGTCGACCACGTCGAGCGTCATACGTGACCTCTTCTCGAACGACGTCACACGTGTGGTCATCGATTCACGCAAGCTCCACAAGGAGATCCGCGCGTACATCAAATACACATCGGCGCAGCTGCTTGACAAGATCGAGCTGCACAAAGACAAGAGGCCGATCTTCGACGTGTACGGGATCGAAAAGGAAATCGAGACGACGCTCGCCCGCAAAGTATGGCTCAAGAGCGGCGGGTACATCATCATCGATCCGACCGAGGCGATGATCGTCATCGACGTCAACAGCGGTCGTTACGCGGCCAAGAAAGAGCAGGAGCAGAATTCGCTTCGCACTGACCTCGAGGCCGCGCGCGAGATATGCCGGCAGCTCCGTCTGCGCGACATGGGGGGCATCATTGTGTGTGATTTCATCGACCTTGATGACGAACGCAACAAGCGAAAGGTGTACGAGGAACTCAAAAAGGAATTCCGCAAGGATCGCGCAAAGGTGACCGTGCTCCCGATGACCGAATTCGGGCTTGTGCAGATCACAAGGCAGCGCATACGGCAGGCCATCCTCCACAGCTTCACCGAACCCTGTCCTGCCTGCGGCGGAACGGGACTCGTCCAGTCAAAGACCACCACCCTTAACCAGATTGAGAGATGGATCCGGCGATTCAAGGCCGAGGCACGTGAGTCAAAACTGACCCTCAGGGTCAACCCCCAGCTGGCCGACGTCCTGCGCCTGGGCACCATCAGCCGGCTCCGGAAGATCATGCTGAAGTACCTGGTCTGGATCCATCTTGAGGCGGATTCCGCGGTGCCCGTGGGCGAGTTCCGGTTCATCTCGAAGAAACAGGATAAGGACATCACCGATCTGTACAAGTAGCGCCCATCCATTGACGACAAACGTAATGCCCGTGAAACGTACGGCGTTCTATGCGTTGCACCGCTCTCTCGGCGCGAAGATCGTCGAGTTCGGAGGCTATGAAATGCCCGTGCAGTACGGGGGCATCATCGAAGAACATCGGCGGGTCCGGGAGGGAGTCGGCGTGTTCGACGTCTCCCACATGGGCGAGGTTGAGGTGTGGGGGCCCGACGCGCTCGCCTTCGTCCAGGCGATCACGGTGAACGATGCGTCCAAACTCGCCGAAGGGCGCGTTCAGTATTCCGCCATGTGTTACGACGACGGCGGGATCGTGGACGACCTGCTCGTGTACCACATGGGTGACCACTTCATGCTGGTCATCAACGCGGCGAACACGGAGAAGGATATCGCGTGGATGCGCGCGCATGTCGCAGGCGAGATGTCGTTGAAGGACCGCTCCGATGATCTCTCGCTCATCGCGGTCCAGGGCCCGCGATCGTTGATGACGCTGTCGACGATGACCGACGCTGATATCGCGTCGCTGCAGTACTACCACTGGATGCGGGGGAGGATCGCCGGGGTCGACGTGATTATCTCCCGAACCGGATATACCGGCGAACTCGGCTTCGAACTCTACTTTTCCTCTGACGTTCCGACGGGAGAACGGGTATGGAACGCGATCATGGAGGCGGGGGAGAAATTTGACATCGGGCCCGTCGGCCTTGGCGCCCGCGATTCGCTCCGTCTGGAAATGGGATTCTGCCTCTACGGCCACGACATCGATCAGACCACCAACCCCATCGAAGCCGGGCTGGGGTGGATCACAAAAACGGATAAAAAAGAGGAGTTCATTGGCAAAGAGCCGATCCTGAGGGCACGGCAGGGGGGAACCGAGAGAAAGCTGATCGGCTTTGCCATGGGCGATAAGGCGTTTCCCCGGCAGGGATATCCCCTTCTTGCGGGGGGGGCGTCGACCGGCGCCGTCACCTCCGGCACTTTTTCTCCCACGCTCGCCAGGGGGATCGGCATGGGTTACGTCGCCCTTGCACATGCCCGGGTCGGTAGCACCCTTGCCGTACTCATCCGGAACCGTGAGCTCCCGGCTACCGTGGTGTCGCTTCCTTTCATCAAGAAATAGCATGCGGATAGATCTGCATTTCACCCCGCATCAGACGGACGAACTCGCGCTCCGGGAGAAAGCCGTCGTTGTCATCGATGTTCTCCGTGCGAGCACGTCGATCATTGCCGCCCTCGGGAATGGAGCGAAGGAGATCATCCCTGTCGCAACCGTGGAGTCCGCCGTCAAAATTTCCGGAAGCCTGTTCGGTGATGTCATCCTTCTCGGGGGTGAACGGCACGGGAAGATGATCGAGGGCTTCAATCTCGGGAACTCTCCCGCCGAGTATTCGGAAGAGCGCGTGAAGGGGAAGTCGATTATCTACAGTTCGACCAACGGTGCCCAGGCACTGGTGAAGGCCCGCTACGCGCGTGAGCTGATGGTCTGCGGCTTTGTGAACATCTCGACGGTCGCCGACGTGCTCCGCCTGCCCCCCCGGGATTTCACCATCGTCTGTGCGGGGAACAACGGCGTCCTCTCCATGGAGGACTCCGTGTGTGCAGGGATGCTGATCGCGAAAGTCATGGATGACGCGCAGTTTGATGTCGAGCTCTCGGACGGGGCGCAGGCGGCCCGGGCTCTCTTCAAGAGCTACGGCAGGAACATCCTTAAGATGGTGAAAGGGTCGGACCACGGTCGGCGTTTGCAGGAGATCGGCTTCGGAGACGACCTTAAGATCTGCGCGGGAGTGGATACCATGCCCGTCCTGCCCCAAATCGACGGAAACGTCATCAGACTGAAACGCGACGCCGAGAAAAAAGAATCTCCCGATCATTCCGTGGCGATCTGATGGCCCAGCAGGCACGCATCCGCAACGAATCTGCGTCCGGAAGGCGGAGCGGGTCCGCCGCATCCGGGCGGCGGAACGCCGTCCTTGCCGTCCTGCTGATCGTGGCGTCACTCCTCCTGCTGGTCGCGCTCGTGACGTATGACCCGGGTGATGAGGCGACGGCCGACGTCCGTATCTCCGATCTCCTCAAAGTGCTCACCGGTGATCCTGCCGCGCGCGCGAAGGCCGATACCGCACACAACGGTCTCGGCCTTGTCGGCGCGATCATCTCAGATCTGCTCATCAAGACCACGATCGGTTACGCCGTCTTCATCCTTCCGGTGCTCCTCATGATGTGGGGATGGATCATCCTCAGACGCGGAGACAGCCGTCGCGGCTTTGTTGCCACCAATTACGGTGTCGTTGCGGCGCTTCTGGTTTCTGCATCGTTTGGGATGGTCCGCGTCCTCGCAGCGCCGGGGGGTCCCGGGATGGAGTGGAGCGGGATCACGGGGGATTTCGTTGCTTCGATTCTTACGCAATTAATCGGCAAAGCGGGGGGGACCATCGTCCTGGTTGCGGGGTTGCTCTTAACCGCCGTCCTTGCGGCAGACCTGGATCTCCATGAAACGCTCGAACGGATGAAGACCCTCTCGCTCCGCACGCTGGACTGGTTCTCCCGGCGAAAGGAACAGTGGCGGGATGCCCGGGAGCGAAGGCACGCGCAGGAGGAAGCACGGCGCGCTCTCGAGGAGCACCGGGCGCGGGTCACGGTGACGACGCCTGCGGACGATGAGACGACACGAGGGGCGCCTGCGCTGCCCCCCTCCGAGCCGATGATCCGGCGACCGGCGCGGCAGCCCGAGTCGGACCACGATCTGAAGATCACTGTCAGTCGTCCGCCGAAAGCACCGTCCGTCGAAGAACCCGATGCCCCCGTCCAGGCCGGATCGGCTGCCGACAACGGGAGCGCGAGCGAGGACATTGACTACGTCTACCCCTCCGTTGATCTGCTCGACGCACCCCGGCCGGGAAGAGAGGATGTCGACGACGATGAACTGAAGGCGAATGCCGACCTGCTGCGGGCGACGCTGGCGGAATTCGACGTGGAGCTGGAAAGCGTCAGCGTGACCCCCGGACCGGTTGTCACGCTCTATGAACTTGTTCCGGCCAGTGGCGTCAAGATCAGCCGCATCGTGAGCCTTGAGAACGACATGGCCCTGAAGCTCGCGGCAAAGGGGATCCGCATCATGGCACCGATCCCCGGGAAATCCGCGGTGGGTGTCGAGATTCCCAACTCCCACCGCTCCCTGGTGACCATACGCAGCGTGATCAATTCCACGCTCTTCCGCGAGACCGCAGCTCACCTCCCTCTCGCGATGGGGAAGACGATCTCCGGCGAGGTGTTCACCGACGACCTCTCCAGGATGCCGCATCTCCTCATCGCCGGCTCCACCGGGTCGGGCAAGAGCGTCGGGATCAACACGATCCTCGCCAGCCTGCTCTTCAAGCTTCATCCGTCTGATCTGAAGCTCGTCATCATCGATCCGAAGAAGATCGAGCTCGCGCAGTACGCGATGCTGAAGAGTCATTTCCTCGCCGTTTCACCGGACATTGACGAGACCATCATCACCAGCCCCCATAATGCGGTGGTGGCACTCCGCGGCGTCGAGTATGAGATGGAAAAGCGGTACGACCGCCTGGCGTCGGCCGGGGTAAGGAATATTGTCGACTACAACGAACGACTTGCCTCCGGACGTCTCAAGAGCACGGAAGAAATGCCGCACGGGAAGATGCCCTACCTCCTTGTGGTGATCGACGAGTTGGCCGACCTGATGATCACGGCGGCACGGGAGGTGGAAGAGCCGATCGCCCGTCTTGCCCAGCTCGCCCGCGCCGTGGGCATTCATCTCATCGTCGCCACGCAACGACCGTCCGTCGACGTCATCACGGGGGTCATCAAGGCGAATTTCCCCGCCCGCATCGCCTACCAGGTGGCCTCGAAAACCGATTCGCGGACGATACTGGACATGAACGGCGCCGAGCAGCTCCTCGGCGACGGGGATATGCTTTACCTGGCGAGCGGCAGTCCGAAACCGATCCGACTGCAGAACGCATTCATCTCCGCCGACGAAGTGGACGCGGTGGTGAATCACATCGCGGCCCAGTCCGGCTACGCGCGACCCTTCATGCTTCCCTCCATTGTGGAGAAGAAGAAGAACGGCGACGGGGCGGGTGGGGGCGAGCGGGACGAGTTGTTTGAGGAGGCGGCGCGACTGATCGTGCGTCACCAGCAGGGATCCGTGTCGCTGCTGCAACGGCGTCTTAAGGTCGGGTATTCGAGGGCCGCGCGCCTTGTTGACGAGCTCGAGGCGGCGGGGATCGTCGGACCTTTCGACGGGAGCAAGGCGCGTGAGGTGCTCGTGGAGACCGAGGCGGAACTGGACATAATACTGAACAATTCGTGAAGGTGTCGTGATGACGAGGGCGGCGAGGGGAGTTGCGCTGTTCGCGCTGGTTGCGGTCCTGATGATGCCGGAGTCCGCGGCCGAGACCCCACAGGAGATCCTCGAACGCGTCAGGAAGAAATTCGAGACCGTGAAGGACGCGGAACTAACGTTTTCGCAGCGCACCCGATTTGCCCTGTCGAAGCTTGAGCAGAATGCGAGCGGAACGCTCTCCATGAAAAAGGAACACAAGTACCGGATCGAGACGGAGGAGCAAACCATCGTTACCGATGGCGCGACGGTCTGGTCCTACTCCGTCCCGAACAAACAGGTGCTCATCGACGTCTTCAAGATGAACGAACGTGCGATGTCACCGGAACGGATCCTCGCGGGCGCGCCGGGTGACTTCACGGCCTCGGTCGTCGGGCGGGAGAAACTCGGCAGGTTCGAAACCGTCGTCCTGAAGCTCGTTCCTGTCGCCGAGCAGTCCCTCGCGAGCGCGATCCGCCTCTGGGTGGATACCAGCGAAGCGCTGATACGCAAGGCCGAGGTGAGCGACGTGAACGGGAAGGAAACAACCTACACGGTGGGTGCGTACAAGCTCAACACGGGCATGTCCGACACGCGGTTCACATTTTCCATTCCCGACGGCGTTGAGGCCGTTGACCTGCGATAAGGAGGCGCGTTGTTCGAGGACTCCCTGCTCTCCGTCCCGCCCGCCCCGCGCGTTCGGCGGCTTCTCCAGTTCGTCCTGAGCGGCGCACTGACGGTGCTGTTCCTCTGGGTGGCATTCCGGGGGACCGACTTTCTCAAACTGGGAGAGTCCATGCGGGAGGCGAACTACTGGTGGATCGCCGCCAGCGTCGGCTGCCTCATGCTCAGCCACATCGTCCGCGCTGTGCGCTGGCGCTATCTTCTCGAGCCCATCAAGAAGGGGATCGGTATCCGGAATCTCTTCTCGGGCGTCATGATCGGTTACCTCTTCAATAATCTCATCCCGCGCGCGGGGGAACTGGTACGTCCGTACGTCATCGGCAAACTCGAACACGTCTCCACATCGTCGGCCCTCGGGACGATCGTGGTCGAACGCATCATCGACACTTTCTCGTTTCTTATCCTTGTCGCCCTCCTTCCGTTGATGTACAACGGGCCGTTCCTCGAGTCTTTTCCGTGGCTCCAGCGGGCGGGAATCCTCATCACGGCCGCCACGGCGGCCGGCCTCGCGGCCTTTATCGTTCTGATGGCACGCCGGGATTGGACGGACAGGGTGCTGGACCGCACGGGACGTCTCCTCCCGGCCAGGGTGTCTCGCCGCGTCGAACGATTCGTCCACGCCTTCCTTGATGGTTTTCTCTTTCTGAAGCACCCGACCAACTTCGCCGTCATCCTCGCAACAAGTGTGGCCGTCTGGCTCCTGTACATTCTCATGATGTACGTCGCGTTTTTCGCCTTCGGCCGGGGAGATCTGGGGTTCCGGGCCGCCGTCGTCGTTCAGACCATTTCGAGCATCGGTGTTGCGGTGCCGACGCCGGGGGGCACGGGGAGCTACCACGCGTTCACCTCGCAGGCGCTCAGCAAGCTGTTCGCCGTCGATCCTTCGGTGGCGCTGAGCTATGCCACGCTCACGCATGCCGCAGGATATATCGGCGTGACGATCGTCGGTCTCTATTTCTTCCTCCACGATCACATACGGGCTGCCGAGGCCTTCGGCAGGACCCGAGAGGACGGTGCGTGAGATGCTCAACAAGGCGATCATGGCCCCGGCCATGTGTCTGCTTCTCGCCCCGGGCGCGTCCGGACAGTCCCGCGGGGCGGAGGAGGTGAACCCGCGTCCAGCTTTCTCCGCCGGCATGGGGGTGATCATGATGTCCGCGCGGGATGTCGTTGATCTGGTCAATGCGACCGCGCTCCCCTCCGAACGTGTCGCGGAGTTTCACGCTGCCGCAGAATTCTTCGGAGCGGCATCGTACCCCCTGTCCGCCGATTGGATTCTGAAATTTGAGTACGCGTTTCTCGCCGGCTCTCTCGCCGTTGCGGGGGCACTCGGTCCTGCGGACTTCGGGGTCACCGCGCACATGCCCTCGCTGATTGCACAGTACGTCCTCACCGACAGGGGCGCGTACAACCTTAAACTCGGGGCGGGGGGGGGATACTACGTCGGAACGCTCTCAGAGAAGTACCTCACCATCGACGATATGTATTCGGGGAGTGGAGCAGGAGTCCTCCTGGAACTCGAGGCGAACACGGCGTTCGGCGATCATCTCTTCGCCTATCTCGGAGGAAATCTCCGGTGGTCGTTCATCGGCCCATTGACCAATGCCGCGGGGGTCAGCCCGGGCAGGGGGGCGGACGGGTCCGGCACCACGCTCAATTTCTTCGGCGCTGGAGCAAGGCTCGGATTCAGCTATTTGTTTTGACCATCATAAGGAGATCACGCATGCGCGCATCACAGATCACCCCCTTGTTCGTCCTCTCCATCATCCTGGGCGTCCTGCCGGCCGGGTGTTCTCAGTCAACAATAGAAGAGAAAGCGAAGACATCGACACCACCAACGGAAGGAACGACCGTGAACAAAGGAGGGACGTTTGCAGTTCTCGAGACAGGCATGGGCACGATCGAGGTCGAGCTCTATCCCGAAGACGCGCCGAAAACCGTCGCGAACTTCATCGGCCTGGCGGAAGAGAAGTATTATGACGGGGTGCTCTTTCACCGTGTCTCCCGGGGCTTCGTGATCCAGGGGGGCGATCCGACAGGCAAGGGAAGCGGCGGGAAGACGTTTTCGGGGAAGCCTCTGGAGGATGAACTCAACCCCTCCACGCCGTCGTTCCAGACAGGATATCTGAAGGGAGTCCTTGCCATGGCGAACAAGGCGAAGCCGAATACGGGGACCAGCCAGTTTTTCATCATGCTGAACGATGTCCCCCGCATGCCAAAAAGCTACACGATCTTCGGCAAGGTGGTGAAGGGGATGGAGGTTGCCGACGCCATCGGTCAGGTAGACATTACGCCGGCGATGGGACCGAATGACGGGACGCCCAAGACTCCGGTCGTCATTAAGAAGGTAACGATCCGCCGTGAACCGGCGGGGGAGAAGAAGTGATCAGGGATGGCGAAGTCGGGACCGACATACGCGGAGCTGGAGGCTGAGCTCAAGAGCGGCAAAGTCCTTCCCGTGTATTTGCTGTACGGGGAAGAGGATTTCCTTGTCGACCAGGCGCTCGGGGGGATCCTGGATGCCGCGCTCGGTGGCGGGGATCGCGGGTTCAATCTGGACGTGATGCGCGGGGGGGATGACGATGCGCGGGATATCATCGCGCGGGCATCGTCGTTTCCGATGATGGCCGACCGCCGCGTCGTGGTTGTGCGCGATGCCGACAAGATGTCGGGGCGCGAGCCGGAATTCGTCGCCTCCTACGTCGACCATCCTTTGTCTTCCACATGCCTTGTGCTGGTGGCGACAAAACCCGACTTCCGGAAGAAGCCCTTCTCAACCCTCAGGAAGGCCGGTGGTGCTGTTGAGTTCAAGCGCCTCTACGATAACCAGGTATCCTCGTGGATCACCGACCGCCTGCGGCAAGCGGGCCGGCGGATTGAACCCGAAGCGGCGAAGCTCCTTGCGGCGTACGCCGGAACCTCGTTGCGCGAAGTGAACAACGAACTCGACAAGCTCAGCATCCTTGCCGGCGACCAGAAGGAGATAACGGAAGATGACGTCTCCGCGGTGGTCGGCATGTCAAGGGAGTTCTCCATCTTTGAACTCCAGAGAGCACTGGGGCGGCGGCAGACGGCCCGGGCCGTCTCGATCATAGATCGTATGCTGGGGGCAGGAGAACGGGTCCCGGCCATCATCGCGTCTCTGACGACGTACTTTGTGACACTCTGGAAGCTGCACGACATGCGCCGCCGCGGTGTCTCCCCGGGGGACCAGGCGGCCGTTGCCCGGGTGAACCCATTCTTCATGAAAGAGTACATCGAGGCACTCGAGGCGACTACCGCGGCGGATTGTGAACGGGCTTTTCTTCACCTGGCGCAGGTGGACGAGGTGACGAAATCCTCATCAATGGATACCCGACAGGTCATGCTGACAATGGTGATTCGGCTTTGCGGAGCGGACGGAGCACCCCAGGAGGAAACCTCACGGAACCTCACTCCCGGTGCAGAAGTATAATGAGTGCCTCCCAGCACGGGATCGCCCCGATGGCCGAACGGTCGGATGAGGAATTGATGGGGCAGTTCCAGCGGGGTGATCGTGGTGCGTTCGCCCTTCTCGTGAGGCGTCACAAGGACGGCCTGACCAACTTCATCGTCCGTTTCTTGGGGGACAGAGACGAGGCGGACGACGTCGTGCAGGAGGCCTTCGTCCGTGTGTTTCGCAAGGGGGAGACCTACATCCCCACCGCGAAGTTTTCGACCTGGCTCTATACGATAGCCACCAATCTGGCGAAGACGCGGCTGCGCAGGATTGCGCTTTCGCGGTTTGTGCGCTTCAGCGGAGGGAAAGAGGGGCGACCCGAGTTTGACCTCCCGGACGAGAGTGCGCGGACCGACCAGGGGGCCGATGATGCGATGCGGGAGGAGAGAATTCAGAGGGCCCTCAATGAGCTCATCGTGAAGTTTAGAGAAGTGATCATACTGCGCGACATCCAGGAGCTTTCCTACGAGGAGATCTCGTCGATCACCGGATCGACGATAGGGACGGTCAAATCACGCATCAGCCGCGCGCGCGCGCAGATGCGCAACCAGCTGCGCGATATCTGGATGGACTAACCAGCCATGAAAACGTCGATACACCAGGATGACGAGTACGACCGCCTGAAAACAGAGTTGCGGCGGCTCAAAAGGGCCGGTGCGCCGTGGTATTTCGAATCGGAGCTGCATCAACGGTTGCACGGCGGCCACGCTCGCCAGCACCGGCACCGGCTCCGTCCCTTCGGGATGGCGCCGGCTTTTGCGATAGCCGTGGTCGCCTTCTGCTCTCTCGCGGTGGCTGCATATGTGATGCTGATCAACAGCGATCTCTTTCTGAGCCGCGAGCCGTGGGTGCAACCCCCCGCCCCCGCTTCGCTTTCTCCCCCCGTCGATTCCACGTTGACCCCCATGCGGGCGCTCTCCTCTCCTGGTGTCTCCCCGGCGGCTCCCCTGCCGCGTAATACTTCCACGCGGGATGTCGTCACCGGAGGGGATGAAGCGGAAATCGACACATCGGTCCAACGTAGCGCGATTGGACGTGACTCCGTTCTGACCGTGAAAAAGCCTGATTCCATCGCTGTGCGATCCGCCGCTTCGCCTGCCAGGGCCGACTCGCACGCGGTACCCCCTGACACCCTCTCCCCGGCATCCCCGGGGGGGAGGTACCCCCCCCCTCCCCCTCGATGAAATCGTGGAGGAGACAGGGCAAGAATGGAATATATCGTCGTTATTTGCCAGAAGATGCTTGACTTATTTGGGTTTTCGCATTAAATTAAGCCACTAGAGGAACCATTTGAACGAATACTTTAAGTGCCTCGTCACGGATCCGGCCTTGGGTGCGGAAAGAGGCGAAAAGTAGAGGATGAGGAGGGGGGGGGAGGATTTGAAGGACGGTACTTTCTCACGCGAGTCGCGTTGAGGATGTTTCCATAAACACAGGAGGAAAGCATCATGCCGAAACTGAACCTCAGGGATGACGGGTTCGAAGAGGATTCCAATCCTCTTGATTCGGATCAGTCTGTATCGCCGCCGCCAACGCTGCGGGAAGTAGGTGTCAGCAGCGGTGGTGGCGGAAAGACCTCAACGCTGTTGACGGTCGTCCTGGTTATCGCTGCTCTTGCCATGGGCGTCTTCGCGTTGAACTATTTCAAAGTGATCCACCTGTGGGGAAAGAAGGCGCCAAAGGTCGCGATCGAACAAGACCTTCCGCTTCCTGAAGCCCCGATGACGAGCACGGATCAGGGAAGCATGCCAGCTCCTTCCGGAGATGTGACCCCGAGTCCCGAGCCCAGTCTGGAGGCGACACCGGCTATCGGGAATGCTACGAGTCCCTCCCCGGCCGCAAAGAGGACGAAGACGGCAGCTCCGGCGAGTTTCACGCCTCCTCCCACGGGCAGTGGCGACTATACAGTGCAGGTTTCGTCCTGGACGAGCAAGGCAATGGCGGAGAAGGAAGCCTCGCGATTGAGCGCCGCGGGAATGAGCGCATTTGTAGAGGACGCCGTCATCGCGGGCGAAAACTGGTACCGCGTCCGCGTGGGGCGGTACGGAAGCTCCAGGGAAGCCAAAGACGCGGCAGACCAGCTGGCGAAGTCGCTTGACGGCCGGATCTGGGTCGCGAAGGTGAGCAACAGGTAGTGATCTCTGGTCCGGCGGCGTTGCCTCCTGCGCCGCCGGAGCGGCGTTCCCGCCTCTGTCGTCGGCCGGACACCATCCGAGTCTCCGGATCCAAGGATTCGAATATCACGGCAGTGTGCCGGATGGGGGAGGACTTCCATCCGGCGCGTCGGTTTTCAGATAGAAGTAATAAAATATACCCTCGGCGACCGTTAACAGAAGCAGCGATGCTGCATCACGGTCCAGCCCCCAGCCCTCAGCGGGCATGACGATCTTCATGATAAACGACGCCATGCTCCAGCCGACGAAGAAAATCAGCGCGATGAAGAAGACGGCAAGGAGGCCTTCGGGTACCCCCTCGTCCTGCCAGCGCCGGGTGAATCCGGCCGCGAGGGCGATGATATGGAGGTAGAAAATGAGAAGAGGTATCATAAGGAGGCCCCTTCCTTCGACATCACCGCCGCGCGAAGCGTACGGAGGAGAATCTTGATGTCGAAAGTCAACGACCAGTTTTCGATGTAATACAGATCGTACTTGATCCGTTCTTCAATCGACGTATCGCCCCGCAGCCCGTTGACCTGCGCCCATCCCGTCATGCCCGTCTTCACCCGGTGGCGGTCCAGATATTTCGGCACCACCCGGCGGAATTCCTCGACAAATCGCGTCCGTTCAGGGCGGGGACCCACCAGGCTCATCTCTCCTTTCCACACGTTGTAGATCTGCGGCAGTTCATCCAGACTCATCCTTCGCAGGAACGACCCCACCGAGGTTCGTCGGGGATCGTTCCGGATACCAAGCCGGGCATGTGCATCGAAGCGCTCGGATCCCTGGGCCATCGAGCGGAATTTGTACATCGTAAACTCCTGGCCGTCCAATCCGACCCGTTTCTGTCTGAAGAACACCGGACCACGCGAGTCGAGCTTGATGATGAGTGCGATGACGAGAAAAACCGGAGACGACAGGACGAGGGTCACGCCGGAGACAACGACATCGAACAATCTCTTGGTGAATCGTCCCCACATGGTGAACGGCATCCCTTTGATGCGGAGGAAGGGGATGCCCTCCAGTTCGCGGATGCGCACCTGGCTGCTCAGAATCTCGAGCACATCGGGGACCAGCATGAACTCGATGTTCACTCCTTCACACTCCGCGATGACCTCGAACAGGGCCTGGTGGTCCCCGGTGCGGACGGCGATGAACGCAAGTTCTATTCCATGGTCGCGAATGTAGGCCGGCGCCCGGGAGAGCGGACCAAAATAGGGAGCCCGTGCGAGGGTCAATTCCTCGTGGGCGGGTGTATCCGCAAAGTACCCCGTGATGTGAAAGCCGAATGAGGCGTGCCCCTGGAGGCGCACATAGACCTGGTTCGCGGGCATATCACATCCGAGGAGGATTGCCTGTTGCAGGTGACGTCCTTTGCGGTACTGGGCACGCTCGAACGCCCGGACCGCGGCGCGCCCTGCGAAAATGAGGGAGATGGAAAACATCCAGAGAAGGCCGAACACAATACGGGAGTAGGAGAATTCGCGGTAGAAGAACGCTGCGCTCAAGACGAGGAGCATCCCCTGGCTGACGACCTTCACCACGTTGACCATTTCGTCCGACATGTTGACGTTCCGGCGCGCCCGGTACATCGCCCGTGCATCAAACAGCATCAGCCAGGCCAGGACGACGACAGCGGAGCCGATAAGGTACCCCTGGACCGCTGGGGCCGCCTCACGGACGAATCCGAGATGATCAAGAAGGGTGCTACGGAACCGGAGCCAGAAGGAAAGAAGGAAGGAGGCTTCGATGGCGAGCGCGTCGGTGACGACGGTCAGGAAGGGAACAATAAAATCTCCTCGGCGTGCACTGGTCATGGCTTTCCCCGGCGGCGTCTCAGCCGAACATCTCCCGTTCGACGAGGGCGCAGATGATGTGACCGATCGTGATATGTCCTTCCTGGATCCGCTGGGTGTCATCGGACGGGACGATGACGGCGACGTCGACCAGGTCTCTGGCGGTCCCCCCGTCTCTGCCGAGGAATCCGATCGTTGCCATTCCCTTCGACGTCGCCATTTTCAGCGCCTGGTTGACGTTGGGCGAATTTCCTGTGGTGCTAATGGCCACGAGGACGTCCCCTTCATTGCCGAGCGCTTCCACGGCGCGGGCGAAGACATTCTCATAGCCGATGTCATTCGCCCCCGCGGTCAGCATCGAGGAGTCCGTGGTGATCGCGATGGCAGGGAGCCCCGGCCGTTTGATGCGGGGATCCATCCGAATAACAAACTCGGTTGCAAGATGCTGCGAGTCCGCCGCGCTGCCGCCGTTGCCGCAGAAGAGGATCTTCCTTTTCCCGGTCAGGGCGCGCATGATAACGTCCGCGGATTTGGCGATCGTCCCGGCGCACGAGTCGTATATCTTCCTTTTGGTTTCCGCGCTGGCGTTCAGTTCGTCCTGAATGAAAGCCTGTCGGGCGAGTATGGTCAAGGGGCGATGAGCCATGCATGAATCTCATGTGAAGTGGGTACGCTGTGAACCTGCCTCATACGATCAGGGCGCGGAGAAGGGTGCCCGCGTTCCGGATTACGGCGTCGAGTTTTTCAACGTCCTTTCCTCCGGCCGTCGCCAGGTGCGGCCGACCTCCTCCTCCTCCGCCGACTTCCTTTGCCAGCGCGCCGACGATCTTCCCCGCCTGGAGGTTCCTGCTTTTGATCAAGTCGTCGGTGACCACGCACACGAGCGCGACCTTCTCTTCGACGACCGCGGCGAGAATGCCGACACCACTCTGAAGCTTCGTTCGGAGGGTGTCCCCGAGGCTCTTGAGTTCGTCCATTGATGCGGCCTCCACCCTGGCGGCCACAAGTGCGAAGCCCTCGACAGGGATCGCGTGCTCGACAAGTCCGTCAATGGCCGACGTGCCCCGCCGCACACGGTGTTTCGACAGCTCCCTGCGGATGTCGAGCGTCTCTTTTGCCAGGTGCTCGATGACCTCTTCGCGCTGACGCAGGGCTGTCCCCAGCGCGTCGACGGCGGGGAGAGTCATGTCGCCTTCCGGCAGGGTGATTCGTCCGAGGACCGGGGGAGAGGAATCCCGTCCGGTCGTAGTGGGGGGAATCGTCCCGCCGATCAGACCGAGTTCCTTCTCAAGGGTCTCCCTCTCGTCGCGCAGTCTCTCGATCTGCTCGTTCAGGACGTCCGCCCTCCGGGCCTGGGCCTCAATATGACGGCGGAGCCCGTCGCCGGTGACTGCCTCGATCCGGCGGACGCCGCTGGCGATGCCCGACTCGCTGATGATCTTGAAAAGGCCGATTTCCTTCGTGCTGCGGACGTGCGTCCCTCCGCAGAACTCGACACTGTAGCCCTCGTCGATAAAGACGACGCGGACGACGTCGCCGTATTTATCGCCGAAAAACATCTTGACGTTCGGGATCTTCCTTGCCTTGTCGATGGGAAGGTCCACCTCGGTGTCAACGGGGATATCTTCCAGGATTTTTCCGTTGACCATTTCTTCGATCGCACGGATCTCCCCGGGCGTGATCCGGCCGAAATGGGGAAAGTCGAAGCGGAGATGATCGGGGGCGACCAGCGACCCTTGTTGGTGGACGTGCGAGCCGAGCACACGACGGAGTGCCTCGTGGACGAGATGCGTCGCGGAGTGGTTGCGCTCGATGTTCTTCCGGCGGGGTATATCGACCCGTGCTCTTACCGCGAGTCCCGGTTGAAGGTCCAGCGAGCCCGTGACCGGCCGGACGTCGTGGATGATCTTCCTGTCGGACCTGAATGAATCAACAACCTCCGCGACAAACCCCGCTCCCTCGATAACGCCGATGTCGTCGACCTGACCGCCCGACTCGACATAGAACGGCGTTCGATCGAGGGCGACAAATCTCCCGTCGACCACCCGGTCGAGGATCGCCTCGGTCTCGAGACTCTGATAGCCCACGAAGGAGGAGTCCTTGAATTTCGCGAAAGTGTTTTCAAGCTCCGTGATCGCAGCGGGCGACTTCATCTTATCGCTTGCCCGGGCGCGTGTCCGTTGCTTCTCCATCAGCTTTGAGAAGTGTTCCGTATCGACCGGGAGTCCCCGTTCGGCCGCCATCAACTGGGTGAGGTCAAGCGGAAAGCCGAATGTGTCATAAAGCTTGAACGCCTCATCCCCTGGGAACATGGCGGCGGATCCGATCCGTCCCAGAACCGATTCGAAGATCTCCAGTCCCCGGTCCAGCGTAACGTTGAAGCTTTCCTCCTCGGCGCGGATGACCTTCCGTATGTGCTCTTGTTTTTCGACGATTTCGGGGAACGCCCCCCCCATCGAGACTGCCACCGACTCCGCAATCGTGTAGATGAACGGTTCCTTCATGCCAAGGTTCCTGCCGAACCGCGAGGCGCGACGAAGTATGCGCCTGAGGACGTACCCGCGTCCGTCGTTACCGGGGATCGCCCCGTCGGCGATTGCGAACGACAGCATGCGGATGTGGTCCGCGATGACGCGCATGGCGACCCGGTTTGCCTGACGGTGGGGGTCGGTCTCGCCCCCCTCATAGGCAATGTTCGTCTTCTGCGCGATCGCCTGGATGATCGGCATGAAGACGTCGGTGTCGTAATTGGAATTTCTTCCCTGCAGCACCGCGCAGACGCGTTCGAACCCCATCCCGGTGTCGACGTGCTTTGAGGGGAGGTTCTCCAGATCCCCCCTCTCATTCCGGTTGTGCTGGATGAATACCAGGTTCCAGATTTCCATAACGCGGGGATCACCCGCGTTTACCAGGCTTGCTCCCGACATCGCCGGGGTGAGATCGAAATGGATTTCGGAGCAGGGGCCACAGGGGCCTGTCTCGCCCATCTCCCAGAAATTGTCCTTCCTGCCGAAGCGGAGGACGTGCGAAGGTGCAATGTCTGTGACCTTTTTCCAGATGTCTTCGGATTCGTTGTCGGTTTCGAAGACGGTGGCGTAGAGGCGTCGCCGGTCGAGCCCCCATTCCTTCGTGAGCAATTCCCAGGCCCACGCGATCGCTTCTTTCTTGTAATAGTCGCCGAACGACCAGTTGCCGAGCATCTCGAAGAACGTATGGTGGTATGTGTCGCGCCCGACTTCCTCGAGATCGTTGTGCTTGCCGCTGACACGAATGCACTTCTGCGTGTCCGCCGCGCGGACATACTCCCGCCGACTGGTTCCCAGGAATACGTCCTTGAACTGGTTCATTCCCGCGTTGGTAAAGAGCAGGGTCGTATCGCCGTGCGGGATGACCGGTGCACTTGGAACGATCCGGTGGCCTCTCTGCGCGAAGAAATCCAGGAAACTTTGCCGTATGCGGGGGGACGTCATCATACCTCTATCTGGGTCATCAATTGAATCTCCTCCAGGATGCCGCTTACCTCCATGCAGCGGACAAGCTCGCCGGCGAAGACGACGGCCTTGCCGCTGGTATGGACTTCCCACGCAAGGGCCTCCGCTTTTGCCTGCGGGCATCGCGTGGCCTTGATCAATTGGACGATCACCTCGTCAAACGAGTGCACGTCATCATTGAACAGTATGACCTTGGCCGGATCCTGGGTCAGGACGTCATCTTCCTGATCGTGTTGTTCGAGGGGATTCGTGGTCATATCAATGAAAATTACCAAAAAACGGAGACTAGTGCAACCTGCGGACTTGCGGAGAGAGCCGACGATGCGTATATTTTACTCCATGGTCATCATACCCTCGACGGGTATCACACTCGGGAACCTCCCATGACGTTCGACTTTGATCTGATCGAAAAAATCTACGCACGAACCCCCGGCCGGGTGAAAGCAGCTCGCAGGCTCGCCGGACACCCTCTCACTCTGACCGAGAAGATCCTCTACGCCCATTACAGGCGGATCCCAAAGGTGGGTGCGGAACGGGGATCATCGTATGTCGAGTTCTTCCCCGACCGCGTCGCCATGCAGGACGCAACGGCGCAAATGGCGCTGCTTCAGTTCATGTCGGCGGGCATACCGCGTGTAGCGGTCCCGAGCTCCGTGCACTGCGATCATCTGATTCAGGCGGAGAACGGTGCGCGGAAGGACCTCGGGCAGGCCCTCGCCGACAACAGAGAGGTGTATGATTTTCTCGCGAGCGTTTCCTCGAAACACGGGATCGGTTTCTGGAAGCCGGGTTCGGGGATCATCCACCAGGTCGTGCTCGAGAACTACGCCTTCCCGGGGGGAATGATGATAGGCACAGACTCCCATACCCCGAACGCCGGGGGGCTCGGAATGGTTGCCATCGGCGTCGGCGGGGCGGACGCCGTCGATGTCATGGCCGGCATGCCGTGGGAACTCAGGTTTCCGAAGATCATCGGTATAAAACTGACCGGTGAGCTGAACGGCTGGGCCTCCGCGAAGGATGTCATCCTGAAAGTGGCGGGCATCCTCACCGTCAGTGGGGGGACCGGCGCAATCGTTGAATACTTCGGGGAAGGAACGTCGTCGATCTCCGCAACAGGCAAGGGGACGATCTGCAACATGGGGGCTGAGATCGGCGCCACCACGTCGATCTTCCCGTACGACGCCCGGATGGCAGATTATCTCAGGGCCACCGGACGTGCCACCATCGCCGAGCGTGCGGATGACATCGGCGAGTATCTCCGGCCGGACCCCGACGTGCTGGAGAATCCGGGGGCCTATTACGACCAGATCATCGAGATAAACCTCGGGGAGCTCGAGCCGATGATCAACGGTCCTTTTTCACCCGACAGGGCCTGGAAGCTCTCCGAGTTTGCCCAGGCGGTTCGGCAGAACAAATATCCCGAGGAACTCCGCGTTGCGCTGATCGGAAGCTGTACCAACTCCAGCTACGAGGATATTGAGCGGGCGACCGACGTCGCGCGGCAGGCCCTTGCGGCCGGGCTGAAGGCAACCTCGGAATTCACCATCACCCCCGGTTCGGAACAAGTGCGTGCAACCATCGAGCGTGACGGCCACCTTAAAGCACTGGCCGCTGTGGGCGGCACTGTCCTGGCCAATGCCTGTGGTCCGTGTATCGGACAGTGGAGGCGCCATGACGTCAGCAAGGGAGACAAGAATTCAATCATCAGCTCGTTCAACCGGAACTTCGCGGGGCGCAACGACGCAAACCCCGACACGCACGCGTTCGTCGCGAGCCCTGAAATCGTGACAGCAATGGCCCTCGCGGGGAGGCTGACGTTTAATCCGGTCACCGACACGCTTACCAACGAGCGCGGGGAGCAGGTGAAGCTCGAGCCGCCGGCCGGCGATGAACTGCCCCGAAGGGGTTTCATCCCCGGTGTGAAAGGGTACGTCGCTCCCGCGAAAAGCGGGTCAACCATCCGCGTGAAGGTATCTCCGTCGAGTAATCGGCT
>Ga0315276_10001139_pt1 | contig 23772 bp, 20 predicted proteins | sample YL17G05_0_MG_FD_204542 | JGI IMG/M metagenome (GOLD analysis project Ga0315276, IMG submission 204542) | Sediment microbial communities from Yellowstone Lake, YNP, Wyoming, USA - YL17G05_0 | ecosystem: Environmental > Aquatic > Freshwater > Lake > Sediment | place: USA: Wyoming | collected... | reverse complement strand
CAAAATTATGCTGACTAAAATGTGCGAATTATTAGATTTTGAAAATCAAGATTTAAAATTTTTCATTCTTGACCCTGGTTGGACAAAAACAAAAATACATTATGAGACTATAAATGAAAAAAAAGAAAAAGTAGGCAGCAACTATGAAAAAACACTTGAATTTATGAATCAAAATAGTGGAACAAGCATGGATGATATTTTTAATTGTATTGAATGGTTATGTAAACAAGATAAAGAAACAGTGGGCGGTAGAAATTTTTCAGTAGTTCATGATAAGTGGAAAGAAAATAGTAAAAGATTATCTGAACTTTTAAAATTAAATATAGATATGTATAAGCTAAGGAGATGTGGAAATGACCTACTCTGAAAAACCTAAACTACACGAACGTCAGAAAGTTTATAAAAAAGGTAATTTAAGATCAGTAGTCTTTGATATAACTCCTAGATGCAATATGTCTTGTCCACATTGTTCTGCTGCACCTTTTAATTGTGTAGAACCAATACCTCTTGAAGGTCTAAAAGGCCCTTGTGAAGAGCTATATAAAATGGGGGTTTATCACTATATTTTAGCAGGAGGAGAACCAATTGTAGATTTTGTTCGTTTAGAAGCAATAATCTCAATGATTCATCCTGATGAGAGCTTTATAGTTGTACTTAGTAATGGCTGGGGGATGACACCTGAAAAAATTCACAGATTAAAGGAATTAAAGGTTGACAAAATTTGTTACAGTCTTGATTCTGGGATTGGAGAAGAACATGATAAAAACAGAAGAAATGGTGCTTATAAAAAAGTATTAGAGGCTGTTGATAATACATTAAAAGAAGGACTTTTAGCAAGCGTAGCTATTGTAGCTACACATGATAACATATATTCAAAAGGATTTAAGGAGGCTTATAAATATTGCAAAAAGAAAAAAATCCGTTTGCAAGTAGATATAGCAACGCCTGTAGGGAAATGGGAAGGAAGAAGAGATATTCTTATTACCCCAGAGGACGCAGTATACCTCAAACAACTAAGTATAAATAGCCCCATTATATCAGACGGAAAAAAACTAGTTAAAAGAGATCTCTTTGGGGAATTTGGGGATTGTTGCCGTGCAGGAACAGAAGGGATTTCAATTACTTGTGATGGAAATGTTCTTCCATGTAATTTTTTGCAGTTTACACTTGGAAAACTTGGAGAAAAAAGTATAAAAGAAATGAGAGAGGCATTGCTAACAAGTAAATGGTTTGATGGAAAACATACAACCTGTCTTGCTGGAGAAAATAAAGAATTTCAAGAAAAATTTATGCTGCCTTATACTGGAAAACCAAAGCCTCTTAACGCCCATAAAATTTTTGGACTAAAGAATATAAAACAAGAGTCTTCAGAAAAATTATAATTCAATAAGTTCATAATCTTTATTTCCAAGCCCGATTTTTTCGCCGTATTCAAGGCTATGGGTCCCATCATTTTTATTTGCTTCATTAAAAATATCTTTGCCATATTTTTTAATTACTAAGTCATATGCGGCCTTATCACATGCAACAGGATCTGTTGAGGCGGTGATTCCTATATCCTCAGAAATAATTTCCGAATCTTCACTACAATCACAAAGTCTTGTAACATTATTAATAAAATTAAAATACATACATTTTTTATTTTTCACTGCTCCAAGGGCATATTCAGTAAATCTTTCCTGTAATTCGTAGCCTTTCACATAAGGAGACCATACAGCCTTATTTTTACAAACAGCAACACATTTTGCACATCCAATACAAAGGTCAGAATCAATTGATACTCTCGAATATATAATCTTTATTGCCTTAGCTGGACAATTTTCAATACAAGCCCCACAAGTGATACATCTATCTTGTCTTATTGTTGGTTTAAGTTCCGCATGCATTTTTAGCTTCCCTGCTCTTGAGCCACAACCCATACCTAAATTTTTTATAGAACCGCTAAAACCAGTAAGAATATGCCCTTTAAAATGCGAGATAGCGATTATAGCATCTGAATCAGCAATATGCTTTGCGATTTTTACTTCTGAAAAAATATCCCCATTAATTTTTACTTTTTCTTCATAGTCCCCAAATTCTCCATCAGCAATAATTACCTCTGAACCAAGCCCATAAAATCCATGTTCTTTTGCTATTTGTTTATGGTCTGTTGCATTGACCCTCATCCCCTTGTAAAGAGTATTAGCATCTGTAATAAAAAAATTATTATTAATTTTTCTAAGACAATCAACCATAGGTCTTATATATTTGGGAGAAACAAACTTAGTATTCCCTTTTTCACCAAAATGAACTTTAATTGCAACTCTTTCTTTTGATGTAATTTTATCCTTTAAAATATTATAAACCTTATTAAATAGTTTAACAATACTTCCATCGTCAAATTTCTTAGAAAAATAAACTTTTGGCACCATTGGAAATTCAGAGAATCAGTAGTTTAAATAGGTAATGGTTTTAAATCAGTATATATAAATTTAAAAGGTCACAAAAATTTTAGTGGGGATAAAATGAATGAAAACTTACGTATTAAAATTGCCGAAACAATATTTAATGCCAAAGAGGGTCACATCCCAAGTTCGTTTTCAATAATTGACATCCTTTCAGTATTGTATGGCAAATTCTTAAAGTATGATGTTAATAATCCTAATTGGGAGGATAGAGATTATTTCATATTAAGTAAAGGCCATGGTTGTGTTGCACTTTATGTCATGCTTGAGAAATATGGGTTTATCACACAACATGATTTAGATAGAAAAAGTAAAGAAGATGGAATTTTAGGTGGGCATCCAGATTGCACTAAAGTCCCGGGAGTTGAAGCTTCTACAGGTTCTCTAGGGCATGGAATTGGCACAGCAATGGGGATTGCATTAGGATTAAAAATAAGAAAAAAAAGGAACAAGGTATTAGTCTTGATTGGAGATGGAGAGAGTAATGAAGGCACAGTATGGGAGACGGCTCTTGTAGCACCAAATTTAAAATTAGGCAATTTTTGTGTTATTATTGATAATAACAAATCTACAGAATGTATCTTACCAGTACCAGAAATGAAAAAAAAGTGGGAATCTTTTGGATGGGAAGCTTATGAAGTTGATGGTCATTCAGAAGAAGAGATAATTTCTATTCTAAATAAAATTTCTTTTGATTTTGAATCTAAGCCAAAAGTGATTATCGCAAACACTATCAAGGGTAAGGGCGTAAGTTTTATAGAAAATAATGGGTTATGGCATCACAGAATCCCAACAGAAGAAGAATTACAAAAAATAAAAGAAGAATTAGGAAATGGATAATCAAAACATAAGACAAGAATTTGCAAATACTATGTTTGAGGTAGGACAAAAAGATAATGATTTAGTAGTATTAGTTGGAGATATAAGTCATTTTATTCTTCAACCATTTGCTAAAGCTTGTCCTAGAAGGTTTTATAATATAGGAATTTGCGAGCCGACCATAGTTAACATGGCTGCTGGGCTTTCTAAGGTTGGTTTTGTTCCAGTAGTACACACTTTCGCTCCCTTCCTTATAGAAAGATCTTTTGAGCAGATTAAACTTGATTTTGGATACCAGAAGCTAGGGGTTAATCTGATTGCTATAGGAGGTTCGTTTGATAATAGTGCATTAGGATGTACTCATCACTGTTATGATGACTTTGCTCTCCTAAAAAATGTAGAGGGAATGCAAATCATTTATCCTGCAACTTGTAAAGAATTTAATCTATTATTTAAACAGATTTATAGAAACAACCATCCAAAATATTTTAGATTGCCTCTAAACTCTCATGGTGTTGAATTTCCAGATAATGAAATTATCTTCGGGAAGGGCATTGTTGTTAAAGAAGGAAAAGACGTTACAATTGTTGTAGTTGGATCTCAATTAAAAACCGCGTTAGAATCTGTAAATCCTCTCATTAGAGTAGGAATCTCTGCTGAAATAATTTACCTTCATACTTTAAAGCCTCTTGACGAGGATCTTATAATTCGGAGTTTGTCTAAAACAAAAAAATGTCTTGTAATTGAAGAGCACAGTATATATGGGGGGGTTTTAGATGATATATTACGGTGCACAAAAAATTTATACTGTATTAAATACTCTGGAATTAATCTTGGAGATAAATTTGTACATGAATATGGAGAATATAAACAGCATTGTGAAAGATTTGGTTTTTCTGCTGATGGGATTATTAAAAAGATAAAATCTGAGCTATTATAATATAAAAAATTAATTTTAAAACTAGTTTAATTATAAATCTATGAAAAAACAAATTGTCTTTGTCGAGCACCCAACTACAACATACACCTATAAAATAGCCAGAAGCTTAAAACTTACTGGAAGATATGAAACTGTTCTAATTACTTTTTCTAAGATAGATAAAAGTTTTTTAAGCAAAGCTTATGATAAGATTTTTAATTTTGAATTATCTCATAAGATTAACCTTAAAAATTTATTAAGATTCCCTAGGCAAATTATAAGTAAGGAATTCAAAAATTTTTTAAAAAATATAAGGAGTTTAAACCCATACATTTTCCAGATTACTGGGCCAGATTTGTTTACTACAATCTTTATGTTTTTCATGAAGGAAAAACCAAAAGTATATTTTGCCTATGATTTTTGGGCATTTAATGACAAGAAATTTGCTCTTAAAAATATCCAGATAAAAGAATTTTTCCAGAAAAGAATTGAAAAACTCTGCCTTAAAAAGGCAGACGGCATTTTGCACAAAAGTGCTCCACAGAGCTTAGATCTATTAGGCTATAAGATTAGCGCTCCTGTGATGTCAACGGAACTTTTATGTCTCGATGAACAAACAATTCCTCCAAATAAAAAGAAAGATAAAGAAATTCATATAGCCTATGCAGGAAGTCCTCTCTCAGACTCTGAAGGAAAAACTCCTTTTTTAAGATTAATTAGAGGGATTACTTCACAAAAAATTCATTTTCATACTTATGGAAAATGTTCTAATAAACAACAAGGAAAATTATTTGGAGAGGAAGCAAGAAAAAATAAATATTTTCATATGCATGATTCAACTACAAATGAAGAGTTAAAGAAAGAATTATCTAAATATAATTATGGTTTTGTCCCAACCTATTCAGATATTTCTATAATTAATATGAGATTACCTGAAACATCTGTTGCTAATAAAATGTTTGATTATATCGAAGCAGGGATCCCTGCTCTTCTCTTAGGTATACGTTGTGAATTTGCCGCACAAATACTAGAAAAAGACAATATAGGGATGTTTATAGGATATAATGATTTAAAGAATCTTAAGAGGATTTTAAATAATAAAGATTATAAAAATTTCCAAAAAAATATTAAAAAAGCTCAGGAAGAAAATAGATTAAGCAAAAAAATTAAAGATTTTGAAAAATTTTATGAGGTAGTTGCTGGTAGGGAATAATATTTTTTGTAATTTTGAAGATATCTCTATCTTTTAAGATAGAGTAGTTTTCCTCGCTAAAGTGAGGATATTTATTTTTGCGTGGGTTATGGGAGTGATTATAAAAGAGCAATGAAGTATATAGAAAATCAAGAGTTGCATCATAATCCTATTTCAAATTATTAAAGACACCGTCCTCCGAACGAAGTGAGGATTTTTTGCCTCAGCAAAAAACCTTTAGGAAAATTTATAAAGTTTGAATTTTATTGTTTTACATGAAAAGAAGAAGCATTTTATTTAAAGAAGTTAAGAGAAGAAAATGAAAAAGCAAATATTGATAAAATTTCAAGAAAAATATGAAAAATTGGCCAGATTTATGATTAATCATGGACTTAAAATAAAACCTATTATAAAAATTAATAGAATGGTTCATTCTGTTTTTAGGAAATCAGCTGATAAATTTAAAAAATCTAAAACTAAAATAGGAAATAATATTTTATATCTAGATTCTAATGATTCTATGCATCTTTCATTTAATCCAAATTATGAAAAAGATGAATTTGATTTAGTAAAAAGAACAATAAAAAAAGGAGATGTAGTACTGGATATAGGAGCAAATATAGGAGTTTATACTGTTTTATTTGCTGAAATTGTTGGAGATAAAGGAAGAGTTTATGCTTTTGAACCAGACCCCAAAAATTTTGCTTTATTAAAAAAGAATATTGAGATTAATAAATATAAAAACGTTGTATTAATTAATAAAGCAGTTTTAAATAAAAACAAGAAATTAAAGTTGTATATTTCTGAGAAAGATAAAGGTAATCATAAAATTTATAAGACAAATGAAAATAGAGATTTTATTGAAGTTGATGGAATTAGTTTAGATAATTATTTTAAAGATTATAAAGGAGAAATTAATTTTATTAAATTAGATGTAGAGGGTTCAGAACCAGGAGTAATAAAAGGAGCATCAAAAATATTAAATAAAAATAATATAAAAATGATGACTGAATTTTATCCTAAATTAATGGATGAATATGGATATAATTATAAACAATATCCAAGAGATTTATTAAATTTAGGATTTAAGGTTTATGATATTCAAGAAAAGAAAAATGAGATAAATGAAGAAAGTTTTGAGGATTTCTTTAAAAAATTAAATCCTTCTTTAGGGTATCCCACCAATTTATTCTGTGTAAAAAGGGTTTCTGTTTAATTAAAAGGTAATGTCCCTTCAATTTTCAATAATCCTTTGGATTACTAATCTTTATTTATTATCAATAATCATAAGTATCTTGTTCCATTCAATTTTAGCTTTTTCTTTAATTCCATGATAATTATTTTATAAACACTTACTTCTGTTTTTATGTCTCAAAATTCTTAATTTTTTAAATATCATAAATTCGGTTGGGGGAGATATTGCAAAGATCACCTGGCTTATTTTTGCAATTAAAAAATTTACTTTCCTAAGAAGAAATACAATTTTGTTATTTGAAGCAGAATTTTGGTTTATCTCCTTGAAAAAATGATAATAATATATCATTGCTTTTTGAGTTTCTTTTGAAAGATTAAAAAAATTCTTTTTAATTGAATGGAACACTGAACCGTCTAAAACAGTTGTAAAGTATGTCTTTCTAATTAAATATTCCTCTTTGTCAAGATACCACTCTTTAATCTTAGGATATTCATCATAATAGATAGTTCCTGGGATTGGAGTTAAAACAGAAAGATATACGCTTTTTGCATATTTTGTCAATTTTAAAAATAATTTCATTTCTTCCTCTAATAATTCTTTAGTTTCAAATGGAAAACCAACCATCGCAAAAATAGAGGGTTCTACATTATGTTTTCTAACTAAAGAGAGAATATCTTCTATAATTTTAAGTGATTGCTCTTTGTTTATCATCTTCAATGAATAGGGGGTTAATCTTTCAATTCCAAAAACAACTTTATTAAAACCTGCATCTTTCATTAGTTTAATAAGTTCCTCATCAATAGGAAAACGAGTTGTTGTCTGACAAGTAAGAGAAACTTTTTTATTTAATCCTGAGTTTATCATTTTTTCACAAAATTCAGTAAGTCTCTCTTTAAAGAGAGTGATGTTATTATCTCCAATAAACAAATCCTGAACATTATAATTTTCATACAAATCCTTGACATTCTTGAACATCCATTCTGCTGATGCAACTCTGTTGTCTGCTCTTTGTATTTCATCAGAACAAAATGTACATCTAAAAGGGCATCCTCGCTGTCCTGTCAACACAAAAACACCTGACTCAGGGACCTCTCCTCTGATAAAATCTTTAATATTAAATAATTTATAATTAACAATTGGAACTTCATCTAAATTCTTTAACATAGGAAATTCTTTCGCAAAATAAAACTTTCCATTTTCTCTTACAAAAGAAACACCCGCAATTTTTTCAAGCCCTTTTTTATATTCCTTGCCTCTTTTTTCCAGATGCTTTAAAAGAGGAAGAATAACTTTTTCACCTTCACGATTAATTACTATGTCCACCCCATAATGTAATGCTTCCTCAAAACAATATTTCATATGTATCCCCCCTCCAACAATTACTAAACTTGGAAACAAGGATTTGATTTTTGGAATTTGTTGATAAGTTGGATAAGAATTATGTAAGGTTATAGAATATGCTAAAACATCTGGTTTAAATGATTTTATTATTTTTATAATATCCTTATCCTCATAAACTTTATAAAGAGCATTATTATCTATTACTTTTACATCATAGCCCTCATTATGAGCTATTGTAGCAATAATCCCTATTCCATTACCTATCCAAGAAGAAAGTGTCTGAGCATGTGAATTTTTGATAAATAAGATTTTCATTTTTATTATGTGATGTCTAGGATTTTTTATTTTATAAATATTTATTATTCATCCTACATATTCTTTAAAAGTATGTTTTATAATATAAATCTTTATAAACAATTTTAAAATTTAAATAAGAGCATGGAAAAACTAAAAGTTTTGATTATAAAAACAGGTCATACAGAGATATTAGACAAGGAAAATAATCTGAGGGTGATGAGTTTAGGAGATGTTTTAAGAGCAACACCTTTATTGCATTTATATAAAAATAACCATGTTACTTGGGTTACAGATCAAGGTGCATTTCCATTATTAGAAGGAAATCCCTATATTGCAAGGTTATTACCTTATGATTTTACAACCACAATGCAATTACTTTCAGAAGAATTTGATATAGTCGTAAACTTAGAGAAAATCCCAGGGATTTGTGCTTTGGCAGATAAAATCAGAGCAAGATTTTCAAGATATGGTTTTACTTTTAATACTCAAACAGGAAGTTCAGAAGCATATGATAAAGCAAAAAATGTTTTTTCCTTGGGTTCTGAAAAAGAAAATAAAATGCAAAATCAAAGGCCAGTTCAGGAATTATTATTTGAATTAGTTGGTAAAGAATGGAACGGAGAAGACTATATCTTAGGATACGAGCCAAAAACAAAAGAAGTTTATGATATTGGATTAAATAATTTTGTTGGTACAAAATGGCCTATTAAAGCCTGGCCAATGAAAAATTGGGAAAGATTAGAAGAATTATTCAGAAAAGATGGATTCTCTGTAACAAGACAGGATAAAGCAGGAACAAATGTATTAACTAATTTACATTTTTATATGGATTGGATAAATTCTTGTAAACTGCTTATAACTAATGATAGTTTAGGATTGCATATTGCTCTTGCATTAAAGAAAAAAGTTATTGGACTTTTTGGACCAACCCCCTATAAAGAATTTCATTTTTATGATAGGGGGGCAGTAATTCTCCCAGAACCAATACCAAGTTGTATGCCTTGTTTTGAAAGAGAATGCAGTAAAGAAAAAAATTGTATGAATGACATAAGTATAGAAAGAGTATATAGACAATCTAAAATGTTTATTCAAAATTGATAAAGTAGATTTATTCTTTGTTTGATTAAATTCTGTAGTTCTCTTTTAATTTATTTAGGCATTCTTCCATTGGTGTAAATTCAAATCCAGTATCTTGAATAAGCTTTTTTAAATCAAAACTAGTATTTAATGGTCTTAAATCTGGGAAACCAAGGCTATTTATAATGCACGGAATTATTTTGCCAGAGCTTATTCCTAAATGTTTTTTGACCATTTTTGTTATTTCATATCTACCAAACGGTTCAGGGGAACCAAAATTATAAAGTCCTCTCAAATTTTTTTCTAAAGCTATATCTAAAACTCGAACCAGATCTTCTATATAAAGTATAGAAGAGATCTGATCAGTTGCACTATAAATTGTTTCATTGTTCATTAATTTTTCAGCAACAGAGGTGAGCAAAGTTCCATCTTTTGGGGTTACCCCAAAAACCCTGCTTAACCTTATTATTAAATACTCTTCATCACTTTTTTTAAGAAAATCCTCAATTATTTTTTTATGAGTGCCGTAAACATTACTAGGATTTGTTTTATCTAATTCAGTATAATTTCCCTTTTCTCCATTAAAAACATTTTCTGAAGAGAAAAACACTGGGATTATTTTTAAGTCAAAAAGTTGCTCTATTAAATTCTTAGTTCCTCTGACATTTATTTCATATGCTTTTCTTTCATCTTTTTTACAGTCATCAATTTTACTGATTCCTGCACTAATCAGAGCATATTTTACTTTACTTAATTTTATCCCTAAAGTATCTAAATTGGGATTTTCTAAATCAAAATATTTAAGATTTTTTTTTTGAGAACCATAATATGTTCCAATTAATAATTTATTCTTTTTAGAGAAATATTTGCAAAGTTCATTTCCTAAATATCCTGAGCCTCCAAAAACTACTATCATTTTATTATACAGAATATTTGATATATAAATGTTATTGCGATTTCTTATACTTTTATATTTTATAATCTTCTGAATATAAAATTATTACGATACTGCATAATATATAGTATGGATAGTAAATATTTATAAAGAACATTTTATTGAAAAAAAAATGGAAGGCACTTGCAGTTCACAAAAGACAGTGAATCATCTAGATACCTTTGAAGCATTGAGAGCTAAAGAATTAAGAAGAAAAGTTTTAGATTTTGCATTAGAAACAGGAGTAGGGCATCTCGGGGGGGCTTTATCAGCAATAGAAATTTTAATATCATTATACGATAAAATATTAAATCCAGAAGACAAATTCATTTTAAGTAAAAGTCATGCATGCAATCCTTTTTATCTTTTATTAAGAGAAAAAGGGCATAATCCAAAAATTGCAGACCATTGTGATATTGATGAAAAAAATGGAATTTGTTGTACAACCGGAAGTTTAGGACACGGTTTGCCGATAGGTCTTGGAATGGCATTTGCAAGAAAAAAATTAAATAAAAATGGAAGAATATACATTTTAATAGGAGATGGAGAGTGTCAGGAAGGAACTATCTGGGAATCTGCAGATATAGCTGCATACCATAAGTTAGATAATGTAACTGTGATTGTAGATAATAATGAAGTACAAGCTCTTGATAAAATAAAAGATGTATCTCTTATGAATTTTAAAGATAAATTTAATGCATTTGGATGGCATGTTTCAGAAATAAATGGACATAATTTTCAAGAAATAATTCAGGCATTAAATGAACAGCCAAAAGGAAAACCATATGTGATAATAGCACATACAATTAAAGGAAAAGGAGTGAGCTATATGGAAAATAATCCTGCTTGGCATGGAAGAATCGTAACCCCTGAGGAATTATCAAAAGCATATGAGGAATTAAAAAATGATTGAGCTAACAGATGAAATATATGAGCTAGCAGGTAATTTTTCTACATTAGGTAAGTTAGCCAAAGCTGCCAAGCAACAAAATTTACCTTTTAAAATAGCCAAAAAGAGAAATTATGATTCTATTTTAGTTTTATCTCATCAAGTAGACAGCAATGGAAAGTTAAGTGATTTAACTAAAAATAGGATAAAAAAAGGTTGCGAACTTTTGTCCGAAGGATTTGCTGATTATCTTATTATGGCAGGTAGAGATATGCATACAGGAAAGAACTTGCCATTAGCGAAAATTATGTGGGAGTATGCTTTTGAACAAGGTGCTCAAGAATATGATAAAGATGGGAACAAAAATATTGATATAAATATAGAACCAAAAGGTACAGATACTTTAATGCAGCTATTTTGCTTTATTAGAGATCATATAATGAGAAAAAGAAGAAAGAGTTTTGTTTTGGTAACTGATGATTATCAAGGGCTTGGGAAAGCTATACCTTACTGTGCATTTATAGCTGGAGAGGATTTTGAAGTTGGTTATGCTCTGAGTAATACCTCTAATATATTTAAAGATCCAAAAAGACGCGAGGTCGCGTTAGAAAAGCAATTTACTTCACTTGATATGGCAGAAAAGATGTTTAAAGGAGTGCATGTTGGTGTCAGAAATCATGCTGCAATGATTTCAAGAATGTTTAAAGAACATGATCGTTATAAGATGCATGACCCAAAAGATTATTTGACTAATCTTCCTAAAGATTTTAAAGATTCAAGATGAGAAAAGAATTTGGAAAACTTATTGTAGAATTAGTTGAAAAAGATGAAAAAGTATATTTGTTAACAGGGGATATTGGATATGCTATCTTTGATGAACTTAGAGAAAGATTCCCAGATAGGTTTGTTAATATGGGCATTAGAGAACAATCTATGATTAGTTTTGCTTCAGGAATGGCTTTAGAGGGATTAAAACCTTATGTATATACAATTACTCCATTTCTTATAGAAAGGCCATTTGAACAGATTAAACTTGATGTAGCTATGCAAAATGTTAATGTAAAATTAGTAGGTTATGCAGATTATCCAACTATGGGCCCAACTCATGCTGAAATAGATCCAAGAGCATGGATAAAAGATTTAAATAATTTTGCAAAAATTTATAATAAAAATGACCAAGAGGTCTTAAATGCTTATTTTCCTAAAGACTCACAAGAAACAAGACAAGCGATAATAGAATCTTACAATAGTCAAAAACCAACTTTTATAAGTTTAAAAAAAGATAAAAAACCTGTTGAAATAATTAAAACAAAAGGAGTCTACAGTCATCAGAAACTGGCTTTTCATAAAGAAAAATTAAAAAGTTTAGCAGAAGGTAGAATCACCTCTCCACCTTATGTTAGAGTAAAGCCAACAAACAAATGTAATCACAGATGCTTTTATTGTTCTTATGATCCTGATTTTGGATATCTTCTTTCTGAAAAAAAATATCTTTTAGACGAGATTCCAAGAGAAAAAATGATGGAAATCCTCAATGATTTCAAAGAAATGGGAGTAAAAGCAGTAACTTATTCCGGAGGAGGAGAACCATTAGTTTATCCTTATATAGAGGAAGTTCTTCAGAAAAATCTTGATGATGGAATTGATATATCTATTATAACAAATGGCCAGGCCCTTAGTGGAAAAAAAGCAGAATTATTAGCAAAGGCAAAATGGGTAAGGGTTTCTGCTGATAGCTGCAATCCTGAAATATTCAAGGCATCTAGAAGAATTCCTGAAAAATTCTTTTATGAATTAGAAAATAATCTAAGAAATTTTGCTAAAATAAAAAATCCAGACTGTGAATTTGGAATAAATTTTGTAGTTCATGAAAAAAATGCAGAGCATGTTTTAAATTCTGCAAAATATTTTAAAAGTTTAGGGTTAAATCATATCAGATTCTCTCCTGTTTTTATACCAAGGGGCCATAAGGACTGCCCAGAGGGGTCTAATAAATATCATGCTCTATTTAAAGAGTCTGTACTAGCTCAGATAAAAAGAGCCAAAGAACTTGAAGATGAGAATTTTACTGTTTATGATTTTTATGAAACTGATTTTGATTCTGCTCTTATATGTAAAAGAACATATCCTAAATGTTTTATGATGCAGGTCACACCAGTAATTGCCGCCAACTGTTCAGTTTATTTCTGCCATGATAAAGCTTATTCAGACAGCGGGCTTTTAGGTTCAATAAAAAACAGATCTTTTAAAGACTTATGGTTCAGTCCAGAAGCAAAAAAGATTTTTGATACATTTAATCCAATGATAGGATGTCAGCATCATTGCACAGCAGATGGAAGGAATCTTGCTATCAAAGAAATGATTTTAAATATTGATAATTTAGAAGAATACACTCCAAAAAGTGAAAAACATAAAAATTTTGTTTAAAATTTCTAAAATGAGAGAGATAAATTTATTAAAAAGTGCTCCAAGAATTGCAAGAAGAATAGATCCTAATTGGAGAACTGAAAAAAATAGGATTATTGCAAAAAGATTTGATAAGGAATTTTTTGATGGAGACAGAGTAAATGGTTATGGGGGGTATACTTATGATGGGAGATGGAAAAATGTTGTTGATCATTTAAAAGAAATTTATGGAATAAATTCAGAAAGCTCTGTTTTAGATATTGGTTGCGGAAAAGGATTTTTGTTATATGACTTGCAGGAAACGATTCCCGGGATAAGAGTAGCAGGCTTAGATATTTCAGAATATGCAATAAATCATGCAATTGATGGTTTTGGAAGATACATAGTTAAGAATGGTCTAAGCAATGAAGACCCTGAAAAACTTGAAGAAAACGCAAGAAGAAAGGTTTTATCTTCTATGATTATTGGAAGTGCTGATAATCTGCCTTATCCAGATAATTCTTTTGATGTTGTTCTAGCTATAAATACAATACATAATCTTCCAAGAGAGCAATGTAAAAAAGCAATTCAAGAAATGATAAGAGTTTCAAAAAACAAAGAAAAAATATTTATACAAGTTGATACATACAGAAATGAGAATGAAAAAAAAGCAATGCAAGCTTGGAATCTTACTGCTTTAACACTCTTGCACGTTGATGAATGGATTTCTTTGTTTAACGATATAGGGTATAAAGGAGATTATTTTTGGACAACCTTTAATATAGAAGAGGAAAATGATTCAACAAAAAAACAAGAAACAAAACAAGAGGCAAAACCAGAAATAGATAACCATAAATTAATGTTTCATCCAAAAAAAGTTGCTCAATGGTTTGAAAAAGGAGATTGTTATCCAGTGCATATTGAGATTGGAATAACAGCCAGATGTAATCATAAATGTATTTTTTGTGCTTTAGATTTTTTAGAACATCAAAGTGATATGGATACTCAGGCAATGCTCAGAGCACTTAAAGAAATGTCAGAAAAAGGAGTAAAATCTGTAATGTTTGGAGGAGAAGGAGAACCATTATTACATAAAGACATATCTCTTATTGTTAAAAAAGCAAAAGAATATGGTTTAGATGTTGCCATAACTACAAACGGCATATTCTTTGATCAGGAGAAAATAGAACAATGCTTGCCTTATCTTTCTTGGATAAAATTTAGTGTTGATGCAGGAACTCCAGAATCTTATGCTAAAATTCATGGAACAAATGAAATCCAGTTTTATAAATTATTAGATAATATAAAAATTGCAGTTGAATATAAAAAACAAAATAATTTAAAATCAACTATTGGAACTCAATTTTTAATGATACCTGATAATTTAAATGAAAGTGCTTTATTAGCAAAAAAATTAAGTGAAATAGGAGTTGATTATCTTTCTATAAAGCCTTATTCACATCATCCTGATAGTTTTAATAATCTTATAGTAAATCCTGAAGAATACAATAAAATAGAGGAAGGTTTAAAAGAATTTAACACTGACAATTTTAAAGTATTTTTTAGAAAAGAGACAATAAAGAGAATTCAAGAGGGGAATGTTTATCCAGAATGTTATGGTTTATCTTTTTTTTGTTTAATTGATGCAAAAGGAAATGTTCTTCCATGCAATTTATTTTATGAAAATCCTGATTTTACTTATGGTAATTTAAATGAACAAAGTTTTAGTGAAATTTGGGAAGGAGAAAAAAGAAAACAAGTTTTAGAAAAAATAAAACAAAAAGGAATAAAGGAATGCAGAGTTGGCTGCAGATGTGATGTAATAAATAGATACTTAGACAGACTAAAAAATCCATTTGCTCATGATAATTTTACTTAATTGTAAAATTATCATTATTAATAAGAGTTATATTTATCTCAAAATTTTAAATTAATTTGGGGTTGTAATTATTTTTAATAAATCAAAATTCCTAAATAATTTAGAAAGATCTAAGATTTATAAATATAAATTATGATCAAAGATAATAGATAATAAAAAACAATAAAGATTATAAAACAACTATTAATTTCTAAATTTATGGACAAAGATTTATTTGAAGATAAACTTAAAGTAGATGGTTCAAAAAAACATCTTATATTTAGGCCAGCTTATGCAAAGATTGATAAGAAAAAAGGATTAATTAGTTTTTGGGATTATGGCCCTAATTATGATTCTTTTAATGAAATGGCTTCACAAAGAAAAGAGATTAATCCTAAAAGAATATTTGCAGGATTAAATAGTAATCCCGGTCTGCAATTTGCAAATAGAGGGGTTTGTGTAGCTATGGTTTTAGAATATCAAGGAAATGAATATCTAGTTGCTAGTTGTAAAAGAGATTCTAAGGCATTAGTAACTATAAATGGTTATTTTGGCAATGGGATTAATGCAGATTTAGAATATAAAAATGAGGTTCCAGAAAACATTGGAGTAGCATATTCAATATTAAGGACAGCAGCAATAGAAGTCTTAGAAGAGTTTAATGCAGTATCTAACAACAAAGTTTTAAGAGGAGAAGTCAAAATAACTAAAGATAGTTTTCCAGTTAGTTTTACTCCATTTAAACTTTTTCCATATAGTAAGAGGATTAAATACAGGGTAACTCCTTTAGAAAATAGACTAGAATGTTTAACAAACTTGCATGAATTTCCAGTTGCAAAGGCTAAATTCGCAGAAGATAAAGATCTTATTTTTATGGGAGAGAACATTGGGATTTATTTTGATCCTTTTCATAATTGTTATCAGATTGTTGCTTGTGTAAAAACAGAAGTTGAAGCAATAGATTTTCTTTTTCAAACAGAAGATAAATCTAGAGATAATATCAGAATGGATACTTTTTTGTATAGGGATGGAATAAAATTAATCAGATTAGATGATAAAAGAAAGATGGTTAGAGAGGTTTATCAAATTAAAAAAAATGGGAAACTTGATAGCATTCCTATTGAAGATCTTGTTGTTTTAGATCCTTTAATCCCAAAAGATCCAGAAACCAAAACAATTATTGCAAAAAGTCTTACTTTTAAAGAAGCAATAAAATATCAATATACATAACAAAAGATAAATTAGTTCCAGAGAATAATAAAATGCATGTTTTACAATGCAACAATCTTTATTAATAGATATTTTAATTTTTAATTATGGATTTGACTAGTTACAAGCATGATTTAGGAGGAGGCTCAGTATTAACTGCATATTCAATTGATCCAGCAATTGATAAAAAAGCACTAGAAGAATGTGTTGAAGGTAGCCTTCTTTCAAGAAAAAGTAAAAATCCAGCAGATCTTAATGCTTTGTCAAAGACCATGCCTTTGGTTGGAGTATATCGTAATTTTTCAGCAATGAATCTTCGATTTTCTTTTGATAAATATAATGTTCCAGAACCATTACACAAACATAGAGATGCTGTCCAACTTAGATTTAGTGATTCAATAATGGTCTTTAGAAATGGGGATATTTCTGTTCCAGCAGGAATAATCAAAGGAGAATATAGAGATTTTGTTGCAACAGACTTAAAAAGAGTTCCAAGTGACCTTGTCCCAGACACATACCCAAAAGGAAAAACAATAGCTGAATTACTTCCTAGATGGGGGCTTTCAGACAAAGCAGTAGCAAAATGGCTAGCAACTGCGCATTTTATGACTCCTTCTAATGGGGCGGAATTTAGTTTTGTTTATAGAGGTAAAAATTTACATATTGCTCCAGACTGTATAGCTCTTTCAGGTTCAACACCAAAATTCCCAGATCAGTTTAACCACAAAAGTTTTAATGTTGATACTTACTTTAAAGACCATTTAATAGGAGAGATGCAGGAAGAGTATTGTTTGAATCCAGATGAATTTGAAATAGGAAAACTTCCTTTTATAAATGATACAGCTCAAATACCTTTTGTTGCAGTGCAGATTAAGACATCTGCTTCTACAGAAGAATTAGCAAGAAAAGCACACAACCAAAAACAACCAATGAAAGAGCATAGTATAATTTTTGGAGTAGATAAGGGAGGATTAAGAAAATTAATAGAACAAGTTGATATTTTTCCTAGCACCGCGAGAGTTATAGATGTGGTTTCTGAATAAGATGACAAAGAAATTTGATTTTGAAAAATATGTTCCCTTAGATTATAGAAACTGGGTTTTAGGAGATAAAGCCAGAGAAGGAGCTAATATAAAAAAATTAGAAATTTTATCTGAAGATGAATTAGAAATATGGAATCTTGCGATTCCTTATCAAGACCAAAGAGACGATCCTGGTCAAGGAGAAATAGTGGCTTATTTTGCAAAAGAATTTCTTAAGTATCTTAAAGGAAATAGAAAGGTTGTAGTCCCTGCAGCAATTCTTCATGATGTTGGATGGTATGGGGGGGATGCAAAAGCATGGAAAAGATTAGTTCTTTCAAAAACAAAACTAGGCCCTGAGGAAATGCAAAGAACAATAGAGACAGAAGAAATAAGAAGACCTCATCAAAATAGGGGCTGCTTAATAACAGGAAGAATTTTGGAAAAAGCTGGATGGCCTGAAAAATATGGCAATGAAATCGCAGACATTATCGGAGATCATGATACAAGAAGACTTTCTGCAACAGAAAATGGAGAAATAGTAAGAGCTTCAGATCTTATGTGGAGAGTTAGTCATCCTTGTTTACAAATATATCAGCAGAATAACTCTGCTGCCAAGATCTTAGAAGTAACTGGAGGAACTGCACTATACATGGCCCCTCCAAGAAATTTAAGAGAAACAGAATTAAAAATAGCAAGAATAGAATTTGTTAATTCATTATTCTTTAAATTTGGAGAACCAGTAAAAACTGTTCTTGGTAAAGAATATAAAAAAGAATTAGATAAAATAAGCAAGTTTTATAACAAATCTGTTTAATCGTTTTTGCCTGATTAATATAGGTTCACTAACCAACATTTATAAAACAAGAATAAATATTCTTAAAATGCTTAAATTAAATCTTGGCGGAGGAAAACAAAAAATAAAAGGATTTCTTAATGTAGACTTAGTTAAAACACCCCAAACAGATATTGTTTATGATTTGAATGTTTTCCCATGGCCATTTAAAACCAATTCTGTTGATGCAATAATTATGGATAATATCTTAGAGCATTTGAAAGATATAACTCCTGTAATGAAAGAATTATGGAGAATTTGCAAAAATAAAGCAAGAATAAAAATAATTGTGCCTCATTTTGAAAGTTTAGGTGCTTATGTTGACCCAACACATTATCATTTTTTTACTTACTATTCATTTGAAGTTTATAGCAGAGAAAGCTGTAAAAAAAGTTTTGATATTTTTGATTATTATACTGGCAAGGAAAAATTTAAAGTCCTAAAAAGAAGAATAACTTACCCTAAAGGATTAGGATTATTAGAATGGTTTGCAAATAAATTCCCAAAATTCCATGAAACTTTCTTAAGAAAATTCTTGCCAGTTAGAAATTTAGAATTTGAATTAGAAGTAGAAAAATGAATCTCAACTAAAATATGAAATATAAATTGAAAATATTATTTAATAAAAAATGTTAAGAATAAATAATATAATCAAGAGAAGTTTAAACAATAAAAATCTTAACCCTAAAAGAAAAGATATATGTTTTATATAATATTAATAATCTTTAAAATTAATAAAATAATCTAAAGAATTGATAGTATCTTTAAGATAAAAATTAGCAACATATAAAAAATAATTAATAATAAGTTAAGCTTTGCAGATTATAAATAAAGTAGGCGTATAATAACAAATATAATTACAACAAAATATAGAAACTTAAAATAATAAAAAAATGAAAAAGAAAATTTTAATTTTATCAAATTATTCTGCAGGCATTTGCGGGGTATGGCAAAGAGCAAAAGTAGAAGCAATAGAATTTAAAAAAAAAGGCTATGATGTTTATGTTTTTTCTAGTAATGCTACAAAAGGAAACAATAATTTGGCTAAATCAGAAGAAATTTATGAAGGTATTAAAATAAAAAGATTTCCTTTTAAGGCCCTTGGTGGTGAAAGTTATATGAAATGGGATTTTGAAAAGCAAGCAATTAAACTTAAACCAGATATAATTATAGCACATAATTACAGGCACATTCATACTGAAAAAGCACTTAAAATAAGAGAAATATTAAAAAAACAAGGAAAAAATTGTAAGGTTTTCCTTGTAACTCATGCTCCATTTGTAAAAGACAGGCCATTTTTTCCAAGAATAATTGTTAAAATAAAAGATTATTTTAATAATTTAAATAAATTTGATAAGGTAATCACAATTAGTAAATGGGAAATTCCATTGCTTTTAAAACTTGGATGCAAAAAAGAAAAAATAATACATCTCCCTAACTCAATACCAAATGAATTTTTTATACAAAAAAAATCAAAACAAGAAAAAAAAATTCTTTACCTTGGAAGAATTCATCCACGAAAAGATATTGGAACCTTAATGAAAGGATTTAAAAATTCCGATTTAGAAAAAACTCGTCAACTAGAAATAGTTGGATTAAAAGAAGAACAGTATTATCAGCAACTTCTTAATCTAAAAAATAAATTAAATCTAAAAATAACTTTTACAGAACCAATTTTTGATTTAAAAAATAAAATAAAAAAAATAGACTCTGCAGAAATAATGGTTTTACCATCAAGATTTGAACCCTTTGGTATAGTTTTTTTAGAAGCAATGGCAAGAGGAAAAATAGTGATTGCAACAAAAACCCAGGGTTCAGAAGAACTGATAACAGAAGGAATTGATGGGCTTAAATTTAATGTTGGAGATTATCTGCAGTTGCGTTCTATTTTAAATAAGATTAATTCAAAAGAATCAAAAAATCTTAAAAAATCTTTGAAAAAAAATGCATTTGAATCTGCTAAAAAATTTCAAGTTTCTAAAATTATAGACAAATGGGAAGAACTATTCCAAAATAACTAAAGTATATCTCTAGAATTTATTATTGAAGAGCTTAATGATGTTTCAACAGCTAATCTAACGAGAAACGCCTTATATTATTTATACTAACTAACTATAAAAACAATTATGCACATTCAAGATACATAAACTTAATAAATAAGTATTTTGGTTATGGTTGGTTAATATGAAAATACTTTTAATTTATCCAAATGTTGTAGAATCCCCAAAAGATATTTCTTTAGGATTAGGAATAATCTCTTCAATGCTTAAACAAAAAGGCCATAAAGTAGGCTTGATAGACACCTCTTTTAAAATTACTAAAAAAGAGATAATAAAGAGATTTAAAAGATTTAATCCAGATTTAGTTGGGGTTACTGCAGCAACAAATGATTTGTATAATGCAATAAATATTTGCAATTTAATAAAAAAAATTAAAAATATACCTATTGTTTGCGGGGGATATCATGCAACTATTGCTCCAGAAGACATAATAAAACAAGATTGTTTTGATATCGCAGCAATTGGAGAAGCAGAATATTCTTTTCTTAAATTAATAGATTCTATAGAAAAAGGAGAGATTAATTATAAACTTAAAAATTTATGGTTCAAAAAGCAAGGAAAAACAATAAAAAATACAATCGGAAATTTAAATCAAGATTTAGATAAACTTCCTTTTGCAGACAGGGAACTTTTTGATTATCAAAAATATATTGATTCTAATAAGGGATTAGCTACTTTTATGTCTAGTAAAGGTTGTCCATTTATGTGCACTTATTGTATAAATAAAGTATTAATAGAAAAATATAAAGGCAAAGGAGATTATCTTAGGTTTAGGAGCATAAATAATCTTTTTGAAGAAATAAAAAATACTCTTAAAAAATATAAAGTTAAAGAAATTGAATTTTACGACGATACTTTTACATTAGACAAAAAAAGACTTAAAGAATTTTGTGAAAGATATCCTAAGGAGATTAATCTTCCTTTTTATATAAATGCAAGAGTAAATGCCGTAACCAAAGAAGACTTTCAGATGCTAAAAAAAGCAGGATGTATTAGAGTTTCTATTGGTATTGAATCAGGAGATACAAAAATAAGAAATCCTATATTAAAAAGAAATCAAACAGAAGAACAGATTCTTAATACATTTAAATGGGCAAAACAAGCACGCCTTAAAACTTATTCTTTTAATATGATTGGTATACCTTATGAAACCAAAGAGAGTATAAAAAAGACAATTGAACTTAACAGAAAAATTAATCCAGATTATGTAGGAGTTTCTATTTTCAATGCATTTAAAGGAACAGAATTATATAATTTATGTCTTAAAAAAAATTGGTTGACCAATACTTATTCCAAATCTTATTTTCAATCATCAAATGTTAAGCACCCAAATTTTACAATTAAACAATTAAAGAAAATAAGAGATAAATTCGGATTCGAGGTTTATAAATATAAAAATAAAAAAAGAGCTTACATAGATTTAATTGATAAAAAACTAACAAAGGCTCCTTTTTATACAAAATTAAGATCTTTGTTAATTGAAAAAGGAATTAAAAAGATACTATAAAATGAAAGGAAGATTTAAAAGAAATCAGAGGTGTCGTTTATAATGATAAGCATAATAATAACTTCTTATAAAGAACCAAATACAATTGGAAAAGCAATAGAATCTATTTTAAAAAATAATTTAAAAAATTATGAAATACTTGTAACTGCACCAGATAAAGAGACTCTTGATGCAGCAAAAAAATATTCAGACAAAAATAAAAAAATTAAATTAATAAAAGACCTTGGAAGAGGAAAACCTCTTGCATTAAATTTAGCAGTCTCTAAAGCAAAAGGAGAAATAATTGTGTTTACCGACGGAGATGTCTATGTTGGAGAAAATTCAATTAATCTCCTTTTAGAACATTTTAAAAATAAGCAAGTTGGAGCTGTTTCAGGAAATCCTGTTTCTTTAAACCCAAAAAATAATCTGCTAGGATTTTGGGCATATGTCTTAACAAATATTGCAAATGAAAGAAGAAAAAAAGCAGTTAGATTAGAAAAAAGATTTTTTTGTTCAGGATATTTATTTGCAATAAGAAAAAAACTTTTTCCAATTTTACCTGAAAAAATTTTATCTGAAGATGGTTTTATTTCTCATAAGGTTTATGAACAAGGATATAAAATAGATTATTCAGAAAAATCTATTGTTTATATTAAATATCCCACTACTATTAAAGATTGGATTATACAGAAAAAGAGAAGTGCAGGAGGTTATAATCAAATAAAAAAATTAATTAATGTAGAAATAAGGTCTTTTAAAAAAGAGTCAATGGGTGCTTTTAGCCTTCTTAAATATATCTCAAGTTTTAAGGAATTTTTATGGGTGATTTCACTTTTTTTAATCAGGATATATTTATGGATATTAATCTATAAAGAAATAAATTTCCAAAAAAAATCTCATAAAAGTATATGGAAAAGGGTAGAGACTACAAAATAAAAACAAATAAAAACCCAGAAAGTATCAATAAGTATCTATAATTATCATCAATAAATAAAGATAAGTAAAAGGTATAAAAGAAGGCTAATAAGATGAGCTTAATCTCTCGTCTACAAAGCTTAAATAATTTAGCAGACTATTAAAATAAGGATATATTAATAAAACAAAAAATGGAGAATCAAGAGGAAATAATTAATAAAAGAACTGAAAAAATAATTAACTGGTTTAAGAACCCATATAATCTTACTTTTTTTTCAATAATAGTCTTTGCTATTGCAATAAGATTATATTTTTTTATTTTAGTTAAAAATCAACCAGTTTGGTGGGATGAAGCAGAATTTCTTAATATGGCCAAAGCTTGGGCATCAGGAACAGAATATCTTAGATTTGATGCAGTAAGGCCAATTTTATTTTCTTTAATAACTGCTTTATTCTTTAAAATCTCTCTTACAGAATTTTTACCAAGAATCTTTATGTTAGTATTATCTGTAATTTCTGTTGTAGGTGTTTATTATCTTGGAAAAGAACTTTATGATAAACGAATAGGTCTATTATCTAGTTTTTTTGCTTCAGTGTTTTATCTTAATTTGTTTTTTACATATAGACTTATGGCAGATACCCCTTCAACTGCTTTTTTAGTTTTTGCAACACTATTTTTTTATAGATATTTTAAATACAATTCAAATAAAGAATTATATATAGCAGCAGTTTTGCTTGCTATAGGAACTTTATTTAAACAAAGTACTGCATTTATTTTGCTAGCATTTTTTTTATATTTTTTAACAACAGAAAAATTAAATTTTTTAAAGAAAAAAGAAATATGGATTGCTGCTTTGATTTTCATTTTAATTGAACTCCCTTATGTTATTTG
>Ga0315276_10001138_pt1 | contig 23778 bp, 18 predicted proteins | sample YL17G05_0_MG_FD_204542 | JGI IMG/M metagenome (GOLD analysis project Ga0315276, IMG submission 204542) | Sediment microbial communities from Yellowstone Lake, YNP, Wyoming, USA - YL17G05_0 | ecosystem: Environmental > Aquatic > Freshwater > Lake > Sediment | place: USA: Wyoming | collected... | reverse complement strand
TAGATACAATTACAGCAGATACAATTACAGTAGATACAATTACAGCAGATACAATTACAGTAGATACAATTACAGTAGATACAGCAGATACAGTAGATACAATTACAGTAGATACAGCAGATACAGTAGATACAGTAGATACAGTAGATACAGTAGATACAGTAGATACAGTAGATACAGTAGATACAGCAGATGCAGTAGATACAGCAGATACAGCAGATGCAGTAGATACAGCAGATACAGCAGATACAGTAGATACATTTAAAGATACATTTAAAGATACAGTAACAATTGCATTTAAAGATACATTTAAAGATGTAGATTCAAAAGATATTATAGTACGTATTAATAGATTAACACAAAAAGAAAAAATTCATATATTGAATATTTTAAAAACACAAAATGTAGAATTTACAAAAAATTCAAATGGTTATTTTTTTAATCTTTTAAAGATAAATAAAGACATTATTAATAAAATATGTAATTGTCTCGAGTTAATAGAAAAAAACACAGATTTATTAAAAGAAATGGATAGAAGAAGAAATGAATTGTTAAAATATTATAGGCTTTTAATTGAAGATAAATTGAAAAATAATATAAAAAAGAAAAAACAAGAATATGTAGATAAATTATATGTAAAGGATTATACAAATGTGGAATATAATATTAAAAGAAAGCAAATGATAAAAAGAAGATTCGAATATATAAATTCGGAAATTGATACTGATATATTAATAAAGGATTATATAAAATCTAAATATAAATATAAAAAGGGTAGTATTTATCATAAAATTATAACATCTATAAAACTTTGGAAAAGTAAAAAAGGAAGAGAGAGAAAAGATGACGATGATAACGATGATGACGATGATTCTGCAAAAATAAATGATAAAGAAAGTTGTGATGGTGGTGGTGATGATGATGGTGGTGATGGTGAGAGTATTGCAGATATTACAGAAGATGATTCTTTTAATATAAATGAAGATACTAATACAAACGAAGAAAAAGAAGAAAAAGAAGAAAAAGAAGAAAAAGAAGACAATGAAGAAAACGATATAATATATAATTTGTTAAATGATGATGAAAATGACCAAGAAGATGAAAATGACCAAGAAGATGAAAATGAAATGGATGAAATAATAAGTGAAGAAAAAACAAAAATGGAATTTTTATATTATAAAAATTTATTAAACAAACAAGGTTTTACGTTTGATGAAAACAAAGATGTTATGTTAACGTATAAAGAATACATTAATTAAGTATTACATTAAAAAAAGTTGAAATTTATTTTTGTAATATGATTTTTTAAAATGGGAATCCCTTGGTATTTTTATACTATTTATAAAAAATATAATACTGAAAACGATTTAACCATAGATGAAAAATGTATAAATGATCTTGGTATTGAATATCTTTTTCTCGATTATAACAGTATGATTCATCCTTGTGCACAACAACTTTTACAAACAATTACGGATGGACCACTTACGACAGATGAATTGGAAACAAAAATTATAGATTCTTGTTTAGTATATACGAGATATATAGTAAATGTAGTTAAACCAAAATATTTGTATATAATGATTGATGGTGTAGCTCCAAGGGCAAAAATTAATCAACAAAGAGAACGTCGTTTTAAAAGTCATTTTTTTAAAACATTAATGACAGAACAAAATAACAATGAAAATAACAATGTCAATAACAATGAAAAAAACAATGAAAAAAACAATGAAAAAACCAATGTCGATTGGAATTCAAATAAAATAACTCCGGGAACTGTTTTTATGGATAAATTAACAGATTCTTTAAGTAAATTTAAAAATGAATTGATTGAACAATGTTGTTTAAAAAGTGTAGTAGTATCTGATTCTGATGAAAATGGTGAAGGAGAACATAAAATGATGAAAGTGATATCTGATATATCAGATTTATGCGATAATAAAATTTGTATTTATGGTCTTGATGCAGATTTATTAATGTTAAGTCTTATTAACAAACGTTGTGATAATATTATACTTGTTAGAGACAATACATTTAACACTAAATTATCAGAATCTGATCGTGTTTATACTTATGTGGATATAAAGAGATTACGTAGTTATATATGTAGAGATTTACGAATAGAGTTACATTCTGAAATAACAAATGATAATTTAATATACGATTATATATTTTTATGTTTTTTACTTGGTAATGATTTTTTAGAACATATTCCTTCTTTGAAGATTAAAGAAGGGGGTGTAAATGTATTGATAAAATATTATACGTCAATAATGAATAACAATTGTTATGGTAGTTTAATAAATATTAAACATTTATATTGTGGAGATTTAAAATCTAGTATAAATTTGAAATTTTTACAAGATTTATTTTATCAATTATCTAAAACAGAAGAGTATTTCTATAAAAATATTTATAGCGTATATAAAAATCCTAACAAAAAACATTATAGGGATATATATGATATGGATTTATCATATTCAAATGTTCATTTTTACAAAACAGATATTATCAATTATAATAAGCCTGGGTATAAACAAAGATATTACAAGTTTTATGGTGTAAAAGATGTAGATCTTGCTTGTGAACAATATATATCTGGGTTATATTGGATTTTAGGATATTATCAGAATCATATTCATAACAATTGGTCTTGGTATTATCCGTATCACGCAGTACCCTTTGCAAGTGATATATTTAATTATTTAAAGAAAAATCAACAACAAACTGCCTATAAAGGTACAGTTGATAAAACTGCCTATAAAGGTGCAGTTGATAAAACTGCCTATAAAGGTGCAGTTGATAAAGGTGCAGTTGATAAAGGTGCAGTTGATAAAGGTGCAGTTGATAAAGGTGCAGTTGATAAAGGTGCAGTTGATAAAGGTGGCTCTGATAAAGGTGCAGTTATAGAAAAGAGTATAGTAAATTTAGAATGTTTAAATCCGAGTAGAGCTTTAACTACACGTGAACAATTAATAATGGTATTACCAAAAGAATCATTATTAGAAATAATGCATTCTAAAGATTTGGATTTTCATGATAAATTATGTAGATTTTTTAATACAAAAAGTAAACAATTACAAGATTATTATCCTGAAAAACTTTATTTGGATATGATTCATAAAGAATATTTATGGCAATCTAAAATATTTTTAAAAACATTTAATAATGAAATAATAAATATTTTGATGTAATTTTTTTTTATTATCATATATTATAAAATACAATGGATTTTCAAAAAATGCTTATATTGCTTGTTCAAATTCTCTTGATCGCCGGTGCTCTTAACTGGGGTCTTGTCGCTTATAATGGTACTGATGCTGTAAACCTCGTTACTGGAGGAGGTGATATAGCTAAATACGTTAAATTTGCAGTTGCTGCTGCCGGTGTTTACCACGCCTACGTTCTTTACAGTGCTGCTTCTGCTTAAATACCTTGTCGTGTAAGTTTAATTATTTATTAAGTAAATAATTTAACTAATATATTTTAATATATATGATTTTGCATATTCCGGATCATTATTTAGTTTATAAAGAAGACTGTTATCTTGAACTAGATCCATTTTAATCGTATCGCACAATTTTTTGACATAATCATCTGATAATCGTATATTTGATAGGTTATTTTGTAAAAAAAATTTTAAACTATTATAATCCATAATATGACTAAAAATAAATATTTTTTCAGATAGACCAAAATCTTCTGGTTTAATAACTATACATGTACTTAAGACACCTTGATAAAATGAACACGGACCTGTTATACAATTATTTATGGGTAAATTTATACCTAAAACAGTAGATACAAAAACATCCAATGTTTTCAATATGTACAAATTATATTTTTCAAGCGTATTTGGATAAGTGGTATAAATACGTGAAATAAGACCAGACAAATCTGTTATACCATTTCTTTCACCTATACCTAAAACACAAGTATTAATATGTGTGCAGCCATTTAATAGTGCTATATATGCATTTGATACAGCACATGAACTATCGTTATGGAAATGACATTCTATATCTAATTCTGATCTAGTAGTATTTTGTATAATATCTAAAGTATCTTCTATATCATAATGAGTTGCAATACCTACTGTATCAGTTATACCAATTCTATCTACATAATCTTCTATAGCTAAAAATAATTTACAAAGTATATTTGGATCAGTTCTAAATGAATCTTTTGTAGAAAATATTATTTCTATATCGGGATTCATTTTCTTGATATAATCTAAATTTTTAACAGAATGTTGTATTATTTCATCAATTGATTTATTATTGCAATTTAGATGACTTGATAAAATGATTCCATCTATATTACATTGCAATGCCTTTTCAATATCACTCGTGTGATTTCTTATATGAGCTATTAATTTTATACCAAGTCCGAGATCTTTTTTTAATTGTACAAGGGATTTGTATTCCTTAAAGGCTATATCAGAAGAGTTGGGGTTTATTAATTCAGCATATTCTATACCAAATTTATCTAGTAAAATTAAAAAATCTTGTTTTTGATTTAACGTAAAATTACATATTGAATTTTGCTGTCCTTCTCTTAAAGTAGAATCTATTATATAATACCTTTTCATATTAGTATTTTTTAGTATTAAAAAAATATATAAAAAACGAATGTAAGGAAAAACGAATATAAGGAAAAACGAATATAAGGAAAAACGAATACAAGGAAAAACGAATACAAGGAAAAACGAATATAAGGAAAAACGAATACAAGGAAAAACGAATACAAGGAAAAACGAATATAAGGAAAAACGAATATATAAACAGATAAAAAAACAGATAAAAAAACAGATAAAAAAACAATGTAAAAAAAATGTAAAAAACGAATTGTAAAAACGAATTGTAAAAAACGAATTATAAAAAATTGATTTTATACTAATTAATGCTTTTAATTACAACATTAGTGCGTAAAAAATTATAAATTAATTCCTATATTAAAATTAAAAAAGAACAAATGAGCAAAGTAACTACTTCCACTAAAACTGCAACTAAAACAACTAGAACTAAGGCAACTCCAAAAGTTAAGGAAAATGTTGTTGTCGAACAAGCAGCACCTGTAACTGAACCTGTAACTGAAACTGTAACTGTAACTGAACCTGAAACTGTAACTGTAACTGAAACAGAAACTGTACCTGTTGAAACCGAAACTGTTACTGATTCTATGAAACAACGTTTTGAACGTTTAATCAAGTCTAAGCAAGATCTTATGAATGAATTGAAACGTGAAGTTCAAGAATTGCGAAAGATGCAACGAGATCACGAACATGCAATCAAGGAAGCTTCTAAGAAGAGTAAGAGAAAGAAGAGTCAACGTGATGATGCGAATCCTAGAAAACCATCTGGATTTGCTTCTCCAGTAGTTGTATCTGATGATCTTTACAGCTTCCTTTCTCAATTTGGAGTTAAAAAGGAGGATCCTATTGCTAGAACTGATGTTACTAGATACATTACTTCTTATATTAAGGAACACGATCTTCAAAATCCGGAACATAGACGTGAAATTATTCCGGATGCAGCTCTTGACAAGTTATTTGGACCTGCAATTGAGCCAAAGGATCCTAATGATCCAAAGTCACCTTTGGTTTACACTTATCTTAAACTTCAAAGATATTTGTCTCCTCATTTTCCAAAGAAAGCTACTGCTTAAATAAAAATAAAAATAAAAATAAAGATCGTTTCAACTTAATCATTATTTAATATATAATGATTAATTTTATAAGACAAATACCTTACCGATGACATTTTGGCAAGGACCTTATTTTAGATTATTTAGATGTAGTATGTGCTCTAAATTTAATTGTAGTAGAAGACCAACTAGGAATATTTGTAGAAGTATATTGAATTTGTCCTTTACTATTTACATTATTTATAGTAAATACAACTCCTGTATTGTCTCCAACAAATGTAGTATTTACGGCCCAGTCACCTGTGTCTTTTTGTACACCTCTGATATTATAATTAGCATAAAGGTTACCATTTCCTGATAAAATAGATACGGATATATAAGAAGTAAATGATCTAACAATTGTATTATCAAAAGCAAGACCAGTGATACTAGCTTCAGGAGTTTGATTATTTGCTGCTGAAAACGATATTTCTTTAGAAATATCACCTAAACTTGGTGTAATATTAATTGTATTAGCAATAATATTTGATGATGTTATATTAGTGGCGACGATATTAGATATAGTTCCACTTGGAGAGAATACATTTCCTGTACTAATTTGAGTTGTAGCTAAAATTGTTCCTACAGTCATTCCAGTGGCGTCAATAGAACCAGTGCTTGTAGAAGTAGATACGACATTACTGATGGTAGCAAGTGGTGCATAAATAGATCCGGTGCTAATTTGTGAAGTAGCGAGAATACTTCCAACAGTCATTCCAGTGGCGTTGATAGATCCAGTGCTTGTAGCAGTAAACACAACATTGCTGATGGTAGCAAGTGGGGCATAAATCGATGCAGAACTTACTCGAGTATTGACTAGAATATTAGAAGCAGTAATGTTGGTAACCGAGAGATCAGTTACAGCAAAGTTTCCAGAACTAATATTAGTAGCAACGACATTGCTTATGGTTGCATTAGTAGCATTTAATTGACCAGAACTGACACTAGTTGTAGCAACAATAGTTCCGGTTGTCATACCAATAGATACACCAAGAGATCCTTGAACATCCAATTTATAAGTAGGAGCACTGGTACCAATACCAATATTACCCGCACTATTGATTCTCATTGTTTCAGCTCCGACATTAACAAAGTAAAGATTACCATCAGTTACACTAGGATTTGCGGAGGCAAGAACTTTTGTACTTTGAGCGATATCAATAACTCCACCAAGAGATCCCCAAGCACTTCCTGGACCATAACCTTCAAACTGCTGAGTTTCAGAATTATATCGAACATAACCATTTTGAGGAACAGCTGGTCTTGCTGCAATATCACCAGTTGGAATTTTGAATGAAGGTCCAGAGATAACTACATTAGATCCCATTGTAACATTGCTGCTAAGAATTGATTCGCCAGTGACACATAATGCACCAGCAGTAACAGTTCCTTGGAGAATACTGGTTCCAGTTACATTAAGGGCACCAGCAGTAACAGCACCTCTAAGTAATGATTCTCCAGTAACAGCAAGGGCGCCAGCAGTAACAGTTCCTTGGAGAATACTGGTTCCAGTTACATTAAGGGCACCAGCAGTAACGGCGCCTCTAAGTAATGATTCTCCAGTAACAGCAAGGGCACCAGCAGTAACAGTTCCTTGGAGAATACTGGTTCCAGTGACATTAAGGGCACCAGCAGTAACGGCGCCTCTAAGGAATGATTCTCCAGTAACAGCAAGAGCACCAGCAGTAACAGTTCCTTGGAGAATACTGGTTCCAGTGACATTAAGGGCACCAGCAGTGACGGCGCCTCTAAGGAATGATTCTCCAGTAACAGCAAGAGCACCAGCAGTGACAGTTCCTTGGAGAATACTGGTTCCAGTTACATTAAGGGCACCAGCAGTAATTCCAGTTGTAACACCAAGAGTTCCCTGAACATCTAATTTATAACTAGGTGCACTAGTACCAACACCAATATTACCTGCACTATTGATTCTCATTGTTTCAGTTCCGACATTAACAAAGTAAAGATTACCATCAGTTACACTAGGATTTGCGGAGGCAAGAACTTTGGTACTTTGAGCAATATCAATAACACCACCAAGAGACCCCCAAGCACTACCTGGTCCATAACCTTCAAATTGTTGAGTTTCAGAATTATATCGAACATAACCATTTTGAGGAACAGCTGGTCTTGCTGCAATATCACCAGTTGGAATTTTGAATGAAGGTCCAGAGATAACTACATTAGATCCCATTGTAACATTGCTACTAAGAACTGATTCACCAGTGACAGATAATGCACCAGCAGTAACAGCACCTTGAAGAATACTGTTTCCAGTGACATTAAGAGCACCAGCAGTGACAGTTCCTTGAAGAATACTGGTTCCAGTGACATTAAGAGCACCAGCAGTGACAGCACCTCTTAAAAACGATTCTCCAGTAACAGCAAGAGCACCAGCAGTGACAGTTCCTTGAAGAATACTGGTTCCAGTGACATTAAGAGCACCAGCAGTGACGGCACCTCTTAAAAACGATTCTCCAGTAACAGCAAGAGCACCAGCAGTGACAGTTCCTTGAAGAATACTGGTTCCAGTGATATTAAGAGCACCGGCAGTAACAGCTCCTTGAAGTAAAGATTCACCAGTAACATTAAGAGAGCCTGTAGTAATTCCTTTATCAAGAATAACATTGCCTACAAATCTTGCACTTCCATTAACATCTAATAAGTAAGATGGAGCAGATGTGTTCAAACCTACGTTTCCACCAGTAGTAAAGATACTACCAATAGTGTTGCTATTTCCTATAGCAGCCAAGTTATTACCTACATAAGCTATACCAGCAGAAAAGTTTGTATCGACGAGGTTAGTAGTAGTGATATTAACAGTTGTAATAGTTCCAGCTACAAACAAGTCAGATGATAAGTAAATATTACCAGCAGTAATAGTACTAGCAGTCATCCAAGAAGTTCCTAATGTAGCAAATGAACCACTTGTAACATGGATATTTCCAGCAGTAATAGAATCGGATTTAATATTTGATATAGTAGCAATAGGAGCATAAACAGATCCAGCGCTAATTTGAGAAGTAGCAAGAATACTCCCGACAGTCATTCCAGTTGCATCGATAGATCCAGTGCTGGTAGCAGTAGCGACGACATTGCTGATGGTAGCAAGTGGAGCGTAGACAGATCCGGCACTGATTTGTGAAGTAGCTAAAATTGTTGCGACAGTCATACCAGTAGCATTGATAGATCCAGTGCTGGTAGCAGTAGCGACGACATTGCTGATGGTAGCAAGAGGAGCGTAAACAGATCCAGCACTAATTTGAGAAGTAGCTAAAATGGTAGCAACAGTCATACCAGTAGCATCAATAGATCCAGTGCTTGTAGCAGTAAACACGACATTGTTGATGGTAGCAAGAGGAGCGTAAACAGATCCGGCACTGATTTGTGAAGTAGCTAAAATTGTTGCGACAGTCATACCAGTAGCATTGATGGATCCAGTGCTGGTAGCAGTAGCTACGATATTGCTGATAGTAGCAAGAGGAGCGTAAATCGATCCAGCACTAATTTGAGAAGTAGCTAAAATTGTTGCGACAGTCATACCAGTAGCGTCGATGGATCCAGTACTGGTAGCAGTAAATACGACATTAGAAATAGTAGCAAGAGGAGCGTAAACAGATCCAGCACTAATTTGAGAAGTAGCTAAAATTGTTGCGACAGTCATACCAGTAGCGTCGATGGATCCAGTGCTGGTAGCAGTAAACACGACGTTAGATATAGTAGCAAGTGGTGCATAAATCGATGCAGAACTTATTTTTGTATTTACTAATACATTTGAAGCAGTAATATTTGTTGCGATGAATTGTTCTACAGCAAATGCACCTGATGTCATATTTGTAGCTACAAGGTTTGTAATAGTACCTTGTGGTGCATATAAACCACCAGCAGATATTTGAGTTGTAGCTAAAATGCTACCAATAGTCATATTAGATGCATTTATAGATACTGATGTTAAGTTTGTATTTAAAATGTTTTGAATAGTACCAGTTCCGATGGACAAATAAGCTGATGTAATATTTGTTGAGAGTAAATTTGTTGTAGTAATTGAAGTTGCCTTAAGATAATCTGATGTAAAAGATCCTGCTGTAAGATCTCCAGATATAATTGTATTTCCTCCTACATTAAGATTTTTTTGAATAGCTACACCTCCAGATACTACAATTGCACCATTACTAGTCGATGTACTTTGAGTATTATTAACGAATGATGCAATACCAGACATTCTAGTTGCACCTAGAGCTGTAAAACCTCCATATAAAAGAAGGGATGCACTAGTTGGACTTGCAGATGTGGTATCTAAAACAACTATGGGTTGATTAAAGTATAAATTTGTATAAACACTTGCCATTTATACAATTAATAAAGAAAAAAATAAACGCGATATTGCGTCTGTTAATTAAAAAAAAATCTTTATGACAAAAATAGATTTAATGAGCATATTTTAATATTTTATTCACATTTGCATTTTTCACCACATTTGCATTTTTCACCACATTTGCAAATAAACGCGATATTGCGTCTGTTAATTAAAAAAAAATCTTTATGACAAAAATAGATTTAATGAGTATATTTTAATATTTTATTCACATTTGCATTTTTCACCACATTTGCAAATTTCACCACATTTGCAAATTTCACCACATTTGCATTTTCCCCCAAACTTGTAATTTAAATCACATTTACATTTTGTTCTATAATATTCAAGTTCGTTTTTTAAAGTATTACACATTTCCAATGCATCAAATATATCTTGTTTTAAAGTTTTAGGTAACAATTTCTTATAATACGCTACATTATCCATCAAACCCTTTATGAGAATACGTTCTTCTTCAGACCATTCTTTTTGTAATAAGGTTTCTAATTGTTCCTCAAACATAATCTATATATTACCAAATCAAAATAAATTTATATTATTAACAAAATTCTTATTAAATTTATCTTAATACAATTATTAGTTCTAAGGTACATTTTTCTTTATATACGCATACATTTTTTATTCTTTATAATATTCGTCATCTAAAGAATTTTCATCTAAAGAATTTTCATCTAAAGAATTTTTGTCTAAAGAATTTTTGTCTAAAGAATTTTCACTATCTATAATAGAATATTCTACAATTTGCATTTCATTAATAATCTTGGCTTGTTCAATAACCAAGTTGCAAATAAATCTATTATCTATAAATTGCAAGTTTGTTATTTTTACTATACAAACTATATCTACACTTTTCATCGCCTTCAATTTTTCTAAAGAAATTTTATTTTTACATTTGTCATATAATGAAATATTTTTTGATAATAATAATGATAAATAATAATCATCATTTAATCTATTAACATTTGAAACTAAACAATTTATAATTTTATTCATTGTAAATTTTCTACCCAAAAACCACGTCTCTGATTTATCGTGAACTATATCTATTATATAACTTTCTAAACTTTGTATAAAATTATAAAAATCGTTGTTTATTACTAATTCTACAACATCATCTATAATATTCGTTAACTTGAAACACGGTATCTGAACATATAATGGATTCCCTAAATAATTTATGTCTATATAATAAATAGACTTGACAATATTCTGTACAATGTTATCATCCCCAATTACATTTATTGATTTTATTTTTTTATAAGGTCTATTGTCAAAATTTATTTTACCAATATCAATCTTATTATACATATATACCGACATATTTATAAAATATATTTAAAAAAAATACATATATTTTACACACCTTGCCGAACCGATGGGTTAGTCATTACGCGCTCTGCGTTAAGGGAAAGCAACAGTATCAAATGTAAATTACTCTTTTGTTACAAATATATATTCATTATCTATATTCTTTGTTTTTATAACCCTTTTACCACCCTTATTATAAAAATCCATTACCTTTTTAATATCATAAATATTACGTATAAAAAACAAAATTTCTTCACATACATAATAAATAATTGGATGACATATAAATATCACACTAATAACTAAATCATTTATATTTAATAATAATAACAAATACATAACCAAACCAGTTATATAACGTTTAATTCTATCTGTATAATTATCCAGTGGATTTATATATTCACTAACAAATAAATAAGTTATTATTACAATGGCATTAACATAAAATACAAATAATTTCAATAAACATACAATAGAATATAATGTAAAAGCTTTTAATACATATAAATAAAAAGTTATACTTAAATCACCCGGTTTATCGTAGTTGTAATTGTAACTAATAATGTCGTAAATAGCATGTACTATTTCAATTTTATGTATATCAAACCATCTTTTTTCTTGGATTATTATGTTTATAATATATAAAGAATCATCTTTTGTTATTGTGTTAAATAAAAACCCACTACTATAATAATATGCCAATTTTATAGCCTTGTAGTAATAATACGTAGATTCCGTATTTTTTAAAAAATATAATACATGTATAAACAAATATGATTTTAAAAAACCAAATACTAAATCTGTTGATAAATATTTATATAATATAAATATTTGATAATTTTGTATAGGTTTTATACCATTATCCAAATTCTGAAGCACTGATATTATCAATTTTGAACAAGAATACTTTAAAAAAATTTGTTTATTTTCACAATATCCATCATAATAACCCCTTACATTTACAAGTATTTTATTTTGTATAACTGGCAATGTCAATAACAAATATACAAAATAATGCAAATCCTTAATACCTTGCCAACTGGTACCTTGCCAACTGGTACCTTGCCAACTGGTACCTTGATCACATAAATTCCAATCTACAAATGAATAAAACCCATATACAATACAATACAATATGTATCTATCTATACATTGTATTTCATATAAACTATTGTATTTTGTAATTAATATTCGTTTTAAATTATCATTGTCATTGTCCTTTGATTTAACTTCTTGGATTTTATAATAAATGTATTCTATTCCAAACTTTATAGAATTAACAACTCCATCTGATACAATCATTGCTTGAAATAATGGAACAGGACGTATAAATGTCCTTGTCAATGACAATATAAAATTATGCGATTGTGAAAAAAAATCATAATACAACCAATACATTTATGGTTTAATATACAATTCAATCAGAAAATAACTTTTATTTTAATCCTATAATAAATTAAAATAATAATTCTTTAATCTTCTCATTACTTTTTTTCAGAAGCTGCTTGTATTTCACTAGTAAAAGTCTTATTACCTAATCCAAAACCACCTATCCAAGGACTACTTTTTGTAAACATATCTTTAAAAATTTCACTAGGATTATTTTCTGTTCCAAATTGAACATCTAATGTATGTTTGGGTATATACCTATATACTATTTTTGGAGGAGGACATCTTAAATCAGATTTAGCCCAAGAAACAGCCACAAAAGCTATACCTATAACTAATAATAATAATACTATTATATCCATATATTCTTATATTCTTATTAATTACAAAGAAAAAATAAATAATACTATTAATGTTAAACAAAAATAAAAATACCTCGCCAATGACAATTTACTCTATAATATATTTAAAATAATCATAAAGTAATTCTGCTACACGACTCCAACTATATTCCTTGATTATATAATCTTTCATTTTACTATAAGACATAACCCCACTATCACTACGTAATTGACTTAATGAAGATATCCTTGATTCACTGTTTAACAACAAATTCAATAATTTTTCAAAATCTATATTGTTTTGTTTATAACCATTTTTTAACTCTACTACATTGGAGTCTATGTAAATAATATGATCTTGACCACCATTCGTATAAATATCATTCATATATTCTTTTGTACTTCCTGTTTGTGAAATCATCACCGGTAACCCAGCTGAAAGTGCTTCTAAAGATGTTAAATTAAAACCTTCTGCTAAATATGGTGACAAATACAAATCTGCTGCATTAAACAAATCATTAATCTTGGAATAAGAAAGTGTTTTATCAGTAAAAATAAGATTATTCTCTAAAAGATAATTCATTTCATCTTTAGTCATAGCATTAGAACGTTGCAATTCTTCAAAATATATTTCTAAAAATGTTTTGGATTGATACAAATCACCAGTCCCCTTTAAAAGTAACTTGAAATTCTTTTTACCACATTTATTTACCAAGACATTTAAACATTGCAAAATATACAACATACCCTTATTTTTCGTCATCGAACCTATATTAATCATTAAAATTTCATCATCCTTTACTTTGTAAAAATTCCTAATATTCCTTCTATTACTATTATCGTACTTGAATACATCCGTATCCACACCGTGAGTAATAATTCTATTCCTTTCATCTGGTAATCCATACTTTTTCATACCTAATGACGACCACAAACTAGGAGATGTCATGTACAATTTGGGATTATCCTTTATATATTTTGTAATAGCATCATCTGTTGACAAGTTTTTATTACACGCAAAATATTGTGGTTCTAATGTAGCAAATTCTGATGTGTAAAATACACATTTTGGAATATCTAACGTATCCAAAGTTAACATATTCATATCGTAAGGATATGTAATACTATATACCAAATCAACCTTTTCTCCATTCCACTTTTTGAAATTACGAATAATATTATTATATTCTTCACTATATACCAATTTTTTAGAATTATTCCATTCTGGTCTAAAATATGGCATTTCTTCAATGTAAAAATCTATATTATCAGAATGATTTTTAAATAAATGTATAATTTGAAAACAGTTTACTAATGCGTACGAGTGTGCCAAAAAAAACCATCCGCGAAACAAAACTTTTATTTTTTCTCCTTTACTTTCCATTTATTTAATATTATTGTAATAATATATTTTATTTTTAAACTCAAATAATTGTTAAATTATGTTTTCTATCAAAAATCCAAAATTCAAATTTATAACCTAAATATAAACACAGATAATATTACATCTCAATACCAAGAACTTTTTAAAAAAGATAGATTACACACATATAATAATGTAACAAGAATTACTCAAGAAGCAAGATAATACATACAAATTACGTATTTAAATTAGTGATCGAATAAATTTTTTCAAATAAACTTTTTAAAACGTTTACACTCATACTATTTCCAGCTTGTTTATACATTTGTTTATTACTTACAACTTGATTAAAATTACTAGGAAATCCTTGTAATAGTAAACATTCTTTAGGTAATAAATTTCTCTTATATTTAGTATAATAATAACAATGACATTGTGTAGTAATAGTTGGTGATAAATTTCCCATTACTGATGAAAATGTAAATGGTGTAACTATATAATTTTTTGTATCATTTATTTTTAAAATAACATTTTAAACGAATTGTACTTAATTAATTTAAAATGCAAATGAATAGTAAATACATTCATTAAATTGTTTTACGGTCTTATTTAGAGTGGTATTTTTTATAATATTTATTAAGAGCTTGATCAAAATTTAAACTCTTTCCAAAGTGAAATGCCTCTGGTCTTTTCTCCAAGACCATCTTGCAAGCTTCTTGTGGAGTATACCCGTGTTTTGAGACCATATATACCGCCACACTGATAGCGCTCCTTTGTCGACCAGCGTAACAATGAACAAGTACGTTGTCGCCCTGTATAACAACGTGTTTATGTATAAAGGCAACAATGACTGGCATAAATTCCAACATTAGGTCATAATCTTTTTGTTTTAAAGAATCGTCTACAGGAATTCTCATATATTCTATATCTTTATCTTTATGAAAATGATTAGGAATATCTTTAGAACAATTTAATACAGCACGTATGTTTTTTTTCTTGAAAAATTCTTTATCTTTTGCAGCTTGAAAATTACCAAGATATAATCTGTTCATAATTTTATCATATTTTGCTAAAGGTTTATCTTCATCAGGAATCCTCAAACCTGCTTTTATAGGAGAATGTTTTCTAATATAATCAGCCAATGAAACCTTATGAGTTGTTTTTCTTGAACGAGGAATAGATTTCTGTTTCTTCCTATCTGTCATCTCGTTTTAATTAATATAAGCATATAAAAAAAATATATATAATACTTTTTTTATTTAATCACAATACAAATTCACTTGCGCTTAGTTGAACGTTTCTTGGAAGATTTTCTTTTAGGAGACTTTGCTTTCTTGGAAGATTTTCTTTTAGGAGACTTTGCTTTCTTGGAAGATTTTCTTTTAGGAGACTTTGCTTTCTTGGAAGACTTTCTCTTTGGAGATTTAACCTTTTTGGACTTTCTTTTAGGAGATTTAGCCTTCTTGGACTTTCTCTTTGGAGATTTAGCTTTCTTGGAAGACTTTCTCTTTGGAGATTTAACCTTTTTGGACTTTCTTTTAGGAGATTTAGCTTTCTGGGATTTTCGTTTAGGAGACTTTCTTTTAGGAGATTTAGCTTTCTTGGATTTTCGTTTAGGAGACTTACTTTTGCGTTTAGGAGATTTAGCCTTTTTAGCAGGAGACTTAGCTTTCTTGGAAGAACGTTTCTTAGACTTTCTCTTTGGAGACTTAACCTTCTTGGAAGACTTTCTCTTTGGAGACTTAACCTTCTTGGAAGACTTTCTCTTTGGAGACTTAACCTTCTTGGAAGACTTTCTCTTTGGAGACTTACTTTTGTTTTTAATACAACTTTTATTTTTGCTAAGTTTTTTACCTGGTGGGCATACTTTTCCACGAGAAATGTTGTAAACTTCAACTGGGCGAATATTACGTTTAGCTTCTAGAAAATTCATAGAAACTGGTGATCTTCGTAACTTGGATCTAGCAGCCATAAGTTGTTCAGCACCAACATCTCCTCCAAATAAATTAGAAATAAATTGTTCAATCATTTTATAATTATACGCAATATTTTAATTATTTAAAATTTGTAAAAAAATATTAAATATTTATAACATATGTAACAAATACTGATATACGTTTAAGAGAAATCAAGCATATTCCCATAAAGAACTAACAATACCTAATACTTTACCAACATCTGATGCTTTAAAATAATATATTTTTTTATTATCTATATCTTCATGTAAGATTGATATTGGATTATTTTCAAATGCTTTAACTATACAATTATTATCTGTTTTTATTTCTTCTATCATTTATAAGGGTTATATCATTTATAAGGGTTAAGGTATATTATTTTTAAATATTTATTCTATATAGCCTTTTATGGGAAATCAGCTTTTTGTAATCTTTTTCAGTAAAATTATTTTAATTAGCTGGAACACATTTCGCATGCTTCACGGTTGGCTAGTGAGCATGCTAAAACAGCTTCTTCCTCTTCTTTTTTCAATTCGATTCCTCGTTGTTGTTTTTCTTTGATTCGTTGTTCTAATTCAGGATCAATAGAGAATTTGCCAGCACTAGCACTTGATTTACTTCTGAGGTAGTACATTCCACTTTTCAAGTTAGACTTCCAAGCATAAAAGTGCATTGATGTTAATCTTTTATAATTAGGGTTTGCCATAAACAAATTCATCGACTGCATTTGATCAACAAATACACCACGATCCCGGCATTGTTCTATAACACTTTTCATACTTATTTCCCAAACAGTTTTATACAAAGCTTTCAGGTCATTTGGTATAATATCTATATCTTGTATGCTACCATCGTTTGCAATAATAGTATCTTTTAAATCTTTAGACCAAAGTCCTAATTTAACAAGATCTTCTACAAGATATTTGTTTACAACGATATATTCTCCTGAAAGAACACGTCTTTTAAAAATACAAGAATCGATTGGTTCAAAAGATTCTGTATTACCCATAATTTGAGCTGTACTAGCTGTTGGCATTAATGCTAACAACATACTATTTCTAGTACCATATTTTACTAAATCTTTTTTCAATGCATCCCAATCCCAACGACCAGATAAATATTCGTTTAAATCGATACCATCAAATTCTTTACACAAATCAAATTGAAGTTTACCTTCACTAAATGGACTGCCAGGGAAACTTGAATATGCACCATCTTTTTTAGCTAATTCAATAGAACCTTGTAGACACCCGTAATAAATTGTTTCAAATATTTCCTTGTTTAATTTTTTAGCCTCTTCTGATTCAAAAGGTAAACGCATTTGAAAAAGAATCGAATGATACCCTTGAATACCGACCCCAACTGGTCTGTGTTTCATATTGCTCGTTTTAGTTTCTGGAACAGGATAATAATTATTGTCAATTACTTTGTTCATAGGTTCCATAATATATTCGGCAACACTTCTTAAATGTTCAAAATCGAAATATGGTTTACCGGCTTCATCGTATTTTACATATTTAGGAAGAGCAATACTTGCTAAATTACAATTATGAACAACAAATCCTTCAGCTATAAAATTATGTGTATTTGGTACATTTAAATCATATACCCGTTCTTTTCCTAAATATTTAATAGATTTAAGTTTAACATATGATCTAAAGATACTACGTTTTTTAAATATTTTTAATCCGCATTCTAACTGTTGTTGTTTCTCTTTACATAATATAAAATTAATGTACTTGTTAAAATTTACTATAGACCCCTTGTTTTCAATAGTTAATTTTCCTTGTTGATTTTCTCTGTTTTTGACATCTCCAAATACAGTTCTTGATTCTATAGCAAAACATTTCAACATTTGTTGTACATCATCCAACAAGTATTTACTTGAGCTCGATAAACATATACAAAACCTATTATGATTGTTTTTTAGATTATCACCGCTATCACTATTGTATTTTATATATACACTTCCATCAGCTGAAAATAATCCCGATAAAAAGGAAGCAAGTTCTATGGGTTGTGATTTTTTAATTTCATTTGGAATTATTTTAAAATGAGCCGTTTTTTCATATAAACCATAGGTATCTTTAATGTTTTTTATAAAGTTTTGTTTTGAAGATGCCCAGTTGTAAACACCATTTTTATCAGTATAAAAAGATTCGGATTTTCGATGACAACCATTTTTTACAAAACTTGAATCATCACAATCATCACACCATTTTACAAGTGTATTGATAACAATATCTCTAGCATATATATCATTTGGACCAAAACAAACACCGTAAGTACTTTTTTCTACATTTTTGCTTTTAGATTGCCATCCATCACCTACCATCCAACCAACCGTTAAATAATCTTGATCATATGATTTTATAATATCAATATCATAATTAGGTAAAACATTTGTCTTTGGTAAAATAATTTTATCATTTGGAGTTAAGTCTTTTAGTTTAACCCATTTGTATGTATTCTCCTTTGTATTATGATTTCTTTTGTCTAATACAACAAACAAATGATTTTCAGTAGCTTTAATAGATTTTGTACCTGTGCATTCTAATTCAAAGACATCTTTAATACCATTGTCTATTAACTTGGCATTCACAAATTGTTGGTATTCTTTCATTTCATTGTCATTGTTAAAGTAAGATAATACATCTTTATTATCACACTCATCAATACGTCTATACCCTTCTTTAGTAAAAATTTGTGTATCACCCGTAAAACATACCGCGTACTCATTATGGTCTGAATACAAGGAAATTTCTAGGCAAAGATTCGATGATCGAATAGTACCTAAATTTTTTTGATTACATTTTCTATTAACTGCATCTTTATATCCAATATAAGGAGTTCCTGTTTCCATTTGTGAATCTAATATACGCGTCCATACTTCTTGGGCCTTAACTACACGTTTATATCGTTTTTGTTCAACATAACTCCAATATAACGTTTCAAATTCTTCACCATATACATCAGCTAAACCAGGGCATTCATCAGGACACATAAGGTACCAATCACTATCAGTTTCTACCGTTTTCATAAAAAGATCCGGTACCCACATTGCATAAAAAAGATCTCTTGCACGAACATCTTCGTGTCCTTGATTTTTCTTTAAATCCAAAAATTCAAGAATATCAGAATGCCATGGTTCTAAATAGATAGAAAATGACCCTTTCCTTTTTCCACCTTGATTTATATATTTTGCAACTTCATTATAAACTTTAACCATTGGAATTATACCATCACTTGGACCATTTGTTCCTCTAATAATACTACCTTTTGCTCTAATATTTGTAACATGAACTCCTATTCCACCAGCTATCTTTGAAATTTTACCACAGTCTGTAATTGTCTTGAAAATTCCCTCGATACTATCATCAGTTCCGAGTAAGAAGCACGAACTAAGATTTGATAAACGAGTACCAGCATTAAAAAGTGTAGGACTTGCGTGAGTGTAATAATGTTGTGAAATAAGATTATATGTTTTCAAAATAGAATCAATGTTGTCTTTGTGAATTCCTATAGCTACTCTCATATATAAATGTTGAGGACGTTCCACTAATTCCATAACATTTGTATCGTTGTTCATTATCTTTTGTAAATAACTTCGTTCAAGAGTTTTATAACCAAAATAATCAAACAAATAATCACGTTTGTAATCAATTGCCACATTAATTGTATTTTTATGTCGTCTAATAATTTCAATGACATCATCTGCTAAAATAGGTGTATGGGCACCAGATTTATCAGTATTATTATATAATCTTTCCATAACTTCACTAAAACATTCATGTGTACTTTTATGCGCGTTACTAATCGTAATTCTAGATGCTAATTTCTGATATTCGGGATTCTCCGTCAGACTTATCGCAATTCTAGCAGCTTCTTCATCCAATTCACACGAAGTAACTCCATCGTAAATACTAGAAACAACTCTTTGTGCAATAACATCTGGATCAATTGTCGTTAAAAGACCTAGAGAACTATCATTACATAACTTTTGCAAACGATAAATGATTTTGTCAAATGATAACTGTTCTAAACGCCCATCTCTTTTCTGAATCTTCATATATAATATTCGTAAAGAAAAATATTTTCGATTTTTTATTTACAAATATTAATTAACATTTAAATAGAAAACATAAAAAATTGATTTTTTTTTAAACGATCGATATAAACACAATGTCAATTTGTTCTTGTTGCTGGGACACTACACAAACTTATTCTTGCAGTCGAGGTCATTATTCTTGTAAAGATTGTTTAGAAACCGGAATTAGTATTTCTGTAAATGAAAATCGCAAATTTGGATGTATTAGTTCTAATTGTAATGGAACATATTCTGAAACAATTTTAAGACGAGTTATATCTGATCCAAAAATACTATCCAGGTATAATACCAACCATTTTATAAATGTTCTTAAAGATATGAAGATAGATAACTTGTACAGTTGTCCATTTTGTGAAAACCGTATCATCATTGAAAATGATGTAATTGAAATTGGAACTTTTTACTGTATGAATGGATGTAAACAATATTCTTGTATGAAATGCAATCAAAATGCACACGAAGGTGTTTGTAAAAATCAAAAAACACAAGAAGATCAAGCAACTAGAGATTTTTTGATTGTATGTTGTGGAATTCCATTTTTTAGGGGAGAAGCTTGTAACAAAGTAAGGTGCACACAGTGTCAAACAACACATTGTTGGATTTGTAAACAAAAAAACATTGACTATACACATTTTGGCAATGAGAAGTGTCGTTTATACGGAGAACGATACGGAGAACGATACGGAGAACGATACGGAGAACGATACGGAGAACGATACGGAGAACGATACGGAGAACGATACGGAGAACGATACGGAGAACGATACGGAGAACGATACGGAGAACGACCAGAAAATAGAATAAGTAATACGGTTAGACCAATCGTTTCACAATTACGTCTTCCGCAACGTAGATACAGCGTACAATGCATTGGTACTACAAATACTGGTAAAAATTGTAAAAGAATGACAAAATCAGGATCCGGAAGATGCGTAAATCACGTTAATTAAATAAAAAATTGAATTTTTTTTCAAAACAATAAAAAATTATCAAAATGTATCATCTTAAAAAATTCGATATCACAGCTCAAATGGAAGCTATTATTCGCAAAAACTGTTTGGCAAAATATAGTGGATTAAATGTTTCTGCTAAAGAATTTTTTCCATCAGAAACATCTCAATGTATTATTAAAACATCTGATATCATCGAAAACGAATTGTTTGATAAACTCGAAATAGAATTTGTTTTACAAAATGCTTGGTTATTTGAATAAATAAAAAATACAAAATATAAAAGAATAAAAACAAATTAAAGCCCAAACAATTGTAATTAATTGTTTGGGCTTTTTTACATGTAGTAGAGTAATTTATCGAGTACTTCGGTTATAATTATTTTTTAATATATACAAATATTACAATGACATTAAAACCAATCGGATTTTTACAAGAAGATTTCCATTCAGAAGTGTTGGATTTTTTATTAGAACTAATTACAAATCGTGAACCGACACGGCAAATTATTTTATATAATAGACACGATCGTTATAATAATAAAGATACTTACAAACAAAAATATCTAAATTTTACAGTTCGTGGTTTAAATAATTATATTCATGATATGGTAAATAATGTATGTGAGAAAATAATAGTAGTATCATACGATAATATATTTCATATAGATTTACTTGAGCCTTATAAAGATAGGTTAATTTTTATTGCACACAGTCAAGACCATGTTAAATTATTTAATTATTTAAACATGGAATCATTTGCTTTAACAAATTTAGTATCAAGAAATTACATGATACCTTTTGTTAAAGATATATCTTTTAAAATAAAAGATAAAGTGAATAAAGATAAAGTCAATAAAGATAAAGTGAATAAAGATCATGTCAATAAAGATCATGTCAATAAAGATAAAGTAAATAAAGATGATCATATACAAAAGATGTTAAATTTTATTAAACAACGCAAGGCTCAAGAGAATTTAGATATTATTACCATAGTTGGTAATTTTTTAGAAAATAATAAAGATACCGAGATACTAGATCATCTCGCATCTTCAAAGCAATTTATAATATTAATTTATGCTCCAGAAATGTCAGAATTACTAAATTCATATATTACACGACATAATCAATTTGCTTATGCTGCATTACGAATATCAACCAAGGAAATTCAATCAAATATGGAATTTTTAGATAGTAAATATATATTGTTTTCACCACCTAAAGAATCCAAGTGTTATATATCTAGTTGGTCTGGCAGTATTGCATTTGCATTTGATAACGATTTCCATTTAATTATGCCTAAATTAATTGCTGATTACTACTGTTTAAACAAAGGTCATTTAAACAAAGGTAGTGTTATATCTTATACAAATAAGGATGATATAATATCACAAATCAAATCAAATTCTGGTTTTGAATATAAACAAGCAATGCAACAAATAAGAGAAAACACATATGAACGTAATTGTAGAATATGGGATATAATATGTGATAAGAATACATCAAAATTTAATGGTTTTAAAATTAATCACTGTAATAATATTGAAGAATACATTGACTTGTATAAAAAAATATTTAATTCAATACCGACAATAAAAGATCGATTAAATAATAAAACGATTATAGATATAGATTCAAATACAACTATATTCGATATAGTATGCTTTTCAATTTCTCCAAATTGTAAATTAATAAATTTTATAAAGGACTTGCAAGCGGCAAAATATTATAAAAAATTAATGACTTATAATAATCTATTGGATAATACAACAATATATAATAATACTGTTGGAAAAATATGCAAACAAGGTACCCTTAACGCAGAGCGTGTAAACGGATCAGGTACCCTTAACGCAGAGCGTGTAAACGGATCAGGTACCCTTAACGCAGAGCGTGTAAACGGATCAGGTACCCTTAGCGCAGACGGGCAAGGTACACCAGATATGTTTAGTTTAGATAGTTTAAATCTACAAGACATTTCACTTATCCATATGAATTCTAATCAAGCAAATGATATAATTATTGGGGCTAATAATTTGATCAAAACACAAACTCCTATTTTACTAATAAAACATGATGAAAAAATTAATGAACAGTTAAATTTAAACCATTTGGGTTATACTCATATGCAACACGAAAATTATAGTGTATATTACTAATTTATATAAATATTAAATTATATAAATATTAAATTATATAAATATTAAATTATATAAATATTAAATTAAAGCTGATTGAACTTGAAATTTAAGGATTAAATGTGCGATTAATGTCTTGAACACGACCCATAGATAATTGCGAT
>Ga0315276_10001137_pt1 | contig 23781 bp, 16 predicted proteins | sample YL17G05_0_MG_FD_204542 | JGI IMG/M metagenome (GOLD analysis project Ga0315276, IMG submission 204542) | Sediment microbial communities from Yellowstone Lake, YNP, Wyoming, USA - YL17G05_0 | ecosystem: Environmental > Aquatic > Freshwater > Lake > Sediment | place: USA: Wyoming | collected... | reverse complement strand
ACGGATCCCAAACGCGGTCCGGCTCTCGCTGATCGCGGTTCTTGCTGCCACCTCCGCACTTGCCGGCACCACCGGCAAGATCGCAGGGAAGATCACCGATGCGAAGACCCACGAGGGGCTCCCGGTTGCCAACGTGATGATTGTTGCCCGCTGGGATAAGGAGATCGAGAGCCGTGTTACCGTCGGGCTCGGTGCGGCGACGGACATAAACGGAGAGTACTATATCCTCAATGTTCCTCCGGGAGAGTATTCAATCGAAGCCAGGTTGGTAGGGTATTCCAACGAGATCGTGAAGCACGTCCTCGTCGGGATCGACCGTACAACGCGCAACGACATAGACATGACTTCCGCAGACGTCAAATTGTCGGAAGTTGTAGTGACCGCAAGTCGTGAGCGAATCCGGCAGGACGTCGCGTACAGTGCCAAGGGAATCACCTCGGAAGAGATGAAGCTTGCTCCCCAGGCGCGCCTCAAGGATATCCTGACAAACGAGGTGGGGATTGAACAGGATGCCTATGGCGTGACAATCCGCGGCGGCACGGAAAAAGAGGTCGCATACAACATCGATGGCGTGTCGATGTCCGACAGCCGCACGAACCGCCCCTATACGAACGTGAACACGGAATTGGTCCAGGAGGTGCAGCTGATCACCGGCGGATTCAATGCGGAGTATTCCGATGCCCGCTCAGGCATGGTTAATGTCGTCACCAGACGTTCTCCCGATCATTATACGGGATCGGCCAAGGTCCGTTATCGCAAGCCCGGTTTGAAACACTTCGGCCCGAACATGTGGAGCGCAGGCAATTGGTGGGACTACGGGCGATTTCAGTCAATGAAGGCAATCGAGGGGCCCGCCTATATCAACGAGCTTGGCGAGAGTGTCAAATCGTGGACCAATGAGCGTGGTGAAAATGTCGATCGGGACAAGAACGGGGTCCCGGATTTTCAGGGGTGGAACTCCTATGCAGCGACAGCGCTGAACCAGTACAAGTTGACCCCCGAAGACGCTTTCAAACTCTGGAAGTACCAGCACCGGAACGAAGAATTCGCGAAAGAGCTCAATGTCGATCCGGTGTTGAAATACGGCGACAAGGCTGATTATGACATCGAAGCTTCATTCGGTGGACCGCTCTGGCCGTTCAGCGACAACGCAGTTTCCCCCGGACTTGATTTCCTGGCCGGATATTCCCGAAGGTTCAACTCATACACCTATCAACTCTCCCGCGATGGTGTCACCGAGGAGAACGCCTCGCTCCGGATCAACTATCAACCGGGCGGTCCGACGAAGATGAGTCTCTACGGTCTGTATGGCACGACATCAGCGTGTGGGTGGTTTCTTGGTGAAGACCACGCCTATGTCAACAACGCCGGGTACATCATCCAGAATGTGTATGGCATATGGGCCCTGCAGGGGCAGACCAATGTGTACGGGGTGGACAACAACTCCAACTGGATTGATTGGCGGCGCCGGAATCTCAGCTTCTCTCTCGAACACTTCATCAGCCCGTCGACCTACTTCGAAGTCCGGGCTCAGATGACCGCCGCAGACTATGATGCCTCACCTCCGGAATTCGCACCCACGACAACCTATACCAACAGCCAGGGGCAGGTCCGGCATCAATATGTCTCCGACTTTCAGTTGATCAACACGGTGGGGGACACGATCCGCATTCCGAGCTTCCCACGCGGATATGACTACTACCGGTGGCCGGAAATCTCCGGCGGCTATACGACCGATCAGAATGGCTACTATCTCCACAACTTGCTTGACAGTTGGGGGTACGATTCCTCGAGTCTGGCCACGTACACGCTCAAATTCGACTACTCGAGTCAACTCGACAATCATCATCTGCTGAAAACGGGCCTCATGTGGAATGCCAATCACGTGACCGAAAACCGCTGGGCCGCCTTTCCGAGAGTCCCTGATCTGCGGGGTGATCTCATCGGCTATGCAGGGACCCATTTCGATCAGACTTTCCATGACGGTGGTGTCTACATCCAGGACAAGATCGAATACCCCCTGGTTGTCATCAATCTGGGAGTACGATACGATTTCTATTACGTGGTGGGGGAACAACCGGACATCATCGCCAATCCTGACAGGCCCGATCTCTACGGTTCATTCAAGCGGGACACGTACATTGATTCCCTGCCCACGATCTCCAGAAAGGTCCCCTTGAAATGGGCAATTTCGCCTCGATTCGGGATTGCTCACCCTATAAGCGAAAACAGCAAACTCTATTTCAACTACGGGCACTTCACGCAGACGCCCACGACACATAATCTCTACTGGCTCCGATACGGGAACATCGGGAGTGGCGGACGTCTCGAGATGGTGGGGAATGCCTTCCTCCCCCTTCCCAAGACGATCAGTTACGAGATCGGGTATGAGCACGATTTTGAGAGCGTCGGCCGGATGACTCTTTCCGGCTACTACAAGGACGCGCGCAATCAACCGCAGTTCGTCCTGTTCAACAACGGGAATCCGGAGACTGAATGGTTCAGCTACGAAGACTATTCCTACTGGACGCAAAAGGGTTTCGAACTGCAGTTCTATCGCCGTAATGACAGGTGGATCAATGGCTTTGCAAACCTCAGCTGGTTTTTGAACACGTACGGGATCAGCGGTACGACCAATATTCGCCCCGACGATAGCTATCTACAAGACAATAATATTGCGGCCCAGGCCCGCGGCCTGTCGAGACAGACCTTCGATCCGATCATCAAAGCGAAGGCCGGCATCTATCTTTCAACCCCGGAAGGATTTGGACCTGAGTGGGGGAGCTTCATGCCCTTCGCAAGCTGGCGGTTCAATTTCCTTGTGAAATGGAAACAGGGTGCCCGGTTCCACTGGGGCACCCAGACCGATGTCAGCGACCTGAACTACCGCTGGAAGGATTACTGGATGGTCGATCTCAAAATTGAAAAAAGCTTCAGGGTGCAAGGAATCGACTTCTCGGTGTATTGTGACATTTACAATCTCTTCGACATCAAAAACTTTAACCTCACCGACTTCGGGGAGGCAGTCTACGAAGGGGCGGATTACTACCAATCACCAGGCAGTGCCTCCTATACATTTGCCGCGATCGGGGTGGATGCACGTGAGGAATTCAACAGGTACATGAAACGCATTGAGCAGACCGGGAAAAAGCCGGGTGAAGGGGTGGAGGAAGCGTACATGCCGAAGCGCTCGTACCTGACCTACCTGTTCCCCCGCGATATCTGGTTCGGGATTCGAGTGGCTTTTTAGCGAACGAGGACAACTCCTATGACAAAGAAGTGGATCTGCATGCTGTCTGCAATGGTCTTCGTGGCGCTCTTGCCTGTTCCTCCCGCCATTGCTCAGACATACCAGCGTATCCTGGTCGGCGACCTCTGGGAAACGATAGCCGACGTGAACAGTGACGGGATCGAATCCCCGCTCGGGCTCTATGGCAGACATCTTGTCTGGCCGGGCGGCGGAGAGACCGGGGGATCAGTCTATGAAGGGGGCTTCCGCACAAACTCCACCGGTGCTAAATTCCGGCTGATGTTCAAAGACTACGTATCTCAGATCAAAGACTCTCTGGGGAATGTGATCGAAACCAGAACACTCCCATTTTACCATCCAAGCTTTGCGCTGAAGACGCCGACGGTGGCATACCGTCCCGCCGTGGTCAAATGGGTCCGAACTTACAGAACGCCGACAATTGTGACGTTCGAAGATGGATCAGTGCATCAGAATGTCGTGGAAAAACCCAGTGCCGTGGTGATCGAAAAACCGACGCTGATCAGCGATGAGATGATCGAATACACGGAGTTCTACTCAGACGGATTCTATGTAAAGCAGTACTACTACGCCTGGGCAAACGCCTTCCACGACGACTACATCATTCGCGTGATCGATATCGTCAACAACGGCAACCTGGACGACAACGTGTTCACATCGGAGATGACCCCGAAGAACCTCCAGCGACTCTATTTCGATTTCTACGTGAATAATCTCTCCCCCAACAACAAGGGGGAGGGCTACTATTCGTATCAGGCCACCGGGACGTGGGACAACTGGCATGATTATCATGGGGACACTGCCACCGACTCCCTCCGTTTCATGTACGCTTTCGACGGAGATGATCCGGCTGTTCCCGGGGACGACATGGGGGACCCTTACCCCCCTCAGTTCGCAACAACGGATTTTGATGTAACCGGTCTCTACAGTGCCGGCGAGTTCGTCTCCGCCATGTACGCCGGGTACGGTGTTCTGTATCTCGACCAATCGGCGGCCGTCAAGCAAAACGACTTCACACAACCATTCACATTCGGGTACGACAACTTTTCGCTGGCCCCAAGCTGGCGCGAAGAGCAGCGGTGGGTCAATACGTTCAATAGCGGGGTGAGGAACTTCAAGCACCCCGACTATGCCGGCTATACCCCGAAAGCACTCGAGTCATGCTGGATGTCCTTCGGTCCCTATGATATCCCGGCGAACGGCAGACAGCGCTTCGTCCTTGTCCACGCCGTCAACGGTCCCGGCATCAAGAAGTGTAAGGAGACGGGGGCAAAGTACCTCCAAGGACTCATTTCCAAGGCCGAAAAAGACGCCTTCCTCCGCTCAGGACTTGACTCTCTGACCCAGTCTCTCAAACGCGCCCAGTGGAATTATCTCAATTTCGTCTCAAAGAACCGGGCCATACCCAACGCCCCCAGGCCGCCCACCAATGTGCGGATTACCAGCAGCGTCAGGTCGGTCCGGTTGGACTGGAACATGTCGAAATCGACCGACGTCGCGACGTACAACGTCTATCGAAAGGCGGGGACCAATCTGGGTGATTTTGAACTCATCGGGAGTGTTCCACCCACCGCTTCAACGTATATCGATTCGATGCTGGATATCGGCGTATCGTACTATTACTACATCACTGCGGCGAATGATGGGTCAACGAATACTGATCCTTCCTGTTTCGGCCTCCCACTGGAGAGCAGTAAGTTCACGAACCGTTCGTATCATCCGGCACGGGCCTATCGTTCCGCAACAAACAGCCTCGCTCATGTCCGCGTTGTTCCAAACCCGTTCAATCTCTTTCAGGCACGTCGGTTTCCCGGCGATGCGGACCGTCTCACTTTTACCAACCTCACCAGGAGATGCGTCATTCGCATCTTCACCGTCAACGGCGATCTTGTCAAGACTCTGCACAAAGACGATCCATCAGTCTTTATCACCTGGAGCCCCATGCTGACGGATGACAATCTCTTTATTGCTCCGGATATCTACGTCTATCATATCGAGGACGTTGACACCGGAGAGCGGACCTCCGGCAAATTCGTCATTGTGCGATAGACAGGAGCCAATAGCCATGAGACGATCAGCATACATTCGCACGACAGCTCTCATCCTCTTTGCCGCATCCGTTACCGCCACAGGATGGGGGCAGACCAAACTGACCGGCCAGTCGGCGATGAAGTTCTTGAGCATCGGAGTGGGTGCCAGGGCCGCCGGGCTGGGCTACAGTTTTGTCACCACCACGGATGATATTGCGTCCCTGTTCTGGAATCCCGCCGGCATCGCCACTCTCTCCGGGACACGCGCATTCGTTGACGTGAATCAATGGATCAGCGACATCAGACAGTTTTCATTCGCAGCATCCCAGAACCTGGGAGACTTTGGCGTTGTGGGGCTCGGGTTTACCATCATGGACTATGGCGACATCCCCGGAACGGCGATCGAGCTGTCGGCCGTCAACAGCGGCTCATTTGAATACGTCGAAACCGGACCCGTGAAAGTCTCGAACTACGTCCTCGGGCTTGCCTACGCCAAGGCGATATCGCAGGAATTCGCCGTCGGTGGCCAGATAAAGTACGTCTATTCAGGCCTGGGCTCGAATACCATCATTCAGACGGGCGGTCAGGAGACGATCGACAATACCGTGTCCACCCTTGCGTTCGATTTCGGGACGACCTACAACACAGGGTTCCGCGATCTGACATTCAGCATGTCCTTGCGTAACTTTTCCCGTGAGATCCGTTACCCCCGGATGACGCAGGGATTCTACCTTCCGCTCATCTTCACGCTCGGGTTTTCCATCGACGCGGTGGCGCTGATCGATCCGGGCGCCACGGTGCACTCCCTGGTGCTCTCTTTCAACGGTCAGCATCCGACCGACTATCTTGAAAAGGTGTCCATCGGGGCAGAGTATTCGTTTGACCATCGGTATTTCCTGCGGGCCGGCTACAATATCAACTACAGTATCGAGAATATCACATTCGGGCTCGGTGCTCGTGTCCCGTTCTCCGACGCAGAGATTCTCCAGTTCGATTATGCGTATTCTGTCATGAAGTACTTTGATGGTGTCCATCGGATTTCGTTAGGCATCGTTCTCTAAAGGTGCATTGTTCACTACACAAAGGAGGAAGCTATGAAGGTGGCTAAGAGAGTACTCGCGCTCGCACTCACGCAGATCTGGATCCTGGGCGTACTTCATGCCCAGTATTCGCTGCAGTTGATTCAGCAGTTCCCCGAGAACTCCGCCGGCAAGAATAACCAGGCAAAATTTGCCGATGTGGATGGCGACGGGAAGAAGGACCTCATCGCTTCGTACTCTGCCCCGGGTACGACCGGCCAGGTTGTCGGCATCTGGCTGAACCGGGGAAGCAAGTTCTCGGACAGCGTCGACGTGACCATCAATCTCACGTTTAAGAACAAGCAATGCTGGTTTAACGTCGGAGATGTGAACGGCGACAACATGGCCGATATCGTCTGTATGTCTCAATATGGCAGCCACTTTCCGCCGAAGGTCGTGTACGGGCGTGCGACCTGGCCCAAAGTGGTGACCACGCCGGACGTCGCCTGCCAGTACCCCGTTGATCCGGACTGGGTAGGCATGTCGCAATATACGAGTGTTGTGATCGGCGACTTTAATGCTGACGGATACAACGACATCATCTATCCGGAACAGGGGACGAAGCAATCGCTGGGTGATTACGGCGGGCGGATGGTCATGTACAACGGGGGACCGACGGTCTCTCCTGTCCCGAGCATGGTATTCTCACACCCTGGCAACACGCGGGGATATGCGATGGGTGCGACGGACACCGCCTCGGTCTTCCTCCGCTGGTTCAGCCCTTTTATTGCCAAGGGGGACTTCAACGGTGACGGCATCGAGGATATCTTCACAAGCGGGTACTACAGCTACTGCAATTACAAGATCTTCTCGGTAACCGCGAACAAGATGGTTCCGATGGACAATACCGGAGCCGGGGTGGTCTACTTCGGGGGCGCAGATATTGACACCATACCCGACGTGATCATGGTTCCACCCAACGATTTTCTCCAGTACACCTCTCTCTCCGACTGGATGTACTGCGGATACTGGGTGTTCAACGCCGGGGATATCAACGGCGACGGCGCCGATGATTTCTCACTCCCTTCCTGGTACTGGGCGGTAAGCTACGTCTACAAAGGCCTTCCCGGGATGCCTCAGGTTCCTTCAGAATACCAGACTCTCGTCTTACGGGATCCCTATTTCTACTTCACGAAGAACCGCTATAACAGCATGGGGTATGGAGACCAGTCGGGCGTCAATCTTCTCCCCGTCGGGGATGTCGACGGTGACGGCGTGCCGGATCTGGGCAATGCGCGCAATTATTACGGTGTGGGACCTGACGATCCCGGCATACGCCTGTTCTTCGGAAACAAAACGAGTGCGGGGGCGGTCGATCCGAATTTCGTCTCTCCCGACTACATCCAGGTCCAGCAGTCCAACATGGATTTCGATGGGGACGGAAGAGTCGACCTGGTGCTGAGTGACCCTGAGAGCAAGCTCTGCCTGGTGAAGCTTGTGATCGCCACCTCCGTCAAAGAGGAGTGGAAGAAGAACAAACCGCAGACCTTCGTGCTGGCTCAGAATTACCCCAATCCGTTCAACCCGTCGACGAAAGTCTCCTACTTCTTGCCCCATCGCACGTTCGTCATCCTTGCCGTCTACAACAGCCTCGGGCAGCTGGTGGAGACACTGACGAGCCAGGAGATGGAAGGGGGCGCTCACGAGATCTCCTTCGACGCAAGAAATCTTGCGAGCGGCAACTACTTCTACCGCCTGAGTGCGGGAGGCGTGGTTCAGACGAAGATGATGACGGTTGTGAAGTAATGCCGGCGGCAACGCTTCCCGTGCCCTTTGAGACCAGCGTGATCGGGAGTCTTCCCCGGCCGGGCTGGGTCCTTGATCTTGTCAGGGCACGGGACGAGGATCGTGTCTCCGAAGAGGAATTCCAGCACCGTCTTGATGACGCCGTTCCCATTGCCGTCCTCCTTCAGGAACTGGCAGGGATCGACGTCGTCACGGACGGTGAGTGGCGCAGGAGAAGCTACATCAGCGGTTTCCCGCGGCATGTCGGCGGGTTCGCAGCGGACAGGATCGAGGTGACCGTCCTTGACGGAACGAAGCGCACCTGGCCTGCGGTGGTTGGGAAGCTCGAGTACCGAAGCCCGATCGCGCTGGAGGAGGCGCGCTTCGTCATGAATCTGACGGGGAAGCGTGTCAAGGCAACACTTCCCAGCCCCTACATGATTGACCGGTGGTTCTACGATCCTGTCCACAGCCACGATGCCTACCCCCGCCGGGAGCACCTTATCGAAGATGCCGCCCGGATATTGCGGAATGAGCTTCTGCAGCTCCGTGATATCGGCGTGGATACCGTTCAATTTGATGATGCGGTCATCGGGAGATTCATCGGAGACGAATACAACGCCTCCGGCCTCAACCCGAACGTCCGTGTCACCATGGCTGACCGTGAACGTGAGCTCGAGCTGGCCGTCCAGGGGATCAACCTTGCCGTTGAGGGGGTCGAAGGCGTTCGGATCGGACTCCATGTCTGCCGGGGTCACCGCGCCCGTCAGCACGTTGCGCACGGCGGATATGAACCGATCATGGCTGCACTCCGCAGAATGAATGTGCAGATCTTCGCACTGGAATTTGCCGCCCGGGACACCGGAAGTTTTGACGTGCTCGCGGGTTTTCCGGAGGACAGAATTCTTGGTCTGGGCGTCATCGATGTTCTCTCCGAGAAGATCGATCCGCCTGCGCTGCTTGTCGAGAGGGTCGAAAAGGCTTCGAGGTTCGTCGAGTGGAGGAGAATCTCGCTCAATCCCGACTGCGGCTTCGCCCCCAGCAGCGAGAACCCGATCCCTTTGCGCGAGGCGTGCATGAAGCTCGCGTCGGTCGCAGAGGCAGCCCGGATTCTTCGGGAGAAGTTCAGATAAGGAGCCCTCACTGCGATGACCAGTGTCAGGGGGAGGGGGAGTATGCCCCGATGTCCGGACGTCGGGGCATTCATGTCTTGAGGAATCAATGGATCCGGATTCCACGACGGGAGGTAGACAATGATGAAAGGTGTGGAACACATCGGCCTCTGTGCCCAAGAGCCAGATAACCTGGCACGGTGGTATGTGGAGGTTCTGGGCTTTGCCGTGGTCCGCCCGCTGGTGGAACACAAAACGTACTTCATTCGCGCGCAGAACGGAGGGATGCTTGAAATCTATCCCGCGAAACATCCTTCCCCGCCGGTCGACAACATTCACCGGGGGTTGCGCCACATCGCCCTCTCCGTTGCTGAGATCGATCGGGAAATCGACAGGATCAGATCCTGTGGCGTGGATGTTCCCACCGATGGCATTGTCACCACGCCTGACATGAAACTTGCATTTTTCCGTGACCCCGAAGGGAACCTGCTCCATCTGGTCGAACGAACGAAGGAAATTCCCTGATGTTCAACAGGCGCGTCATCGGGCATTTCATCTTGCTCCTGTCCCTTCCGAGCCTCGCACGATCAGGTGTTCCCCCTCCTGCCACCGATCTCGGTGTCCCCGTCACCTCTGCGAACCGGATTTCCTACAAGACAGCGTACAGATTTGGGCCGGCACAACTTGATTTGCTCTGCTGGACAACGACCGCCGAGTCCGGCGGGTCATTCTTCGCGATGAATCTCGCCACCAGGGAGCTCAAGGTACACCCGCTCCACCATCTTGAAGCATATCCCATAGTCTTTGGCAGCGACGGGAGGGTGTATGTCGGTTCGACGAGCGGAGAAGTGTTCGGCTGGGACCCTGTAACGGATCAATGGGGTCCGCTCGGCCCGCCACTGTTCAGGTGGCCGGGCGCTTCATTGAATCACGTCCGGGTGCTCTGTGAAGGAAAAGACGGTTGGCTCTACTCCGGGAGCTGCAACGGTGAACGGGCGCGCATCAACATGTTCACCCAGAAGGTTGAAAAGCTGCCGGAGACTCCGGAGAAAGGTCAATGGTACGTCAGTGCTGTCGCGATGCTCCCGGATGGACGCATTGCCTTCGGGTGCGGCTATAAGGCACGCGTCTTCGTCTATGATCCTGCGCTCGGTCGCGACGTCGGACAGTGGCTCCCGGAATCATGGACAAAAGACGGGTTTTGTTTTAACCTCCTGGTCGGAGAGCGTGTTCTGTACGCGACACATTTTCCCACAGGACGAAGGGGCGCCTTCGATGCTTCGACGGGAAAGTTTCTCGGTGAAATTCCATGGCCTCCCGACTCCAACGGGCAGACATGGTCACGATGGTCGCACAGCTCGGGATACGGAAGTTCTGTGGACTTCTTTGTTCTTCCGGGCACCAACGCGGCCATAACCTGTGATGGCAACACAATTCTTCGGTTCGATCCGACCCTGGCGCCGAAGGTCACCCACGTTGTACCGGAACAGCTCGATCCTTCACTCGATCTCGCCATCCGCTTCGAAGTGACAAGCGATTGCCGTGTACTTGAATATGATCTCTTACATTCTCGTGTCGTGGCAAGGTATCAGGCGGAGCCGCAGAGAGTTGAACGGAATATCTTCTCCCTGGGGACCGGTCCGGACGGGAAGGTGTACGGAGGGGCGTATCAAAGCACATTGCTGTTCCGGTGTGACCCGGCCACAGACAGGACCGTGGTGCTGGGAGACCATCATCCCGGGTGGTCGGGAGAAACCTACAGTTATGCGGTACGCGGCGCTGAACTGATATGCGCGAGTTATACCTCGGGTGCCCTGGTGGCCTACCGTCCGGACAGCTCCTGGGATTGCGAGCGGGGAGCGATGAGGAATCCCCGCTTTCTCGGATTTATGGGGCAACAGGTCTATCGCCCTCTCTCCACGTCTGTTTCGGACGACGATGGTATCTGGTCGGTCGGTCCCGCCGGGTGGGGGAGTGTCGGGGGAGGGATTGGCCGATACGATTCTGATAACATACAGATGAAGACAACAGCCCTTGAGGATGTGCCGCATACCGTTTTGCCCCTGCCTGATAACCAGCTTCTGGTCTGCAGCGATTCGCTCATCCGCTGGTGGGACGCCACGACAAACAAACCATCGTCCATCGTGAAGTTGCCGTTTCGATGCATTGATGCCTGCATGTCAGGTCTCGGCCCCGGTTCGGTGCTTATGATTTCTGGCACCCACGATCTCCTCGTGGCCGACGTCACAAGGGGGGGGACGGCACGCATCGTGAAGACAATCAGCCTTCCGTTTGCCTGTGCCCGTGTCATCGAATGGAATGGCCGGATAATTGTCGGAGGTGAGAGCGGGTTCGCGACGGTCGATCTCACCAACGGGGGGATCATTCACTTCTGCAGCTCCCCCCTGGGGAGTCGCTGGGCCTGCGCCGTGACGTCCGGTTCAGTCTACTTTGCCCGCGGCGGTCATTTGATGAAGGCCCCCTTGCCAGAACCCGGGACCGGACAATAGCGCATCCTGCGATGTGCAGGATGCACCTGCCGGCTTTACGTGTCAAACTCGCGGGCGGTATCGATCATAGCCATGTAGTTTTCGAATGTGACGTACTCCGGGATGCTGTTCCCGGACCCCACACAATACCCCCCATTGTACCCGGCCACTTCTATGTTGTGCCGGACTTGGGCCCGTACCTCATCGACGCTCCCCCGGGACAGCAGGTCGACATCCACATGCCCCATCAGGCAAAGCCGGTCTCCGACACGTCTTTTCACCTCCGCAATGTCCATCGCTTTCGGTTCGATCGGATGTATGGCGTCCACCCCGCAGGCGATGATCTCGTCAAAGACATCCCAGAGGACGCCGTCCGTATGGTACATGAACGGCTTCCCGGACTTTCTCGCAAGGTCGCCGATTCTCTTCAGCCAGGGGAATAAATACTTTTGCAGAGCGGCGGGTGAGACCAGGAGTCCCGACGCGTATGCGATGTCGTCGCTGTACCAGAGCACGTCGACCGCGTCCGATTCCGCAAAATACTCATACATGCTCAGGACCAGCTCGCCGAGCCGGTTGTTCAGTCGCTCCACGAGCCCCGGGTTCTCGTAAAGGGCCATCGAAAAGGCTTCGAACCCCATCAGCTCCCAGGTCATCGTGAATATGTCCCCGTACTGGCCGATCACCCCGAGCCCCTCCGGGAGGAGCCCGCGAATCTGCTCGAATGGTGTATAGTCGAAATCCCCCTTCTCCGGAAACCGGTACCGCTCGTACTCTTCGACCGAGGCAATGAGCCCCTTCCCCTCAGAGGCCCATTTCCGCACGGTGTTGCCGTCGGTGCTGAACGTGAGATGCCGGCCGTCTCCGATGTTGGCCGGATTGAAGTCGACCAGGGGCTGAAGCTTGACGTAGTCGTAGCCCGCCTTGCTCCAGAAGGCGACCTCATCGGCAAGCGTCGCGACCGGCCGCCCCAGGAACCGTTCCTTCATACTGGCATGGATCACGAGCTCCGCGACGGGGACATGCCGTCCCTTTCCGCGTCTGAGGGTCTTGATGAACTCATCGATGTCAGGTCTCACGAGGGCTCCGGGGTCTGTTCCCGACGGTAATGTATGCAGAAGCCGGAGAGTTGTCAATGAAAGGAAATTATGCGAAAGAAGCTCTACGCAGTTGCGGAGAGATCAAAAATTCCGCATCTTGTCGCGGCAGACCTGCATCGAATCGCCGCTCAGGTTGGAGAAGTAAGGATAAGGTGTTCGCCCCATGAACTTCGGAACTGCGGACTGGCTGGTGACGATCGCCTACCTGATCGCGAGCGTTGCGCTCGGGATCTGGGCGAAGCGCTACGTCGAAAACCTCGCCGGCTACATGGTGGCGGGGCGGCAGGTGAAGCTCTCGCTCGGCATCGCCACGTTCGTCGCGACCGAGCTCGGCACGGTGACGTTCGTCTACTTCGGCGAGATAGGCTATGTGGCGGGATTCTCCGGATTCTTCATCGGGATCCTGGCCGCGGTGGGGTATTCGATCGTCGGGCGGACCGGGTTCATCATCGAAGGATTGCGCCGCCGGGGCGTCATGACCATCCCGGAATTCTACGAGGCACGGTACTCCCGCAGGGTGAGGTTCTCAGGGGGCCTCATTTTGTTCCTCGGGGGAGTGCTGAACATGGGGATATTCCTCAAGTTTGACGGGATCTTCCTCTCCGAAGTAATGGGGTTTGGTCCGGGTGCGATCGCCGTCACCATGACGCTGATGCTCGTCATCGTCGTTGCCTACACGATTCTGGGGGGGATGTTCTCGATTGTGGTCACCGACTACATGCAGTTTGTTGTCCTGTCTGTTGGGATGATCGTGGCGACGATTGCCGTCATTCTCCGGGTCTCCCCGGAGAGCATGAGCAGCGCCGTCTCCACGCATCTGGGTGCAGCCGGCGTCGACCCGTTTGTCAATCCGCGTTTCGGTTTGATATTCGTGGTCTGGATACTGCTAAGCCACCTGGCCTCCGGTGCGCTGTGGCAGCCGGGGACCTCCAAGGCGCTCTCGTCGGAGAGCCCGGCAGTTGCGAGGAAAGTGTTCTTCTGGACCGGACTCACGTTCGCCGGGAGGGCCATGATCCCGATGTTCTGGGGGGTTGCGGCGCTCGCCTACTTCGGCCCCGGGCAATCAACCGCCGCGGCGATGCCGAAACTCCTCGGTGAGATCGTGCCGACCGGATTTCTCGGGCTCCTTGTCGCCGGCATGCTTGCCGCATCCATGTCGACATACAGCGCCTATCTGCTGGCATGGAGCTCGGTGCTTGCGCGTGACGTTATCGCGTGCACCCGGGCGAAGGATTTTCCGGAGAAGACCACCGTGACGATCACACGCGTCACCGCGGGGGTCATCGGAGTCTTTCTCCTGGTGTTCGGACTCTGGTACCAGATACCGGATACCGCGTTTCAGTACCTCTACCTGACCGGGACCATGTACGCTTCGGGGGCGCTCGGTTGTGTTGCCGCGGGGATGTACTGGCCTAAAGCGAACAACGTGGGGGCCTATACCTCGCTCACCCTCGGAGCGATCACTCCGGCTGCCTTCCTGCTGCTTGAGAAATCGCGCGACGTTCTCCCGGGATGGCTCTCCTTCGTCACCGATGTGAACACTGCCGGACTCCTCAGTTTCCTCCTGGCGGCACTGGGGATGATACTCGGCTCACTTGCCACACAACGCAGATCCCCCCCCAGGGTTCTCTCACCGCTGGAGGTGTTATGACTGACGCTATCATGACCGGCGGCATGATGACCGATGGCGCCCTCTTCTGGCTCATTGTCTCCGCTGTCGCCGCGGTGCTCTTCTTTGGAATCGCCATCGTTGTGTCGATCCGGGGGATGGGGGAGCTACGGCAGTTGTTGAGCCGTACCGGGAAGCGGAAAGACGGGAAGCCGCACGGATAAGTACCGGCCCCTGGGCTTTACCGGACAACAGCCACTCCCGTAGAAATTCCTCGGCCGTTCCTCTCCCTTGCACCAGATCCCGTGTGCATGGACGCCCACCGCCGCCGCACGGAGGCCCTCAGTCATCGTGGGAACGCCTCCTTCCCCGGATGTTCCAGACGATGAGCGATCCGGTCGCGACGATGGTGAGGCACAGGTAAAACATCACGCTCCCCGCGAACCGCTTGGGCTCCGCAACGCGGCGCTGAGTCTGTATGTTTCTATTGACCTCGTCGTCCATGATCTTCAGCGATTGCATGGTTGTCGCCTGACCCAGCAGCACCCGTCTCACCGCGAGTTCAAGCTGCGACTGGAGCACATACGAGCTCACCCAGGGACCCTGTACAAAGGGCCACCCGACGGAAGAGCGAAGCTCATCGAGGAAGACCTGATTGTTCATTGTCGGTGTCGTGCGATGACGGAGGAACTCGTCGGAATAGACAACCGACCGGAGGGCGGGGATGTTGACCCCGTCCTGATTCACCATCCGCTGGCCCTCCTCGCTTACGAGAAACTTCAGGAATTCCCATGCCTCCTCCTTCTTTGCGCTCTGAGAGGAGATTGTCATCACATGGCTTGTCACCCCCCCCTTCCGGAATTTGCCCCGGGGGAGAGGGGCAACATCGATGGTCCCGGATTTCGTATAGTAGGAGGCGGCCCAGCGTCCGTTGGCGATCATGGAGAGCCGGCCGCCGGCGACCATGTCGTCCCACTGGAGATTCTGGGAGAGCATGCTCCATGTGACATGGTACTTCTCGGAAAGGTCGACGGCGAACTGGATCGCCCCTGCCGCCCCGGGCGAGGCGATGACGCAGGAATCGAGCGTCTCGTTGAGCACGCTCCCCCCGTTCTGATAGATGAGCGTGGAAAATGCTATCTGCATGAGGCATCCGTACCGGACGATCTTTCCGGCAGGGTCCTTCTTGGTGAGCTTTTGCGACGCCTCCAGGAGGTTTTGCCAGGTCCAGGTGCCGTCGGGGTAAGGGATCCCCTCTGCATCAAAATGGTCTCTGTTGTAGTAGAGGACGAGTGTCGAGAAGTTGTGGGGAAGTGCGTAGTACCGGGCGCCGACCCTGCAGCCGGGGAGGAGCTCGGGAAGAAACGCTCCGGTATCGATGCTCGTATCGCGGTCGATCGAGGGGGTGAGGTCGTCAAGCAGTCCTTTCTGGACGAACAGGGGGAGGTCTTTTCCGTCGAGGTGGATCACGTCGGGAAAAGCGCGTGCGGCAGCCTGCACGAGGAGCCGCTCGGTGTACTGGTATTGCTCGCCATGCGATAGCTTAACAGCGTGCCTGGGGTGTCGTGATTCGTTGTAGCGTTGGATAAGACGCTGGAAGCTTTCGACCTCGGCCGAGGTCCCCCAGGTGGAAAAGACGAGAGAGTGCGATGCGTCGTCCGACGTGAGGTACGAAAAGAGTGCCGCACCAAAAACGAGAACCGCACCGAAGGTTATGAGAATTCCCCGGGACATATGTTTATCCCTTCAGGCCCGTCATGACCACCCCGCGCGTGATGAACCGCTGGAAGAGCATGTACATCAGAATTGCCGGGGCGATGCTGATCATGCTCCCGGCCATCAGCCTTCCGTACTCGAACACAAAAATGTCGTTGAAGTGGGCCAGTCCCACCGGCAGCGTCACCATATCCGGATCGGTCAGCACGATAGAAGGCCAGAAGAAATCATTCCACGATCCGATGAAGACGAACGTCGCAAGAGCGGCGAGCGCGGGACCGGAGAGGGGGAGGATGATCCGCAGGTAGACGCTGAACCTCCCCGCGCCGTCGATCCGGGCTGCGTCCTCAAGATCCCTGGGGATCGTCAGAAAAAACTGCCTCAGCAGGAACGTCCCGTAGGCTGAGAAGAGGCCCGGCAGCACGACTCCCTGGTACGTGTTCAGGAGATGGTACTCGCGGAGCAAGAGGTAGATCGGCACCGTCAGGACGGGGCCGGGGACCATCAGCGTCGCCAGATAGAGGAGGAAGACCGCGTTCCGCCCCGGGAACTCCAGCCGGGAGAACGCAAAACCGCCGAGCGAACAGGTGACGAGCTGTCCGAGTGTGATGCAAAGGCTGATGAACACGCTGTTGAGCATGTATCTGCCGAAGGGGACGATGTTCCAGGCTTCGGCATAGTTACTCCAGTTGGGCGAGATTCTTTCGATCTCCCGCTTCGGGACTTCACGCAACTCACCTGTTCCGGAAAGCCGGACCAGGAAGGCATCCCCCCGTTCCTCAACGATCCGCATCTCAACCTCATGTCCCTCCACCGTGATGGCATGCGACCGCTCGTAGGGGAGCCATCGTCCGTCGAAGACCATTCCCGGATGCTTCACCGACGTGGCCAGCGCCCAGACGAAGGGGACAACGTACCACGCGGATAACACCAGCACGAGCGCGTAGAAGAACGATGTGGTGAGGGCGCTGCGCTTCATTGTGTGCCGGCCTCAGGCATACTCAGCCTTTTTCTTAATGTACTTCCAGTAGACCGCCGAGAGGAGGAAGATGAGAACGAAGAGGAGCCACGACAGGGCGGAAGCATATCCCACCTGAAACTCCTGGTACGCCTTCAGATAGACCTCGACGATGAGGTTGTGCGCCCCCCCCGTGTTCCCGTGTGTCATCACATAGATAGGGGCGAAGAGTTGCAGAGCTCCGATGACTCCTGTGATCCCGAGAAAGACATGTGTTGGAATCAGGAGAGGGAGCGTGATGCTCCGGAACTGTCTCCACCGGCTCGCCCCGTCGATCGTGGCTACCTCATAGAGTTGGTCCGGTATCCCCTGCAGGGCGGCGTAGTAGATGATGGTGCTGAATGCCGACCCCTGCCAGACGGCCATGAGGCTGATTCCGACCTTGATCCAGGCCGGATCATAGAGCCAGGCGATTTTCGTCCCCCCCAGAAGCAAGAGGAGTGTGTTCAGGAGTCCGTTTTCCGTGTCGAGGATGTGCCCCCAGATGATCGCGATCGGGATGACGGAGAGGACGACCGGGATAAAGAAGATCACCTTGAACAGGAGAGAGCCCTTCAGACGCTCGTTCAGGAGGAGTGCCGCACTCAGGGCGATGACCATCTGGAGAGGGACGATGACGAGGAAAAAGAGGGAGTTCCCGAGGTAGTTCCAGAATCCGGATCCGGCGAACATCGACACATAATTCCCGATGTCCACGAAGACCGGACCGGAGAACAGGTTCCAATCGAAGAAACTGATCAAAAAGGAGAAGAAAATCGGTGCTAAAGTGAAGAGAATGAAACCGGCGATGTTCGGCAGGAGGAAGGCATAGCCGATGAGGGCATGCCGGAGTGTTCTGTTCGTCATTTTGTGAAAGTAGCCAACGTGACAGGAAATAGCAACATGTTCCCTCTGCCCAACCCCCCGGCTGCCCACCCCCCCCGGCGGTTACCGGGGTGATTCTTGACTTAGGGGATTGTGTTGCCTATGTTTTCCTCCATACTCCCAGGAGATCACATGCGTCGATCATGCATACTGTCGTTCCTTCTGGTCGGATTAACTACCGGGGGGCTCGCGCAGCATTCGTACTCCGACAGCTCACGTCTGAAAGATCCCACCTACGTCAGAGAGCGGATCCACGAGATCAGCGACGCTGACCTCTGGGGGTCCCTTGATGTCGATCATCCCGGTCTGGAGAAAGTCCGAACCCTCGTCCGGGCCGGAAAGTTCAGCGAAGCCGCGAAGGCCTGGGGAGCATACTGGGAGGCGAAGAAGCAGCCATCCTATATCACGCAGACCGATCACCTACTTCTGGACACCGACCTCCTGAAAACATCCGGAGATTTCCGTGCCGCAATGGACCAGACTCCCGCGGAGCGGGACACCATCATTGCCCGGGCCGGGATGATCCTGCAGAACATTATCCGTCCCTGGGGGGACGTGGTGATCCCCTTCGGGGACCGGGTCGACTTCAACAGGGAGGTGGGCCAGTCGGGGAAGTACGGCTTCCATTACTGGATGTGGTCCCGACCCCTCATTATGGCTGCCGTGCTCACGGGGGACCGGAAGTATACTGCGAAGTTCGATCAGCTGTTCACCATCTGGTACGAGCAACGCAACTCGATCAGCTCCAGCATTCCTGATCTGGATGTGGTCTATTACGAGTTGGGGCTGGGGGTCCGGAACCGGATGTTTATTGAAAACTATCTTCTCCCGTACGGGGAGAGATCCGTAGAGACACACGGGCGGATGCTGAAGACCGTACTTGCGGCGGGGCGGTGGCTGTTCGAGCTGGAGAGGTGGGAAGGATATCGCCCCGGCAACTGGCAAACCCACGGCTCCTACATGCTCGTCCAGCTGGCCTTGGTATTCCCCGAATTCCGCGAATCCTCCGAATGGCTCCGCATCGGTCTCGGGCGGTTGACCGAACATCTTGACCGGGACTTTTTTGCTGACGGGGGGCATTCGGAACGGTGTCCCCGGAACTACACGCAGGCCACCTATCTCAACTATCGCAACATCGCCTATCTCCTGGACGCCTACCGGGTCCGGAAGGACGTCAGCGGGCGGATCAAGGCATCGATAGGACGGACGATCGACTGGTGGATCGCCATGCTGGCCCCCACGGGGGAGGTGCCTGCGATCAACGACAGCCACCGGGGGCTTTTTCCCACCATGATCCTTCACGACGCCGCCGTGGCGTTCGGAAAACCGGAGGTGTACGGTATACTCAGAAACCTGTTCAGAGAGAAGAGGCCGGGGGACGGTGGCGATCCTCTTCCGGACTACACATCGCGCCACATGCCGGCCTCAGGGTTCACCGTCATGCGGACAGATTGGACCCCCGACGCGCTGTACATGACCGTCAACTACGGCCCGTTCGCTGGATTTCATTCCCACTTCGACATGCTCGACTTCGAACTCTACGCGAACGGACAACCGCTGGCCGTCGATGCGGGACTCGGGCTGACCTACGACGACTCTCTTTATAACGTATGGTACAGATCCTCCCGGGCGCATAACATGGTCGTGGTCAACGACAGCGTCATGGAAAGGGATGGGTTCCAGGGGGAGAACGTCCGCTGGGGGTCAACCCGCTCGCTGGATTTCTTTTCGGGGAAGAACCGGGGGTACCGGCGATTTGGCGTTGAGCAGACCAGACAAATCGCATTTGTGAAACCGTCTTACTGGATGATCCTGGATGACCTCTCCTGCACGCGTTCCGGCGATACGCTTTCCTGGTATCTTCATTCGCCTGCGCAACTTCTCGCTTCAGGGGGCGGGTTTGTCAGCGCCTCTGCGCCGGGGATCCGCATACTCCCCGCCGGAGCAAACTACGCCACCCGGACCGGCAAAGGGTGGGCGGCGAGCAGCACCGAAAGGATCCCCGGCAAGACGGAGGAGATAGGGTGGATCAGATTTGATCAGACGGGAGTCCGGGATTCCGTCCAACAGTTTGCTCTACTGCTCTCCCCGTTTCGCGGGCCGGAGGAAACGCGTTCAGCAGAGAAGATTTCAGACCGGCACTATCTCGTGAAATCTCCCGGTTCTTTTGACCATCTCTGCTTTGCGAACGGACAATACTCCGACGGAGTCATTGACACCGACGGCATCTTCGCGCTGGTGAGTGTCAGAAGTAAGGGGGCCTCCTCCTATGCCATTGTCGGAGGGACATATCTGAACTACGGCGGCAGGATCCTCTGGACCTCTGCGGCTCCTGCCACGGGGGAAGGGGAGTTCACGCCATGAGGACTCCGGACTCAGGAGCAGATGAATCTTTTTGATGAGCGCGGCCGACGGAACCCACCGGTGGCCCGTGCCTGGTCTGGTCGTGGTGTTCATCTGTGGTTGCGCGATGGCGTTGATGGCAAGGGGACCCTCGCCTCGACGATTGCATTGTGGGTATGGGACCGCCGATAGATTGAGCTGCGAATGCTACACGGCAACGGCGCCGAGTTGTTATGACTGCGATATGAGGTCTGCGATCGGTTCGGCAGCCAATCAACGGACAGAGGCAATTCGGGCAAATGAAACCAGAGCATATCGAACAGTTGCGGAGAGCACACCAGGTTCTGGAGAATCCGGGCCTGACCGCAAAAATAGCAAACGCCATAGGCAAACCGATCGAGAAGGGAATGGAATTGCTTCCCGACACGTGGTCTGAAGCCATCAACGTTGCGACAAGGAAGTCTTTGGAAACGGCCTTTGATGCCGCACTCATGACCATCGGCAAGCATAGTCAATTGAGATCGAATGACCTATGGCATAAGATTGCAGCAACCGCAACCGGCGCAGGCGGGGGCGCTTTTGGACTCCCTGCGCTGGTGATTGAACTGCCAGTCTCCACGACAATCATGCTGAGATCTATAGCCGACATTGCCCGTAGCGAAGGTGAAGACATACGTTTGGCCGAAACAAAGCTCGCATGTCTCGAAGTGTTCGCCTTGGGCGGTCGAACATTGAAAGATGATGCAGCCGAATCGGGATATCTCGCTGTACGAGCTGCTCTTGCAAAGGCGGTTTCTGAGGCTGTCGAGTTCATCGCAGAGCGGGGGCTCGCAAAGGAAGGGGCACCCGTCATCGTTCGGTTAATCTCACAAATCGCTACCCGTTTCGGCGTCAATGTCACAGAGAAGGCTGCCGCACAAGCAGTCCCCGCCGTTGGCGCCGTGGGGGGCGCTCTCATCAATCTGGCGTTCATCGATCATTTTCAAGACATCGCGCGAGGACATTTCACGGTTCGTCGACTTGAGAGAATTTACGGGACGGAAGTCGTGCAATCTGAATATCGCACATTGAATCCTCAATGATGAGCCGCCTAGCCAGCGGCTGAACCTGACGGATTGACGTGAGGCGGCAGAACTCCTCACGTTGAACCCAGGTCATGATATTTGGCACAACTAAATCAACATCACGTCGTAGCCCTGTGCGGCACGGGAGATTTGGCTCGCCGTAGGTGAGCCGCCGCCGTTAAACAGCACCGGAATACCCGGCGCCGTATCGGGCACATCACAACGCTTGAGTCTGCGCCATCAGATGTATCCCGTTTCGCCGTGCTGGCTCATATCACGCCCCTTTAGGTCGTGCTGGTCCTTATTAATACGCGCAATTGTTATATTGTGATCGAAGGAGGACGTCAGGACCTATGGAACCATTACGCTTCGTCGTCATCGGACTCGGTGGATACGGCTTGGTCCACATCGAAGCCGTGCGGTGGCTTGCCCAGCAGGGAATGGGGAAGCTCACCGGCGTCGTCGCCCTGGACATCGACAGGAAACAGAGGCCGGATCTGGTGGATAGGCTTGTCGGGGAGAACGTGGTCCTTTATGATAGTGTGGAGCACTTCACGTCGGCGGGCCTTTCCACAGCCGACGTCCTGACGGTTCCCATCGGCATCAACATGCACGTTCCGGTGAGCATCGCGGCAATGAGGGCGGGGCTGCACGTCTATTGTGAGAAACCGGCCGCGGCGACCGTCCAGGAGGTTGACCGGCTCATCGCCGCACAGAAGGAGACCGGCCGGGCCGTCGCCATCGGTTTCCAGCATATGTACAGCAATTCCATACAGCAACTCAAAGCGCGCATCTGCGATGGACGGCTGGGGAAAGTCGATTCCATCACCCTGATGTGCGGATGGCCGCGGAGCCGGCAATATTATTCACGGAATGAGTGGGCCGGACGGATGCGCTCCGGCGGGGATTGGATCCTTGACAGTCCGGCGAACAACGCTCATGCGCATTATGTGATGAACACGCTTTATCTCTGCTCCGCCGACCCCCGGGGGTCGGCGGAACCCGCAGAGCTTCGCTCCGAGCTCTACCGCGCGCACAGGATCGAAGGCTCCGATACCGTGCAGCTGCGATTCACCACGACGGAAAGATCGGATGTGTTCATCACACTCACGCACGCCAACGGGAAGGAGAACGGACCCGCGATGCACCTGGCGTGTGAACATGGGACGGTGTCATGGCTCACCGACAACGGCAAGACGACCGTCCGGTACAACGACGGCCGGACGGAGGAGTTTGACAATCTGACTCATGAGAAATGGCGTTATGAAGGATTCAGGGATTTTGCGCACGCGGTGCGGGAGGGGAGGAACCCTCTGTGCACGCCTGCGCTCGCCCGTGCTCACACGTTGACCATCAACGCCATGCATGAGAGTTCCCGGGAGATCGGCGCGATCCCCGAGGAATATATCACCGACATGGAGGACTGGGAAATGTTTCCGCCGAACACCCGGGGGACATTCCGGCGCATCAGGGGGATCGACGACGACATGAAGAGGGCCACGGAAGAGCGGAAGTTCTTCAGCGAAATAGGTGTCCCCTGGGCGAAAGCTCCCCGGTCAGCGTCATTCAGGATCTCTGGCTACACGCATTTCCCGATGAACGGCGCTTGATTCTCTGCACGATTTTCCCCTTATTTTTCAAACCGAGGAAGCCTGAACAGCCTATGAAACACCTCAGATGACGTTCGACCGGTAATGCCCTCCCCCCTCCAGGTTGCCATCATCGGCTGCGGCAGCATCGGAGAAACCCACGCCCAATGCCTCTCGCGGATTGACGGCGTCCGGATCCGCGCCTTCTGCGATACGGAGGAAGGTCGCGCACGGGCCTTCTGCACGAAATTCGCGGGAGACTATGCGACCGCGGATCCTGAACGGGTCCTGCACGATGACGCCGTCGACGCGGTCTACATCTGCACTCATCACGATACGCACAGCTCCCTCGCCATCAGAGCGGCCGAGGAACATAAGCACGTGATGATGGAGAAGCCGCTGGCTCTGACCCTTCAGGAATGCTACGACGTCGGAAACGCGGTCGAAAAGCACGGCATCACGCTCATGACCGGTTTCAAGATGCGTTATTATCCCTCGGTCGCGCGCGTCAGGCAATTCATCCCATCCCCCTTGGTCACCATCGCGCAGATGATGGACGCCCGGTGGCCCGACGATTTCTGGGCGAACGATCCCGTCAGAGGAGGGGGGAACGTCCTCTCGCAGGGGTGCCACACCATGGATCTGGTCTGTCATCTCCATGCCTCCACGCCGGTCCGCATATTTGCCGAAGGGGGAAATTTCACGCATCCGGGGTCGACCATCGTCGATAACATTGTCGCGACCATCCGGTTCGAGAACGGCAGCGTGGCAAGCA
>Ga0315276_10001136_pt1 | contig 23784 bp, 22 predicted proteins | sample YL17G05_0_MG_FD_204542 | JGI IMG/M metagenome (GOLD analysis project Ga0315276, IMG submission 204542) | Sediment microbial communities from Yellowstone Lake, YNP, Wyoming, USA - YL17G05_0 | ecosystem: Environmental > Aquatic > Freshwater > Lake > Sediment | place: USA: Wyoming | collected... | reverse complement strand
CGCCGCGGCGGTGCACTCGGACCTGCCGCAGGCCGCGGCCAAGCTGGAGCAGGTCACGGCGCGGCTCAAGCGCGGCGTGCCGCTGAAGCAGGAGAAGCTGCTGAGCTGGCTTGAAAGCAGCTTAAGCGGCATGGCGCTCAGCGGCGACGGGCTGGCGGAGATGGCCCAGGCCGTGGGCCAGCGGCTAAACGAGATTCAAGGTAAGCCGGCCCCGGCTGAGCAGGTTGCGCCGGCAGACACTCCGCAGCCGGACAAGCCTGCCAGGCCGTTCCGTATTCACCGGCAGGATGAGAACAATAGCGCTGCGGAGGCGTCCGGGCAATCATGAGACACGCCACCATCATCACGCTCTGCCTGCTGCTGCTGTTGCCCGCGGCGGCCGGCGCGCAGGTGCCGCAGGACAAGCTGAGGCAGGCCAAGGGCGAGATGGCCGGCGGCCACCCCTACGCCGCCGACGCGCTGCTGCAGGAAGTCATCAACGCCGACGACGCCAGTACGGCCGAGGTGGAGGAAGCGCTCTGCCTGCAGACGATGATCTACTACGGCGACGTCTTCGGCGCCGCGCTGGTGATGGCGCCGCTGGGCGTCGCCAGCGCCGAGCCCTCGAAGCTCAAGGGCCAGATCAGCCAGCAACTGCTTTTAGCGCGCCGCGCCTTCGTCGTCGCCTCCAACAGCTACCTGAACACGACCATGCGCGGCAGCGAGCTGAAAACGCTGCAGCTCGAGCTGCCGGCGTTCTCCGAAAAGGATATCGAGCAGATCAACGCCACGATCTCGGACAAGGCGGCGCTGCAGAAGATCCTCGCCGACTTCTCCAAGGATCCCGCGGCGGGCAACGGCCTGGTGGCCAAGGCCAACCAGTTCGGCCTCTACCTGGGCTTCAGCAGCACCGTGCCCAAGACGCCCGGCCGCACGATGGGCGACGTGCGCGCCAAGCTGCAGGGCGGCCTGCCGTTTGACGCGCTGCGCTACATCGACTGGATGTCCACGGTGGCGCTGGACATGAGTTACCTGGTCAACGAACCGGGCGGGCCGGACCTCAAGGGCCTGGCCAGGCGCGCCGACGAGCGCCTGGTCAAGCTCGCCGGCAACGACGCGAACAGCACATATGTGAAGAATGCCCGCAAGCGGGCGGAGAAGTATTAGCCGACGAGGTGCAGGATGGCGGAAGCATTGGAGAAGCAGTACAGCGCGAGAAAGGTGCTCAGCCGGCAGGATGAGCTGGTGGAGCTGGCGCGCAGCGGCCTGGCGGCCTCGGCCGCCGACCAGACGCAGGTGCGCATCATCGCCAGCGACGGGGCGCTCACGCGCTTCGCCAACAGCGAGATCCACCAGAACACCTTCGAGCGCGAGGCGCTGGTGGCGGTCACCGCGCGCATCGGCCAGAGCGAGGGCAGCGCCAATACCAACCGCTTGACCAAGGAGGCGCTGGTCGGCGCCGTCGAGCAGGCCACGGCGGCGGCGCGCGTCAGCGCCCCCAACCCGGACCTGGCGGATTTCCCCGATGGCCCGCGCGACTACCCCTTCCAGGTGGACTACTACGAAGGCAGCGCCGCCTGCACGCCCGAGGAGCGCGCCAAGCGCGTGATCAGCGGCTTCAACGTCAACGACGACAAGAGCTACACCGCGGCGGGCACGCTGTCCACCGGCCAGGTCAACGTCGTCACCGCCAACAGCCGCGGCATCGAGGCCGCCTACAACACCACGCTGGCCAAGTACACCGTGATGTGGTCGGGACCGAGCTCCAGCGGCTACCAGGAGCAGACCAGCCGCAACATCGCCGACATCAACACCGAAAAGGCGAGCGTCGAGGCGCTGGCGGTGGCCAGGCGCTCCGCCGACCCGCGCGGCGACATCCCCGAGGGCCGCTACACCGTGATCCTCGAGGCCGAGTGCGTGGCCACGATGCTCAACTTCCTCTGCTGGATGGGGCTGTCGGGCAAGGACTACCTTGACCAGGCCAGCTTCATGTGCGGCAAGCTGGGCGAACCGGTCACCGGCGCGGACTTCACGCTGGCCGACGAGCCGCTCGACCCGCAGACGATGGGCGTGCCCTGCGATGCCTCGGGGATGCCCAAGCAGCGGCTGATGCTCATCGAGGGCGGCGTGGCCCGCGCGGTGGCGCATGACGCCAACACCGCCAGGCGCGCCGGCACCGCCAGCACCGGCCACGACACGGGCTTCAACTTCCCAATGCCGACGAACCTGGTGCTCAGCGGCGGCGCCGCCACCCGCGAGGAGCTGATTGCCGGCGTCAAGCGCGGCATCCTCGTCAGCCGCTTCCATTACACCAACGTCGTCGATCCGCTGGCCACGGTGATCACCGGCATGACGCGGGACGGCACGTTCCTCATCGAGGACGGCGAGATCGTCAGCGGCCTGACCAACTTCCGCTTTACGCAGAACATCCTGCAGGCGTTTGCCAACTGCACCGGCATGAGCACCAAGCAGGTCTTCCACAGCGCGTTCTGGGGCTCGGGCAGCCTGGTGCCCGAAGCAGTGCGCGTCGACGGGTTTAATTTCTCCGGCAAGACCGGGTTCTAGGTTTTAAGGAGAATATTAGAGGTGTACAGCAACTTGATCGCCAAAGCTCGTAACCTGGTGGTGGAATTCCACCTGCGCTCCAATGGGCAGCGGCTGGCCGGGCGCGTCATCGAGGTGGACGACGTGTTCGTCGAAGTGATCGTGCACCGCCAGGAGGCGACGGGCGAGTTCGCGGCGACGCTGGCCGAGTTCGAGGCCGCGGAGGCGGGCGCGGCCGGCTGGCACGAGGACCGCGTCCTGATCAACATCATCGATATCAGCATCATCGCGTAGGGGCCGGAGATGAAAGGCAGCGAGAAAGAAAAGAAGCACGAATTCGAAGTGGAACATGACGAGGAGCACCACGAGCCGGTGCAGATCGTTGATACGCGCCATTCGCGGGACCTCGACAAGGAGCTGCCGCTGGAGCAGCAGGCCCCCGAACCGCCGGACATCGTCGCTGAGCCGGAGCCCGAAGACCTGGACACGAAGAAGTATCCCGATGGGGCCATGCCGCCCCGCGAGCCGCGTCATCCTGACAACGCCGCGGAGGGCGCCGCGCCGCCGGAACAGGCTCCCGCGCCCAGCGAGCAGGAGTCTTTCGAGATGGCGCAGATCCGCGAGGTATTCGGCGCGGGCATCGTCAACTACCTGCTGGGGCACCTGAACTTCCTGCTCAACTTCGCCGTGATCTACCTCGGCCGCGCGCCCAATCCGGCCACCGGCCTGGTCAGCCCCGACCTGGAGAAGGCCAAGATCGCGATTGACATGCTGGAGTTCATCTACGCGCGGGTCAACAAGGAGCTGCCCGCCCAGGAGCGCACCGGCATCGAGCGCGTGCTGGCGGACCTCAAGCTGTCCTACATGCAGGTGATCACCGAGGCCGCACCCGCGCCCGCAGCTCCCAAGCCCACCGGCGGCAACCTGTAGCTCAACCATCCGGTTGGTTCAAACAAGCGCCAGGGCGTAGGGCTCGATGTAAATCGAGCCGTCTTTCCTGCGGGGCTACGAAGACGGCGGGCATCACTGCCCGCCCTACAGGCCGCCCTCCGTGGATAACCAGTGCATAGTGTTTCACGTGAAACACTTTCTCTGCGTCCAGGCCCAGTGAGACTTCCCAAAGTTAACGAGCAGTTTTTTGTGCACATTGGCGGTGGCACAGGCGCCAGCGCCTGTGGCCACGGGCGATGGCGCCCGTGCCACCATCTTACCCGGCCTCGCGGCGGCGCTGCGCCAGGTGGCTCAGTGCGTGGGTGGCAAACAGCCAGATCGTCGCCAGCTGCAGGCATACCAGCAGCACGAAGCTGGCGGGATTGGCAAAGCCGCGAACCGCCAGCGTTTCGCCCCAGCAGTAGGGGCTCGGCATCGCCAGAGGATTCAGCGGCGCCAGGCTGCCCCAGGCCCACGTCAGCCCCAGCAGGGACAGGCCGGCGCTGGCCCCGTTATCCTGTGGGAACAGCGCCTCTGCGGTCACAGGCAGTGCGACCAGCACGAGTATCAGCAGGACAAATGCACCCAGCAGGGTGACCAGCGGCTGCAGCCTGAGCCACACCGCGAGCAGCAGGATCAGCGCCAGGCCGCCGAGGTGCACCAGGCCGCCCAGCAGACACCACGCCAGCATCGCGGCGGTGCTATCGCCCCCCAGCTGGGCCTGTTGCATGCCGTAGCCTGTCGGTAGCCAGGCCAGCATCAGCACGGTGGCCAGCATGCTGAGCAGCGAGGCGCTCTGGCCCTGGCGCGTGTGGTGGCCAAGGATCACCGCCAGCAGTGCCAGCGCCGTGATGGCAAGCACCCCGCAGCTCCACAGCGCGCCGATCGTCAGCGGCGCCAGCGCCAGCACCACGGGCCAGCTCCCGCCGGGATCGGCCAGCGCGCTGGCGGCGGTGATGGTGATCCAGACGATGACGCAGCCCACGAGCAGGCGCAGATACAGCGGCGGCAGCAGCGCCCGCAGCGCGCCGAGCAGGATATCGTGCCCGCCCAGCGGCGAGCTGAGCGTCAGGCTGTCCAGCTCGCCGACGCGCACGTTGCGGCCGCTTGCGCGCAGCAGCTGCGTGCAGTCGTAGAGCGTATCGTACAGCCCGCCGGCCAGCCATACCACGTACGCCGGAAGGACTACCGCCCACCAGAAAAAGACCGCCAGCGTCGGCGGGTTCGGCAGCTCCTGGCCGGTGTATAAGCAAAACCCCAGTATGATGCCGCAGACTGCTACGCCGGCCAGCGCCGTGAACCAGACGTACAAATTGCGCCGCCATGGCGGGATGTGGGCGGTGCGGCGCCAGCGGGTCAGCTTCCAGTAGCGGGTGACGGGATTGTCGGCCAGGCCGGCCCACGCCGCGCGCCACGCCCCCCAGGCCTGCGCCTGCCTTTTAATCCACCGTGACATTGCTGGCGGCCACATGCACTGATTGTACTGCGGGCGGGAGCCCGGCAATCGTAGGACGCGATGTGAATCGCGCCGGAGTTCGTATCCCGTGGTTTACAGCATGCTAAGTGCTCAACAATCGGCGGCGCGCTTTACAGCGCGCCCTACACCAATTCTCAGCCCATTTCGCGGCGGCGCTGCTGCATGTGGAGCAGCGCGTGCCGGCTAAGCAGCGCCACCACCAGCGCCTGCAGCACGAGCAGCATGCCCAGGTGGGTAAAGCTGAAGTAGCCCGCAGCGAGCTGCTCCTCGCCCCAGCACAGCGGCGAAGGGATGGCCAGCGGGCTGAGCGGCGCGAAGCAGCCCCAGCTCCACACCAGGTTGGGCAGCAGGTACTGGCCCAGCGGTTGGAACCAGGAGCTGCTCCAGAAGTCCAGCAGCACGCCGCTGATGGTCACGACCAGCAGCAGTCCCAGCGGCACGCCCAGCAGGGCGACGGCGGGCTTAAGGCGCGTGCTGGCGGCCACCCACAGGCTGAGCAGCAGCACGCCCAGGAACACGGCGATCGCCGCCAGCGCCCAGGACAGCGACTGCAGCGTTTCATCACCGTAGGCGATGCTCATGGCGAACGTCATGCTGATGCCCAGCCAGAGCGGCGGCCAGACCACGAACAGGCCGGCGATGGTCCCGGCGGCCATGCCGTGCCGCGTGCGGTGGCCCATCACGACGGCCAGCAGCACCAGCGCGGTGCCGCCCAGCATCCCGCTTAAGCCGACCGCCCCGATGGTCAGCGGCGCGAGCGTCAGCGCCTGCATCAGCTTATCGCTCCAGTAGCTGCTCTGCTCGTAGGTGACGGTCAGCAGCGTGATCCAGCCCAGCACAGCGCCCACGGCGATGCGCAGCCACAGTGGCGGCAGCAGCACGCGCAGTGCGCCGGCCAGCAGGTGGTGGTTGCTCAGCGGGGCGACGGCGAGCAGCTCGTCCAGCTGCCCGGGCTTCAGCTTGCGCTCGGTCTTGCTGAGCAGCGTGGCCGCGTCGCGCATGGCATCGTACAGGCCGGAGAGCAGCCAGATGAATCCCGTCGGCAGGACGATGATGTACAGCGCCGCTGCCAGATCCTCGTAGGGCGTGGTGAACGACGAGCTCTGCACCTGGTAGACGAAAAAGTAGAGCACCGCCATCATCAGCAGCGTGGCCAGTGCCGGCAGGTGGCGGCGCAGCGTGGACATGCGCCTGGAGCGCCGCTGCTGCGCCAGCGTCCAGTAGCGCGCCAGCGGATTGTCGTACAGGCCGGCCCAGGCCTCGCGCATTTGCGCTGCCGAGGCGCGCCAGCCCGCCAGCTCAAGGTGCCAGAAGCCCGGGCGCGCAGGCGGGACGGGCGGCGCGGCGTCACCCGCGGCGTCATCCACGCGGCGCTTAGCTGGCTGCATGTCCTCCCGGTCCAGCTCGTCCATCGCGACATTCTAGTGCATCGTTGCGGCAACAGCCCTTGCTCGCCTGGCGGGAAAACGCGTTAAGGACATTGAACTAGCTGCTGATACATGCTGACTATTGAAGTGCGGACTGCTGAAATGCTACTTGAGTCTGTAATGTTACAGCCCCGGATAACTGATAGAATATTCGAGTGGAGATGCAGCCCGGCGCGGCGTTGGATGGCTACCTGAGCCTTGATGAACGCTTGCGCGAATGGTTCGACTGCTGGCGCTCGCCGGTGGTGCGGGCGATGTACCATAAGCAGTACGCAGCGGCGCGGGAGGCGTTGTCGGCGGCGCACGCCGAGCTGGCCCGCGGCAGGCTGAGACCTGAAGACGCCGAGGCGGTGGCGGTCCAGTTCGACTATCTGGACTTTCACATCGACAAGGCGGAGCTGGGGCCGGAGGCGGCGCGTGAGCGTTTCCAGGCCGTGCTGGCGCGCCTTGAGCAGCCGGCGGCGAGCGCGGTGGCCGAGGCCGTGCGCCTGCGGCTGCTGACTCAGCTGCTGATCTCCGCCGACCGCTCGGGCTGGTGCGAGCTGCCGACCGCTGAGCTGACTGAGCTGTTCGAGAAGGTGCCGGCGTGCGAGCGCACCGCCGAGCTGTGGTACTTCATCACCGGCTGGGCCTTCCTGCACCAGGACCTGGGCTACCTGGAGCAGGCGCACGAGTATCAGCTGACGCACGGGCGCGAGTTCGTCGCCGAGTGGGCCTGGCACCGCGCGCACCTGATGTACCTGCTGCTCACCGCCAAGGCCCGCCGCGAGGATGTGCGGGTGGCGCTGGCGCACATCGCCATCGAGCAGCCGCTGCGCGAGTTCGAGCGCTACCTGTGGCCGCTGATCCAGCGTGCCGGCCTCGATGACGACGGCGTGCGCGAGCTGTATGACAAACGCCGCAGCGCCATCGAGAGCGGCGAGCTGACCCTCGAATCCGCCGGACTGTAAAGCAGGTTCAAGGTTCCAGGTTCCAGGTTCAAGCCAGAGCGGGCTCTCAGTAGGGGCGAAGCCATGCTTCGCCCGTTTTCCGGGGGCGCAGGCGGTTCGCCTGCGTTTCGTCGTAGGGCGCGCAGTAATGCGCGCCGTCTTTGTTGTGACATGCAGCCAAGAAGAGCGGCGCGATTCACATCGCGCCCTACCAGACGGGCGAAGCAGGGCTTCGCCCCTACGAAGACGGCAGGCGGGCCCCGCCCCTGCGGGGCCGGGGGCCTGCCGCCACGCGCTTGGGTGACTTCCGCTGCGCCGCGCCAGAGCGTGGCATAATCTAGGTGCAGCTACTCGGAAGGAGCAGGGGTGACGGAAGAGTCGGATACGGCGGAGCAGCAAGCGCCAGACGATGCGGAGCAGCTGGACCCGCAGGTCCTGAAGCAGCGCGGCCTCGAGCTGGCCAGGCTCAAGCAGTACGAAGAAGCGCTGGCAGCGTTCGATCCGGCGCTCCGTCTGGCACAGGAACGGGGCCTCCCGCCTGATCCCGAGCTCTATGAGGAGCGCGGCTGGTGCTGCATCTGCCTCAAGCGCTTCAACGAAGCGGCGGAGGCGTACAACGAGGCAGCGCGGCTGCGCAAGGAACTGGGGCTGCCTCACGAGGAGGAGCAGCCGCGCCGGGTGCGGGGACTGCCAGCGGAACCGGGCGATGAGCCGGAGCTACGCGACGCCAAGCCTGTCAACTGGCTGCGCTCGCCGTTCGCGCTGCTCCCCGCAGCGCTGCTCGTCCTGGTCATCGCCTACCTGGCATTTGCGCCGGCGCTGCGCGCATGGATCCACCGGCTGAAGCTGCCGGCCATCACGCAGGCGCTCGACCGCGGCAGGATCGAGGAGTTCAGCGGCGTGCTGCTTGCCGTGGCCGAGGACATGCCGCTTGAGCAGCGCGCCGGCTATCCGCCGGCGGGCGCGACGCATATCGCCGCGGGCAGGGCGGCCTACCTCAACGGGCAGTACCACGAGGCAATGACGGAGTGGGAGGGGGCCCTCGCCGAGAGGCGCCCGCCGGAGCTGCTGGCGGACATGGCGCTGGCCTGCGACCACCTGGACGATTACGGCGATGCGCTGGCCTGCACCGAGCAGGCGCTGATGCTGCGCAGGCAGGCCGGGCAGGCCGGTGCGGAGCTGCTGTGGAACCACTGCGCGCTGCTGGCGGTGCTGGGGCGCTACGACGAGGCGCTGACGGCGTACAGCGATGCGGTGGCGGAGTCCGAGCAGGTGGTGAGGTTGAGCGATGAGCCGAGGCTCAGGGATGACGCGGAGTTGGAGGCGCAGCGCGCACAGCTTGAGCTGCTGCGCGGGAACTACGAGACAGCGCTGGCAGGTTTCAGCGAGGCGCAGCGCCTGCGCGCCGGGCAGGGACTGCCCGCCGACTCCGTGCTGGAGAAGGAGCGCGCGCTGGCCTGCTGGAAGCTTCAGCGCTACGGCGACGTCCTGTCGGCGGTCATGGAGGCTGAGCGGCTGCGCAGCGCGCAGGGTCTGCCGCAGGATGCGAACCTGGCAAAGTTTCGCGGGCGGGCGCTCGAGCTGCTGGGTCGCAACGACGAAGCGCTGGCGGTGTTCGCCGAAGTAGAGCAGCTGCGCAAGCAGCAGGGCCTGCCGCAGGATCCGGGGCTGGCCATGGCCAGGGGGTACGTGTACAGCCATCTCAAGCGCTACGATGAGGCGCTGGCTGCCTTCGCCGAGGTTGAGCGCCTGCGCGCCGAGCAGCGGCTGCCGGTTGATCCGCTGGTTGAGGTCGCACGCGGCTGGACGTACTACGATCTCGGTCGCTATAGTGAGGCGCTGGCAGCCTATGATACAGCGCAGCGCCAGCGCCGGAAGCTGGGCCTGCTGGACGACCCAGACCTGTATTGGGATCGCGGCATGAGCTTGTACATGCTGGGGCGCTACCGGGAAGCGCTGGCGGCCTACTCCAGGGCGCAGGCGCTGCGCGCGGAGGATGGCTTCCCCGCTTCGCCCAATCTGGCTGTAGATCGCGGCATGCTGCTCAGCGAGCTCGGGCGCAACGACGAAGCGCTGGCGACCATCGAAGAGGCGCGGTGGCTGCGCGCCGAGTATGGCTTGCCGGATGACAGCGAGACGGAGCGCTACCTCGGCATAACGTTGCGGAGGTTTGGGCGTAGCCGGGAGGCGCTGGACGCCTACGACAAGGCGCTGCAGCTGCGCCAGCAGGAGGGCCTGCCGCAGAGTCCCGACTTACTGCTCGATCGGGCTGTCGCGCTGGGTCGGCTTAAGCGTTACGATGAGGCGCTGGCGGACATCGAGGAAGCGCAGCGGCTGCGCGCCGCGCAGGGGCTGGCGGCCGATCCGACGCTGGCGCTGTACCGCGGCATCGCGCTGCTCAACCTCAACCGCTACGACGATGCGCTGGCGGCGTTTGACGAGGCGGAGCAGCTCAGCCGCGCCCAGGGCCAGCCGCCCGATCCGGAGCTTGACTACCGCCGCGCCGAGATTTACTACGACTGGAACGATCCGCAGCGGGCGCTGCAGCTGGCGCGCCAGTCGCGCCGCGAGTTCCGCGACCAGCACCGGCGCGTGCCGGACTACGTGGATGAGTTCATCACCTTCGTCGGGCAAAGCCAGCAGAGCGCGCCTGCCGGCGGCTACAGCGCGACGCACCAGCCGATCTGGTAGCTGTGAAGCCAGGTGTTAGGTATTAGGTTTTAGGTGCTAGCCAGATAAGAGCCACAACCTAGATTCGCTGTGCCTCTGGCTAGAACCTAAAACCTTGAACCTTGACCCTTGAACCTTCTTCACGGGCGGGCGCTGATACAATCTGCCCGATGATGCTTGATCATGCCGAGGAGCAGCCGGCGGCGGAAGCCGGAGATGCGGCCAGCCGCGCGCGGGCCTGTATCGAGCGCGGCGCCGTCGACGAAGCGCTGGCGCTCTGCGACGCCGCGCAGGCGCAGCTGGCGGCGCAGGGCCTGCCGGCGGACCCTGACCTGACGCGGGTGCGCGGCAACGCGCTGCTCAAGCAGGCCAGCTTCGCCGAGGCGCTCGCCGCCTATGACGAGTCGGACAGCCTGCGCCGCGCGCAGGGCCTGCCCGCGGACTGGCGGCTGGCCGTGAACCGCAGCCTCGTCCACATGCGCCAGGATGATTTCGCTGCGGCGCTGGCTGACTGCGACACGGCGGAGCAGCTGCTGCGTGAAGCGGGGCTGCCCGTGGAATGGAAGGTCATGGAGAACCGCAGCTACGCCCACATGAACCTGGGCGACTTCGAGGCGGCGCTGGCGGACTGCGAGAGCGCCGAGCAACTGCGCCAGCAGCAGGGCGCGCGCACGGATCAGCAGATGCTCGAGCACCATGGCTACATCTGTCACCAGCTGGGGCGCTTTACGGAGGAGCTGGCGCTCTACAACAAGGCGACCGGCGTGCGCAAGCGGCGCGGCCTGCCGCAGGACCCGGCGGTGATGTTCTTCCGCGGCGAAGCGCTCTACGCGCTGCTGCGCTACGATGAGGCGCTCGAGGCGCTGGCCGAGGCGCGCTGGCTGCGCCGCGATCAGAAATGGCCGGAGACGGCCGCCTACGCCGTGATGATCGGCATGGCGTTCCATGCCGTCGGTCGCAGCGACCAGGCGCTGGTGGAGTATGACGAGGCGGCACGTCTGGCCAGCGAGCAGGGCCTGCCGCCCAGCCCGTCGCTGGCCTACAAGCGCGGCCAGGCCTGCGCGCACCTCAAGCGGGACGACGAGGCGCTGGCGGCATACGACGAGGCGCTGCGGCTGATCCGCGAGCAGGGGCTGCTGCCTGATCCGGAAACGCTGCAGGCCCGCGGGCGCGTGCTGACCCGGCTGGGCCGCGGCAGCGAGGCGCTGGCGGTGTTCGACGAGGCGGCACAGCTGCGCCGCCTGCTGCACCAGCCCGACGACCCGGACAACGACGTGGACCGCGCCAAAGCCTGCTGGGGCTGCGGTGACAAGCGGCAGGCCTGCGAGCTGCTGCGGCGGGCGAAGCAGGGCTTCCGCGCCAACGAGTGGCCCGTGCCGCCAGAGGTGGACAGGCTGCTGCAGCAGTATCAGCAGGGCGGCTGAGAATAGCTTCTAGCTTCCAGCTTTCAGCAAGACCGCAGGACGAGCGAAGCATGGCTTCGCTCCTACTGGAAGCTGCAAGCCAAAAGCTGAAAGCTCTTCACAGCTCGCGCTGCTGCAGCACGACGCGGCCCCAGATGCGCGCCTCGCGCTCGCTGCCGTTGCCCAGGCGGATGCAGGGATAGGCCGGGTTGGCAGGCTCCAGCAGCACCACGCCGCCTGGCAGCAGGCGGTACAGCTTGACCACGTCGCCGTCGGGCTCGACGTAGGCCGCGACCACGCAGCCATCAACCAGCGGCGCGGCCGGCGAGACCACCACGATGTCGCCCGCCAGCAGCCGCGGCGCCATGCTGTCGCCCACCACGCGCAGCGCATAGCAGCCACTGTCGCTCTCGTACAGCCCGCGCGGCACCTCCAGCCAGCGGCGCGGCAGGCTGCGCTGCTCCTGCGCCTCGCCCAGCCCGGCTGCAACGTCGGCGAAGTAAGGGATCAGCGCGTCGTAGACCGGCGGCGGCACACCTGCCAGCGCTGAGAGCGCGCGCTCGATCTGCTGCACGACGGGATCCGGCGTACCTGCCGTGGCGTCGGCGGGCGTGTTCAGCCAGCTGGCCAGCGCCTGCCGCGCGCCCGCCAGCGCGCCATCGCTGCCGGCGTCGACGAAGTCCATCAGCGCCGCGGCCTGCTTCGGCGCAGGTCTGAGCAGCCCGCTTTCCCAGCGTGAGACAGTGGACTGGCTGACGCCGGCCAGCCGCGCCAGCTGTTCCTGCTCCAGGCCTGCCTTAAGGCGCATCAGCCGGATGAGCAGCCCTGCCCGAGTCGCCGGAGCACTAATCATATGCATAGTATAACACAATAATGAAATTCCGGTGATGTATTACCGGTGATAACTGGCGTTATTTTCTTCCTCAGGCTTGACTTTCGCGTTTGGCGCGTTACAATCCGGTCGTTACTGGCCGCATGCATATGCATGCAGATCACGTAAAAGGGCAAGGAAGGCGGAAAGTATGCGACTGATCGGGCGGCGGCGTAACGCTGATGGAGTTCGGCTGGCCGGGCGGCGAGCCGCGGAGCGCGCGGGTGGCGTGAAGGACACGGCACTGAATCGCGGCCTCCCGGACAGCTCAGCGGCTGCGAACCAGCCAGGGCTGCTCGCCTGGCGGCGCGCGGCGGGGCTGACTCAGAAGGAGCTGGCGCGCAAGGCGCGCGTCTCGCGCTCCACCGTCTCGCATGTCGAGAACGGGCGCTACGAGCCAAGCTGCGGCTTCGCCGGCAAGGTCTGCCGCGCGCTCTCCGAGGCGCTCGCCACGCCACTTTACACTTGGGACGTCTTCCCGGCCTGCTTCGCGCGCCCCGCGGCATTGCCCGCCGCGCAGCAGCAGAGCCCGACAGAGGAGGTGGCCGGCGATGACCTCCGCAAGTAAGCAGCCAGCGCGCACTTCGAGCAACGGCGCGGCGAAGCGTAAAAGTGTCGCCGCAGTCAATGGCGCGGTCAAGCGCACCAAGGCGGACAGCCTGGCCATGCTGGTGCATCCGGCGCTGGCGATGGACACGGCGCCTGATGCACCCGACGCACTGGCCCAGGCGCAGGCACAGGGCCTGCCCGCCGAGACCGGCGCTGTGGCTCCGGCCTTCCTGCAACTGCTGCTGCTGATGCAGGCGCTGGGGCGCGAGCCGGATGAGGGCTGGTTTCGCGCGACGGGGCTGACCAAAGAGCAGGTGGCAGAGCTTAGCCGCCGCCACGCCGGCAAGCTGATCGGCCTGCGACTGATGTGCGCGGCGATGCAGGTGCTCAGCGACGAGGACCTGGCAGCGCTGACACGGGCCACGCTCGTCGACCGCCTGTTGCTGGCCTCGATCGAGAACGACACGGCGGCGCTGCTCAAGCTGGTGGACAAGGCCGCGACGGTCAGCATGCGCGCCAGGCTGGGGACGGCCGCGCGGCCCGCAGCGCCAACTGAGCCCGCCGCGCCAGCCCCGCGCGAGTGCAGCGTGGAGGAAGCCGTGGCCGAGGCGCGGCTGATCCTTAATGCACTGAACGTGGAAAAGCAGCTCGGCGCCGAGGCGCTGGCACAGCTCAGCGAGCCGCTTCAGCTGCTGGAAGCCCATGAAGAAGGTTCTAGGTTACAGGTTCTAGGTTCTAGTAAGACAGCAGAAGAAGCTGCCAGCGGTCAGCCGTCAGCTGCCGGCAAGACAGAAGAAGCTTCCAGCTTGCAGCTTTCAGCTTCCAGCAACACTGAAGAACAGACAGTAGCGGCGGCGTCACGCCGCCGGACATTGTCCGCAGGCCGGGACGCCTGCGCCACCAGCGAGACGCCGCCCCTACTGGATTCTGAAAGCTGGAAGCCGGAAGCTGAAAGCTCGCTGGCAACGGGCACGCCGATCCCGGTAGCAGAGACGCTTGCCGAAGCACTAGCAGCGGCACCCGCCAGCAGCGGTGAGGTGCGCAAGTGAACCAGCAGCGCGCGCTGGCTGCCTATGTAGTACTGCTGCAGGATGCAGCGGCGCGGCGCAGCCTGCTCGTGTTCGCGCTAATGTTCCTCGGACACCTACTCAAGGACGACTGCAGCGCGTTCCACTACACCCTGTGCCGCGAGCTGGACTGGGCAGCGCAGGGCGGACACCGCCTGCTGGGCGCGCTGCCGCGCGAGCACGGCAAGACGACGCTGGGGACGATCGCGCTGGCGCTGCGCGAGGTCTGCCTCGGCAGCAAGCAGAACATCCTGCTTGTCGCCGCCAACCGTGCCGAAGGCGCGGCCAAGCTGCGGCAGATCGTCGACGAACTGGAAAACAATGCACGCCTGCGCGCGGCGTTTGAGATGCGCGTGCGCCCCGCCCGCGACAACCGAGGCCTGAATGTGGCCTACGCCGACAGCGAAATTGTCCTGGCGGGCGGGGCGCGCCTTTCTGTGCTGGGTGCCGGCGGCAAGGCGCGCGGGCAGCTGGCCCGCGGACGGCGCCTGGACCTGGTGATCCTCGACGATCCCGAGGACGACGCGCTCGTCGCCAGCGCGCGGCGGCGCTATCGCTTACGCAGCTGGGTCGAGCGCGCGCTGATCAATGCGCTGGACGTGCGCTGCGGCTCGCTGGTCTGGCTGGGCACGCTGTTGCACCACGACAGCGTGCTGGCGCGGATGATCAAAGAGCAGGGGCCAGGGGACAAACAGGTTCAAGGTTTAAGGTTCAAGGTTCAGGCAAGCACAAGCACTGCGGCATCTTCCCTTGAACCTTCCTCGTCTTCCACCGAAACCTGGCACGTGCTGCGTCTGGCTGCCATCGACGACGCGGGGCGCGTGCTGTGGCCGCAGCGCTGGAGCATCAAACTACTGAATGAACGGCGCGAGGAGATCGGCGACGCGGCCTTTGCTCAGGAATACCTAAACCAACCGGTTAGTTTGGCCGGGCAGCTGTTCTGCCCGGGGGACTTTCGCACGTACGACGCGGCTGCAGTGCGGTATCGCGACGGGGAATGGAGCATCGATGCGAAGGTTCAAGGTTCATGGTTCAAGGTTCAAGCAACAGCTACTACAGCGCCCGCTGCTGGTGAACCATTTCCCTTGAACCTTGAACCTCTCCTTGTTGCCATCGGCGTCGATCCGGCGATCCGCCAGCGCGAGGAGGCGGACTACTTCGCGGCGGTGGTGGTGGGCATTACCGAGAAGGTTGAAGAAGCCGGACTTGGAGCGCGGGCGTCCCTGCCCGTGATTCATGGCGATGAAACTGATGGCGGTGGCCCTGGACAGAATGGCGGCCAGGGACGGCCGCCCTCCAGCGCCAAGCCGCGGATCTACGTGCTGGAAGTGCTGCGGCTGCGCGAGCGCTTCAGCGAGCAGCTGGCGGAGCTTGCGCGGCTGGCAGCGCGCTGGCTGCCGCGGGTGATCGGCATCGAGGCCACGGCGTATCAGGAAGCGCTGGCGCAGGCGGCGATCGATCAGGGGTTGCCGGTGAAACCCCTGCGCTCAAGCCGGCCCAAGGCGGTGCGCATCGCCGCCGCGTCAACACACAGCTCGCAGGGGCGCATGTACCTGCCGCTGCAAGGCGCCTGGGTGTCGGAGTTCCGCGCTGAGGCCGAGCAGTACCCCGCCGGCGGGCACGACGACCAGCTCGACGCGCTGGCCCGCGCGCTGGAGGCCGGCCTGCCGCTGCTCGGTGGCAACGCCGAAGTCGTAGCCGCCGAACGGCGCAGGGAAGGGATACGCGGGTTCTGAAGAAGGTTTTAGGTTCTAGGTGTTAGGTGTTAGCCAGATGAAGAAGGTTCTAGGTTTCAGCCTCAAGCTGTTAAGAATACAAAGCTGCAGCTGGCTGCAAGGAATGCGTCTCAACCTCGCTCTCTGGCTAGAACCTATAACCTAAAACCCAGAACCTAAAACCTAGAACCTTTCTGACTGAAGCCATCTGATGATGACAACCACACAACGGGAGACTACACAATGTGGTTTTGGCCCAAGAAGAACGATGAGCTGAAGACGGGCGCCGTAGCCCAGGCAGGAGCAGATGCAGCAAGTGGTGCGGCGGCGCTGACGCGCGAGGTGGCAGGCATCGCCAGCGACATGTACGAGCCGCTGAGCGGCTTCATCGGCGCCGTGCCCAACCGCGATCCGCTGCTGCAAAGCCAGACGCCCGGCAGCTTCTACGCCTACGCCTACGGGCTGTTCGAGGAGGCGCTGGACAAGGACGCGCACCTGGCCGCGATCGTGGCCCAGCGCAAGGCGGCGGTGCTGAGCTGGGAGCGCAGTATCGCCCCCGCCGACTCCAGCCCCGAGGCCCGCGCGGTGGCGCAATTCGTCGAGGCGGCGCTGGAGGGAATCGGAGCGCGGGCGTCGGGAGCGCGGGCGTCCTTGCCCGTGGCTAATGGCGGTCAGGGACGGCCGCCCTCCGGGCAGCAAGCCAAGACGGGCGAGACAAGTCTCACCCCTACGGCGGGCGGGGGCTTCGAACATGATCTCTCCGAGCTGCTGGATGCGATCCCCTACGGCTTTGCGGTCAGCGAAGTACTGTGGGAAGAGGTTCAAAGTTCAAGGGTCAAGGTTCAGGCAGACCCCGCGCTGGCCACTTCCCCTGAACCATCAACCTTGAACCTTGACCCTGGTCGCATCCTCGTGCCCGCAGCTTTACTCTCCCGTCATCCGCGGCGATTCGTTTTCGGCGCGGACAGCGAGCCGCGGCTGCTGACGGCGGCGCAGCCTTTGACTGGCGAGGCGCTGCCCTGGCGCAAGTTCCTGGTGTTCGCGCCCTACGGACGCCACGAGAACCCCTATGGCCTGCCGGCGCTGCGCAGCGTGTGGTGGCTGGCGTACTTCAAGCGCCAGGCGCTGAAGTTCTGGGTGATGTACGCCGAGAAGTTCGGCAGCCCGACTGCCGTGCTCAAGCATCCGCTCAGCGCCACGGAGAAAGAGAAGCGCGCCTACCGCCGCATCATCGGCACCATCCAGCAGGAGACCGGCCTCGTCGTGCCCGAGGGCGTGGACCTAAGCCTGCTAGAGGCGCAGCGCGCGGGCAGCGTGGGCACCTATCGCGAGCTGTGCGACTTCTGCAACCGCGAGATGAGCAAGGCGCTGCTGGGCCAGACGCTGACCACCGAGGTGGCCGAGCGCGGCTCGCTGGGCCTGGGCAGCGTGCATTACGCCGTGCGCGAGGACATCGTGCGCCAGGACGCCCGCGCGCTGATGGCGCTGATCAATGGCCAGCTGATCCGCTGGATCGTTGACCTCAACTTCCCGCCGGCGATGCGGCTCTACCCGCGCTGGGAGCTCAAGCCGCCGAGTGCGCAGGACCTGGGCCTGCAGCTTGAGATCGACCGCTTCTTCGCCGAGCGCGGCCTTGGCGTGGACGAAGCGGAGCTGTACGCGCGCTACGGCAGGAAGAAGGATACAGGAAGCAGGATGCAGGATTCAGGGAAGACGAAGACCGAGGTAGCTGAACCTGCGATCTTAACTGAGCCCTGAATCCTGACCCCTGTACCCTGAATCCTTGGTTCTACAGCCTAGCAGAGACAACGTATGCATACCAGTAGCTACAAGCGAGTCGCCATACTTCGCCCGGGGCGTTTCACGGACGAGCGCGGACGCGAGATCGAGGTCACGGCAGCCAGTCTGGCCAGCCTGGCAGCCAGCTACGATCCAGCGTTTCACGCCGCGCTGATAAAGCTCGGTCACGGCGATGCGGGAGCGGCGCTGGGCCGCGTGGCGGGATTAAGCTTCGACGGCCGCTACTTGTACGCCGACGTCGAGGGAGTGCCGGCAGAGCTGGCGGACGCCATCGCGAAGGAGCGCTATCCACAGCGCAGCGCCGAGCTGTACCCCGATCTGGAAGGGCGCGGACCGTACCTGCGTGGCCTCGCCCTGCTCGGCGCACGGCCGCCGGCGGTCAAAGGACTGCCGGGATGGCCACAGCAAGAAAGTCAGAAAGCAGAAGTCAGAAGTCAGAAGGAAGAGACGCAACGCGCTGCAGCGCCGGGGCTTGCCGCTGACTTCGGACATCGGACTTCGGACTCATCTCCTCTTTGCCCGCTGCAGCCGTTGCTGGTCAGCCGGACGAGGGAGCATCATCCCATTTCACTATCGGAGGTTTGTATGCCGCAAGCGTTGAAGGACAGCCCGCCTGTTGAGGCGGCCGATGACACGATCCGCCTCGCCGAGGAGAACCTGCGCCTGGCGGAAGAGAACCGCGGCCTCAGGGCCGAGCGCCGCCACCGCGAGATCGCGCTGTTCCTGGGCGAACTGCGCGACAGCGGCCAGCTGACGCCGGCGATGGAGGCGGCCGGTGTGGAGGAAGCGCTTAGCGCCGCGGAGGAGCAGGCCGCGCAGGTCGTCTTCCCCGACGGCAGGAAGCTGCCGCTGTCCGCCGTGCTCAAGGAGATCCTGCGTGCCCTGCCGGCCAGCTTCTGCACAGCGCGCCTAAAGGATGCTGGCGCGGATGGCGCCGCGCCCAGCCTGACCGCCGAGGAGAAGCAGATCGCCGCGCAGCTCGGCCTGACGGAAGAGGAGTACGCCTCGATCAAGAGTGGTCAGTAGTCGTCCAGAGGATTCAGGAAGCAGGATTCAGGATTTAGGGGCAAGAGGCAGAAGGCAGGATGCAGGATTCAGGATTCAGGATGCAGGGGCAAGAGGCAGAAGGCAGGAAGCAGGATTCAGGATTCAGTGGAAGACAGGCGGCGCTCCAGTGCGCTGATGAGCCCATTAAGAACCCGCCCAAGCTCAGCGCTCGCTGCCTGAATTTGAGTGAGCACTTGTTCAGGCAAGTATCCAAGGGCATGGGCAATCTGCAACTGAGTCTCGACTTCCATCAACGAGCCGTAAGCAATGTCGAGGTGGCGCAGGTAGTCTTTTGTCGTACGCCGGCCGTGGCCCTCAGCGATGTTCGAGGGCACCGAGATGGCGGCGCGGCGCACCTGGCTGGTGAGTCCGTACAACTCTTTGCTTGGCCAGTCCTCGCTGAGTTCGTAGACGCTCTTGACCAGCTGCATCCCTTGCTGCCACGCCACCAGATCGCGGTAGTTTCTGACCGTCATGCCTAAATAGTACACCCCGCTAGGCACGCCAGACCGCAGGCAAAGAGCGCTCACTCTTCCCTGAATCCTGCATCCTGGATCCTGACCCCTTGCCGCAACAAGCAACTCACTTTGGAGGAACCAATGACAGTTCTCACCGCCAACAGATACACCAAGCACCGCGACGGGATCATCACCGCGCATCCCGTCAAGGCGGCGACGAAGATCTACAAGGGCAGCCTGGTGGCCGCCGACGCCACAGGCTACGCCGTGCCCGGCGCCGACACCTCCGGCTTCAGCTTCCTTGGCGTGGCCATTGAGGAGGCCGACAACAGCGGCGGGGCGGCCGGCGCGCTGAGCGTGCGCGTGCAGACCAGCGGCATCTTCAGCTTCGCCAAGAGCGGCACCATCACCCAGGCCAGCATCGGCGCTGCGCTGTACATCGTCGACGACCAAACGGTTGGTTTGGCTGCCACGACGACCAACGACATCCACTGCGGCCGCCTGGAGGCGCTGGACGGCAGCGACGTGTGGATGCGGCTCAGCTTCTAGGTTACAGGTGATAGGTCACAGGTTACAGCAAAGAGCCCGTCTTGCTCTGGCTGTCACCTGTCACCTGTAACCTGTCACCTTAGCGTAGCCAACAATCCCACAGCAACTAACACGCGAAGGAGACGCAATGAGCAGACTAGTAACAAGGGACTTCCTCGCCGCGACGTACACCGGTTTTAAAAGCCTGTTTGACAAGGCTTTCGCCGCCGCGGATCCGATCTATCCGAAGGTCGCGACCGTCGTGGAGAGCCTCTCCGACAGCGAGGTCTATAACTGGCTGGGAGCGGTGCCGGCGATGCGCCAGTGGACCGACGAACGCATCGCCGCGGCGCTGCGGACGCACGACTATGAGGTGGCCAACCGCAAGTACGAGGCCACGATCGAGGTCGACCGCGAGACCTTCGAGGACGACCGCCTGGGGCAGATCAAGCCGCGCATCGAAGAGCTGGCGATCCGCGCCGCCAGCCATCCCGACGAGCTGGTCGCTGCGCTGCTGAACAACGGCTTTACCACCACCTGCTACGACGGCCAGTACTTCTTCGACACCGACCATGCTGAGGGCGACAGCGGCAGCCAGAGCAACAAGCTGACTTCGGCGCTGTCGGCGGCCAACCTGGAGACGGCGGTGGAGACGATGCTGGGCTTCAAGGACGACCACGGCAAGCCGCTGGGGGTGATGCCCGACACGCTGCTGGTAGGGCCGGACAACTTCTTCAACGCGCGCCAGATCCTCAACAGCACGAGCATCGTCGTGGCCGGTTCGACGAGCGTCGAAAAGCCCTCCGGCAACCCGCTTTCGGGCATGCTGAACCTGCTGGTTTCGCCACATATCGGCAGCGGAAAATGGTTCGTCCTGGCGGCTTCATACCCCGTGCGTCCGCTGATTTTCCAGTGGCGCGTACGGCCCGAATTTTCCGCCGTCACCGACCCCTCCGACGAGTACGTATTCAGCACCGACACGTTCAAATACGGCGTGCGCAGCCGCTGCGGCGCGGGCTATGGGCTGTGGTACCTGGCCGTGGGATCCACGGGCGCGTAAGCGGCAAGAAGGTGACAGGTAACAGGTCACAGGTTACAGCTAAATCCGCACTCCCTCTTGCTGTCACCTGTAACCTGTCACCTGTGACCTGGCCGCGCCTCATCAGCCTGCTCGAAGGAGAGATACATGGCGACTTACACCACGATTGCCGACCTTGAAAAGCGCCTCGACAGCTCCGTCCTGGCGGGGCTGGCGGACGACGTCAACACCCCGCCGAACCTGGCCGACGCGGGCACGCAGGCGGTGCTGGAGAAGGCCATCGCCGATGGCGCGAACCTCATCGACAGCTACCTGCTGGGGCGCGTCGATCTGGCCAATCCGCTGGTCGGCGCGGCGCTCGAACGCATCAACGCCACGCTGGCGCTGTACTTCCTCTATCAGCGGCGCTACGTCGACGACAGCCTCAACCCGCTGGCGGCTGCCAAGGAGGCAATCCTCGCCCACCTGGCGGCGGTGCTGGCGGGCACGGCGAAGATCGCCGACGGCGCCGACGGCTCGCCAGAGCTGGTCGTGTTCAGCACCACGGAAGACGCCGAAAGGACGCTGGACGCGACAAAGCTGAGACGGTTCTAGGTTCATGGTTCAAGGTTCAAAAAACACCCTTGCTTGCTCCTCAGACTTCCCTGAACCATGAACCTTCTCCCTTGAACCTTCTTGAAAGGGGCACAAATGTCTCAAATCAACGATATCACCAGCCAGCTGGCGGAATGGCTGCGAAACGAGAGTTTCACGCCACCGCTGCGGGCTGTCAGCCCCGTCGAGCTGACGCCGCCGGCGCTCTACCCGTACGCCGTCATTCTCGTCGACGAAGAGGCGTTCGGGCCGGCGGACGGCGACGTCACGGCTGCACTTCGGCTGCGCGTGGCGCATGCCGCCGGCCGCCCCGCAGATGCCCAGTTCACCGTGCGCGAGCTGGCACATCAGCTGCGCACCGCGCTGGGCTGCAGCCATGGCCTGGGCGGAGGCGTGTTGCGACTGCGCTGCGGCGCGATCCGCTACGGCCTGCAGCGGCCGGCGGCTCAGGCTGGCGAGGGCGCACAGCTGCTGCCTGCTGGCGATGGCGTGGTGCACTACGCGGAGATCGCGCTCACGGCGAAGTATCACACAGAAACGCTATAGTGGAAAGTTCAGAGTTCAACGTTGAGAGTTCGAAGAACCAGCGTCGGATCTGTGCGGACATTTCGGTTCCGGTCGCCGATACGCGACTACTGCGGAGACTTCGAACAAGGCACTTTGAACTTTGCACTTTGAACTTTGAACTGTCTCTCTAGGCAACTCAGGGAGGAACTATCGACATGGCAACCAGCCAGTACTCATATCATCCCTACCACACCATCGGCGCGGCGACGCTGCTGCTGTGGGACGGCGCGGCGGGCGGCGGCGCGGGGGCCTGGCGCCAGCTGGGCAAGGTCGCCGATGCCGCCGTGCTGATGACCACCGAGCAGGTGGGCAAGGAGCTGACGATCAAGGGCCTGACGCAGCCCGTCGCAAGGCGCAACCGCGCCAAGCGCTACAGCGTGACTTTCCGCATGCTGGAGGACGCCAACCCACTGACGCTGGACCTGCTGTACAGCGAAGGCGCGATGCAAAGCGCAGGCGCCAGCGAGCTCGTCGCGACAAGCGAAGTGCTCAGGCTCTACGCCACGGACTATACGGAGCTGGCGCACCCTTACGGCATCCGCAGCACGCCTCCCGCCGGCGTCAGCGGCGTGTCCGCCAGCGCGGGCGGCAGCGGCGGCAGCATCCCGCCGGGCACGTACTACTACTGGATCGTGGCGTACTTCGATTTCGGCGGCGGGTTGGGTCTAGAGAGCGCACCAGCAATCAGCGGCGCGGTCAATGTTTCCAGCGGACAAAAGGTGACGATCACCTTCACTCCGCCCGCCGGCTACACGCCCGACGGCTATCGCGTTTACTTCAATACGTCGAACAACCTGAGCGGCGCGCAGCTGGCAATCGACGGCCAGAGCGGCTCGCCGGTCGTGATCAGCTCGCACCTGGGCAGCACCATCTACGAAGCGCAGGCTGCGCCGGTCGAGGTGTTCAGCTACGACGGGCAGACGCAGTACGAGGCAGGCGCGGACTATGCTGTCGACGTCGAAAAGGGGCTGCTCAAGCGCCTCGCTGGCGGGGCGATCGACGAGGCGCAGCAGCTGCTGGTGGTGTACCTGTACGAACGGCCGGCGGGCGTGGTCACGCCGCTGGGCGACGCCGTGGATCTGGAGCGCTACCGGCGCGTGAAGCTGCTGCAACTTGCCGCAGACGATCCCGAGCCGGGCAGCTGGCGCGAGAGCGGCGTGGAGTACGAGTTTTTCAAGGTCAACGTGAGCCTGAACGACAGCCGCTGGCCGTTCAGCGAGAACGACTTCAGCGAGGGCGCGGCCGTCACCTGGGACTGCCTCTACGACAGCGCCGAGGCCAAGGTCGGCACAGTGCGCAGCACGTTTGGTGTGCTGGCGCAGTACGAATAGGGATAAGGGGCAAGGGGCAAGCAGACGCTGAAGAGCAGGTTCAAGGTTCGTGGTTCAAGGTTCAAGCCGTTTCATTCCCTCTTCGATCTGCCCTGAACCTTCACCCTTGAACCTTGAACCTGAAATGCCGCGCAGAAAATTCGAGGCCGAAATGCATCTACAAACCAACCGTTTGGACAATATCACCGACGCGTCCGCAGCCGTGGCAGCGCTGCCAGGCAGCGTCAGCGTTGAGCTGGCGGGCGGGCGTAGTGTCACAGTGCGGCGGCTGAGCTGGATCCAGTTCGAGCTGTTGTGGAGCGAGCTGGCGGCGCTGCTTTCCCAGCTGGCTAATCTGGATCCCTCGAGCGCAGCACTGCAGCCGACGGGCGGCGCGCTGCTGGCGGCGGATGATCTGGCCGCCAGGCTGTCCGGCGCGCCGGCGTTCGTGCTCAAGCTGGCCAGCCTGAGCGCAGGCCAGCCCGAGGCAGAGCTCAGCGGCTGGGGTTTCAGCGACGTGTTGGCCGTGGCAGCGGCAGCGCTGAGGCTGAACTTCGTCGACAGCGCGGGGGTGCGGGATTTTTTCGCCGTGCTGGCGCTAGCCGCCAGCCAAGCCCTGCCCCAATCCGCCGCAAGCCAGAGCGCGCCGGCTCAGAGCGCCCGCTGACGCACCACCAGGTGCTCCTGGCACTCACGCGCTGCCATCTGAGTTACGCCGAGGCCAGGACGCTCAGTTTCGAGGAAATGCTGTGCCTGCTGCATCACGCGGCCTTTGAAAAGCGACTGGACGAGCTTTCCGCAGAGGCGCAGCGCATGGCCAGCCTGCCCTTCGTCGATCCGCACGAGCAGCAGCGCGCGCTGCTGGCGCTTCAGCACCGCG
>Ga0315276_10001135_pt1 | contig 23787 bp, 19 predicted proteins | sample YL17G05_0_MG_FD_204542 | JGI IMG/M metagenome (GOLD analysis project Ga0315276, IMG submission 204542) | Sediment microbial communities from Yellowstone Lake, YNP, Wyoming, USA - YL17G05_0 | ecosystem: Environmental > Aquatic > Freshwater > Lake > Sediment | place: USA: Wyoming | collected... | reverse complement strand
GTTAAGCACGGCGACTTGCGACAAGGCGGTGAGCTTGGCGTACTGTTCGGCAGCGAGGTCGTAGGCGGTCTGCTGCTCGGCGGTCTTTAAGTCTTGGACCGTGAACACTTTGCCGTCAAAGGAAAACAGTGCACCCGGCGCCGGCGCCGCGGCCACCAAGCCTAAGACCAACACCACCAAACCACACCGCATTGCCTGAACGATCCGCACAACGACCTCATAGATTAGGCGATTTCTTGACCACGTCCGTGCTATGAACCGTGCTCGCATCGGACAACAGCGACAACTCAGCATCGGTGAAGGTCATAAACTCAAAGCGGCGATTCTCGAAGACCTCGCGCTTGATGGACCAGTCACCGGCGCCGTCCTTTTCCCAATAGAGCGCCTTGCGGCCAATCGAGGTATAGCGTTTATCGCCGTGAAAGTCTTGGTTGAAGAAGGCCACGGCATACTTAGGATGGGTGACGACGCGCAGGTTATCAAAGGTGACTGCCATGTCCTTGTAGCTCTTAAACACGCGCTCCTTGTACTTGGCGTAGGCATGAAAGGTTTGGCGGCCAAAGCTGAAATCGGGGCGATAGAAGCCGAGATAGTCCTTCGAGCGACGCTCGGCCCATGAATGCATCCAGTCTTGGGTGCGCTTTTTCACCGCTGCAAGGTCGGCGGCGCGATTGACCTGATTGATGTCGCTAGCGATCACGACGACGCCCTGATAGCTCTTGAGCCAGTTGGATAGACTGCTGATGTCGGCATTATAGAAGACGACGCAGCCTTCGGTGACATTCGCTTCTTCAACGCGCTTGTCGTACTCGACGCCGTGCAGCCAGATGCCGTGCCCGGTCTTACCTTCCGAGCGGTCGATGGGATTGGGAAAATCAAGGGGGATGGCGCGTTTGCCGTATTTGATCGGTAGGCGGTTGCCATCGATATGGCTCTGCGCGAAGTACACTCCCTCGGGCGTCTTGTTGTCACCCTCGTGCTCCTTGTCGCCCTTCATCTTGCCGATACCAATGCGAAAGCGCTTGAGTAAAGCCGACTGGGCCTCGGTTTCGGGCCACGTCTTCAGCTCGGCCTGTAGCGACGTCTTGTCCACCGTCAGGATGATCATGTCGGTATGGTTGACGGCTTTGAGACTTGGTCCAGGCAGCGCCGGCGGGAACTCCTCAGCAAGTGCTGGCGGCGTCGACGCCACAGCCGAGCCGCCGCAGGTTGCGATGCGAAGTAAGGCTATGATCGCCGTGCGGCGGGTGAGACTCATATCTCGGTAAACTCCTGCGAGGCCTGTCTGGAGTGGGGGGGGGCCGACAGACCACCTTTTATTTTCCCTAAAAAAACATCTTTCCACAAGCCTGCTTGACTTAGACAAAAGCTATAATTTGGTCTGATAAGACGATAATAATGCCACGATAGCCGCAAAGTCGCTAGGCAATGGTGCCTCGAATACCAGACTTTGACCGCTGACCGGATGGACCAAACCCAGACGCTGGGCATGAAGCATCTGCCTCGGTGCCTGCGCGACCAACTCGCGCACCTGCGGAGCGAAGGTCAGGGGTAGCTGCACGCGCCGATGGTAGAGTTGGTCGCCGATGATGGGCAAGCCCACATCACAGGCGTGCACGCGGATCTGATGGGTGCGGCCAGTGAACAGGCGCACCCTGGCCAAGGTCAGGCGTTGACCGAACACCGCCTCGCGGGTAAACAGCGACTGCGCCCGGCGATAACCGCTCAGGCTGGAGATCCGGCGGCGACCCAGCAAGCCCGTCGCCTGAGCTGCCTGCAGCTCATCATGACCGACCTGCAGGCGGCGAAAATCAGGCTCTGACATCGAGGCGAAGCGCAGACGCCGCTTCGGGTCGCGATAAAGATAGCTGGTATGAGCGAGCTGGGCCTGTGGCATCGCTCCATCGAGCAGCGCCAGATATTCGCGCAGCAAGGTCGCCTTGTCCTGAAACTGCTTGGACAATGCGGCATGGGCGCGGTCGGTTTTAGCGCAGACGATGACCCCGGTCGTATCCTTGTCCAGCCGATGCACAATACCCGGACGCGTCCACACCGGGACTTGGCCGGCACGGACCACCGCAGCACCGAGGTGACCGCAGTGATAGAGCAGGCCTTGGACCAAGGTTGGACCGGTATCGCCAGCGCCAGGGTGGACGCACATCCCGGCGGGCTTATCCAAGACGATCAAGTCGTCGTCCTCAAACAGGATCTGCAATGGCATCGCCACGGGAGTCAGCGGTGAGGCTGGTGGCTGCTGCCAGCGCACGACCACCTGGTCACCCAGAACCGTCGCTTGTTTGGCCGTCGCCGTGGCTCCATTAACGGTGACGGCGCCAGCCGCGATCAGCTTTTGCAGCGCCGATCGGCTGGTCCCCTCAGCCTGAGTCGCGAGAAAGACGTCCAGCCGTTGCCCGACCGATGCGGCATCGACCGGAAATAGGGTTAGACCTTGCGGTTGCTCTGCCAATCCGTGAGCCTCGCCGAAAATGCCGTCACAATCACTTCCGGATCGGGCACGCACAGGTAGCGACAAAAGCTGCGCAGAAAGCCTTTGACAAAGACCGCCTGGGGCAAGCGTTCAAAGCGACCCGTCTCGATCGCCTGCAGGTAGTCCCGACTGACCTTGGTGCTGTCGCAGATCTCCGCCTCACTCACGCCGCACGCTTCACGCAGGAGGCGTAGCAGATCGCCATCGCTCGGATCACTGCTGCTGATGATCTCGCGCAGCTTGGCCTGAACCGCTTCATCACCGGAGCAAGTGGCCCGCAGTTTAATCAAGGGTAAGTTGGAACGAACCGCACGCCGGTCGTGATCCGGACGCTCGGAGTCGATCGCCTGCCCGGCGCTAGGTCCGGCCAGCTCGGCCAATGGCCGCGTTAGCTCATCTTGAAAGCCACGGCCATCCCCAAGCACAGCGCCTTGACGCAGCGGGCCGGCAGCACCGATGCCCAGCTCCAAATCATAGGCACGGCGGGCCAAATCATCACCCAACACGCGGAACGCCGCTTCGATCTGCGCCACTTGGTCAGCGGCTTCATCTTCGGACATCAGCGAATACAACGCCGCACTGCCAACTCCGAACGCACTCTTGAGCCGCAAGTAGGCCTCGCGAATCGCCACGCGCGGCGCTCCCGGATCGACATCCAGAATGCTGTAATAATTGATTCCCTGACTTGGATCTGGCTGCATCGTCCCACCCATCCACTCGCTGCCGGTCAACCCTTCATCGCCATGCTGCATGGTCAGCTCCTCGCTTAATATCCCAGATTGCTCAGCATCACCCTTGCCAGCTCGGTGAAGCGCTTTGATAGCACTGAATGCGGAAAGTCTACGACTAACAAGCGCCGATTGCGCAGCGACTTCCAGGCCGCCTCATCGTAGTTCAGATAGCCGCAGTAGCGGGTCTGAAAGCCGAAATACCTCTCCCCTATCAACTCCATCGACTTACCAACGTCAATATCCTTTTGCCCACGGACTTGATTGATGGCAATGCCCAAGGTGCGCGATGCCATGGCCAGACCGACTTGCTGGATAAAGGCCGGATGCTCTTGAGCGACAAAGCGCAGCTTATCGGTGTAACCGCCGCGCCCCCGGCCGCCGCCATCGCTACTCAGAAGGTGCCTGCGGGTAATCCCGGCAACCTCAGGCAACCCAATGTTATCACCCACATTTTCAATCATTCTAAAGAGCGAAGTCTTGAGAAACAAATAAGCGTTCTCAATCGATGTCGGCTCCGGCAGCACGGTCATCAGCCCGAGATGGGCCGCGGCGAAGAAATCGAGGGTGTGCCGATGCGTCCCCGCCCCGAGATCGAGGATGACGAGGTCGGCCAAGCCCATCTGCTTCAGCGAAAAAATCGCCTGAAACAGCTTGCGCAGGGTCCCCTCATGGATACCGTTTGCACCACCCCAGGCCTCTTCACCGCCGCCAGCAATCAGGCTGACGCCATGAACGCCACTAGGGAGGATGACCTCAGGCACAGTCCTGCGGCCATAGACGATGGCGTCGGCGAGGTTGTGTGCGGGAGCGCTGATGCCAAAGTAGGTGTGGAGGTTGGCACCACCGATATCGAGATCGATGGCCAGTACCCGCACCCCGTTGCCAGCCATGCGCACCGCCAGGTTGGCGCTGACCAGGCTCTTGCCGACCCCGCCCTTGCCGCCGCCAACGGCGATGATAATCGGTGGCTTAGCCAATTCGGCAGTACGCTCGATGTAGGCCGGAAGGCCGAGCTCCCAGCCGCGATGGCGATGCTCCAAGAAGGGCGTCGCAGTGCCGTCGATACGGGCCTTTAGCAGCGATGTCGTAAGATTCGAAGCGACCGCCAGGGGCCCTTTACTGCCTTTGAACATCATGCGAAAATTCCGATGTTATTTGCAATTAGCCTAACAGAGCAGCGCTTATATTCAAACATTTATTGCGCCGCACGCGACTCCCGCGTAGTGAATAAAGTTTTCTGCGTCCCCTGCCGAGACCCAATAAAGCCAGTCCTTTTTCACGGAGTGCCGCGTTATGGCAGAGAAGGCCACATCCTACGATCTTGTCGTCATCGGCAGCGGCCCGGCCGGCTACCGTGCGGCGGTTCAGGCCGCCAAGATGAAGAAGTCGGTGGCCATCATCGAAGCAACGCCGAATCGCCTTGGCGGCACCTGGATCCACACCGGCACGATCCCCTCGAAGTCGCTGCGCGAGAGTATGGATGCGATTCAGAACATCCGCTTCCACGCCGGCGGCAAGTGGGTCGAGCGGATCATCCGCGACCTACCAGCCGCTAAGCTGATGGGCCATGCTTTCAAGGTCGCCCAATACGAAGAAAGCATCGTGCGTCGCTACTGCGAACGCTACAAGATCGATATCATCGAAGGCTACGGCATGCTCGAAGATGCCCACACCATCCGCGTCGCCAAACATAACGGCGAAAGCCAACTCGTCGACGCCAGGTTCATCCTCCTGGCCACAGGCTCGCGCCCGCGTCGGCCAGCCGACATACCCTTTGATGGTTGGCGCATCGTCGATGCCGATGAAGTCCTACGCCTCGAGAACGTCCCCAAAAGCGTCATGATCTACGGCGCCGGCGTGATCGGCTGCGAGTATGCCTGCATCTTCGCCGCTCTTGGCTCGGAGACCACCATCGTCGATGGGCGCGGCACGATCATGCAGTATGCGGACCAGGAGATTGGCCTGGCTTTGAAAAAAACCATGGAGGAAGCCGGCGTCAAGTTCGTCCTTGGCTCAAAGCTGGCCACCGCCAAAATCCGCGGCGCCAGTGTCGTCATGACTTTGGAAAACAACGAATCGCTTGAGGCTGAAGTCCTCTTCTATGCCGCAGGTCGGGTGCCGAACACCGACAAGATCGGCCTGAGTCGCCTCGCCATCAAGACCAACGACAAGGGCGAGATCATCGTCAACAAGAGCTTCCAAACCAGCACCCCAAACATCTACGCCTCCGGCGACAACATTGGTTCGCCAGCCCTGGCGGCAACCTCTGCGGCCCAAGGCCGCCACGCCAGCTTGCATATGTTTGGCACCAAGGTCCAAGAGTTCCCCCGCCTCTACCCCATCGGCGTCTACACCATCCCGGAGCTATCCAGCGTCGGTAAGACCGAGCAAGAGTTGACACAGCTCGGCATCGAATTTGTCGTTGGCCGGGCGCATTACCACGAGGTCGCCCGCGGCTACATCCGCGGCGATGAGCACGGCCTGCTCAAGCTCCTGGTCTGCCGCAAGACGCACCGCATCCTCGGCGTGCACATCGTCGGCCACGATGCCTGCAACCTGGTGCATATCGGTCTCGCCTACATGCAGCGCGGTGGCCATGCCCAGGACTTGGTCAATATGATCTTCAACTACCCGACCTTGGCCGAGGCCTACGGCATTGCCGCCTTCAACGCCCTAAACAAGCTCTTCTTAGACGGCGAGATCGGCGACCCACCGGTGGAAGTGACCCTCCAGGCAAAAGATGCAGCGACGGCCGAAGCGGCAGCCACCGCCGCGTCCCTGCCGAGCAAGGGTAGCAGCGTCGCCTAAACAACCGAATGCTGGGACTGATGTCGACTTTTTTGCGGTTGCCTGGAATGGCCAAACCGCAAATTCTCCGACTATTTCCTGACATTTATTTAGTGATAAGATGGAAGGTACCCACCGCTATGCCCTCGCTTATGTTGATTCCCTATCCTTAATCATTGAGAAGGCCCCCCTATGCGGCATGTATTTGTCTTGTGCTCCGCAACCATCACGCTGCTTCTCCTGCTAGCCACAGCCACCTGGCCCTACGCAAGTCTTGGCTTCGTCTTGGTCTTGCCGGTGATCCTCGTTGGCGTGGTCGACATGCTGCAGACCAAACAAGCAATTCGCCGCAACTTTCCGGTGATCGGGCACTTTCGCTACCTGTTTGAAGCCATTCGCCCCGAGATCAACCAATATTTTGTCGAGTCCGATACCGACGGTGCGCCCTTTTCTCGGGTGCTGCGCTCGCTCATCTATCAACGCGCTAAGCGCGTGCGCGATACCGTTCCCTTCGGCACCAAGCTAGACGTCTATGCCAACGGCTACCGCTGGGCCAATCACTCGCTCGCACCAGTCCATGTCGACCCCACGCAGCTGCGTGTGACCATCGGCGGGCCACAGTGTGCCAACCCCTATTCCGCCAGCATCTTTAACATCTCGGCGATGAGCTACGGCGCTCTGAGCCACGGCGCGGTGCGCGCGCTCAACGCCGGTGCCAAGCTCGGCAACTTCGCCCAAGACACCGGCGAAGGCGGGCTCTCACCGTACCACCTCGAGCCGGGTGGCGACATCATCTGGGAGGTCGGCACCGGCTACTTCAGCTGTCGCACCAAGGACGGTCATTTCGATCCGGTGCAATTTCGCGACAAAGCCACCCATCCACATGTCAAAATGGTTGAAATCAAGCTTTCCCAAGGTGCCAAACCCGGTCACGGCGGCATCCTCCCGGCGGCCAAGGTGACCCGCGAGATCGCCGACATCCGCGGCGTCGAGATGGGCAAGGACGTCATCTCGCCACCAGCGCACTCGGCCTTCAAAACACCGCTGGAGATGATGACATTCGTCGACAAGCTGCGCACCCTGTCGGGCGGTAAACCCACTGGATTTAAGCTCTGCCTCGGCAAACGCCGCGAGTTCATCGCCATCTGCAAGGCGATGCTGGAGAGCAAGATCATGCCGGACTTCATCGTCGTCGATGGCGGTGAAGGCGGTACCGGCGCAGCTCCGCTTGAATTCACCAACCACCTCGGGTCACCCTTGGTCGACGCCCTAGTCTTTGTCCACAACTGCCTCGTCGGATTCGACCTACGTCGCCACATCCGCCTAATCGTCTCCGGCAAGGTCGTCTCCGGCTTTGACATCGTCGAAAAGTGCGCACTCGGCGCCGACATGTGCCATTCGGCACGCGGCATGATGATGGCACTCGGCTGTATCCAAGCCCTGCGCTGCAATACCAACGGCTGTCCCACCGGCATCGCTACGCAAGACCCCCAACTCATCCGCGGTCTCGTCGTCTCTGATAAGGCGACTCGTGTTTATAACTACCACCAGCAGACGGTCGCCAGCGCTGCGGAGCTGATCGGGGCGATGGGCTTAACCCACACCAGCGAGATTCGCCCGTGGCACGTGATGGTGCGACAGGCGGTCAATGAGACCAAGCATCTGGGCGAGATTTTTCCGTATCTGGAGACTGGGGCATTGCTGGGGCACAGTGTGCACCCAGCTTATGCGCGGGCGGTGGCGGCGGCGCAAGCGGGGTCGTGGGCGTCGCGGGATGCGGCGGCTTAAAACCATCACTTTGCCCCAAGCTTAGCTCGACCATTGCCCTTTCTGAATAGGGGTGTGTACCAAAGCAGGGGGGATCGCATCTAATTAGACTTGACAGGTTGGGCCTCTAGCTGGAGAGCAGGCCGATTTCCCGTTGCCTTAATCCCATGGCCATGGCCATCGCCATCCCCTTAGTCATCGCCGTTGGCATGATCTTGATCGTCGCCTCGCCCTTGGACATTAGACTTATCGTTTCATGCAGAGCTTCGACAACATAGATACTTCTGAAACGACAAACAGCTTTAAGTTTAGGAAGATCGTCCATGGCTAAGCCATCAAGTCGGAGATCAAGATCATGCCAAGGGCCAAAGCTAGGGCAAAGGCTACGCCAAAGCCAATGACATGGCCTCCGACTTGATTTCAACCTTGCGAGGTCACCGCTGTAAACACGTTAGCTCCTCGGGTTGCTGCAACAGCTTTTCTACTTCCCGCAACTCATGGCAGAATTCGCCACTTTTACCGTGAAGTAGGATAAGCGGTAACGGTCAATCACATGGGACTCACCCAAGGTCGGGTAAACCCACAGGAACGAAGCGCCGATGGAACTCATAAGCACCACATTTTGGAGATGGGATCATGGGCGCTTCAGGGTATGAGGACCGCGTCGAACTGATGCTCGATATCACCGAATTCTACGACCGTGTCGGGATCATAGCTGATGACCGGGAGCTTGCATGGCTGGGTTTTAATCTTGATATTTTTCTCCTCGGATTTCGTCCCGTGCACCTACCTAAGCTCCTGGATTTTTGCCGTGAGCATCCAGAATATCACGTAGCCAGCTTCGTTGGTCCGGAACGTCTCGCCAACAAGTATGTACCCGGTCGGAACTTGTACTTACTGGCCAACGGCGATCGAAATCCGAACCTAGTGCTGGATACTGCCGCCAATCCAAACCGTGCCCTAGTCAATGAAGAGATGATCTGCTCGGCTCTTACCATGTTTAGCAACACCAAAACTGGTCGTCAGTGAAAGATCGCGCATCTCCCTTTCTAGGTCTTCTTGGGACATGCGGTTCACGTGAATGGTGGCATGCCACGCGTAGCGACTGAACTCACGCGGATCAACGCCCGTTCGGCGGAGGACCCGGATGGCCAGGTATTGAAGAAGGGCCATGGCATCAAATCGATCTGCTGGAGTGAAGTCGGCAGTCATATCGACCACTATCTTGGCATCCTCGGTGGTGTAAGTGCAAATCGCCCGCCCGCTGCGGGTCTCTCCGAATCTTTGAGTAGGAATGTTCATTTGCGTCCTCTACGCGCGAGACGTTCGGTGTACTCAGTATGATGTTCATCATCTGAACGCAAATGACCTGTTCCATAGCGGCCAAAATGTCTGTGGCCGATGGATCAGGATAGGGACTCGGGCAGAAGGTGTCAGAGGGCTTTGGGATCTGCGGGTGCGGCTTTGCGCTGCATAGTAGCTAACTTTTTGGGCCCAGTTTCTTTAGGGAGGATACAAGAGGACCATGCTTAAGTTTATGGCAGCAGTGGTCCCCCTGAATCTTCACGCACCTACTTACTTAGCCCATTCGCCTGAAACAGCTGCGCCTTAATCTGAAAAAAGGCATCGCCCGTCAACGACCCCGTGTACAGCCTGGTCTTACCGTCGCCGTCCAACACGTAGGCGTTACCGGTCACAATCGGCAGATCGCGCAACTGATTGCCGTATACCTCTACCTGAAAGCTCTTACCGACTAAGGTCGCCGGTGCAATCGCATTAAACGGGATATCACCACCGTCTATGTTGCGCGGGTGCACTGGAAATCCGAGGTTTTCGGGGTGGTCACCGAGATCAAACGTCAGCGTGATGAGGCTGGACGAGCGGTCGAAGGTAATCCTGGCGACGTGGCCATTTGGACCTAACTCTTCCAGTGTCAAGTCGCAGGCCGAACCAGTGGCGATGTTCAAACAACCCACTTGGACTTGTTCGGTCATATGCTCAAAGCTCAAGGTAACCTTCAGTCTGTCGCCATCCTTCTCGATTTTCATGACATAGGTGTTGAGAAAGACGCTGGCACCTTCGACCTCACCGACCTTTGCCGCATCGGTGATGTTGATCTTGATGGCCTCCATGGTGACCTTGTTAAACGCGACTTTTTTCGCGTCCCACTCGTCCTGGGCCTTAGCCAAATCAGCCTGTGCACTTGCCTGGGCCGCTTTGAGATCGCTCAAAGCCTTTGTTTCAAAGCTCGTCAGCTTGGGAAAAAGCGGCCCCTTCTCGACCGCTTCGATTTGTGGCTGAAGCGCAAGCAATTCCGGCTGACCGACGACCTCGTTTAGTTGGCTGTCGCTGTAGCTCGGTTTAATTCCACCTGTCTTGTCGCGAACCGAAAAGGGAGCGATGACACCACCAAGCCTCAGAAAATTGGCGTGGTCCAACTCCGTATGGTCGGTCTTCGGCAGAAGTGTGTAGCGCAGAGCACTCCCTTCACCAGCTTCGACGATATCCAACAGGTTATTTGGATTGTCCTGCTGCCAGTACGGCACGCCACTTGCGTCGACGTCACGTCCAGCCGGAACCGACGCCAAGTTGTTGTTGAAGGCCTTACGGCAAGAAAACAGCTCGGGGCTCTGCGTTTTAAACTGCAGCGGAATCTGCTGGCCACCCAGGATCGTCTCGACTAACAACTGGCCAAAGGTTTTCGTCTTCAGGTTGGGCAGTGCCGTGTCGTCGCGCAAAGCCTTTTGCAATGGACCAGAACCATCACGAGCAATCCAACTAGCGATCGCCTGCGGCCGGGTGACTAGCTTGGTGCCGGGAGGAGTCACGTTCGCGCAGTTAGCCGCACTGCCCGTTGTCGGAATCAGCGGTGACTTAAGGACACCAGCGATCCAAACACATGAGAAGTAGTTCTTACCGTCCGCAGACGCAGCCGGTCCGCACAGCTCGGCATCCGCAAAATATCCCTTGCGCGTGTAGTAGGCGTCGCAAAATCCATTGGGCGTTGGCCGACTGGCGTAGTTGCGCGACAGTAAGGGACTCACCGCAAGCTCCCAAAGCTTGCCTTCGCAATAGCCTTCCCACAGCAAATTGGCATGGGTTTGGTCGGCCGCACTGATCGCGTTGGCGGCAGCCAAGTCTTTCAACGTGGTCTCGACATACTGATCCGTGACCGAATGGATGTAGGCACGGATGGCGACCTGGTCGCGCCCGCTACCAGCAGACTCGACTTTTTGCTTGGCGCTCTGCAAGGCCGCTTGAAGCGCATCGACCTTTTTCTTCGCCGGAATCAACTCACGATTGATAGTGTCCAGCGCATCAGCGCGGAGCAACCGTGTTTGCCGCGTAGAATCGAGGATCGCCTGCACCTGAGGACCCGTCGGCTGGTCCCACAACAAGACGTTGCTGTTAAATTCAATGGTCGTTTTAGCATCAGCCAACTGCAAGGCCTGCGTCGCATCAACCGGATATGCGGGTGTCGCCACCGTGCCTCGTGGCTGTATCTGCGGCGCCTTAGCCCTACCGCAGCCAACTGGGGCGGAGAGGATCATCAAAGCAAGAGCGATCTTAGACTGCATGGATGACTCCATTAAAAGAAGAGGTCAAAGTCAAGTTGGGCCAAATTGGTGATCGGCATATTGCGGCCGGCCAGCTGCTTCACATAGGAGGCGCGAAGCGAAAACGGCACCGGTACACGACCCTGCTGGTACAGAGGGACCGTGCTATAGCCGAGCATAAACTCAGCATTGTGCGCCGTCTGGTCGGTCCAACGCTGGAGCGCCTTCTTGCTATCACTCGAAACACCTTCACCACGGTAAACATCACCGTATTTATGCAAGAAGGTATAACCAATGCCGCTGATCAAACCAAAGCTCGGGTCATAGCGTAGCGAGGTGCCAGCATCGATCTTGTCGCCCTCTTTAAAGCGAGCGTTGGCCGAGCCGACTTCGACGAGCTCATCATAGGTGATGGTGCGAACCGACTTTTTACCCGGCAATGGCAGCGTGTATTTGGCGTACTGGTTGACGGTGAACTGCTCCGGCAACTTCTCGTCGACCGCAATCTGCGCAAACGGTGCCCACACGCCTTCGCCAAAGGGGATGTCGTTGAGGACGTCGGGATCCTTGCGGCGACCGGTCGGCATGACGACGCCGGTGGTGCTGGCGAGGCCCATGACGCTGTTGTCGATATACTGGTACTTTGCGGCAAGGGTCGCATCACCGGGGCCAGATGAGTTCCAGGCATTGAGGCGCTGGAAGTTGTTGTTGGCCAGCTTATTGTTGAGGCGGTTCACCGCATCGTTGAGCTTGCCTGCAGCCTCGCGGCCGTTGGCGATCTGCGCATTCTCGGGCTTGGCGAGCAGCGCCATGAGGTTTTGCGCGCGTTCGTTCGGCACGAAGCCGACATTGGTTTTGGTCTGCGCTTGGTAGATCGGCGTCGCCAGCGCCAGCGTCAACTTGGAGGTGATTCCAAAGGCCATGATCGGTGCGATGACCGTCAGGTGGCCGGTGATGTCCGCGCTGAAGCTGCCGATTGAGTCTTTATCCTGGATGCCGTTTTGCAGCATAAAGCCCTTAAGCTGAGCCCCCTTGAGCTTGGTGTCATCGCGCACCACCTGGGCAAAGGTCAGGTCTTGATAGAGCAAGTGCGCCAGCGGTTCGCTGCCGCCGTTCGGATCCGTCGTTTGATTGAATCTGGTGTCGACGGTACGAATGCTTAGGTTACGCACCCCCTTCGGGAGGACCTTGGTGTCTTCAAAAGCAAAGGCCGAGGTGCTGCCGATGAGGGCGCAGAGCACGAAGTTTGCAAACAGGGGCCGAGGACTGAACATGCCGTGAACTCCAAACCAAAATGTTGGCCCAGCTTTAGTCTCAAGCCAGGCGTTAGACGCAAGGCCAAAGCAGGGATCGGTCAAATAGCCGCGAGGTAAACACCGAACCGGCTTGCTCCGCTTAGCCAAGGGGCCAAGCTCAGGAACAAGCCAGTCGGTGCTAGAGCAACAGGCCAATTAAGGCGTCTGCCAGTCTTTGCCGGTCAGGGTTTTGTAATCGTCTTTGAGGCGTTGGAAGAACACCTTGAATTCCGGCACACGACCGTTAGGTAGTTGGGCCGTGTCGACGCGGTCCTGCATCTCGGCCAGGGTGTCGGTGACGTAAGAGATGGCTTGGTCCTTCCAGCCGCCCGTCGGCTCGTCGCGGTCGAGCTGCTGCAAGACGGCAACTTTCGAGCGGGAGTTATCGTAGAACAAGGCGCCGGCATCAGCGCCGCCAACCGCGGGAGCGGCGAGGGCGAGATTGACTTGGTCAAGCGCGCCGTGCACGTCGTAGAGGCCGACGACGCGCGCTTCGGGGTTTGACCAGACGTTGGCGACGACGCGACGGATGCCGCCACCTTCGTAGTTCAGGCCGTCGTTGGACTGGGCCAAACCGTCGTTGATATTGTCGCGCAACACGCTGGAGAAGGTGGCCCGCTCCAGAAGATTGGCCGCTTCGCCCCAGTAGCCCGAGCAGACGCCGCGGAAGTAGTAATAAGCCGGGACTTTACTGCCTAGGTTAGCCGGGCTGATGGCGTCGATAAAGCCTGGCTTGACGCAGGAGCGTTGAAAGATCGAGGTCTCCCGGCACCAGCAGTCACCGAAGATCTGCCGGCGCGCGCCGTAGTCGTTGCGGGCCACGACCAGCTCGCCTTCGAAGAAGGCCAAGCGGCCGAGTTGCTCGACGGCGCGGACTTTGTCGCTTGGCGTCGTCGCCTGGGCGAGGAGTTGTAGGTACGCATCACGGGCCTGGCCGATGACTGCACGGCCACTCTCGCGATTGGCGAACAAGTCGTCAGCCGCGGCAAAATCAAGGGCGAACGCTGGGGCAGCTGCTAAAACCAGGGCCGCAGCCACCGTGGCATTTTTTAATCCGGTCCAAAGGCTCACAGGGACTCCTCCAAAATTGCGTTATAATGTAATTGGCCACCCAACTACTATTATGTTGAGTAGCAAAAGTCAACTAAGCTAAGCCAATGAACTTACAAAGCATCTTTGGCGATTAACAGCATTTGATAAAGGTCCGGGCGTTTATAGCCGCTGGATTTAAATTGCAGCAGCAGGTCCTTTAAGCTGTCGCCTCGAGCAAAACCCCGTTTCGCCTGCTCAATCAACGCCTCCCGAGACAACTGACCGGGGGCCAATCCAGATGCCGCACCGGCCGGTGCGCCAGGCGCGATCATCACCGACACCTCGCCTTTCAGCGTGGCATGACTACTCAGCCACTCCGACGCCTCGGCGATATCCACCGAGACGATCTCCTCATACAGCTTGGTCAACTCGCGGCCGATCGCCACGCGAGCCTCCGGATAAACAGCGCGGATGGCTGTCAGCGTGCGGCCGAGGCGCCGGGTCGATTCAAAGAACACGATGCTGGCCCTCGCCGCGGCCCAACTCTCCAGCTCCTGCTGCAGGGCACCGGCGCGGGTCGGCAAAAAGCCGACAAACAACACGCGGTCACTAGGCAGGCCCGAAGCACTCACCAGAGTCGTCGGCGCCGAGGCGCCCGGGATCGGGTGCACCTTGATGCCAGCAGCATGCGCAGCAGCGACGATGCGGTAGCCAGGGTCGGAGATGCAGGGGGTCCCAGCATCGGTAATGATCGCCAGACTCAGCCCCTCGGCGACGATCTGCCGCACCAGGCCCGCCGCCCGTTCGGCCTCGCCATGATCTTGGTAGCTGACGAGGCGTTTGCCACGGATATCCAGAAAGCCAAGCAACTTTTTCGCCTGCCGGGTGTCTTCGGCGGCGATGACATCGACCCCAGCCAGGGTGCGGCGCGCCCGCGGGGTCATATCCTCTAAATTACCGATGGGTGTGGCGACCACGTAGACCACCGGACCGCTCGTTTCCTGCATAACCATCCTTCTTACAACCTGAATCACCAGGTCCTGCAGTCCAGGCGCCCAGGCGGTGAAAAAATAGTTACTACTGGTTTTCGTGCTTTTCGTACACCTGTGTTATGCTAGCCGCGGCTAGCGGTACTCGGTTGATAAGCTGGAGAACCGATTCTTACAACTAGGGAGCCAGATCCTCTCGCTGTGTGCAAGCCCCCCGCTTTTGCGTAGGGGGAAGCCTGATGCGGCAGTCGATGGCACCCACCTATCTGTGGTGGGTTCCCCTAGCCTCAGTCAGTACCGCGGCCACCTCTTTCCACTTGCATCTCCTTATCCCTCCAGGCTTAATGGGCGACGCTATCGTCGCTGTTGCAACCACCCTTTGCGTCCATCTGGCCGCCGATGGAGTGCCATTTTGAAGCCTGCTGTACCCCCGTTGTCGCGCCGCATCCTGCGGGTCAAGTCCTCCCCGACCGTGGCACTCAATGCCAAAGCCAAGGCCCTGGCCAAAGAGGGAGTGAAGGTCTATAACTTCGCCGTCGGCGAGCCGGACTTCCCGACGCCTAAAGCCGTCGTCGACAAAGCCATCGCTGCGCTGCAAGCCGGGCGCACCAAATACGGTCCAGCCGGCGGCGGCGCCGAGTTCCTCCAGGCGATATCGAGCAAATTAAAGCGCGAGAACGGCCTAGACTTTCCTCCGAGTCAAATCGTCGCCGGCATCGGCGCCAAGGAAATCCTCTTCCATATTGGCCTCGCTCTGATCAACGACGGCGACGAGGTGATCATCCCCTCGCCCTATTGGGTCAGCTACCCCGACCAGGTCGTCGCCGCTGGCGGTGTCCCGGTGTTTCTGCCGATGCCAGAAGACCCTGCCGCTAAGCCGCTCGACGTAAATGCTCTAAAACGGGCGGCCACGGACAAGACGGTGGCCATCGTCCTCAACTCGCCGAGCAATCCGGCCGGAACGATGTACGACGAGCGCTTGCTGCACGAGCTAGGCACCTTCCTGCTCACGACCAATTGGTGGATCATCTCCGACGAGATCTACGAATACATGGCGTTTGATCACCCGCATGTGTCGCTGCTCAAGTTGTTCCCACAGCTGGCGGAGCGCTTTATCCTCGTCAATGGCCTATCCAAAGGTGCGGCCATGACCGGCTGGCGCGTCGGCTACTGCGCCGGTCCGACCGCGGTGATGAAGATGGTCCGCGACCTGCAAAGCCATTCGTCGACCTGCTTACCACCGTTTATCGAAGACGCTGCCACCTACGCCATCAGCCAAGGCAACACCTTGCTCAAGGACGAAGTCGGCATCATGAAGGGGCGTCGCGACCTCGCGCTTAGCCTGTTAAAGAAGATTCCCGGCGTCAAGGTGGCGCAGCCGCACGGCGCCTTCTACATCTTTATCGATGTCCGGCCAGCCTTGCAGCAGGCTAAAACCAAGATCGACACCTTCGCCCTCAGCGAAAAGCTCCTGCTTGAGCAGCACATCGCGCTGGTTCCAGGCGATGCCTTTGGCGCGCCCGGCTACCTGCGCCTGAGCTATGCCTGCGACGAGGCGACCATCACCGGTGGTTTGCAACGCTTGGCGGCCGGACTCAGCGCTCTCTAAATAAAAGGCGGTTAGCGACGCATGCAGCACTCGGATCAAAGTGGTAAACAACAGTCTAGCCAGGCACCAGGCACTCTCGCTGAGCGCGCCGTTGCCGCCGGCGCCGCCTTCACCAAGGATGTCGCCGCAGCCCGCGCCCAGCGCAGCCCGGAAGGGGTCGAAGCACTGCGCCTCAGCTACCTTGGCCGTAAGGGCCAAGTCACGGCCCTGCTCGAGGACCTGCGCACCTGTAGCAAAGAGGACCGACCGGCCGCCGGCAAGGCCGTCAACGTCTTAAAGCAAAGCATCGAGCGCGAGATCGAAGCCCTCAAGGGCGAGGCCGGGGCGTGGCTGGTCGCCGCAAAATTAGCCGCAACCCCGCTCGACATTCATCTGCCGGTCGAGCCATGGGTGCCGCAGGGCTCGCTGCATCCGGTGACCTTGATTCGTCGGGAGATCCTCGGTGAATTTCGCCGCATGGGCTTCACCGTGTACGACGGACCCGAGATCGACTACGACTTTTATAACTTCAGCTCGCTGAACATGCCGGCGGATCATCCGGCGCGCGATATGCAGGACACCTTCTATATCAGCGAGCAGGAGCATCTACTTCTGCGCACGCACACGTCCAATATTCAGATCCACTGCCTGCTCAATGAAAAGCCGCCGCTGCGCATCGTCGCTCCCGGACGGGTGTTTCGCGTCGATTCCGACCCAACGCACACGCCGATGTTTCATCAAGTCGAGGCCTTTGTCATCGATCGCGGCATCACCTTTGCGCACATGAAGGGCACCATCGATGCCTTTATGAAGGCGGTGTTTGGGTCCAGCATGAAGACGCGCCTGCGCCCAAGCTTCTTTCCCTTCGTCGAGCCGGGCGCTGAGCTGGATCTGCAATGCGTCCACTGCAGCGGCAAGGGCTGCCGCCTGTGTAAACAAACCGGATGGCTGGAAGTGGGCGGCTGCGGCATGATCCACCCCAACGTCTTCGAGGCGGTGGACTACGATAGCGATGCCTACACCGGCTTTGCCTTTGGCTTTGGTATCGACCGTATGGCCATGCTGAAATACAAGCTCGATGACCTCCGGACCCTGTTCGAGGGAAGCCACGACTTCCTCGGTCACTTCCCGATCTTTACCTAAGGTATAAGGTACACGGCACATGCAGGTTTCCCTGTCTTGGTTGAATGACTACGTCGATTTGAGCGGCCTCAGCACCGAAGCCGTCGCCACCGCGTTCACCGCCATCGGCCTAGAGGTCGAGGCGGTTGAAACCTCTAAAATCTACAGCGGCGAGGTCGTCGTCGGCCGTATTGTGACGGCCCAGCGCCACCCCAATGCCGACACCTTACAAGTGACGACGGTCGATGTCGGCGCTGCCGAGCCACTGGCGATCGTCTGCGGCGCCCCGAACGCGCGGGCCGGCTTGACCGTCGCCGTCGCCATGGTCGGCTCTGAACTACCCGGCAACTTCAAGATCAAGAAATCCAAGATCCGCGGCGAGACCTCTTGCGGCATGCTGTGCAGCGAGCAAGAGCTGGCTCTATCCAGCGAATCAGCTGGCATTATGGAACTCGACGCCACTCTCAAGGTCGGCACCGATGTAGCGCAGGCCCTGGGCCTCGGCGATACCGTCTTAACCCTTAACGTCACGCCAAACCGTGCCGATTGCAGCGGCGTCTTTGGCCTGGCTCGAGACCTCGCGGCAAAATTACAGCGCCCGCTGAAACGTCCAGCGCTTGGTCTGGCCAAAACCAGCGCCGTGAAGCCAGCCATCACCGTCCAAATCACCGACCAGGACGGTTGCCCGCGCTTTGTCGCGCTGCAAGTGGACCAAGTCGCGACGATTCCCGCGCCGGCTTGGATGCAAAAGCGATTGAGCGCCGCTGGAGTTAGGCCGATCAATCTGCTGGTCGATGCCACCAACTACACCATGCTCGAATTCAGTCAACCGGTTCACGCCTATGATGCCCGTAGCATCCGTGGCGGCCGCATCGAAGTGCGCGACGCGCGTGAAGGCGAAGCCTTGACGACTCTCGACGGCCAACAGCGCGCACTTAAGTCCGGCGATCTGTTGATCTGCGATGCCGAAGGTCCGATCGGCCTGGCCGGCGTCATGGGCGGCGAAAACAGCGAGATCAAGGCCGATACGACGTCCCTGATCATCGAGGTCGCCGCCTTCTCACCGCGCCGCATCCGGCGCACCGCCAAGCGCCTGGGTTTGCGTACCGAGGCCTCGCAGCGCTTTGAGCGCGGCATCGATATCGACTACTTGGTCAACGTCGCTCGCCGCGTCGCCGACCTCATCGTCCGCGGCAGTGAGGAGGCCGGCCTAAGTCCGTTGCCACGCGTCGCCGCTGAGGTCATCGATAGCTACCCAGGCGACATCGCCAAGCGCGTCATCGCGCTGCGCCTCAGTCAAGCCAAAGCGGTCCTGGGCGTCAACGTACTGCCCCGCGACGAAGTGATCGCCTCTTTGGAGCGCCTAGAGCTGGAGCTGCTCGACAGCACGGATGACCGACTCGTCTTTGAAATCCCGTTCTTTCGCGGCGACCTCGAGCGCGAAGTCGACCTGATCGAAGAGGTCGGTCGTCTGATGGGATTTGATAAGATTCCCTATCATCTACCGGTGATGAACCTGCGCACGACGCCGGAAGATCCGTTTATCGAATTTCAAGAACATGCGCGCACCGCGGCGGCGACGCTGGGACTGCGCGAGACCATCACCTTTCCCTTTGTCGCCTTGACCGATCTTGCGGCTTTGGGCATCGAGGCGGGCCATCCCTACTACCCCTCGCTGTCGCTAGCGAATCCCCTCGCCGAATCGCATCAGCACATGCAGACCTCGCTGCTACCCGGTCTGTTGCGCGCCGTCAGCGCCAACCGTCGGCGCAGCGAGCACGGCAGCCGCTTATTTGAATGCGGTCGCGGCTACTTTAGTCCCGTGGCCAAAGTCGAGGGACCAAACCAGCCTCCAGCCTTGCTGCGCGCCTTAACTCGCGGCTCCCGCCACTATGCGCGGCGCGCACGCGGCGAGCCAAACCGGCCGGTGGAGCGGCACTGGCTTGCCGCCATCCTCGATCAGCCGTGGCAGGATAAAGGCTGGTCTGGCCCGCGGGTCGCCACCAGCTTTTATCAAGGCAAAGCCGCCGTGGTCGCGATCCTGCGCGATTTTGGCCTGGCTGCAATCGCCCAATGGGCGGAGATCAAAGCTGCGGATTATCCCTTCTTGCACCCCGGAGCGGCAGCGACGATCACACTCAACGGCAAGGTCGCCGGCTTTGTCGGCGAGCTGCATCCACGCACGGCTGCGGCCTTGGACCTTGGCGAAGGTGGCAGTCCAGTGGTGTTGGAGCTGGATTTGGAGGTGCTCTTTGACGCCAAGGGCAAGGGCCAACGCGCCACTCCAGTGCTGCGCCGCTTTCCCCAGGTGACTCGCGATGTCGCCTTTGTCGTCGCGACGAGCAAAACCCACGCTGACTTCCTAGCCGCCGTGAAGAGCTGCAAGGCTAAACACTTCCTCGTTGCGACCAGTCTCTTTGACGTCTACGCGGGAGACCAATTGGCGCCGGGTCAAAAGAGCATGGCCTACCGCTTTGCCTTCCAGTCGCCCGAGCGTACGCTCACCGACGCCGAGGTCGATCAGGAGTTGACCGGACTGCTCGGATGGGTCAACACGCAGGTCGAAGCGGCGCAGCGGTGAGGCGAACAGTGTTGCAAGATTGCGCCACCCTGTATGAGTTAGGTGATTTGCACGTCGATGCAGGAAATTATAAGATCATCGCTTTCGGCTAGTTACGCAAGACGCTGAGAGCGACCTAGCCTGGCACAGCTAATGCAATGAGCAACAGCAGAGATCTGGTGTTTCCTCATCCCATTTGCCATGCAAAGGTGCACGATATGAAACGCAAAGCTCCAGTGTTAGACGACGCCCTCAGTGCGGCAAAATCCCCCGCCGCCAGTCACGCCGAAGGCCATGTGTTCGAGGCGATGGGCCACGCTGCGCGGGATGCCGCAGACCGCGTCTCGTCGAGCCTCAAGGTTGCAGCAAGGCCTCTGGTCCGCGCCGTCGACAGCGCTGAAGACGGGATCGACTCGGTGGTCGATTATGTGACGCACATCGAGCCGCGCCGGGCCATCAGGAAGGCCTCGGTCACCATCAAGCATCACCCCCTCAAATCCGTGGGGATCAGCCTCGGCGTGGGCTTTATCTTAGGCCAGCTGCTGCGGATAGCACCGAGCAGACGGCGCTAGGCTTAGCTCACGAGAAGATACGGCCCGGTGATGTTCAACGACTCACGCGAAAGCGCAGAAACTCGTCGTAGACGACCGAGCCGTTTTTCTTCCAGGTAAATTCGAAACGATTGAGTCCGGTGCCGGCTGTGACGGGTATGGTGAAGTTCTCATTGCCTGTACTTGTCACCACCGTCAGCGGCGAGCCGTTGAGCGCAAGCGTGAGCTCCACGCCTGGGCCTGCCATATTTGCGCCGCGGGTGACGCGGAGTTGCAGCGGCTTACCGGCAAACGCCGCACCGGTGTTAAAACCATCAAAGACGGCGCTAAACCCAGCAAACTGACCCCAGCTATTGGGGACGACCGGACGGGAAAAGTCCGGAGGCGGGTTATTCGGATCATCCACCGAGTCCGCCCACAGGCTAGTGACCTTAGAGGCGTCTAGATTCGGGTTACCGAGTTGCGGGCTACCGTTGGCGGGCAGCGGCTCAAACGCGACCCAGAGGAAGTTGGGATGAACCTTGATACTGGTGCCCGTCCACTCCCCACCGATGATATCGCCGTTGCCGTTTAGTTCGAGGATATAGTTCAGATCACTGGTGTAGGGAATTTGCTGACCGAGGACCTCGGAGCCTGACGAGTCGACGCTGACGATGGACATGTGCACTTTTACAAACTTCACCGCGGTCGGATTAAAGGCGTAATCGCTTCTACCCGCCACGGCCTGGGCTGCCTGCTGCGCCGTCACGTAGTCGCTAGACAGCACGTTGTAACTGATCACCGGATGGTTCCAGACCTCGTCACCAGAGTACACATCAATGATGATCGCATGCTGCATCCGACCGATCCAATTGGCCACGGCAGCATGCAGCGTCCCGGGATTCATCCCTTGGCAGCTATCCATGATCGTTGGATCGGAGCGTTGGTCTGGACGTAAAATCCGTGCTTGCGGCGTGACGCAGCCGCGTGCCCCACCGAGAAACTGAAAGTCAGCATTCATATAAAGCTCTGCGAGCAAAGCCTTAATGTCCTGCGGCGCAAAGGTCACATTGCCGCGAACGACGCTCTTCTTTGGTTCACGCGGATGGCGCTGACTCGCCGCGGCCACGCCGTTGCAGTGACCAGCCCAGGACACGTTGGACGTATGGTTTGCCTCTTCCCAAGCACTTGCCGTGTGAGTCCCATTATTGAATGCGTTATCGTACTTTTGCAAAGGCGACTGACCACCGACCATGACTTTATTGGTGCCGTGATCGGACTGCGGATAGTAGCTGCCGGTCATCGCCTGCTTTTCCTTTGGCAGGACAGCGGTCTTGGGCAGATCATCATAGTGCGCGGTGAAGGTTTGGTTCCACACCTGAAAGTAGAAGTCGCTGGTCTGCTGAATCTCCGCCGATCCATCCGCATAGAATTCCGACTTCGCCGACTTGCGCGCCGCCGGAATCGAATCGTCGTTCTCACTACTGTGCGTCGTTTCCTTGCATCCGAGCAAGGAGCCGAGGCCAAAACAAAGGCCAAGGCAAAGCGCAAAGTGGCGTTGCTGATGCATAGAAACCTCTTGGATGGGATCTTATCATAATACCCCCACCCGCCCGGCAAATCCAGGGGGTCAGTCACTCCTGATAACTTACTGATATTCAAGGATCCTGATCGCAGCATCTTCAATACCGCGACACATCAGCACCTCTTTGACCACAAGGGCGTGGGTCAGCAATCCTAGCTACGGTGTCGGCGGCTTAGACTTGTGGATCAAACGCAAGATCCCCTGCCGCGACAACCAAGCCGCATGAATGCCACTTTCGATCGCACCGCTCAGCGACGGATTTTGCAAGCTGCGACCGTTAAACCAAGCCTCGGCGCGAATGGCACGAAATCCAAAGTAAGATGCCGCGCCTTTGCCAAATATTTGATCAACGCCTTTGCCCAGAAAGAAGCCATCAAAGAAGTCGGCGGCATAAACCTGTTGCTCGGACAAAAGCAAGTCCGTGCTAGCCTGCTTCTTCTCGATCAGGATATCGCCAAACTTGGTAAAATCCGCTTCGAAGGACGCTGGTGCCTTGATAGCCGCGACGGTGTGCGGCAAATCAAAGGTCAGATGCGTGTTTACACCCGTTCCGAGAACCCGCAGGTCGGACGCGCTGCAATCTTCGGCCAAGGTAAAATAGGTCTGCCATTCATTGATGACCGGCTTATCCAACAGATAATCGTGCAATGGCCCGAGATACCGACGCGCGAACCCAAGCACCAGAGCACCTGCCATCTGCGAGTCCTGGTATTCACCGCGGTGTGAGGAGCCAACGGATTCCTGCGTGATCTCGACATACATCGAGGCAAAAATCCCGCGCCGGTCCTTAGCTGCTGCAAAGATCTCGGCAATCCGCTTGGTCCGCGGTGCTGCGTCGAGGAAGTCATCAAAGCCCGTGATGTCGGAGAGGGTCAGAAGTTCTCGGTACTGCGCGGCGCTAAGTTGACTGCCGCAGCTATGCATCTTTTGCGGCATCTGCTGGCTGGCGGCAGCGGCGTCGAGGCGGCTGCCGGTGCTTCGGCAGCCGGTGAATATAAACACCATAACTATACTCTTTGATAAAACATGCAGGTATGACTTTAACAAAGAGTCTCCAGAGAAGGGCGTCTACTTCTAGCATAGCACAAATGGGGTCCTTGACATTTGCGATAGGGGCCATTGGGAAAGAGGCAGGGACTCTGCAAAGAGTGGGGTCGGATCCACGAAGTGGTGTGCCGACAAGGCGATCTTTCCTCCAGTCACTCTCCGGGCGGCCAAAACGCACGACGGCCGGCCCTCTACAACTTCCACCACAGCCTGTAATACTGTAAATTCAACGTGTTACATGAAGTGACTGACCCCATGATATCATAAACACCTACCGTCAGCTGCCCTCCTCTTTACTACCATCGCCAATCATCGGAGCACGTCATGCGTCGTCAACCCATGTTTATGGTCGTCGTTGCGTTGCTAACTTTTGCTGGCCCCGCCACCGCATTATTGGCCGAGGAATGCGCCGAAGGGGACACTTGCGTCGTGGAATTGCCGGGAGCGGTCTGCGGCGATGGCACGCAGATGTTTATGAACGTCACGGCGCGTGCGGGGGCGAGTCGACTCTATGTTTATTTGCAAGGTGGCGGAGCGTGTTGGGATAGCGTGACCTGTGCCTGCGGGTGGGACGGCAACTGTGCTGGTGGGACCGCGGCGACCTTGACGCGTCCCCCTGCGAATCAGGTGCGCTCCGGATGGCATGATCCGAATGTTTCGGGCAACCCGATTGGCGCCGATTACAATATCGTCGAAATCCCTTATTGTA
>Ga0315276_10001133_pt1 | contig 23804 bp, 18 predicted proteins | sample YL17G05_0_MG_FD_204542 | JGI IMG/M metagenome (GOLD analysis project Ga0315276, IMG submission 204542) | Sediment microbial communities from Yellowstone Lake, YNP, Wyoming, USA - YL17G05_0 | ecosystem: Environmental > Aquatic > Freshwater > Lake > Sediment | place: USA: Wyoming | collected... | reverse complement strand
ACTATGCTGGGTCGCTTTTTGAATTTAGGGAGCTTGCTCCAAACGACTATATGTACTGGCAGTTGATGAAATATGGGTGTGAAAATGGCTATAAGTTCTTTGACTTTGGGAGAAGTAAAGTGGATACAGGATCATATGATTTTAAGCGACATTGGGGCTTTGAACCTGTGCCTTTGCCATATCAATATTTTTTAAATGGTATAAAAGAGATTCCCAACATCAGTCCCGCAAATCCTAAATATCAGAAAAAGATTGAAATGTGGCGAAAACTGCCGTTTTGGGTTACTAAAACCATTGGCCCGCGTATTGTCAAATATATTCCTTAAACAAAGAATGTTTAATACATTATTTTTTATTAAAATAGGCGGATAACTCAATGGGAGAGTACCCGGTATACCTCCGGGAAGTCGGGTGGTTCGATTCCCCCTCCGCCTACCAATCCTGGTTTCTAGTTTCCGGCAGCTTGTTGCCAGCACTTATTAATAAATATTTGGAAATTAATACCCAGAAACCAGTACCCAGAAACGAGCAACCAGCAACTAGAAACAAGCAACAGGCAACCAGAATCCAGTAAAATGAAAATAAAAAGTTATAAGGACTTAGAAATTTATCAATTATCGTTTCAATTAGCTACGGAATTACATGAGTTATCTCTCAAGTTTCCAAAATTTGAAATGTTTGAGGAGGGCAGTCAGGTTCGAAAGTCATCTAAATCAATTCCATCTACAATAGCAGAGGGATGGGGAAGAAGGTATTATAAGAATGAGTTCATAAGATTCTTGATCTATGCTTTAGCTTCCTGTGACGAAACGGTGGTCCACTTAGATTTTATCTTTAAAAGCAAATATATCAGTGAATCTGAATATCAAAAACTTGCAGAAAATTACACTATGCTTGGCAAGAAAATTAACAAATATTTACAGCTGGTAATAAAGAACCACCTAAAACCCCAAGATAAGGGAAAGGAAGTGGGAAATGATGGTTAATCCGAATTTGTTCCCAACGAATAACCAGCAGCCAGCAACGACCATCAAGCAATTAACAACCAGACACCAGGAACCAGCAACAAACAACCGGAATCCAGCAACCAACAACTATCAACCAGAATGAAAATCCTCTACCTTGCCCATCGCATCCCCTATCCGCCTAACAAAGGAGACAAAATCAGGTCTTTTAATGAAATAAAATACCTTTCCCGAAGACATGAAATTCACCTGGCCTGTTTGGCAGACAACCCAAAGGATCTAAAATATGAATGTGACCTTAAGAAATATTGTAAAACCACAAATGTGATTTTTATTAATCCAAAGTTAGCCAAGCTAAAAAGTACCATTTGTCTATTTTCCACAAAACCATTATCCATATGTTACTTCTATTCCAAAAGACTTCAAAAAGCCATCGACCATTTACTATCGACCCATCATTTTGATTGTATCTTTTGTTTCTCCTCTCCAATGGCGGAGTATATCTTTCGATCCAAGTTCCTTGTTTCTGGTTTCCAGAAGCTCGGTTTTAATAAAAACATTAATAGACCAGAAACTAGCAACCAGCAACCAGCAACCAAAATAATGGACTTTGTCGATGTTGACTCAGACAAATGGGCTCAATATGCCCAATATGTTAGATTTCCACAGTCCTGGATTTATAGGTTAGAGAGCCGAAAACTAGCAAGATATGAAAAAAAAGTCGCTGAAACTTTTGACCATTCCATCTTTGTAACGGGTTCAGAGGTTAAGATATTTAAAGACCAAAATCCTCATATCAAAAACATTACTGCTATTCCTAACGGTGTTGACCTCGACTATTTTTCTCCACGATTTTGCCAGAAACCAGAAACCAGCCTCCAGCAACCAGTAATTGTTTTCACCGGAGCCATGGATTATTTTGCCAACATAGATGGAGTGGTCTGGTTTACTAAAGAAATATTACCTTTAATTAAGAAAGAAATACCAGAAATCAGGTTTTATATCGTTGGCAGCAACCCAACAAAAGAAGTTCTTTCTTTATCTGACAATAATAATGTGACAGTGACAGGGTATGTCCCTGATACCAGGGAATATTTGGGTAAAGCGACAGTGGTGGTCGTCCCGCTTAGAATTGCCCGGGGTATTCAAAACAAAATCCTTGAAGCCATGGCAACGGGAGTTCCTGTTGTTGCCACTCCAAAAGCCTTTGAGGGAATTGAAGCAGAACCCGATCGAGATCTCGTACTGGGAGAAGATCCAAAAAAATTTGCTGATTTAGTTATCAAGTTAATAAAAGAGGTATCTCTGAGAGAATCCATTGGTAACAATGCCCGGAGAGTAATTGAAAACAACTATTCTTGGACGAAAAACTTGGAAAAGTTAGATAGAATTTTAGCGAAATAAGAAATGGCGATCAAGGAACCAGAAACCAGAAACCAAAAACCAAAAACCAAAATGAAACTTATGTCTATAGTTGGTGCCAGACCTAATTTTATGAAAATTGCTTCCATCATCGATGCTATCAAAACTCATAACCTATCGGCTAATCAACCAATTAACCATATTCTAGTACATACTGGTCAGCATTATGATGACTCAATGTCGGAAGCTTTTTTCAGGGATCTCGAATTACCCAAACCAGATATTTATTTAGGGGTGGGTTCTGCTTCTCATGCAGTACAGACTGCAAAGATCATGAAGCACTTTGAACCCGTTCTCTTGGAGCACCAGCCTGATGTAGTATTATTGGTTGGTGATGTGAATTCAACAGTTGCATGCGCTCTCGTCACTTCTAAAATCCAATATAATTCACCTCAGCACGGCAGCATTAAGAAACGGCAGCACCCCAAGGGGCTTCGCCCCTTGATCGCCCACGTCGAAGCAGGTCTGCGTTCTTTTGATAGAACCATGCCAGAGGAAATCAATCGACTTCTAACGGATGCTATTTCAGACTTTCTATTTACAACAGAAAAAAGTGCCAATGAAAATCTAAGGCATGAAGGTATCCCTAAAAATAAGATTTTCTTTGTCGGAAATACCATGATCGACACTCTCCTTAAACACAAACAAATGGCACAAAAATCAGATATTCTTAATAAACTTGGTCTTTCAACTAAAGGGCAGCAACCTGAAACCAGCGTCCAGCAACTAGCAACAAGAAACCAGGTAATCCCTTACGGGATACTTACCCTCCATCGTCCTTCAAATGTTGATTACAAAAAGACCTTCCAAAATATCTTGGAAGCTTTGTTAGAAATATCCAAAAATCTTCCTATTATTTTCCCTGTTCACCCTCGAACACTGAATCGGATTAAAGAATTTTGTTTTGAAAATTATTTTGAGTTTTCAACAAACATCCAGCAACCAGAAACAAGCAACTTTGGCATATATTGTATTGATCCCCTCGGTTATCTCGACTTTCTATGTCTTATGTCAAATGCAAAATTGGTTTTGACTGATTCCGGTGGGATGCAGGAAGAAACCACGGTATTAGGTATTCCTTGCATAACCATGAGAGAAAATACAGAGCGACCAGTTACCGTAACTCAGGGAACCAATATAATTGTCGGGACTAATAAGAGTTTAATCGTAGAGGAGTCCCTTAAAAAAATTGATACAGCTAAATTACCTAATAACCCAATAACGCATTCACCTAAATATCCTTTTCTCTGGGATGGGAAGGCTGGTCAGAGAATCGTTAAAATTCTTGTTGAAAAAATTATGAACAATGGTCCATAGCACATAGTAAATGGTTTATACGTGACGAATCTATATAACAAGGACTGCCAACCACAAACTATTGACCAAATAAACAAAAAACTATCGATCAATAGCTAATAATCAGAGATCGGTAACCAGTAATGAAAATCCTTCACATTCTTGATCACAGCCTTCCACTTCAAAGCGGTTACACTTTTCGAAGTCAAAATATCTTTCAGGTTCAACAAAAGAGAGGTTGGCAGCCAGTGGTACTTACATCCCCAAAACATGAGGAAAGCTTAAAGGGTTCAATGGCGAAATATGAGGAAATCGCCGGAATTTGTTATTATAGGACAGGAATGATTTCCAATAACATATTCCCTTTTGAAAAAGAAATAAGTCTTATTATATTTCTTGCCAGAAGAATACAGGAAGTGATTAAACTTGAAAAACCAGATATTTTGCATGCCCACTCACCAATCCTCAATGCCATTCCTGCTCTTTGGGTAGGACGTAAGCTTGGACTTCCGGTGGTTTATGAAATTCGTGCGTTCTGGGAAGATGCTGCTGTGGATCATGGAACTTACTCTGAAGGTTCCTTGAAATATAAAGTGGTGAGATCTATTGAAACCTTGGTCTGTCGAAAGGCTGATCATGTAGGTGTCATTTGCCAAGGCCTTAAAGATGACCTTATAACCAGGGGAATTCCATCTGAAAAAATTACGATTATATATAATGGCATTAACGCAGAAGATTTTAAACCTTGTGAACCTGATGGAAATTTCATTGAAAATTTTAGTCTAAAGGGCAAAAAGGTCATTGGTTTCATCGGGTCCTTTTATCGGTATGAGGGGATTGATCTCCTTATTGATGCCTTTGCTCAAATCTCTGCAGCCATACCAGATGCTGTATTATTGCTGGTAGGAGGAGGAGAGATGGAGCAAGAGCTCAAGGAGCAGATACAAAGATTGAAACTGAGTGAAAAAGTAACAATGACGGGCCGCGTTCCTCAGGATCGTATTGCAGGAGTTTATACCTTAATTGATATACTGGTTTACCCTCGGTATTCAATGCGCCTTACTGAACTGGTAACACCACTGAAACCCCTTGAAGCCATGGCTATGAGTAAGGTCTTAGTAGCAAGTGATGTAGGCGGTCACCGTGAAATAATCCACAATAATGAAACAGGAATTCTCTTCCCAGCAGGCAATGTCCATGCATTAGCCAGATTACTTGAACATCTTTTAATCAATGATAATTTATGTAAAGCTTTAGGAAAACAAGGAAATATTTGGGTAAAAGAGAAACATACTTGGGATAAAACCACAGCCCTGTATACCGAAATATACGCCAAAGCTCTTAAAAATTTTAACAAGCAAAAAATAACAACAAGGAACTAAAGATAAACAACAATCAACCAGAAGGAAAGGAGGAACAACCATGGACCAAGAAACTTACATTTCAGGTATGCTTGAGCGGACTCTCCTCTTTTAAGGTAAAGATGGAATGGAAAAAGTACGGGATACTGTCTTTGCCATAGCTGGCTTTGGAGGGGTAGGGGCAATTACTGTAGAACTTCTTGCAAGGTGGGGGATTAGAAAGTTCCGTCTCCTGGATAAAGATCGATACGAGCCCTCTAACCTGAATCGTCAAATATTTGCAAGCTCTAAAACCTTTGGTCAGTACAAAGCTGATGTTGCTGCCGAACGTATAAAAGAGATTAATCCATATGCAGAAATAGAAATGGTCATCCGTGACAGAGTGGATAATAAAAATATTCATTCTTTTACCAAGGGTGCCGGAATTGTAATTCAAACAGCAGATAGCCCCTCTTGCCAGCTTTTTTACAGAGCTGCTAAACAATACAGAGTTCCAATTGTGAATGGTTATAGTACGATCATAGGTTGTAGGGTTCAGGTTTATGATTATCGAAATTCAAATTGGTGGTATAAATTAGAAACGTTCCGGGATCGGATAAAATGGCATGGAAGAAAGGATCTTATAGAGATGACGATAGAAGAATTGGATGAATTTGACAAGAGTTGGATGCATCCTCCCATGCCGACTATGAACTTTGTTACCAATATAGCAGGAGCAATGATTGTTTGCGAGGCTATCAAACTTTTACGGAAAGCGGAAAAGTTTGCCGTTTCCCTTGGGTTATCGAATTAGGATTGTATAACCAACGAATGTCCATAAAAAATCTATATTCACCATTAAGTTTTGGAACTTTTAAGAAAATCTTTTGGAAAAAAAGAGGCCAGGAGCAGGTCCAAGGATTAATTAATATTTGTAAGAAAAAAGTTGGGGTAATTTCTGGCTAAATGGAGCTATTATGAAAAAATTTATATTAGTATTTAATTTTTTGATCACAATTTTGTTCTTTGTGCATGCTTATGCTCAAGAATGGTGGCAAAAGTGGGATAATTATCCGAAAGTTCCGAAAATTACAGCAAAAGAAGTTAAGAGTATGATGTTAACTGGTGAAAAGCTTATTTTCGTTTACGCCGGTTACGAAGTTAAAGAAGTGGTATGCGGCTCATTTTACGTTCCGTATACTAAGGTTCCTCCTAATAGTGACGGGTCAACTGTTACTATACGAATTCAAAAAGATTATTGGATCATGTGCTATTGCCCGTGACCTAATGAAGAGGATAGTGCCCGTGTGGTACAATGGTTGATATATAACGGTTATACAAACACAAGAGCAGTAATAGACGGTTATAAAGCCCTCAAAGAACAAGGCTTTCCATATTGCCGCTTTCCCTACAAAACTAAGAATTAGCCATTGATAATAAATTTGCGTAGGAAAAACAGGATTGCCTCTCTTTACTATTTTCATTTTTTCTCCCAGACACTCTCTCATGCTAATGAACGCATAACGAGGAATATCAAATGAAAACACAACGACTTTTTTTACTTGTAAAATTGGCACTATTTATGTTGGTTACCTTTCTTGCTTATAGTCTAATCAGTTCTTTTCCGGAATTACCACCAGCTTTTAGAAAAATAATCAGAAAGGGAGGTATCAATATAGCCAGAGAAAGAAATACCAAAGTAGATAAGCGATTCCTAAAATGGTTCGATCGAGACCCCGATCGGAACATACCCAGTGGATCTTGTGTTTTGGTATCTCCTGCGGACGGTATCGTTCAGTATATTGATTTCCTTGAGGGTAAGCAGCATATTGTTATTGAAATGCGATATACCGACGTCCATGTACAAAGAATTCCTATGGATGGGGAAGTGATTAGGATAGAAGGTGGAGGAGAAAAACTTCCTGCAGGAACCAGTCCATATAAATATGCAACTGAAAAAATGCTTCCCTATCAAAAAAGAACTGTATTTAAAACAGAAATCGGAGAGATCGCCGTAAGACAAATTACAAGCCTTTTTGCATCACGAATAGAGGTATTTATAAGAGTCGGTGAGAAAGTAAAAAAGGGACAAAGGTTGGGGCGTGTATTGGCTGGGAGCACAGTAGTTTTAGAAATCCCAGTAAATATTAAAGTTCTGGCTTCGAAAGATCAAGAAGTTATCGGAGGGGAAACCATCATTGCAAAATATTAATTCTAAAATGGAGGACGATCAACATGAAAATCAATTTTAAGCTAAAATGGGCTTTTCCCAGATGGTTACTTTGGATTACAGTATTATTAATAGCCATTTTCCCTATAGTTGGTCTTTTCTGGTTTTTATTTAAGTTTAATATCCCATTCTTTAATGCTGGGGATAAATGGTTTGCTTATTTAATAATTTCTGTTTGGTGGTTTTCGTGTTCAATTAATATATTCGGGTGGAAGTTGGATCTGAATGGTAAAACGAAAAGCATATAGGATTTTCTAAGAAGAGATAAGATTTCCATTTGATGCTGAAAAGGAATTTGCCTTGCGAAATCTCTATTAAGACACTTAGCCCTAAACCCTGTTTATGTTCAACGAATTAAAAACATTAGTAAAGCATTCTTCCGTATACGGAATAAGTGAGTTTCTCAGAAAAGGGATTGGCTTTATTATGATCCCCATATACACTCGATATCTTACTCCGGCTGATTATGGTTTGCTTGAGTTATTAGATCTCACATTAAATGTTATCGCAATTCTTGTGGGTCTTGGTATTGGATCGGCGCTTATTCGATATTATCACAATTTTGATAATATAAAGGACAAGCAAGAAGTATTTACAACAGCACTAACATTTGCCTTTATATTAAGCTTTATGCTTATTGGTGTTTTAGAGTTATTTTCAACTCCCATCTCCGATTTAATCTTAGGTGGCAGGCAATACTCTAAGTACTTTCAAATAATATTCATTTGTCTTGTAATCCAGAATGTTTATCTTGTTCCTGAAAACTATTTAATTGCCCAAAAGAAATCACTAGTCTATTCAATCCTCTCTTTAGGTACACTTGTTTCAAATCTAAGCCTAAATATTCTATTTCTTGTTTTCTTAAAAATGGGAGTCCTAGGCATCTTAATTAGTATGTTGATTACAAAAGCACTAAACATGTTAGTCGTATCTATGATCACATTGCGGAATCTTCGGTATTCTTTTTCTTGGAAGAAATTAAAAGAAATGATGAGTTTTGGGATGCCATTAATGCCAGCCGCAATGGGGATGTTCGTCATTCATTTTTCAGATAGGTTTTTCATCCAACAATTTTGTAACCTACATGATGTTGGAATTTATTCATTAGGTTATAAACTTGGGATGATTCTTTCGATCATTGTATCGGCACCCATTTTTAGAATTTGGGATGCTCAGCGTTTTGAGATTGCAAAGACAAACGAAGCGCAAAAGGTATTTAAACGTATCTTTACATATTATTTCTCTATAGTGGTCTTTTCTGGATTGGGGATTAGTGTTTTCATAGACGAGATTATTTCGATTATGGCCGCATCAGAATATCAGGGAGCAGCCAATGTAGTCCCGATCATCGTGCTGAGTTATATCTTTTTCGGCACAGGACACTTCTTCAATCTTGGAATCATGGTTACGAATAGGACAAAATATGTTGCTTACATTCAGTGCTCTGTTGCGGGCGTAAATATACTCTTCAATCTACTCTTAATCAGTCGCTATGGAGTTATGGGAGCAGCCGTTGCAACGGCTCTGAGCTTTCTATTGCTTTGTGCCCTTACCTTTGTCGTTTCACAAAGGCTGTATCCCATAGCCTTCGAATATGGCCGCGCATTCATCGTATTTTCATTAGCCTTACTCATCTTTGGGTTATCCAGGCTAATAGACGCCTCACTGCTGATTTCTCTCGGGATAAAGAGTCTCCTCATTATTGCATTCCCTCTTGTTCTTATCATAGGGAAGTTTTTTTATAAAGAGGAAATGAACAAAGGCATTGCACTTCTGAAAGGCATTGGCGCTCGTCTCGGGTTAGCCAAAGGTTAGGTAAAGATGCCTGGCACTGCTGGTAAATAATGAAGATGATGTATTTTGCTTCGGAAGAGAAGAGGGCAAGTAAGCAATGCTATTAAAAAAGCCCCGGGATTAATTTAAATAATATGAAGCAAAAAATGACGAGTTCTAAATTTGGAACCTTGCCCCAAGAAGAGTTAGAGCTTCTATGCAACGCGATTAAAGATACTCCTTGGCGGCAGGTAATCGAAAATATGGACTTGCCTGTTCTCAGGCAAAAGCGAGATTGGTTTACAAATGTCCGCAAAGCATATCCTTACCGGATTCTGCCATTGGTCGAAAAAGGGAAGGTCCTTGATATCGGAGCCGGATCCGGGGTGATTTCAGAAACGATAGCGAAGGACTTTTCATCGGTGATTGCATTTGACTATTCACCCGAATTGATAGAATTCATGAGAAAAAGATTTTTTCAGGATGGGCTTGTCAATATCAAAATTGTGAGAGCTGATGCCGTGAAGCTGCCTTTCCGCGAAGACTGTTTTGATTTAGTCATTGTGAATGGCGTTCTTGAATGGATCCCTGATTTTACCCCTCAAACTAACCCATATCGGGCACAAATGGATTTCTTAAAGAATGTTCACTTCATACTAAAGAAAAGGGGAATGGTGGGGTTAGCGATAGAAAACAGGTTCTATCTCCGGCATTTTCAAGGGGCCTCCCCCCATGGAGAAGGCGCTTTTGTAGCAATTCTTCCAAGATTCATGGCAACCTTGATAACCAGATTGAAAGAAAAAAAACAATATAGAAATTACATTTATTCATATTGGGGTTACAAACGTTTATTACGAAAAGCTGGTTTTAGAAAAATCAATATATATGTTGCAGTCCCTTCTTATTATGACCCACATGCTATAATTTCAACGCAAAAGGAATCATCTCGCGTTTTTTTCAACGAATATTTTAAAGAACATTTTTTAAATAATCCTAAAATAGGCATTACTAAGAAAACGGTCTATTATTTACTGAATTATATGAATTTATTTCGTTATTTAGAACATTCATTTTTTATCACAGGTGAGAAATGATAGGGATTATTAGAAACTTATTCAAAGAGATGTCCTTAATTAAAGAAGAAAATCAATTTTCCTTTTACGTCTCTTTTAACAGAAATTTTAATTTCTTTATTTTTTGTAATAGGCAAGATTTTTATCAGGTCAAGATATCCTCTGAACGGCCTCTTCAGAAGGAATATGAAGCACTGAAAACGGTAAACCAGGCAATTCCTACTAATGTGCCTCAACTTATTGGATTTTATCAGAAAGAAGGATTCGAGATACTGGTATGTAAAGGGATAAAACATAGAAAAATAAAACAAAGCAAAAGCGACGGGGAAATCGTCTGGAGGGAGGTTAGGGCAATCCTCAAACCGTCGAAGGCCGCATTTGAGGAAAAAAAGCCTTCCCAGGTCCACATGGATGACCTGAAAACTGTTTTTGAGTATTTTAAATATCGACCTTTTTCAGTACAAATGGGGGAATGGCTTCGAAAGCTCGATTCTGGAGTAATAAACTCCCTCCCCCATATCAAACAACACGGTGATTTCACACTTAACAATATGGGGCTGGAAGGAGATAGGCTAATAATATTCGACTGGGAGGATTTTGGGAAGATAACAATTCCCGGGTTTGATATATTCTGCTTGACTGTAGATTTATTGACTGGGTTTGACAAAACCAGAATAGAAAGAATATCAAAAATGAAAGATTATCCTATTGAGATAATTGAGTTAATAGGATATTTTTGCAATGAATTATCTATCGATATGAAGCTTTATTTTAATTTATATCCAGCGTATGTTCTTTGTTTCTTATACCTCAAAGAAAAATATGAATACAGTAGAGAGATAATCAGTAAAGTTGAAAATGTATGTAATGAAATGCTTGGAAAATGGTTGAAGATGTGAATCGTTGCATTTAATTTCGATTGTTCTGAGACCATAAACTGTAGTTTACGAAATAATGCTAATAATAATTAGAGAATTAAGGTCCGATCAATGTTACCGATAACAACGATAGTATATCTATTTTTGATGTTTCTATGTCTGCTTGGTAGCATTTTCTCTAGCCCAATATTTGGAGTTATAGGATATATAGGAACCTATAATATAAACCCTGGTGGTCAATGGTGGGGAATTGTAGTTACGTGGTTTTATGGCCTTCGTTATGCCATGTTTATGGCGATTGTAACGGGGTTAGGAATTATTATTCATAGACCGAAGTTAAAATTTAAAAGATTTTTTGAAAGCCAGGAAATACTCTTGATAATATTCTTGGCCATTATTTGGCTTTCAAACCTAATGGGAATTTCTTCTCGTGGAGAATCGAGTCTTGATATTTTATCTTTAATAAAATCTGGCGAGTTTGAAAATAATTCAATAAAGATGACTAAAGTGGTAATCATAATAATGATGGCATCTCATATAGTCACGGATTTAAGGAAATACGAGGCAGTAATATGGACGCTAATTATTTCAGGTTTTTATTTGGGTTTACAATCTTATCTTAATCCTCAATGGTATGGTGGTCGGCTTGAGGGTTGGGGTGCTGCAGGTTCGGATTTCAGCGAAGCTAATTTCTTGGGTGCACATTATGCCATTCTGTTACCATTTATTGGTGCAATGTTCATGAAGGGTAGCTGGAGGAGTAAGATTATATGCCTTGTATCTGGTATATTTGTGGCAAATGCTTTTATACTTGGGAGATCAAGGGGCGATTTTTTAGCAATGTTAATAGGTTTAATTTTTGCCATCATTTTTTCAATCCCTGGTAGTAGACGCAAAATATTTTTTTGGGTAAGTATTGCTATTGTAGGAAGTTTATTCCTAGTGGATCCTATGTTTAAGGAAAGAATGTCAACCATTGAGATCGAAAAATCCGAAATGGATGGTTCAAGTTGGGGAAGGATGGAGATATGGAAAGGATCTCTATCTATGGCACTGGACAACCCTCTTGGTGTCGGAGAGGGAAACTTCAAAGAGAATATTGGAAGATACATTCCATACATGGGAAACCGGGATACACATAATACCCTTCTAAGGTGTTTTACGGAATTAGGTGTCCAAGGAGGATTTGTTCTTCTGTTGCTAATATATAATGCCTTTCGCATTTTATTTAAACTAAAAGGGGATATTAAAGATTCCCCCAATAAGAATGACTTTTTATGGCATATCTATTCTTTAAAAATTGCTTTAATTATCTTTTTGGTTGCTGGAATTTTTATAACACATACTTATATAGAAGAGTTTTATTGGTTGTTAATGTTTCCAATTTTTTTGAAGCGGTCGGTAGAGAACGAAAATGACTCACTTCAAAATAGGCATTCTAAAGGGGAGAAATAATTTATAGTATTGGTCAATCCTTCATTGGAAAATATTTAATAATTACCCTAAAAAGATTACATTCTTTTCTTTCATAGTTCTTGTCATTTTGTTTAAAATTCTATTTTCGAACGATTAAATAAATTGGAGAAAAATAGAAAAAGATTATGTATTGTTTCACCTTTTCCACCTCCTTACGGCGGAATGGCCATCCAAGCAGAGAAAATGGTTGCTCTTTTAAAAGAGAGCGGTATGGATGTAATTTCAATCAAAACCAATGCTGATCTACCCAAGAGTTTCCATTTCATATCTAAAGTTAAAGGTCTTCGGACAATACTAAGGGTTTTCATATTCCTAAAAAATTTTCATAAAGTTCTTCCTCAAGTTGAGGTCGTTTACTTCTTGACCGGATTTTTTAATTTCTTTTTCTGGGTTACTTACCCAGCAATAATATTGATCAAATTACACGGTACGAGGATTGTTTTAAGTGCAAGGGGAGGAGAGGCAAGATTATTTTTCGAAAAGTATGGCCTAATTATTAAGCCTATTTTGAAGTCCATCGATGCGATTTCGGTCCCATCGGGATTTCTAAAGAATGCCTTTAAGGAAGTTCTTGGCTTAGATGCTGTCGTTGTTCCGAATATTGCTGACTTTAATCAGTTCAAGTTTCGTGAAAGAGGCATCATTAGACCAAAGCTCTTGGTGACCCGAAGTCTTGAGAAGATGTATAATGTGGAATGCGTTATCAGGGGGTTCAAGAAAGTTCATGACTACTTTCCTGACAGTTCGCTTGGGATTGTAGGAGACGGAAGTCAACGACACGCATTAGAAAAATTAGTAGCAGAGCTTGATTTAAGTAACAGTGTAATTTTTTACGGGTTAATCGAACACAATAAGATTCAGAATTATTACGATCAGTACGATATTTTCATAAACGGCTCGAATGTCGATAATCAACCTGGAGTAATTCTCGAAGCATTTGCGAGTGGGCTGCCTGTTGTTTCAACCAAGGCAGGGGGAATTCCTTATATGGTAGAGGATGAGGTAACAGGCCTTCTAACAGATAAGGATGATTGGGAGGGGCTGGCTGAAAGGGTAATTCGTCTGGTAAGAGAACCGGGATTAGGTATTAGACTCGCTAACAATGCCAGAACGGAGTGCCAGAAATATTCATGGGAGAATGTAAAAGCCACACTGATGCCCCTGTTAGAGAGATATATTTCTGATGCCAAGAATTAATGTTTTTATCACCGTGGATACCGAGCATAGCATCGGAGGAGCCTTTAAAGATAGAAATCTCAAGCCAGTCGGGAATGGAAAGAGGATCTGGGGGAAAGTTGGGGATAAATCTTTCGGGATTCCTCTGATAATGGATATCGGCGAATCCTATGATATCCGCCTGAACTTTTTCGTTGAAGTCTTAAACAAGTACTATTTTGGAGAAGACGAAACCAAAAAGGTATGTGAGTATATCCTGAATCGTGGACACGATGTTCAACTCCATTTGCATCCGAATTACTTAAATTTTACATTAAATAATCCTTTGGAGAAAACCTATTCTGACCAGATTGGAACATATAGCTTAGAGAAGCAAATTGAGTTAATCAAAGAAGGGGTCGAGATTTTAATGCAAAATGGAGTACCCAGACCCATTGCTTTCAGGGCAGGATGTTTTGGGGCGAATGAAGAAACACTCCGAGCCCTAAAGGCGGTTGGGGTTCTAATCGATAGCTCGTACAATAAAACCTACCTCGGGGATACGTGTTTATTGGATAATAAAGGAATAAACGACCTGACTTATCTGAATGAGATATGGGAATTTCCGATCACCAACTTTGTTGAGTCCACAAAAGTAAGATCTAAACGATTCAAACCATTAGATATTAATGGTGTGAGCTTCCAAGAAATGAAATATGTTTTAAATCAGGGAAAAATAAAAGGGCCCAAACACATTACCATCCTTTTACATTCCTTCAGCTTTATAAAACCTTACGATGTTCAATATAATAAAGTCAAACCCCGTTGGCATGTGATTAAACGGTTTGAAAAGCTTTGCAAATATTTAAAAGATAATTCGGATTCATTTGAGGTAAGGACTTTTGGATCAATTAATGAAAAGGAACTAACACAAATGTCACTGAATTCTCTTCATATCTTTCCCCGTGTTCCCGCTAAGTTTTCCCTTATGAGGGGGTTGCAACAACTTAAAGACAATTTATTTTAAAATCGAACCATTTCAGCATACATTGAGGAAGTTTAAAGTCGGGTGAAACGGAACCCGTTTGGAGGGGAAAATTATTTCTTAAAGGAAACGATATGAAATACAGCCCTGATACTTACATTTATTGTATTGGAATTGTCGGTACTGGTTACATCGCCGATATGCATATGGAAGTATTGAAACAGTTGAGAAATGTTCAGGTCGTGGCTTGCTGTGATACGAACCATATAAAAGCGGTTGATTTCCAAGCCAAATGGAATATAGCTGTTGTTTACGACAATTTGGGTTCCATGCTATCAGAACAGAGGCTGGATGTCGTCCACGTATTGGTTCCGCCAAACTTCCATTATCAGGTTGCCCGGGAAGTCCTCGAAGCTAAGAAGAACATCTTCCTTGAAAAGCCAATGGCCACGAATCATTCGGAGGCCTGGGATCTTGTCCAACTTGCTAAGAGGAATGGATTGATCGTCGGGGTCAACCATAACGCCCTATTTCATCCATTATATCTTAAACTTAAAAAGGATTTAACCGAGGGTCGGATAGGAAAGCTTGACCATATCCTCTATTTTCAAGGGGGGCCCTTGGGGCAGTTGGATAAGGGTATGTTTTCACACTGGATGTTTGCAGAGCCTAAGAACATCATCTTTGAGCAGGCGGCCCACCCTCTGTCTCAAATTCGCGATCTCCTTGGAGACATTCTGGAAATTCATAGTACGACTTCGGGTCTACGAGAATTAGGGAAAGACCAGTTTTTTTATAACCGCTGGCACGCAGTCGCACGATGTCAAAACGGCGATGCGATGATACACCTTTCCTTCGGGGCACAATACTATCCTCAAAGTTGGATTTACGCCAGTGGTCAGGATGGGGCAATCCGCGCAGACCTTCTTCAAAATCTCTATCTTCTGCAGGAAAAGTCCCTTTTCCCGGATTACCTGGTTCCTTTAGCAAATGGTATGAAGTATGGTAACGGGATAATCCATGGAATCCAGAATTTTTCCAATTACTGCCTTTCAAAGGTCAAAATGATTAACCGCGCCGACTCGTTCTATGTCAGCATCAAAAATAGCATCAAAGCTTTCTATGAAGCGATTGCGGATAAAAAAGAACCTCCTGCTACTGGCAACGATGGTGCAGCAGTAGTGAGAGCCTGTGAAATGTGGGTGGAATCGGCTAACCTTCGAGAGAATCCCAAGCCAACAGTAATGACTAAACTATCAAAAAAACTTCAACCCGAAATCTTAGTTACGGGTGCGACGGGATTCATAGGGAAAAACCTTGTAGAAAAATTAATAACTCAGGGGAAATCTGTTCGTGTATTTGTTAGGACCACTCAAGGATTGTCTGAAGTCTTTCATTCGCCACTGGTGGAGGTGTTTAAAGGAGATATCACCGACCCGGACCAGGTGGGAGAATCGGTTAAGGGGATTCAATACATATACCATCTGGCTCATGGCGGTGGGCAAAACTGGAAAGCCTTTGAAAGAGCTAATATTGAAGCAACGCGTTATTTGGCTGAGGCCGCCATCAAGGAGGGGGCGAAGTATTTCATCTATACAAGCACCATAGCGGTTTATTATTACAAAGCGTTCCCAAAAGGGATAAAAATTAATGAGGCAATGCCAATTGATTGCATACCCGAGAAGCGAAATTATTATGCTCGGTCAAAAATATTTGCTGAAAATATGCTTAAAAGTATGGCAGAGAAAGACCATTTACCATTAGTAATGTTTCGGCCAGCAGTGGTGGTGGGGAGGGGGGGACGTCCTTACCATGACGGTGTTGGGCTTTGGACAAGGGATAACGTCTGTGCCTATTGGGGTACGGGGAAGAATAAACTTCCCTTCGTCCTCGTAGAAGATGTCGCAGATGCGCTTCTAAGTGTCCTGTCGAAAGATGGTCTTCATGGTGAGATTTTCAATTTGATAGGAGATGTTCGCCTGAGTGCCAGGGAGTACCTGAATTATCTCAGAAGTGCATCTGGCAGGCATATAAAGTCATTCCCTTACCCTGTTCAACTTATGTTTATAGAGGACTCCTTCAAGTATCTCATAAAAATGGTCATTGGTGAACATAAAAATGCTCTTTTGAGTTATAGAGATCTTAGTAATCGATCTATCATGGCGGATTTCGATTGCTCTAAAGCCAAAAATATATTGGGATGGCGGCCGTGTGAAGCACGGGAAGAATTTATAGAAAACGCGATTATTTGGGCTTTTGAAACAACGGAACCTCGCTTCAGAGATCGTAGAGACGACTCTGATCCCATAATGGCTGGAGGAGGCGAACAATGAAGCACAATTTGCTGCAGGTCGTTTTGGACCTCCAGTTTGTTGGTGAGAAGGTAGTTGTTGCTTTGGCAAAAGAAGTTTCTGAAGAATATAATGTATTCTTCTGCTGCCTCGATCGGGTTGGGCTCCTTGGTGAAGAACTACAAAAAGAAGGTTTCTTTGTTAAGGCTCTTGATCGACACCCGGGAAGAGATTGGACGCTCCCTTCAAAAATTGCAAAATTGACCAAGGATTTGAATATCGATATCATCCATGCCCACCACTATACGCCTTACTTTTATAGCGCTCTATCCCGGTTAATCTATAGGCATCCGCGTCTTTTGTTTACCGAGCATGGACGTAATCTCCCGGACATAGTCAACCTTGACAGAAAGTTTGTCAACCTTGTCCTGAACTTAGTTACAGACAGAATCACTTCAGTCTGCGAGGATTCAAAGAAGGCACTCCACGGAAAGGACTGGCTACCTTTTTCTAAGATCTCGGTGATCTATAATGGCATAGAACCAGTGGAACAGAAGATTGCATTTGTGGATGAAAATACCCGAAGGGTGTTGGACTGGCTTGACCCAACAGATACTGCCGTTGGATTTTTGGCAAGATTAGATCCAATTAAAGATCCAATCTTACTGATAGATTCTTTCCGAATCGCCCTGGCAAAGGTTCCTGAGGCAAAACTAATTGTAATGGGAAAGGGCCCCCTGCATGAAGAATTGCTGCAAAGGTGTCAGAGTTATGGAATTTCCCAAAATGTCATGTTTTCAGGACTTCTTAAAAATCCTATGCCGGTTCTTCCAAAACTTCGGGCGCTGGTGATGCCCTCCCTTAGTGAAGCTGCTTCTCTTTCAATCTTAGAAGCGATGATGTGCGGCATTCCGGTGATTGCGAAGAGCGTTGGAGGAAACCCTGAATTGATTACGGATCAGAAGACAGGCTTTCTTATCACCGAAAGTTCAGCCCAAAGCTTTGCGGAAGCGATGGTGAAAGTTTTGAAAGACAAAATTCTTTCCGAAAAAATGGGGCAAGCAGCCAAGAAAGATGCAAACGACAGGTTTTCACTCAAAGTGATGGTGGAACAATATAAATCTATTTATCGAAGTCTCCTAAATAGTAACCCTCGCAGAGTCTAAAAAGTATAGTCATTGTTATTATTTTAAGTAGGATGCCGCAGATCTCATGTCCCACAAAGTCAAAAGTTTGGATATAAATAAAGTCCGGCCGGTGATTGTGGGTGGCTTCGGCCCCCCGACGCTCGCCTGTGTCCGCTCATGGGGGACCCAGGGCCTGCCTGTTGGGATGGTATGTATCGTATCCAAAAAGGAACCACCACCTGGTTCAAGTTTTTTAACAGACTTTGTCGCTTTGCCTGCTGGAAAGTTATACACACCAGATGGAATCCAGATTATTAAAGAATTTTTGATAAGATTCCGTGCAACGGGCATCACTTGTATCGCAGAGAGCGTAGCCTGTTGGCTGAACGACCATCGCCAGATGTTTCCAGATGAAGTGGCGATCTGGCTTCCAACAAACAAAACCATTAAGGACTTAATTTCCAAACAAAAACAGATCGAGATTGCCCGAAAAGTGGGACTCAACGTCCTCTTCACTTATTTCATCGATAAGAATTTGGAAACCATCGACCATATTGCAAAAGACCACTTCCCACTCTGTTTGAGGCCAGATGATCCAGCAACCGTCACTCCTGTCTTTAAAGCCCACCTGGTTCATTCACAGGAGGAGTTAATTGAATATGTCAAATCAATGCAAAAAATAGGTAGTCCGATCGTCGCTCAACCTTTCATGCATTTGCCTAATCTGGTCGTTCATGGGGCTCGCACGGTTAACGGGGATTCAATCGGACTTCAAGGATTTCTGGTAGAAAGGAAATTCGAAGGGCTTACGTTAACCATCCGTCCCACTCAATTGGAAAAGGATTTTCTGGATAAGTGCATTGATTTTACGAGTCATTTCAATGTTACAGGGAATTATCATTTTGAATTCTTGGTTGATAAGAAGAATGGCTCTACCTATTTCTTAGAACTCAATAACCGCCTGGGAGGGACTACGGCCAAGGTTTATGCCTGTGGCTATGACGAACCGCTTTTAGTATTGCAGTCCTACGGTATTCTTCCCACCTCACCAGAAACCGGCAACCAGAAACCAGCATCCAGCAACCAGCAAATAAAAAACAAAACCGTCTCCAGCAAACAGTTCCTCCTCAAATATCTTTACTACACCATTAAAGGAAGATTGACTCCCCTTGATTATCCTTCCGAGCCCAAATGGAAAAGAATTTTAAAAACAATTTATGGTATATTAAGATATAAAGATGATGTGTTTACATTACGGGATTTGAAAGGCTCAATGGCATTGTATTTCGGTAATCTGAAAAGTTCTAGATAGGAATAGCGAGCGTGTAGGTAGTTTTAGATCCTGATCCTTAAATTTAGGGGGGAGAAGGGAGTATGAAAAAATGGAATATGACGAAAGACAATATGTTGAAGGCATGTTAGAAAGGACCTCGAAGTATTTTTCCCCTGAGGAGATCAATCGTGTCAGAGAATCAACCTTCGCGATCTGCGGGATGGGAGGGGTAGGGTCAATAACAGTGGAATTATTTGCAAGATGGGGTATTAAAAGATTTAAATTACTGGACAAAGATAAATATGAGCCTTCCAATCTGAACAGGCAATTATTTGCGAAAAGCGACACCATGGGCCGTTGGAAGGTGGAGGCCGCCGCGGAAAGGATAAGAGAGATCAACCCCTTTGTAGAGAGCATAGAGACGATGAATGTTAAACTCAATAATGAGAATGTTAAGGATTTTGTTAAAGGGTCGGATATTATTATTCAAACCGGCGATAGCCCCTCATGTAAGATTATCTACGAAGAGGCACGCAAACAGAAGGTTCCTCTGGTCGCCGGGTACTGTTATCCTGTTGGGGCATATGCTCAGGTTTATGATTTCCGGAGAAGCAATTGTTACAGCTTTGTCGAGAAATTGTATGAGCGATTCAAGTGGAAGGAGAAGAAGCTTTCGGAGATGTCTCCAGAAGAGCTGGATCGGTGGGATAAACAGTTGATGCATGCCCCTGCGGCTACAATAGGGTTTATTACAAACATAACAGGATGTTTCATAGGAACAGAGGCTATAAAATTACTTACCGGAAGGGGAAAAGTTTGCCATTATCCGAAGTGGATCGATTTGAATGCGTTTGACCTTACACTAAAGGTTAATAATCCTAATTCAATCTTTAAATTTTCAAATTATAAGAAATTCTTTAAAATACAGCGGAAGATGAAATAGAGTAATTTCCATTTAAGCTATGTGCGGTATCTGTGGGATATATAATTTTAATGGTCGAGAAGTTAATAAGGGCCTTTTGCAAGGAATGAGCAATACCCTCACCCACCGGGGCCCTGATGGTGAAGGTTTTTTCGTAGTATCTAATATCGGCCTGGGGCATAGGCGTTTAAGCATCATTGACCTTGAAGGTGGGAAACAACCCATGGGAAATGAGGATGGCACTATACAGGTTGTTTTCAACGGAGAAATATATAATTTCCTTGAACTTAAGAAAGATTTGGAGGCCAAAGGATATCAATTCAGGACAAAAAGTGATACTGAGACCATTATCTACAGCTACGAGGAATGGGGAGAAGATTTTGTTCAAAGGCTAAGGGGTATGTTTGCAATTGCTCTTTGGGATGCCCGCACCCAAAAACTCTCGCTCATACGCGATCGGCTTGGCAAAAAACCACTTTACTATTTTTTGGGAAAAGATCGCCTATTGTTTGCTTCTGAGATAAAAGCCCTGCTTGTAGACGAAACTATTTCCAAGGAAATTGACCTCAATGCTCTTGACTCGTATCTTAGCTTTGGTTACGTGCCATCCCCATTAAGCATTTTTAAGGCAATCAGAAAGCTGCCTCCCGCTCATATTGCAGTTTGTAGGCCAGAGGGTTTTTCGATTCGTCAATATTGGCATTTAGATATGGAAAATATAGCTTCTCCTAAGTCCGAAGAAGAGGTCCTTGAAGAACTGAGAGGTCTGTTTGATGAAGCAGTTCGCCTACGACTTATAAGCGACGTTCCTATAGGTGCTTTTTTAAGTGGAGGGGTGGATTCCAGTGCAGTAGTGGCAACCATGGCAAGGTTGATGGGACATGAGGCCGTCAAGACAGCTACTATTGGTTTTTCAGATAAAAGATTCGATGAAATTGAATACGCCCGGATTGTAGCCAAGCAATACCAGACCGATCAAACAGAGTTCATGGTAAACCCCGATGCCCTTGAAGTATTGGAGGATATCGTTTGGCACCTGGACGAACCCTTTGCCGATGCCTCAGCCATACCTACTTATTATGTATCCAAAATGGCCCGCCAGAAAGTCACAGTTGTTTTATCTGGTGATGGAGGAGATGAAACCTTTGCTGGGTATATCAACCGCTACCATATGATCCAAATAGAAGACAGCCTCCGAAAAACACTTCCACGTTTCATTAGACAAAACATCTTAGGCCCAATAGGGGAGATTTACCCTCAGGCAGATTTTCTTCCAAGACCCTTTCGGTTAAAGCGATTTTTGACCAACCTTTCGAATAATTTTGAACAGGCCTACTTTCGGGATATGTCTTTTTATTTTCTTCCTGAAATGAAGGAGAAACTTTATCGGTCAGAGTTTAAATCAGCGATTAAAGATTTTAATACCTTTGATATCCTTGGATCTCACTTCAAAGTGAATCAAAATCCAGATGTAACCACCCGTGCTCAGTATGTTGATATCAAGACCTACCTTCCCGAAGACATCCTGGTTAAAGTGGATCGGATGAGCATGGCCCATTCTTTAGAGGTGAGGACCCCTATTCTTGACCACAAGCTTATAGAATATGTGGGGTCTTTGCCTTCCTCTTTAAAGCTTAAAGGAAAAGAGTCAAAATACATTTTTAAGAAAATGATGGAAAACCGTTTGCCCAAAAATATTCTTTACCGAAAGAAACAAGGGTTTTCTGTACCTCTGGCGAGCTGGCTACGAGGTGAAATGATGGGTTTTGCCAGGGAAACACTTTTTTCATCTCGAGCGTGGTTAAATATCTATTTTAACACGGGATATATTGAAAACCTATGGAGAAGACATCAAAGTGGCCACCAGGATTATGCCTATCCTCTTTGGGGTCTGATGATGTTTGAATTGTGGTGTCAAAAATATTGTTAGCTAAAATACTATATGGTTAGACACTGGGCTATTTTTTTTCTTGCCTTTCTGTCCTTCTACCAGTTTCCCTCATTTGGAATTTGCTCAATTTATGAAGCTGAGGGAATTACTATTTCTTGCGATCGGTGGCCTGACAGCACATCTCTGGAAAGATTTGGGAATGACAGCATCCGGATTACAGGCGCTCGAACACATGAGGAAAAGGCTATTGCGGTATGGCGTTATATTCAGCATCTCACTGCTGCAACAAGTACGGTACCCAAGGAACCATCTCTTGGGAACAATTATGTCATCGATCCTCTCAAATTACTCAATGTGTATGGGGGCCATTGGTGTGATGGACTATCCAGGATTATGGAAATGACATGGCGAGCCCTGGGTTATCGGGCTCAAAAGCTCTATAATTTTGGCCATAAACTGGCCGATTGTCATTGGAAAGACAGTGACGGTATCGAAAGATGGCACGTCTTTGATGTATCACAACACTGGTATGTTTATGATCGGAGCGGTGGTCATATCGCTACTAAAGACGAGCTCTCTTTGGATCCCTCTCTGATTTACTTTCCTTCCCATACTCCCATCCCTTCAAACCCCTCCTTGATGCAACCAAGTTATGTCCATGCTGGGCATTTAAACATTGAACCGCATAGTATGGGGATCAATTTGCGGATTGGCGAAGCCATGGAAAGGTATTGGGGTAATGAGAGGAAGCCTTATTACAATCTTTTTGGAAAAGAGAAGAGGAAGGATTTTAAACACGGACCTTACCCTGTCACTTATGGAAATGGGCGACTTGTTTACCAACCCGATCTATCTAAGCAAGCATTCAAACAAGGACTTTTCCAAGAAGCAACCAATCTAAGCTGCACTGAGGAAGATGGGTTGGGACCAGCTCTTCATCCATCAAAAACAAAAGAAAACGGGATTGTGATATTTGGAATATCTTTACCTTATGTTATTTCGGATGCATGGTTGGACGCCCGAGTCATTCGCGATAATTTAGGCGACGAGATCAGGTTTTCTATTTCAATTGATGGAGGGCATACCTGGCGGACCTTTTGGGAACCAGGGAACGAGTTAGGAATTATTAATTTGGAAAAGGTAAATTTTTGTATACCCTTTAATCCGGATCAACAAGGGCCTCCCAAGATTATAACTCCATTCGGGCGATATGATTATCTTTTCAAGATTGAGATGAAGGCTACTGAAAAGATCACTAGCTGCGGCTTAGAAAGTTTCTCTTTGGTTACGGTATTTCAACATAACCTGTTTTCACTTCCGATGCTCTGGCCCGGCAGAAATAAGATCACAGTGAGGGGAGATCTGAATCCGAAATCAATGTTGAAGTTGACTTATGTATGGGAAGATCCTAAAGGTCGGGGAAAGACGCATATTGAAAAAATTACAACGACACCTTTCCAATTTGAAATTGTTACGAGAGGAAATAAATGGGAGGATATCATTTGTAGATCAATAAAAATTGAAGTTCTACCGCGAGACAGAAATATTGAAATTAGTTCTATTTTAAAAGGAGATCCTAACGCTGCTCCTCATCCTTCAATAACCTCTATTCCCCAGGTTGAAAATCTAATAGGCAGTTACCGTCCGGAGCGCCTAAAGAATTCATCTTATTATATAAAAAGGATTGAAGCAGAATTAAAAATGTTA
>Ga0315276_10001130_pt1 | contig 23818 bp, 16 predicted proteins | sample YL17G05_0_MG_FD_204542 | JGI IMG/M metagenome (GOLD analysis project Ga0315276, IMG submission 204542) | Sediment microbial communities from Yellowstone Lake, YNP, Wyoming, USA - YL17G05_0 | ecosystem: Environmental > Aquatic > Freshwater > Lake > Sediment | place: USA: Wyoming | collected... | reverse complement strand
AACGTATTTGGACGGCGTTGGCCACCTGCAAAAAGCAAAACAGGAATGTCTTTAAGTTTATCCATCATACACTGGTTGCTCACTGGACTAATACCTGTTATCCTGAATTACTGTGAACGGTTACAAATTTTTTTATGGTTCTCATAGAGGACTTGAGCCAGCATCAGTTGTCGTGCCTGCGCCAAGTCTGCCTTTGCACATCGCAAACACCGCATTGATAATTGTGCTGCTTTACTTATTGTTCGGGCAAATATGGGTGGCGGCAGGAGTGGGGCTGCTTTTCGGTGTGCACCCCCTGACTGTAGAGCCGATACCGTGGATTGGCGAACGCAAAACGCTGTTGGCGGCGTTCTTTTCGCTGTGGTGTCTTGTTTTTTACGTGATTTACACCAGAAAAAATGTGCGCAGACTTCAACCATCTGCCTGCAGGCAAGAACAACTATCGTATTGGACCAGGAGATTTGGCCATTCTGTCAGCCAACTGGAACCAGACTAACAAGCCTGACGGCAACTGTCCGTAGGGAAAACACAGACACACATAAGAAATCAAATCCGGCTACAAGTCAAATTTGATTATCACAATGGATATAATCCAGCACCTGTGATTTGTAACCAGAAAGTCTGTATACATTCCCAAGACCAACCTCTGCGGAGGGTAAATTGCGCGATAATTTTATTGCAGTGGTAAGCTTTTTCGTGTAAAATCCCATAATTGTGTTGAGTTTTACGGGGTGTAGCTCAGCTTGGCTTAGAGCGCTTGGTTTGGGACCAAGAGGCCGCTGGTTCGAATCCAGTCACCCCGATTTGAGAGGACAGGTGTGATTTTCCGCAGGGATTGAGAACGATAACCTGTATTCGCCACAAAGGTTCCGTCTCCACGCACAATCAAAACCAGGACACAAGAGGCTTCCAGAAATCAGGATTTATATAGTCAACATCTATCCAACCGAGCCCGCTATCCAACAAGAATAAAAAAAGCTGCCATAATAGTATACAGGAAATTGTGTCATCAGCAAAGAAAGAGCAATAATCTGAGCCAGAACAGCCGGCGAACACCTAATAATACAAACGTGGTCCGTTAGAAAGTGAGGGAATAATGAAAGAAAAGGTCAATATGCTGACCGCGGTGATTTTGACAGCAAGTTTGTTCGCTGGGGTTACAGTCGCCGACTTAACGGGCCACTGGAAGTTAGATGAAACAAGCGGAACAACAGCAAATGACTTCAGCGGTAACGAAAACACCGGCCAGCTATCAGGGGGATTATCATTCGACAAAAACTCTGTCGAAGGATTTATAGGAAACGCATTATACCTGGACGGCCAAAACAATTACATCTGTGCCAAATCATTATCTATACCTATAAATGCTTTCACGATAGCATTATGGTTTACGCCGGATTCCAATTTAGGCGGTGACAGCAGGCGAATGTATTTGGTATACTGGGGCGGTCCGGTCAGGCCTTACGGTGACAAGCCATATATAGTTTTCAATAAATCAGGAAAAGGCGATATCCAACTGGTCGCCAGCGTAGAAGAGAAAGAAGTCAGCGTTGTTACTACGACTAATTCATGGAAAGCGTTTACGTGGTATCATATCGCCGGAACTTACGACGGCAATTTTCTTAAAATTTATGTCAACGGCAAGCTTGAAAACAGCGCTGCCTTGTCAGGAAAGCATTACGCTTCCTCCAAACTTTATCTGGGTATAAGGTCGGACCTTGATTTGGGTTTTAATGGTAAATTTGACGACATTCGCATCTATGACGGTGCGTTAGATGAAAATGAGATTAAAAAACTGTATAACCTATCGCCCCAGGTACGCGAGTTCATCGGTTCCGTTCAAAAGGCAAAGACGTTCATCAGGTCAAAAGAACATAAAAAAGCGAAGGACTTTCTTGAGAAAAAGATTTATGAATATGAAAAGTGGAAGCAAGAGAATCCAACCGGGAACGAAATTTACGGCGAAACGCTTCCTTCGGAGCTATATTTTTTGTCAGGAAAAGCCAAAGAGTTGCTGGGGGCACCCAAAAAAGATGTTGTTGAGATGTACAAGGGCGCTATTTCAACATCTGAAGAAGGCGGAGGGGCTTTGGTCTGGCTGTCTAAAAACTTACCGTCCAGGCAGTACACCGAGATTGTAAAAACTTTCGTCCAAAGCAATCCGAAGGATTACCGAAATATAATCAAACAATTTGAGTTAAACGGAGACTGGGCCGCATTTAACCTGTTTTTAAATGCGGTATTCAGCGAGGTCAAAAGTCCGCTGTCAACGGCAAAATCCATAGGAAACAGTCTTAAAGGCAGTGCCTGGGAAAACAATTATCCTGCATACTGTAAAAGCAGAGCACAACTGAGGGAATACGCTTTCGGAAAAGACTATGAAACCGCTGAAGAATATATAAACAAAGAAAATTTCCAAAAAGCCGTCGAAGTATATAAAAATATTCTCAGAGAGTGCGACCCCAATCAGGATAAGTCCGGATTAGAATTAAAAATCTGCAGATGCATCTTAAACGCAGGCGAATACCAAAATGCTATTGCTGAACTTGACCATCTTATCACGAAAAACAAGTCAATTGATAAAAGCGTGGCAGAAGAAGCAACTTTAATCAAGGGCCGATGCTATATTCAATTAGGAAAAATAGACGAGGCGTTAGAGGTGTTCTCTACACTACTTAAAGAATATCCTGAATCAGAATACTCGTATGATACGGGATTCTATATCGGCTATTGTTACCTTCTGAAGAACAAATTAGAACAAGCAATTGAAGCCTTCAATGCCGTGATACAAAAGCATCCTCAAAGCTCCTCTGCCAACAAGGCACGTATGTGCTTAAGGCGGGTAAAGAACACGACACACTGAAGAAAAATTTTCTATGAATATTTTGGGATTGGTTTTTTCGACGATTTGGAAATTAGTTATGAGGTGTTATATTGTTTAACCATTCTTTGAAGCCGGGGCAGTCATAGAAATCCGGAAAGGAACCGCAAAAATGAATAAAAGAGCGATTCTGTCATTAGCAATATTAAGCATAGCTCTACTCCAGAAAACAGTGTCAGGCATCAGCGATTCAAATCTTGCCGGTTACTGGAAATTCGACGAGACAAAAGGCACGACCGCTGTCGATTCGAGCGGAAATAAAAATGACGGCAAGCTCATCAACGGGGCCGACTGGACGCCGGCCAGTGGAAAATTCAGGGGTGCTGTTAGCTTCGGAGCATCCAACAACAAGAGTTCTGTCGAAATTCCAACCGCAGGAATAAATCCGGCCACTGGTGCGATTGCTCTCTGGATTCATCCTGCAGAGCCCCAATCAACAAACCGCAGGAAGGGTTGCAGATATATTTTCGGCTGCGGTGACCGCGGCAGCAAAATACAACTTTATATGAACGATAACAATACTCAACTCGATGCAGAATTAGGTTATGAGTTCCATAATATCCAGAATGTAGCAACTCTAAGCACCAACAACTGGCACCATATTGTTTTAACATGGAACAAAGGAGCCTATGCAGTCTATGTGGATGGCACCGAGAAGGTTACCGGAAATCACTATCGTCTGACGAGGCCGCCGCAGGCAGGATATTTGGGAAACGAAGGGGCCGACTCAGATAAGGCCTTCCACGGTTTTATCGATGAGGCGGCGATTTTCAACTGCTCTCTAAAAGAGGATGATGTTTTACGATTATACAATAACGGGGTCGATTTTTTGGCAGCTCAGCCTGAATTACGTGCATTTGCATATACCATACAAGAAGGCAATGCAATCTTAGAACAAAAGGATTATCAAAAAGCAACTGTTTTTTTTGAAAAGGCAAAGACTGAACTTGAACGATGGAGAAAGGAAAACCCTCAAGAAAACGGCTCGTACAGCAAAGAACTATTGTCTGAGCTGTATTTCCAATTAGCTGAATCTCGAAAGGCCTCTGGTTTTTCAAAACAAGATATTGCCGCCGCATACAAGTCGGCGGCTGAATCAAGTCTGCTTTCTATATCAAAACAAGGGACGGCTTTACTGTGGTTATATAAAAACATGGATATCGAAGAGTACAGGAATTTTGTTGTAACTATCATTAAAAAAGACGGCGTCTATTTGACTGCGGCATCTGAAGAGGCGGAGATAATGATGGGCGAGAAAAAAGCAAAAGAGACAATCCTATTTCTGGAGGATAATTTATCTATACATACTTATTGGCAACAGAAGAACCTTTCTGATTATACGGTTCCGGAAAATGAGCTATGCGGGATGTATTTTCAATTAGCCAAGGCCAAAGAGGCGGCCGGCATGCCTAAGAAGGACATCGTCGACGCATATATGAAAGCCTGGAGTTTCAGGAATGCCAAGTGCGTTTCTGCGAAAACTGCCGCACTTATATGGATGCTCGATAATGATTGTAAAGATGAGTACACAGGGATAATCAAACCATTCGCGGACAACGATGATACCAAAGATTCGTTCCACAACATAGTCGCCGACGTTTGCACGTATTTTGAAACAAAGAAGAACTGGACCGGATATGAACGGCTCTTGAATGTTTTATTCACCGAGGCAAAATATCCGGCCGGATGGGCGTTATTTGTGGAATCCGGCTTTGGTAACAAAACAGGCCCATGGACAAAACAGTATTTCGATTATCTTGAAAGCAAACCCACAATAAAACTCCGAAGAGACCACACAGTTGCCGAAAGATATCTGTCCAATAGAGAATACCAGAAAGCGGCCGACTTATACGCTGATATTATGAACCGTTGTGAGAACAAATACGAAAAGAAAGTATTTGAGTTCAAGCTTTGCAGGTGCTTATTCGAGCTTGGGCAATACAATAAAATCACGTCCAGGCTTGAAAGCCTTATCGCCACCAGTAAGGCGACTCACAGAAATCTTGTGAAAAAAGCGATACTGATAAATGGTCGCGCTTACTTTCGCCTCAAAGAACTGGAAAAAGCCATAGATTGTTTTCTGACCTTTATAATCGAATTTCCGGAAACAAGGGAAGTGCAGGAGGCCAATTTCTTCTTAGGTTATTGTTATATGCTGAAAGGCGATTTTGATACAGCCAGGGAAGCTTTTGATTATCTTGTAAAGGTGTATCCTGAAAGCTCTTATGTCGATAAGGCACGTTTGTATCTGTCTCGCATCAAAGATAATATAAAGGAAGTAGACATACCGCCGAAACAATTGTCACCTTAACCGAAGAAGATTAGTTGGTTTACGGAAAATGCACTAAATTTCCTTCCCGTTGCCTCATAAGGAGAAAAAAATGAAAGGGCAAACCAAAAAAATAGAAACGTCGCTCCTGATTGTAACAATCCTTATAATTTTCTGCGCTATTGCCGTTTATAATTCAAAGCTGAAAGCTGATGCTACAGAACCACAGGTTAATACAGCCAGTTTCTCCGGGACTGATTACGAAATTGGATATCAAAGGGCCAAATTTTACACGGAGGAGCTAAAAAAATGGAAAGGCGCTGCCAAAGAATTGTTCGAATGTCCGAACGGTAAAGCATTGATGTCGGCTTATCAGCATCACCTATCGACGATGAAAAGACACTCGCCTAATTTACTCAATGAATATCGCGGTATGGCGGCAGGAGCGGAAATGCATCTCGAAGATATCATAATAGCCAATCTCGGAGAAGAAATTTTATACAAAACTGCGGGATTGCCTTTTAATGAGACACATATTCGTGAGCCATTTTTTGAAACGGGCTGCTCAGTTTTCGCAATGACTATCAGCGACAGAGGGCCGATTGTCGGCAATACCCATGATGATTCCGTTCCTGCAGCACCGGGGGGTTGCGAATATATAGAAAACCTGAAATATAACGACGGTTTTCAAATCATTCGCTGCAGAGGAGCAGGATTGAATAAAATGGGGCTGGCCATCGGAACTACCAACGCACATTACCTTGGAAAAACAAATATAGGAGATGGGATGTCGAAATACCTCTCGATAGCCGTGCTGCGCTACTGCCCCGACGTAAACAGCGGCGTTGACTATATTAGAAATTACAGGACTACCGATGACGGCACACACTTTGTGCTGGCGGACATCAGCGGGACGGCGGCGGCAGTGGAAAAAGGGCCGAACGATATATTCCACGTTCAGTGGGCAGATTCCAAAGGAAACCTTAAGGTGGTCTGGATAACAAATGCACCTGTGCCAGATTCGCCGGTCGGAAACCGCTGGAATTTTAAGAATTATGGCGATTCTTATACGAACAATTCGAAGAAGCGATATGCCAAGTTGAGAAATATTTTCACAGACCCTAATTTTAAATACACTTATGAGTCAGCCGAAGCGGTGCTTTTCTACCACGACCCCTGCAGCGGAATATGCCAGCATAAGGATATTTATCCTGACCAGGCTTATACTACAAGGACGCGTATGATGCTTCCTGCAGAGGGAACTTTACTTCTGGCTGCGCGAGTAGACCCTAATCAGAAAGAATGGAGGCCCTGCAAAGTCGGCTGGACCGCCAAGAAAACCATCAAGATTACACGCCATCAACAGAAATAAAATACGCGACTCATGTCTGTCGGGTCACTGAAACAATATACGCGAATCACACATCTTCAATTAAGCTGGTTTGCCAATTTTGTTTTGTCTGAAGGCCGGCTGCTGCGTAATAATCCCGATATAGGCAATTTCACGGTCAGAGGATTTTCCGAACCTGACATATTCACACGGACAACAATCTCGTTCTTGTCAATTTGGTCCTGGCTTGTTATCTGTCCTGAAAATTTAAGTTCAATTCTATCGGAATTATTTTTTGACGGATATGAACAGCTCAGACCACTATGGCCGCAATTAACGTCATCAACTGAGATTGCAAAACCTTTTACCGATTTAAGAACAACCGTTGCCTCCACCGGCTGATTATTAGTAAATTCACCCAGAAACAATTTACTGGGCCGGGCTACTACCGGTGGAATCACTTTGAAAGCAACGGGAATCTTTAGCATAGACGCGTCAGGCAAATTCGTATTTATTTCTATATAAAGATTTGCCTGGTCAGGAGCTACTTTTTTTGAATCAACCACTGCTTCTATCACGAAACGATTCACACATTCGCCCACCGTAACACTCTTCGCTTCCGGCCTTAATTTCTCGTACAAAGAAGGGGTCAACGTCTGAAATTCAACTGTAAGACCATCTACACCGGATTTCACTGATTGAACCTTAAAGAGGCCGTCACCCGTATAAGTCACATAGCATCTGGTAAGCGAAGTCTCTCCGGCGACTACATTTCCGAAATCAAGTTGTTTAGGCTCTATCCTTACCTCCTGGCTTCCATTGCCCACCAGGGTGAGCAGAATCTGAGGAAAGTATGGGTCGTCGCTTTGAACGATGGCCGTCTGAGAAAATCTGCCGCGTGATTCCCCGAATTTATAACGGACGCTAATCCTGCCCGATTCGCCTGGCCGCATCACTTTCGGCGGGTCATCTACAACAGCACACTTGCAGTTGGTCTTGACCTTGCTTATATGCAAATCACCGGCGCCGATATTCTTAAAAGGAAAGGTAAAAATGACATCTTCTTCCTTTTGAGGCACATCTCCGACATCGATAAACAAGGTGTCAAATTGCAATCGTGGTGATTTTTCTGCTGCTGCCGGCAAAAAATCCGGTTTTCGCAGAGATCCCGCCGGCATTTTCACTCGCAATAAGTATCCATCCCACTCCTTCAAAAAAGTCTCCTTTGCCATCATTCCCCTGGCGTATCCATCTACAATTTTTATTGCCGTTGAATCTATTTTTTCAACCACGATAAAATGTGGGACTTCCTTTTCGGTTTTTGTCGGCGACACGAGATGCGCTATCACCGGAAAGGTCCCTGCCGCCAGCTCCTCAAACGAAGCCTTTTCGCCGGAACAATCCAGCCCGGTCCGTTTAAGCGTTTCGGCAATTTCAAGCATACTTTCGCCGCTCTCTTTCGGCGGCAAAAGCTGCATTACCTGCTCCATCGAGACAGGAACGCCCAATATCTGACAGCAATGATAAACACAATATTGAGCACACTGCGGTTTAATACAACCATCCCCTGCTTCTGCAGCAAAAAGGAGACACAAAACAGACAGAAATGCTATTAAAAACATATACCCGCTTATATTGCATCCTCCCTTTTTTTTGCGAAACATCTTTCCAAAAATAATTCCTGCCGCCCCCACAAGCAATATAACAAATCCCCATACTACTAAGGATTTTGAGGCCGTTTTGTTGATGGGCGAATTATTAGCATCAACAGCGGCTGACTCGGGCTTTTCAGGAGCATTTTGAACGATGGCCGGGGATTTTTCCGGGACATTTTTAAGCAGGCCAGTATCAAGGTTTTCTTTCTTCTCTCGCAGGATTTCAGAAGTATTGCCGGGTGCTTTTCTTTCCTGCAGGACTTCAGAAGCTTCAATATTTGGTTTTTTCCATTCGTAATGCATATTTCCAGCCGTTCTGTCCAAGACGTAGTCACCCGGTCTCAAACCAATCTTGTCGAATTCAAACTCACGAGGGTCTACAGGCTTATTCACAAGCTTGTTGATTAGAGTAGCCTTAATCTCTTGGTGAATCTCCTTGCCCGAACTTCTGTCTATATGGCTTTTCGACATTTCTTTAATTACAAAAACATCGCCAATCTTTTCATAATCCAGCTTCCATTGCCCTTCAAGTCCCGGACTTGCACTTACAAACTCCACTAATTGGCAGCCTTTGGAAATATCAAAGACAAGCCTGTTCACAATGTCCACGCTGGGATTGTCTTTGCTGGGACTTCTTACCTCAAATGTCACAATATCGCCCTGCCTGACAAGAGTGCGGTTCAAAGGCAATTTTTTTGAAGAGCGAGTCTTTTCGTACCAGTACCTCAACGTTCTACTGACAGGATATATGTGTTCCCAAACATTTGCAGGGTCAAAGGTAATACTGCCTTCGGTTCTAATTATATTCTTAGGGGGCAGTATCTCCAATGTTCGTATGATTTTCTCGTTCTCTGAATCATAAAACATCTGGTGCCCCTGGCCAGATTTGATTATGCCGGAATAGTTAGAAGGTATCCGTTTTTCTTCTTTGCCTTTTTGATAGTCAACTTCCTCATATCTGTTAATCCACCTGGTTGCTCCAAAATTATTATCAATCAAAAACTCTACTTTATTGTGTCTTTTCCATCCTTCTTGAATCGAGTCTCCAGCTTTTTCAGATACGTTAGAAAATTCAACAACAATCGAACCACCCCATGTTCTTATTTTTTCCTTATTGGCCTCATAACCGTCTGCGATAAGCTTAAGCAACTCAACATCGCCCTCGATTGCCAACAAAGGAGTTGCGATTATTTGAACAAGAATAATACAAAAAACATACTTACATACTCTCATTTTTGCCCCTTTCAAAATTACGCCCAAATACCAGACAGGAATACCACAAACATTTTATATTATATATGCTCTCTTACCATCAAGCAAACAACATTTATATTTTCAGTAAAAATGGCACAAAATGGCTTCGATTTGGAAAGAAGCTCCAGGCAGTTTCCGTTGATAAAAAACTGCCTGAAACTCTCTCCTGCCCGAATCCCTTAAAATACGTCACCTCTGATGAGAAGAAACTCAATCAACCTATATTCACTGAGGCATTATCATTCGCAAGTCTGAGACCAATTGTTATTTATTTTAAATGTTTCCTTGCAGACGTTACACGAAAACCCTTCATTTGGGTAACATTGATTAGCCAAACACCAGTTGTCGGGTTGGATATAATCTATTCCGCAAAATACTGTACAGGTACAGGGTACCTCTACGTCTTCGCAGGTTCCCGAACCACCTAGTATACAGCCGTCGAGAGTACCACCACCGAGAATCCAATAACCGCCACAATTACCACAAGAATTACACGGCGTGCCGCTACTTTGGCAAGTATACAACAACCTAGTGCCAGAGCAACATTTTTTTCCCATAATTCCGGCCATGTCGCTCATACTTACCTGACCTGCCTTAACATCGTTTACATATAGGATAATCCCTGCCAAAACAACTAAAGCGGCCAGCACCATAATTCTTATCTTTTTATTTTTCATGATATTTGTCTCCTTAAAATAAAGCCTCTATACTGATTTGATACCTCTGAAAAACTCTACAACGATTATTCAGCCAATTATCATAATATTTCACTATATTAGCCACTTCCTTACATATAGTTGCACAACTGGACCTACCTACTTTCCACGTCACTTTGATTCAGGAAGAGGTTTCAGGCAGTTTTCTGTGGGTAAGAAACTGCCTGAAACTCTCTTTTGCCCAAATTTCTTAACGTATGTCACCTCTGTTGAGGAAAAACCCGATTGGCCTATATCTATTGAGACATTATCAACCACAAGTTTGGGTATAATTATCATTTGCTTTATCTGTTTGTTTGCAGACCGGACATTCATACCCCTCTTGTGCTTCGCATTCACTCCCCCAACACCACATACTTTCGGAAACATAGTCCACGTTACAAAATACTGTACGGGTACAGGCCACCTTATAGTCAGTGCAGGTTCCTTGCCCACCTTGTACACACCCAAAAAGAACATTACCGCCGGTTATATAAAAACCTGTACAAGAACCACAAGCATTACACTCTACGCCGCTACTTTGACAAACCCACAGCAATTTAACACCAGAGCAACAGGCCTTTCCTACGATTCCGGCCATATCGCTCTTACTTACCTGACCTGCCTTTACATCGTCGACGTACAGAATAACTCCTGCTAACGCGACTAAGGCAGCCAGTGCCATAATTTTTGTGTTTATATTTTTCATAATATTTACCTCCTTAAAACAAAGTTTTTAAATCTGATTTAATACACCTGAAAAATCATACAATACTTATCTCACCAATCGTCATAACATTTCCCTGTAACAATTCCTTCCTTTATATGCAACTGCATAACCGGAACATCCTGCTTTTCAAACAATTTTTTGCAACTTTACATCTTGTGATATTCAAACTTTAACAACCACATCCTCCTGTCGGGCATCGGTTAGTGGTATTACATGAACTATCACAAGTGGTGTTGCATGTGCCTACACATCCGCCCTGGCAACTACCTAAACAACCGCCGGTGCAGTCGCCGTAACAATAATTTTCGCAGGTGTCATTACAGTCCCAGTGACAAGCGCTGCCGCAGCCGGCGAGGGCTGCTTTCTGCTGAGTAATGCCCGGCAATCCTAAGCCCAGAAATGCAAGTGCTGCTCCTGCTGCAATTGAACCCGCCTTTTTTACCATTTCCCGGCGGGAGACAGTCTTCCCTGCCGCTTCGGCTAAATCATCCGGAGGACCACCTCCGAAGGGCATATATGCCGCAATCTGTTTTTCGTTTTCTTTGTTCATTTTTTCTTCTCCCTTCAAAATTAGTTAATAATACTTACACAAAACACGTTACTAAAACTCAGCCGCTCACGTTGAGCGGCTTTACAGTCCGACTGCGCAGCGTCCGACTGTTTTTGCGATGAAAGCTTTCCTACGGGGGCGATACCTGCGGATTGCACGAGGCTGCCGAGGATTGTGTTTAAATCGGGCGTTTCCTTTTCCCAAACCGTTTTTACTATGCCATCAATCATCAGAATCACCGTAGGCGTTGAAACGAACCATTCCCTGGCGTCTGTTAACCTGCCGGCAATGCAGGTTTTGTCTTCACTTATCTCGGTTGGGCCGTATGGCGGAACCTCAATAAAGGCCATTTGCACAGGACCTTTGTTGATTAACAAATTCCACGTAATTCGCTCATATTCCGGAATTATTTTTTTGCAATCGGGACAGTCGTGGTGATAGAACAAAACGACCCAGTTTCCCTTTTTAAGTCGTTCACCGATGCTTATGGCCTCGAAAATCGGGAGCTTTTTGCCGAGCCAGGTTTCCGGATCGAGAACCTGGTATGAAAAAGTGACTGCTGCGGGCTTATTTAATACCAGTATGGCTGCGCTCGCTGCCAATATAATGCCGCCTGCGCAGCTAACAGTTACCAGCAATCGCGTTGAAGGATAAGAGGGGATGTCATTACCTTTGGGCCTAAATACGGCCAGGGCTGTTACTGCGGGCAGGTCGATTAAAAAAAGCGTTATCCAGGGATTCACAGGGAGCTTACCGAAACAGCCACAGGACTGGGCGCCTATAATTCCTTTGTAGAACGTTACTAATGAAAATATCGAGAAGCAAACAAGGCTGACCAGCCAGGCTGCCTTTTTGAAAAGTCCTGAAAGCAGCCAGATGCCCAGTCCAAGCTCGAATACAACCGATAAAACCAGTAAAGGCCTATACGACCAGATGTCTCTGTTGGCAGCCGGTTCGGTAAGTAATTGCCATCCCTTCAAAACCGCTGCGGCCAGAAGCAAAAATGCTATCAATCGCATCACAATGTTGTCTATTGTCTTCATATTCTGAACCCCGCAGACAGATATATCGGTTCATATTCCTCTGATACAGCGTGCTATCGGCGGCGAATATGATGTAAAAGTTAGTTAAAATATCTATTTTAAGCGAGTAGACAACTCCGGCGTCAACACTTAGTTTATCTGTCTCGCTGTATTCCAATAATAAAGCTGCTGCAATAATAGTTTGTGGTAAACAAGGCCAAAAGATTCATAGCGGCGGCAGGCATGTAAGAAGGGTACAAATATGTTCCATAGAAGCCTGTTTTTGCGCCGGCTGGAGCATACAAAGCCTGTTAAACAAAAGACATTGGATTTCGGGGCAGAGGTGAACTCCTGGTTTTTATGAGAGGTAAGATAGAAAATGGAAAGAAAAGTTAAAAATTTAATAGTTTCAGTTATGACAATGTGTGCGGCTGCAAATATGGCGAATGCAGAACTGGTGGGATACTGGATGCTAGATGAAATAAGCGGAACGATAGCAAGTGACGCCAGCGGTAACGGTCATGACGCCAGGCTGATGGGCGGGCTGTCGTTTGACAGCAACTCGGTTCCAGGTATAATTGGGGAGGCTTTAGCTCTCGATGGTCGTGATGACTACCTTGTCGCCGAATCATTATCTTTGCCCACCAACGCCTTTACTATAGCATTGTGGTTCAACCCAGATTTTAATCTTGACGCCGGTAGTAACAGGATGGATTTGGTATACTGGGGAGGGCAGGTTAAGCCTTACGGTGATAAACCTTACTTAACTTTTAATAAACTCAGCAGCGGAGAAATCGGCTTCCACGTCAGTATAGGGCAAACAGAATACGACATTTCTACTAAAACAAGTTCCTGGACATCGTCCACCTGGTATCACATCGCTGCAACTTTTGACGGGACCGACATTAAAATTTACGTCAATGGCATTCTGGAAAATACGGCTGCTCATCCAGGCACACATTATGCCTCCAATTCAGTCTATTTTGGCATCAGAACCGATGGCCAGTATGCCTTTGATGGTAAATTGGATGACATTCGCATTTACGACGAGGCTCTAAAGGAGAACGAAATTGCCCAGTTAGGCAATCTATCCCCTGAATTGCAAAAGTTAATTATCGATATTAGTAGAATCGAAGAAACTATCAAAAGGTTAAAACCACAGGAAGCAATCGGCGTGCTTGAAAACAAAATCGCGGAATGTGAACTATGGAAAGAGAAAAATAGAAATTATGTAAGGTTTTACTATAAACCTCTGTTTTCTGACCTGTATTTTCTCCTAGCAAAAGCTAAGGAGGCTGGCGGCCTACCGAAAAAAGACATTGTCGATGCTTATGAAAAAGCAACTTCTTCGTATAACAAGGCTGGAGAAGTCTTTTTATGGCTGTTCAGCAATGTGCCGCCTGAGCGGTATACGAGCATAGTCAAAACTTTTGCTCAAACTGATGGACATAATTACCACAATATAAGTAAGCAGCTCGAATCAGGTAAAAACTGGCCGGCTTTTAAACTGTTCATAGACACTGTGTTCAGTCGTGTCGAAAATCCTACAACCGTCGCTAAATCTATAGGAAACGGTTTAGGTGTATGGAAAAGAGAATACTTCGAATACTGCAAAAGTAAAGCACAATTGACGGAATATATTTTCGAAAAAGATTATGAAGCCGCTGAGCAGTATATAGCCAAAAAGGATTTCAAAAGTGCTGCCGACGTGTACAGAAACATTATCAAACAATGCGGTGCCTACCAGGACAAAACCGGGTTAGAGCTCAAAGTCTGTAGATGTCTTCTTGACGCCGGCGATTATCAAAACGCGATTATTGAACTTGGCCGTTTTATCGACAGTAACAAGTCTTCTGACAAAAAGTCAATAAAAGAGGCGGTCTTAATGAAAAGCCAGTGTTATATCCAGTTAGGTGACCCCAACAAGGCATTAGATGAGTTCGCTAAACTGACGGCTGAATATCCCGAAACAAAATGGACAGCTGAGTTCGGCTTCTACACTGCATACTGTTATATGCTGCAAGGCAAAAGTGATAAAGCAGCGGAGACATTCAATTTCGTAATACAGAACTATCCGGAAAGCAGCTATGCAAATAACGCCAGGCTATGTTTGTCTCGGATAAAGAACACAATGGAAAAAGAAAGGTCGAAATAACGCTTGCTATCGCAATATTTAAAAAGGAACAAAAAGTGAGGAAAGCAATAATTCTATTACAGTTACTCCTGATAAACTTGGTCTTAGCAAACACAGCAGGCGATAACATTCCTCTTCTCGTCGGTTACTGGAAATTCGATGAGTTGTCAGGCCGCATCGCTGCGGATTCAAGCGACAACAAAAATGATGGTCAGCTTGTTGGTGGTGTTAATTGGGTATCTGGTAACGGAAAATTTAATGGAGCTGTGAGTTTTGATGGAAAGGATAATGCGGCCTGCATCAGAATTCCAACCAAAGGAATGACACTAAAGGCAGGAACGATAGTTCTTTGGGCCCGTCTTGCAGAACCGCAGTCAAAAAACAGCAGAGGTGGTTACGGATTTCTTTTCGGCGCACGCGGCAGACCTGATAGAGTACAGCTTTATATCAACGAATATGATATGACAATCAATCTAGGTCTTGGCGACACATTCCGCAGAGCGGAAAAAATAGAAAAGCTGTCTACTGAGACCTGGTACCATATAGCTCTGACATGGGATGGCAACAATTACTTTGTTTATTTGAATGGTGTCCAGAAAGCCGCTGGAACCTATATCGGCCTATCTACTTTGGAAACCACGGCAAATATTGGCAACAACGGACGTCACCCGGACCAGGCTTTTCACGGCATTATTGACGAAGTGGCGGTTTTCGACCAGCCGCTGAAAGAAAATGAAATTGCCGGGATTTACCATCAAGGCGTTTCACTGTTTGTTGTTGCTCCCGGCCTTCAGGCATTTGTCGATGCTCCCCAGAAAGCAGAATCTATTCCTGGAGAGGGACAGCCGCAGAAAGCAATCGCTTTTCTTGAGGAAAAAATAGCCGAGCTTAAAAAGTATAAAGAAGGAGATTCAAACGATACCGAGACGCCTTACAACCAGATATTCGCCTGTTTGTATTTTCAGTTGGCAAGAACAAAAGAAGTTGCCGGACTGCCTAAAGAAGATATTGCTGCTGCTTATAAACTTGCAGTTACAACCGGAGTTCCGTCTTTGGAGAAGCAGAGTGAAACCTTGTGGTGGTTATATAATAACGTCGATGCAGAGGCGTATGAAAATATTATTCAGACCCTTATTCAGAACAATAACAATTACCTCAAAAGCGCAATTTCAAAAATCGAAGCGTTGGCCGGCGAGCAGAAATCAAAAACCGCAATCAAATTTCTGGAAGGAAATCTGTCCGCATATTCTCGCTGGCAACAAAAAAATCCTTCCGGTGATAAAATTATAGCAGATAGTATTCCTGCGGCGTATTTTCAATTGGCAAAGATAAAAGAAATATCCGGTATGCCCAAGAAAGATATCGCCGATGCGTATAGCCGGACTTTTAGTGCCTCCCGCTTGAAATATGTGCCTGAGCGCACCGCTGCATTGGTATGGCTGCTTGATAATGACTGCAATGAGCAGACGTCGACAATAATCAGGAAATTTACACAGGACACCGATGCTAATGACTTTTTCAAAAATGTGATTGGTAACGTGTGCAGACATTTCGAGTCAGAAAAAAATAAGGATAAATATGAACGATTATTAAATGCCTTGTTTGCTGAAACGAAACACCTCTCTCACTGGGCGGTACTTGTCGAGTCCTGCATTGCCGATAAGACAAGTCAATGGGCGAAAAATTATTTTAACTATATCGATGGCAGACCTGAATTGAAGTTTGCTCGGGATTGCGGAATGGCTGAACGGTATGCAGCCGATGGCAAATTCAGAGAAGCTGCTGAATTATACAAGAGCATTCTGACCCGTAACACGCCGGCAGATGATAAAGTTACATTTGAGTTCCGGTTTTGTGAGTGTCTGTTTAAAGCCGGTGAGTATGGGGAGGCTGTCCCTCTTCTGGAGAAGTTTATAGCCAGCCACAAGGCAGCTCATAGAAATCTGGTGAAGGAAGCGATGCTTATGAGAGGTTGTGCCAACATTCAACTTGACGAGGTAGACAAAGCCGTTGATGACTTTTTTATCTTGACGATTGAATACCCCGGCACAAAGGAGGCAAAAGAGACAAATTATTTTCTAGGTTACTGCTATATGTTACAGGGTAAATTCAGAGATGCTGAAGAGGCTTTCAATTCTCTTCTGAAAAGTTATCCAGACAGCCCCCATGCCGAGAAAGCACGCAGGTATTTAGCTCGCATTAACATTATGACAAAAAACTAAGAGAAACTCTTAAATGGCTGAATCTACATATCAAAAAAGAACGCCTATGAGATGCAGGTTTAGAGAGACATTGTACCTGACTTGTCTTGTCATTTGTTCCAATATCATTTCGGCAGCCAATAATCAACCAGTATTAAATTCGCCGCAACTACCTCCGCTCGAAACTTTTCTCATTGAACCGATTAAGCTGGAAAACATTAGCATATGGGTTCCTGCCGCCAGATGCGGCCCTATGATTAATAGGGCCTGTCGACCTCAGGAAAATCGATTATATTCTTTTGCATTGCCAGCAAGCGTGCGCCATGAAAAAACAGACCTCTGCCCCGATGAGATAGCCAGGTTACTTGTCGAATACACAGCATTGTATTATAAACAGACCTTGCCGCTGACAATAGTTGATGGTTGGAGATGGGAATACTCATCCAATTTAGCCCAATTTGAGCCGGTTACATACGACCTGCCTGAACATGGCGGCTGCTGGGAAGATTCGTGGGAAGCCGTCCTGACACAAAGTACAGGTCTGCTTAATTGTCAGTGGCTACAGATCTCCGAGCCGGATAAACCCACCGTAAAACAAATCAACGGAGAGCAAAAAAGTAATATAGAAATCAATAATTTCTCTCACGTGAGGACGAGAAATGGATATCCGAAAAAGCGAAATCTGTAACAATACGCTTTATATTGCTTTAGTCGGCGCTATTTTACTTGCGGTTGGTAAGACATCTCTATCCGACACAAAAGTGACGGCTGACGTTCTTATCGCCGCACATAAACTGGGACCAGAGGCTACATCGGAAAAAGTTAAATCGGCAATTGCGGCGTTGGAAAAAACTCTGCCTGATTGCAGAGATAATTATTTGTCCTTTAGGATAAAATATGAAACAGGCGTGCTATACTTCAAAGCTCATATGATGGCTGAATCCAAAAGCACATTTCTGCAAATTGCGAGCGATTCTAACTGTCCCGAAATTATCAAGATATGCAGTTTTAATATGATAGCTCAAATATCCAGATTGGCAAAAGAAAATGACGATGCACTTAATGCATTTGGGCAAGTGGCGTATCTCCTGGAACAAAAACAGCTTGTTGACAAGAGCAAAACTGTTTACCCGGCACTGGCTAAACTTTGGTGTTCGGCTCTGATAAACAGAGCAGAAATTTACGAGGCTTCGCAAAATTACATCGCGAGTATCAATGAATATGTTCATTTGCTGGACACTCCTGGTCGGAACGGAAAAGGCGATGCGATGAGCCGCTACGGTGCATTGGTAAGTGATAGGTTGTCTCAGCTTTACCTGCGGCAGGGAAATCTTAATGAGTATATAAAACGTGCTGAACTTTTGACGGCGGATTATCCCGGATATTATAGGACACCGATTATTAAATTGGAAATAGAATGTGTCAAATCGCTGAAGAGCGTCCCTGCCAGCTTTGAATTTGTTGACGGCAGCCTTGCTGCGCCGGCATATCTAATCGCCTATATCAATGACTCAAGGAATAAGGCCCTGGGACAGCAAATCTCCGATAAGCTTGATATGTTTTGCAGGGAGTATCCGAACACATACGGCGGGATTCTTTTGCTGTATCATTATGCCTGGCTGCTGGATGCGCTTGATGAAAAGGACAAGGCCGCAGAGATATTTGCACGGATATCTTCTATCGAAACCGGGCAAACCGACGATGAGTCTGGTGACAAAACGATAATGAAAACTATTCAAATGTACGCAAAAATTCAATACGCTGTAATGCTTGGAGAAAAAGGTGATTATTTAAACGCTCTACAGACCCTGGATGAGTTGAGGACACATCGCGACAAGTCCCACATATCAGAATTAGCAGAATCCGTTGGTAAAAGTATGGAGACTCTCAAAAGGGAGTTGTCTAAAAATGAGAAGAAGTAAACATACCCGCTTTTTCGGATTGGTCTTTGTGCTTATTACTGCCGGTATTAGTTCCGGAGTATCTTTAACAGAAGACGGTCAGACCGCTGATAAAATTGCTGACTTCGCTGCTTTTCAGAAAGCTCTTGACGCATCGGACGACTCACGGGCAATATCGTTAGGTGATTTAATATTCAGTAAGTTGGAGAAAAAATATAAAGGCAATACGGGTCTTGATGCTCTAAAGTCTAAGCTTACGGCCGCCGACTTTCTAGCGAGACAGATGGAATCTCATCTGAGTAAAGCAACCCGTAGGCTGATGCTGACGGTTCCTGATGAGCTCTTGAATCAGAAAAAAAAAGGCGGCGAAACCTTTTTGATAGCGCCTGCTAAAAGCTTTTACGAAACATCCATAGCTTTATTTTCAAAACCGCTGACTATAGAAAAACTTGACAGTGATGAAAAAAAATTCCTTGCTCAGTATTATGACCTTAAGTTGAGAATTCTTACAGGCGCAATAGCAAAAGCAGGGCGGGCTCTTTCTGCTGCTGAACCGAGTTTTAAAGGAACACATGATTATGTCCTTGTGTTGCCTTTGTTGCATCTCTCCGGTAAAAACGAATTTAATATTAATGTTTTACCACAATGGATGCAGCGTCCGGAACAGTTATATACATTTTCCGATTCATGCCAATGGCACTTCGGTTTACCGTCTTACGCAATGCTGATCGCAAAAAAAGCTGCTCAGATGAGAAATAAACCGTTCTCAGAAGTTGACTTTTACAGGACAAACGCTAAAAAATGTTGGAAATCATACCCCAATATCGCCGCCGAGTGTCTGCGCAGAGCGATTGATTCTGTTCCAAATCAGGAAATTGGTCTCGTTGTGACGCTAAAATTTGAATTAGTGCAGCTATGGCTGGATTCGGAAAGTTATGCCTTTGCGGCAGGCGAAGCACGAAAAATATTTGAAAGCTACCCAAATCATAAGGATTCGGGCAAAGCGGTTTGGCTGTATTACTACGCACTTTCAAAAGACGACAAAACTGAGCAGGTGTTGGCAGATATAGATAACGCACTGACCAAGAAACGCAATGAAGCATATAAAGCAAAACTAATGTATATCAAGTGGAGAACGCTTATCCGCAAGCAAAGCGAAACCACCAGAATCGAGGTTCTGGAATACCAGCTGCTGAAGGAATATGGTAATGACCCGATAGTAGCACCTGTTTTACTTACTCAGGCAACCGACCTTCTGGCCAAACAGGACTATAATAAAGCCTATGAACTTTTGGAACAACTTTCGCAGAAATTTCCTTCTACCAATGCCGCTTCAAAGGCAAGGGAACTGATGGTAAAACTAAAGGCCGCAAAAGAAACACAATGAACCTCATTCATTATGCTCAGTACAAAGCTGACGTTCTGCTGACCGGAATGAGAGACTGGTCTGCTATGACATTTAGAAGTGTGTAATAGCTCGTTACTTATGGCTCTGTCGGGAGTTCGAGAGTAACGGGGCATATAAATGCGGCGGTTCTAAAAACATCCACCCACCCTGATTATCACGTTACAAAATACGCCCGCTATACCCGCTGCCTGCTATTCGACCGTAACGCTTTTTGCGAGGTTGCGAGGCTTATCGACATCGTATCCTTTGAGCACCGCAGCGTGATACGCCAATAATTGCAGCGGCACAACGGTCAGCATCGGCTGCAAAAGCTCCGTCGCCGGCGGAATGGTAATCAGATGGTCGGTGAATTTACCGATGTTCTTGTCGCCTTCGGTGGCCACAACGATAATCCTGCCGCCCCGCGCACGCACCTCGCTGATATTGCCCATAATCTTGTCATACTGCGGCCCGGCTGTTGCTATGAAAACCGCAGGCATATCATCCGCAATCAAGGCGATGGGGCCGTGCTTCATCTCGGCAGCCGGCAGTCCTTCGGCGTGAATATAACTTATTTCCTTCAGCTTCAAGGCGCCTTCCAGCGCGACCGGATAATTGACCCCTCTGCCGAGGAACAGCCAGTTGTTCTTGTTGATATTCGCCGCAGCAATTTTCTTAATATGCCCGGACTGCTCCAGTATCCTGCTTATCTTGCCGGGTATTTCAGAGAGTTCCTTAATATATCGTGCCGCCTCGTCACTGCCGATATGTCTCCTCCTGCCCAGCTCAATAGCCAGCATTGTCAGCACCGCCACCTGGGCAGTGAATGCCTTTGTGCTGGCGACGCCGATTTCGGGGCCTACGTGCAGGTATATGCCGGCATCGGTAGCACGGGCGATTGATGAGCCGACAACGTTGACGATGCCCAGCACCGTTGCACCGCGCTCTTTGGCCTGCTCAACCGCCGCAAGGGTATCAGCCGTCTCGCCGGACTGGCTTATGGATATAACTACTGTGTCATCCTCAATTATCGGATTGCGATACCGGAACTCGCTGGCATATTCGGTCTCGGTGGGGATACGCGCCAGATGCTCGAACAGAAATTCACCGACCAAACCGGCGTGAAATGCGGTTCCGCAGGCGGTCAGAATAAAACGTCTTGTGCGGGTCAGTTCTCGCCAGTGCGAGGCTATTCCGCCAAGCTGGATTCTATTGTCGGAGCGGTTGATTCTGCCGCCCATACAGGTGCTTAACGCCCTGGGCTGCTCAAAAATCTCCTTGAGCATATGATGCGGGAAACCATCCAGCTCGATTTGCTCCAGCGTAAACTCAATCTGCTGGAGTTCTTTGCTGATGGTAATATTATCAATTGTCTTGGTGCGAAACCCTTTCGGCGTGACAACGACCATCTCATTGTCGGAAAGATATATCGCCTGAACGGTATGCTCGACTATCGCAGAGGCGTCCGATGCCAGGATATATTCGTTGTCACCAACGCCCAGAATCAGGGGACTGCCCTTTTTGGCGCCGATGAGCATATTGGGGAAATCGCTGCAAAGTATCCCCAGTCCGTAAGTGCCGTGCAGCTCCCGAAGCGCCCGCTGAACCGCCCACTCAAACCTGTTCTGGCCATCAACCCGTTTTTTCTCCTCATCGCCGTCGCCCTTGTCGTAGAAATAACCAATCAGGTTGGCTATGACCTCGGTATCGGTCTCACTGACAAACCCAACCCCTTCATTTTGCAGCCAAGTCTTCAGCGTGGTATAGTTTTCGATGATACCGTTATGAACAACGGCGACCTTGCCTGTATAATCCAGGTGCGGATGTGCGTTAATCGTATTAGGCTGACCGTGCGTTGCCCAGCGGGTATGCCCAAGGCCCACTGTCTCGCCGGCATTGGGCTTTTCCAGCATTTCTTCCAAAACGCTGATTCTGCCGCTGGTCTTCGTGATTTTTATCGAGCCATCACATAGTATAGCTACCCCCGCTGAATCGTAGCCGCGATACTCAAGCCGTTTCAGTCCCTCTATAAGAATCGGCTGGGCAACTTTTTCACCCAGATATGCTATTATCCCGCACATTTAAATCTCCTTACCTTTATCAGAATTCAATGATTATAATACAAATCAGACTTATTGGACAAATCAATTTCACTTAATTGTTCTATCAGGCATACTTATCACCCCGATTTATCGGGGTTGACGATTGCATCCTTATCGGTTTTAATCTGATTTATGATAGTCGTTATCGATTACAAGGTAGGCAATGTCAAAAGCGTATGTAACGCTTTCAGGCATATAGGCTGCGATGTGAAACTAAGCCACAATCCCGACGAGATTACAAACGCTGCTGGCCTTGTGCTGCCCGGAGTTGCAGCTTTCGGCTGCGCCGTAAGCACATTAGGCACTTTGGCGAAACTGATAAGAAATCTCGCCCTCGCAGGCAAACCCCTGCTTGGTATCTGTGTCGGCTACCAGATGCTCTTCGACCAAAGCTGCGAATACGGTCTGCATAAAGGACTGGGACTTGTATCAGGCAATGTTGTCCCCATACCGCCCGGCAGAGTAATACCGCATATGGGCTGGAACTTAGTCAAACTGCCTGAAGATATGGATTTGTTCGCAGGCATAGGAAAAGAAAAACATTTTTATTTCGCACACTCATTTTATCCCGACATCGCCGACAACGAGACCAAAATTGCCTATACCGATTATGGCTTTAATCTGCCGGCAGCGGTGCAAAAGAAAAATATATACGGCACACAGTTCCACCCTGAAAAAAGCGGCCGGACCGGCCTGGCGGTCCTGAAAAATTTCGCCAAAATCTGTGGAGAGAAAGCTGCAAAATGCTGACCAAAAGAATCATCCCCTGCTTAGACGTTAAGGACAACCGCGTGGTCAAAGGCGTGCATTTCCTGAATCTGCGCGATGCCGGCGACCCTGTGGAGCTTGGCACAAGATACAGCGAAGAAGGCGCCGATGAGCTGGTGTTTCTGGACATTACCGCCACCATTCGTTTCCGCAAAACGATTGTCGAACTTGTAGAGAAGGTCGCCGAAAAGGTTTTCATACCGTTCACAGTCGGCGGCGGTATCCAGACGGTCGAGCAAATCGATACGCTGCTGCGAAGCGGGGCTGAAAAGGTCTCGATAAACACCGCTGCGGTCGAAAACCCGAAACTTATTGCAAAGGCCGCCGAGCGCTTCGGAAACCAGTGCGTGGTTTTGGCCATTGACGCCCGAAGGTCGAAAAAACAATCGGGCAAATGGCAGGTATGCGTAAAAGCAGGCACAGAGCCAACGGAATTGGACGTGGTCGAATGGGCGGCGACCGCTGAAAAACTCGGCGCAGGCGAAATCCTGCTGACCAGTATGGACGCCGACGGCACACTGGCCGGCTACGACAACGAACTCAACAAGGCCGTTACCGATACTGTTGACATACCTGTAATCGCTTCCGGCGGGGCAGGAAAACTCGAACACCTTTACGATGCCATCGCAGTAGGCAATGTCGACGCCGTTCTTATGGCCTCGATTACGCACTTCGGCAATTACACCGTAAACCAGATGAAGGAATATCTCAAGTCCCGCGGCATTCCGGTCAATCTGTAAAAATAAAAAGGTCTGCGGAAAGTTTTTTGTGTCTTGTCCTGCCATAGCGCCAATTGTCTCGAATTGTGCTTGAATTGTCTCGAATTGCTCTCGAATCACTCTCGAAATAGCGCTGAATGGTGCGCCAAATTGCTTGAATTGTGCTGAATCGGAGGGGTCGTTTTTGTGTAAGTAATTATTAGAAAAAGAGTTAGGAGTT